>Ga0163153_10005382_pt1 | contig 15144 bp, 13 predicted proteins | sample OliLakLV19MP6IB1_FD_148629 | JGI IMG/M metagenome (GOLD analysis project Ga0163153, IMG submission 148629) | Freshwater microbial mat bacterial communities from Lake Vanda, McMurdo Dry Valleys, Antarctica - Oligotrophic Lake LV.19.MP6.IB-1 | ecosystem: Environmental > Aquatic > Freshwater >... | reverse complement strand
CCCGAATGGCGCCGGCACACCGACGATGTAGACCGGGATCTGCAATCGCTGGCAAAGCAACGTCGTGGGATCGGCTAAATCCTGATCGTCGCCGCACTCGTCTGTGAAGATCACGATCATCACGTTGCGCCGCTCGGCGGCGTTTCCCTGCCGGAAGCGCCGGTACCGTTCGGTGCTGAGTTTCACGGCATTAAACACGTGCTCCACGCCGGTGGGATCGTTCTCGATGCCCTTGATCGCCCGCTTCATGACCTTCACGTCGGCGGTCGGTTGCGGCGTGAGAAACGCCACGTCCTGGCCGAAGGCGACGATCGACGTCAGTAGCGGCGTTTCCGCGTGCTTGGTGAACGCCTCGTTGCCGCTGGCCTTGAGCGCACCGAGCTCTTCGTAAATCCGCTCGAACTTGGCGTGAATTTCCTCGCGCTGCGGCTGCAAGCTGGCCGATTGATCGAACACCCAGACGACCAGCGTCGGACGCTGTTCGAGCGAATGCAGGATTTCCTGCGTGATACGATCAATCGCCCCGGTGGCCGCGGCGACGGATTCGCCCGCCTCGCCTTTGATGACGAGCGTTTCATCCAATCGCGGCGCGGTCGGGATCTCCGTGCTGAGATTAACCGTGACGGTCGGGGCCATTACCTCGACCGGGTCGGTCATCCGCGGCGATTCGGAGATGTCGTCCAGGTTCGGCGCGAGCGCCACGGCGCTGTTCAAGCCGGACTCGCCCGCGGCCCCGAACTCGGTAGGGACGTCGCTGGCCTCAACCCGCAGTTCCTCGGGCGTGATCGGCTCGTAGTCGATCGAGTTGATGACCAGCGTCGATTCACGTACGGGCGATTGCAACCAGACGGCCGCGAGAATAACCAGGGCCGCCATGTGAAGCGCCAAACTGATCAGCCACGACCAGGTTTCGGAATCACCGAACCCCGCGGTCGTGCCCGACATTGCGCTCCAGTAGCTTCGCACCCTGGCCAACACAGCTCTGTTCCTGGTCGGTAGTGTCTTCCGGTCGCCCGTTTGATTATCGCGCCGATCGGCATATCAAGCAACAGAGGCATCCATTTTGGAGCCGGGAGCGTGCTAGGAGAGCCTTTTTCTCGCGAATTCAAGCGCTTCGCCGCGCGTGCGGATCTCGCCCAGCAGTTGGGCGTCGCGAATTGCCACGAGGGCTCCTGCGACGCGGGGGCCTTCGACCATGCCCAGTTCCGCCAAATCGTGCCCGTTGACCAGCGGTGGTGGATTCAGAGTTTCGGTCGGCAATTCGAGCTTTTCCTGGCAGTAGGCAATGTCGTCCAGGCTGCCGCGACCGGTGAGCGCCATGGCATGCGCCAGTTGCAGCCACTCGGCGGCCAGCGGCGCGACTAGTTGTCGTTGCAGCTTGGGCCAGGGCATGGTGGTCGCCCCTTGCCACAAGACTTGGTGCCGCACCAGCCATCGGATTTCCTCGATCTCTTGTTTCGAGAGCTTCCAGCGCCGGCCGATGCCTTCCGCCTGACGAGCCGCTTCTTGCTCCGGCGCCGCGTCGTCTGAGTTGCTGAGCGGGATCGCCAGGACGTGCAAGACGGCCGCCGCGACGAGCGAGAACTTGGGTTGTTCCACGGCGCTCACCACGCGTAACAAATAGTGCCAGACGTCGCAGGGGCCTTCGGCTAGCTCGACCGATTGTCGCCCGATCAACGCCGCGATTTCCGGCAGGATCTGCGGCAGTAGCTCCGCCTCCAGCAGCAATTCCAAGGCGCGCACCCGATGCGGATCCGTCCACATCCGTCGCATTTCCTGCGAGATGCGTTCCGCGCTGACCACTTGAACTTGCGCAGCGGATTGCCGGACTGCGGCCAGTGTTTGCTCCTCGATCGCAAAGCCGAAATGGGCTCCAAAGCGGACTGCGCGGAGCATCCGCAGTTTGTCCTCCGCGATCCGCGCGAAGGGGTCGCCGATGGCGCGAATGTGTTGATCTTCCAGATCGGCGCGCCCGCCCACGTAGTCAATCACTTGTTCCGTCAACGGGTCGAAGAACATGCCGTTGATGGTGAAGTCGCGGCGCAGGGCGTCTTCCCGAGCGTCGCTGAAGGTCACTGCGTCGGGCCGTCGGCCGTCGGAGTAACCGGCGTCGCAGCGAAACGTGGCGACCTCGATCTGTCCCGCTTCCTTGGGACCGAGCACCGTAATCACGCCGAATGCGGCGCCGAGGGGCAACGTGCGTTTCTGCCCGAAGACTTGGCGGATTTGTTCCGGCCGGGCGCTCGTGGCGACGTCGTAGTCTTTGGGCGTGCGCCCGAGCAAGCGATCGCGGACGCAACCGCCGGCCCAATAGGCCACGTAGCCGAAATCGCGCAGCTCGCGCACCACGCGATGCGCGAACGCGAGCTGGGCATCAGGGTCGTGCGTCTTCAAGGGCGGATTCCCGGGGGGCGTGCGTGCCATCAGAATACGCGACACGCCTGCCGGCAACAGGGTGCGCGTTCCTGGATGGCTCCGACACCCTACCTGGCAGTTCCGACGCGGATCCGCGTTCCTTCTTGCACCGAGAGGCGGATTTCCTCGGCCGCGACATTGAGCGGGAAGTACGTGCCGCCGATCTTGGCCTGATGCAGCGAGCAGCCTTCCAGGTCCATGTGCCGCAAATCGCAGCCACGCAGGTCGGCGAGCTTGAGATACGCGCCGCGGAGGATTACCTTGCTGAGGTCGGCTTTGCGCAGGTCGGCGGCTCGGAGGTCCCCCTCGGTGAAATCGATCGTGGCCCGGCCGGCGGTCATCCGATGAAACGCGTCGACGTCGCCGGCTCGCAACGCCCGAAAAGCGTCGTCGTTGATGAATTTTGGCTGGTTCATACCCTTTTTCTCCCGAATCGAACGGCACGCCGAACCTGGAAAAGCATAGGTCACACGGCGGAAATCACAGGCGGCCGCGACTTCTCCTTCCAGGGCCCACACAATTTCGCCGCCGAGCGCTCGAATAGCTGTCCCGAGGATCGTCACAACCCCTCCCTGAAGAATTAGCCATGTACGCTTCCACCGTTGTTGGCCGGTTGGCCGTCCTCTGTCTGGCACTCGGCATTACCTCGCCGATCGGGGCCGCCGAACCGGACGGCGAATCGGCCACGGCTGGCGTCGGCATTTGGGAGGGAACGCTCGACGTGGGTGCCGCGAAGCTGCGGCTCGCGTTTCACTTCGAACGCGATGGCGACGGCATATGGACCGGCAAGATGGACAGCCCGGATCAGGGGGCGCTGGGATTGCCGCTCGATACCGTGGTCTGGAAGGACGGCGCAGTCGAATGTGGGATGCAGGCCATTCGTGGAGGTTTCAAGGGTAAGCTCGATGCGGATGGCCAGCAGCTTACCGGCGAATGGAGCCAGGCGGGGCAATCGTTCCCGCTGGTGCTCAAGCGCGTTAAGGAAGTCACCAAAGTCGAACGCCCGCAGGAACCGAAGCCGCCGTTTCCATATCGTGAAGAAGAAGTCGCCTTCGACGGTGCGAGCGACGGCATCCATCTGGCGGGCACGCTTACGTTGCCGCCGGGCGACGGTCCCTTTGCCACCGCGATTTTGATTTCCGGCTCCGGGCAGCAAGATCGCAACGAGACGGTTTTCAATCACAAGCCCTTCTTAATTCTGGCGGATGCCCTGGCGCGCCGCGGCATCGCGGTGTTGCGCGTCGACGACCGTGGCGTGGGCGGTTCGTCCGGAGAAGTCGCGAAGGCCACAACGCTCGATTTCGCCGACGATGTGCGCGCTGAGTTGAAGTACCTGCAAGGCCGCGCGGAGATCGATTCGCGGCGAATCGGGCTGATCGGGCACAGCGAGGGCGGGTTGATCGCGCCGATGGTGGCGGCCGGCAACTCAGATGTGGCATTCGTCGTACTGTTGGCGGCGCCAGGCGTCACCGGCGAAGAGACCGTCTACCGGCAAAGTGAACTTATCTCCCGGGCGATGGGGGCCGACGACGCGGCGATCGCGCAGAATCGGTTACTGCAGGAGTTGTTTTTCGGCATCCTGCGCGAAGGGCTCGACGAGCAGGCCACCGAGGCGAAGCTGGAGGCCAAGCTACGAGATTTCGTGAAGGAAACTTTCGCCAAGTTACCCGAGGCGGAACGCGCGAAGCTGGACACGCAGCAAGAGTTTCTCAACCAGCAGATCAAAGTCGTGCAATCCCCGTGGTTTCGTTTCTTCTTTGCGCACGATCCACGCACGGCGCTGAGCAAGCTGCGTTGCCCGGTGCTGGCGCTCAACGGAGAAAAAGACGTACAGGTCGACCCGAAGCAGAACTTGCCGGAACTGGAGAAGGCGCTTGCCGCGGCCAAGAACGACGACGTAACGCTGCGAGAAATGAAGGGCCTGAATCATCTCTTTCAGACCTGCAAGACCGGCGCGCTGTCCGAATACGCGCAACTGACGGAGACGTTCTCGCCGGCGGCGTTAGAGTTGATCGGCGATTGGGTGGTGGAGCGGACGAAGCGATAGACACGAGCGTCAACGATTCTCCCAATACGCCTCGTCGCGTTTGGCGTGCGCTACGGCGATGATGACAATTTCGTCGTCTTTTTGGCGGAAAATGATGGAATGCGGGAATCGACGAAGTGATATCCGCCGTGTGTCGTGCAGGTATTTTTCGGCCCACTCGGGCTGATTCACAGCCGAGTCCTGGGCAACTCTTAGTGCTGCACGGAACTCTTGGGCCGCTTTTTCACTGCGCGCCGCGTACCAGTCGAACACTTCAGCAATTTCATCGTACGCTTCTGCTTTAACTTTCAGACTTAGCTTTGGCATATCGCTCGGCGAGCCGTCGCTCGACTTCCTCCCAAGTTAGCAAGACCGCTTTTCCCGACTCCAGATCTTCAACGCGCCGGCGAATTTCCTCGGCCCAGGGATCGCTACGGTCGTGCGTCTCGGCGGCCTTGACGCTTTCCATAAGCGTCGCGGCCAGGTCGGCGCGATCGCTGAGCGGCAGCTTGAGCGCGGCCTGATAGAGTTCCGTGAGGTTTGTGGACGTTGCCATATTAATAGCTCCTGGTCGATGACCGCTTCGCGACGAATCTATTGTACCACATGGGCGCAGCATCGCTCATGGCCTTTCTATCCCTCCGGGTTCGCTCGTTCCACGACGCGAACGTCGATGATCTGATCGTGAGGGCCGGACGCCGCTTGACTGGTACTTGCGCCGGTGCCGAAACCGGTGGCGCGAAATTGAATGCGGGTGCGGGCATAGCGGCGCAGCAGTGCTCGGGTCGGCGGGAACACCAGCGAGATGCCGATCAAATCCGAAAGCACGCCGGGCGTGATCAGCAGCACGCCGCCGGTGAAGACCATCAGGCCGTCGACGAGGGAATCGGCCGGCATGCGGCCCGCGTTCAGATCACCGTGAAAACGGTTCCAAGCCCGCCAACCTTCGCGCCGCACGAGCCAGGCGCCAAATAGTCCGGTGCTGATTACCACGCCCAACGTGGTCTTCCAGCCGAACAGATCGGACACGTAGATCAACAGCGCCAACTCGATGAGCGGGCCCAGCGTGAACAACAGGAACAGTCGACCGAACATCGCGCTGCCAAGGAGGACGTAGGAACTCAAATGCGGATGTGAATTCTACGCCGGTAGAGCCAGTAGAGGAGGGCGAATCCGAGCGCGAATTGCACGAGGGCGTTGACCAGCATCGCGCTGGAACCCAGGGCCTCCGCCACGCCGCCGCCGACCAGGCGGTCGGCCAGGTCCTGAAAGGGAACGAAATTCGTCGCCAGGTAAATGACCAGTGGATTCGCCCCAATGACCACGAACGGAAACGCCCAGGCGCGGAAGCCCCAGACGTCGATCAGCAGGTAGAACGCCGCGAGCAGCAGGCAACTGTATCCACCGGCTGCGAGCACAAAGCTCGAAGTCCAGATGCTCTTGATGATCGGGAACGATTGCCCCCAGCCATAACCCGCGGCGAGGCACGCCACGCCGAGCAACGCGATCGAGCCGGCCTTGCGGCTGCTGGACCAATCGCAGCGTTGCAGTATTTGTCCGCAGAAAACGCCGAGCAAACAGGTTCCTACGGCGGGAATAGCGCTCAGGATGCCTTCGGGATCAAAGCCCCACTCCTTGAAGTGCGGCCGACCGATGAGCAACTGTTGATCGACATAGCGCGTGAGATTGCCGAGCGGCGAGTAGTCGCCCGCGCCATAGTCGGGCACCGGAATGAACGTGAGCGCCGCCCAATAGCCGAACAGCGCCGCGACGAACCAAGCGATCTGTCCCCGCGGGCGGAAATATAAATAGATCAAGCCTGCGCCGAGGCTGGAGATGGCGATCCGTCCGAGCACGCTGAAGACGCGGATATCACTCCAGCCGGAACGCATCCCGCCGTTGTAGATGATGCCGAGTAGAAACAGGATCGCCGCCCGCCAGGCAAGGTGGCCGGCAATGGTAGCACGGGATTCACCCTGCTCCAGACGGCGCGAAATCGACAGCGGGAGCGAAATGCCGGCGATGAAGACGAACAGCGGGAAGATCAAATCGTAGAAAACAAAGCCTTCCCATTCGACATGCGTCAATTGCCGCTGCACGCCCTCGATGAAGCGCGATGGCGAGAGGTGGTGCAGGCCCTCGACGATCTCTTCGGCGGCCACGATCCAGAACATGTCGAAGCCGCGCAGGGCGTCGAGCGAAATCAACCGTCCGGGCGTTGCGGCCGGCGCGGCTTCCGGTTTATTCACGGATCTCTCCGGGCAGGATTTCCGAGGTTTGTTCACCCAGCCACGATTCTAACGCGTCAAGCGCTTCGCGGGCACGGCCAAAACGCAGATCGGTTTGGATGTTTTTCAGACGAGCGACTTGTGCCGGCGTGAACGGCACGGCCGCGCCGCGCGGCGGCGTCTCCGGCACGAGGCGTTGGGCGATCGCCGCGACCAGCGATTCGATTCCCTGCCCGGTAAGGGCGCTGGCCAGCAGTCCGCCGCCGATTGTCGGCGTTGCCGAATCGAGGAGATCGCACTTATTCCAAACGACCAAAGGCTCGCGCGCAATTTGACTTGGCAACTGCAGTTCGTCATCAGAACCGCTCGTGGCGTCGCGAACCCAGAGCAACAGATCAGCCTGCTGTAACTCTTGCGCAGCGAGCGCGACGCCGGCGCGTTCGATCGGTTCTGCCGTCGCTCGTAGGCCAGCTGTGTCGACCAACAAGCACGGCCAGCCGGCAAAGGCGGTGATTCCGGTGACGAGATCGCGCGTCGTGCCGGGCTGATCGTGAACGATGGCGCGGCCGAAGCCGAGCACTGCATTCAACAAACTACTCTTGCCGACGTTCGGCGACCCTACGAGCGCGACGCGCCAAGTTGTGGTCAAATGCAGACCCAGTTCGGCGAACGATAACAGTCGATCGATCGCCTCCACGGCCGTCGCCAGATGGTCATCGCGGATTCGTACCTTCAGGTCCGCGAGTGCGCGTACCAACGCGCCGGCGTACTGATCCCACAAAATCGCCGCGGCCGGTTTCGTGGTCGCTTCTGTCAGCGCGCGAAACGCCGCCGCGCGAATCGAGTCGCCAGCCCTATCGCGCCAGGTTTGCACGGACGCGCCATGTTGGGCAAGGTCGGCGAGAATCCGCGCTGCCGCCGCCTCGCCGCCGTGGCAATGCACCTCGATCGTTTCCTCGTCGACACGACAGACGACGACTTCTTCTCCCGATTTGCTGCCCCAGCGGCCGTACATGATTTGCGCCACGGGCGCTTCCTGAAGTGCTCTTGTGCCGGCGGGAAGAAATGACTGCGCCACACATGTAATGGCACCGTGCCCAGTTATCGAAATCGTTGCTACTGCGCCGCGGCCGGGCGGAGTCAGTAGCACCGCTAGCGGAGCAATGTCGCTGTTACACGCTGCGTTCATCAGCGCCTCGGGCGGCTAAGGCGATGCCGGCCAGCGTGAGGTGCGGCTCGTGCCGGGCGTCGTTGCCCAAGAGATCGGCCACGACATGCGAGCTGCCGCCGGCAACAATCACCACGGGCTGCGCCGCCAGTTGTTCCGTATATCGCGCGACCAATTCCCGAATGCCGCCGACCGCGCCCCAGAACAAACCGGAGCGCATCGCTTCGAGGGTTGATTTCCCGAGCGCGTTCGGCGCGCCGTCCAACTCCGCCAGCAACGGTAGCATGTCGGTGAATTGATTCAACGCTTTCGCCGACGTCATCAGTCCCGGCAGAATCGCGCCTCCTTGAAAGGCGCCATCGGCGGAAACGAGATCGACGGTGATGGCAGTGCCGAGGTCGACCACCACGGCGGCGCGGTCCGCCGGGCGCAAACGATTCGCGGCCACGGCGTCGAGCAAGCGATCGACGCCGACCATGTCCGGCAGTGGCAAGTCGACGCGCAATGGCAAGTCGCCGGCTGCCAGCAACATCGTGTTGGCAATCGCGCCGCGCTCGCGCAGCAAATCGATTAGCCGCGACTGCGCGGCGCGATTCACGCTGCCCAATCGCCAATCCAGCTCAGCCGGCGCCACGCCGCCGAGCCAGTCGTCGAGTTCGGTCCAGTCGAGCGCATCCAAGGTCAAGCGTAAGGTGCGATCCGGCAATGGAAAATCACTCGCCAGCGCATGCTCGAACCAACCGAGCTTGATGCGGCTATTGCCGACGTCCACGGCGATCAGCGGCCGAGTGGGGGTGGCGGTCATGCAGGAAATGTTGGCGCTAAGAACGAGAACGACACGAGTTTGGCGTGCATTTACCGGTCGTCGGCGAAGCGGCGGCCTTTGCCTTCGAAGCGTGGGAGCGAACCGATGGTCACGCAGCGCACTTCGATGTTCAGTCCTAGCCGGAGCCGCAGTTCCTCGGCCACGCGGGCCGGCTGTTCGAGGCGATCTTCGATTTCGACCTCGAGCTGATCCAACTGCGCGGCCTTGAAGGCGCGGAGCCGGTATTCCAACACTTCGGGGAAGCTGCGGAGAATTTGTTCCACGGCGCTTGGGAAGACGTTGACGCCGCGGATGATCATCATGTCGTCCGTGCGCCCCAGCACGCCTCCTTCGAGCAACACGAAGCGATTTGCATACCCGGCGGGCCATTGCGGGCGGACCAGATCGCCGGTGCGGTAACGAATCAACGGGCCGCCGTAGCGCCCCAGGCTAGTCAGCACCAATTCCGAGAGTTCGCCAGCCGCGGCCGGACCGCCGTGTTCGATCGACAGGAACTCCGCGATGAACTCGCTTTCCACGACGTGCAGGCCGCGACGTTCACTGTCGCTGTAGCCCCAGGGACCGACTTCTGTCGCGCCGCTGTGATCGATCACTTGGGCGTTCCAACAGGTCGCGATTTTTTCGCGAATTATTGACGCCGAAGCGCCGGGCTCGCCGGAAAGAATCAGTTTCTCTACGCCCATGGTGCGCGGATCAAGTTGATGATTCTCCGCGACTTCCGCGAGGTGCAGCGCGTAACTCGGCGTGCAGAGCAGGATGTTCGCGCGCAGCGTGCGAATGAGTTCCAGCCGTTGCAACGACGTCATGCCACCGCCGGGCGCAGCCAAGGCGCCGCGCCGCGTGAGGGCGTCGAAGGCGCTCCAAAAGCCGATGAAGGGGCCAAAGGAAAAGGCCAGCAGTGCGCGATCGCCCGGCGTGATCTCAGCCGCGTCGAGCGTGAACTGCCAGGTGTTGACCCACCAGTTCCAGTCCTCGGCGGTATCGAGCACCATAATCGGCCGGCCGCTGGTGCCCGAGGTCTGGTGATAGCGGACGTAGCGCTCTACCGGATAGGTCAAGTTCGCGGCGAAATCGCCATGATGCCGACGATCGATCAGCTCTTCCTTGAAGGTATGCGGGAGTCGATCGAATTGCTCGAAGGATTCCAGCGGCAGCGAAATCCCGTCAAGCTTTTCCGCGTAGAGGCGATTCGTCGGCAGAATGGTCGCCAGCAGCGCATTCAAGCGCGCCAATTGATGCTGGCGCAATGCCCAAGGCTCCAGCGATTCCAGCTTTCGGCGTTCGAAAAAGGCGGCGTCTTTCATCAAGTTATCATACCGGGACCGACACAGCCCGGCCAGCGCCCGCTGACACTAGCCCGTCGCGCCAGCGCGTGAGAGTTGACACCGGAAAAATACTTCCGAATGAACTCTCAGCGACGTTTTGATGGCTCATTCGCGGTGTCGTTGAGGGTTTGATCCTGACAATGTTCGCAGGGTCAACTCTCCCTCGCTGGCGCTACGAGCTAGTGTTGGTTGGCGACACGTTCGAGCCGCGCGCCACTATTCCGCACAGGCGATGTGCGGCACACTGGGGCGTCGATTCTTCCAAAGGATGCCTGATGCCTGACGCTCCGCGACGTGGTTCTCTGTTGGTCATCTTCCTGACGGTCTTTATTGACCTGTTGGGTTTCGGGATGGTGTTGCCGCTGCTGCCGATCTACGCGAAATTGTTGCCTGAGATGCGCGAAATGACCGCCGGCCGGCAGGAGTTGACGGTTGGGCTGTTGATGTCCAGTTTTTCCGCGATGCAGTTTCTGTTCGCGCCGCTGTGGGGACGGTTGTCGGATCGGATTGGGCGGCGGCCCGTGTTGATGGTCGGCCTGGCCGGTTCCGTGGTGTTTTATACGTTGTTCGGCCTGGCCGCACAGTGGGGGAGCTTGACCTGGTTGTTCGTGGCGCGGATCGGTGCGGGTTTGGCCGGCGCGACGATCTCCACCACCCAGGCGTACATCGCCGATTCAACCACGCTCGAAGGCCGCTCGAAGGGCATGGCGCTGATCGGCGCGGCGTTCGGACTGGGCTTTACGTTCGGGCCAGCGCTCGGCGCGTTGAGTCTATGGCTGTCCGGCGAGGAGGCTTTGAGCCCTTGGCCGGGCTATCTGGCCGCCGGGCTGTCGGTAATCGCGCTCATGATGGCAGTGTTTCGCTTGCCGGAATCTTTGCCGCCGGGCGGCGCCCGATCGGAGCACAAGTTGCTCGACTGGCGCGCACTTTCCGACGCAATCTCGATGCCGTCCGTGGCGCTGTTGATTCTGGCGTCGTTCGTGTCGATCTTCGCCTTTGCGAATTTCGAGTCGACGTTGTCACGGCTGTTGCTCTACAAGGCCGACGCCGCGCAGCAGGTGCAGGAGCACGGGACGCATCATTTTCCGGCGCAGCTGCTGCTCGTATTCTGCTACATCGGACTTGTGCTTAGCTTCGCGCAAGGGTTCCTGGTGCGCCGTCTCGCGGGCAAGATCAGCGACGAGCGCCTGACCACCATGGGCGCGACGGTGTCGATCGTGGGCTTTGGTTTGCTCGCGCTGGCTAGTTACCAGGTGCATATCCCGAGTTTGCTCGGCGCGCTGACGGTCGCCATTGTCGGCTTCGCGATGGTTACGCCGTCGTTGAACGCGCTGATTTCGCGGCGCAGCGATCCCGCCCGGCAAGGGGGCATTCTGGGCCTCAATCAGAGCGCCGGCGCGCTGGCGCGGATCGTCGGCCCGGTGACGGGCTTCTCGTTGCTCGGCTGGGCGCATGATCGCCCTTGGGGGCACACACTGCCTTATTGGGCGGCAACGGGGTTGATGATTGTCGGTGCGGCCTTGATCGCCGTCGCCGTCCGCAGCGGGAAGGACTTTGGCAAGTAGCAATACTGCGGCTGAGACTGGCACGCTCATCCGCGTTGACTTACGCTTAGCGGCATGCCTTCGCAGCGCATTACTCGACCGCTCAGCCCTCGACGTCGCGCTTGGCGGACGGCGCATGTGCAGGCGGTGCTGTGGTCCGCCGGCAACGCGCTGACCTCGGGCACGCCGCTTTATTTTTTGGCGATGGAGTTTGGCGCGAAGAATACTGTCGTGGGCTTTCTACTCGCCTTGCCGACGCTACTAGGCTTATTGCGCTTGGCGACGCCGTGGGTCATCCACCGCACCGGCGGCGACGTCAAGCGCGCTTGCGTCGCGTTGATGACGGCGAGCTATCTGGTGGCGATCGGCATGCCGGCCGTGGCTTATCTCGCCGGCGCGGCGCAGCTACAGCGTCCGCTGTTGGGCTTGATCGGGGTGCTTTGCGTTCATCAGACGCTGGAATATCTGGGACTCGTTGCGCTGTACGCCTGGTTGGGCGATCTTGTGCCCCGGCGGATACGCGGCACGTACTTTGGCGCGCGGCAGTTCTGGCAACTATCGATCGAGATTCCGGTTATCCTGCTGAGCGGCTACCTGATTGACGCCTGGGGCAAAGCGCATCCGGAGGCGAAGCTTGTCGCCTATGCCGTCGCGCTGGCGATTGGCGTGCTATTCCTGTTTGCGTCGGTCGGCGCATTGTTGGCGCTGCCTCGGCCCGGCAATTCTCCGCGCCGTGCCGCGACTTCGTTTCGTTGGCGGGAAATCCTGGCGCCGTTCGCGGACTCGCGGTTTCGGCGATTGCTTTACTACGGTTGCTGGTTCTCCACGTTTAACGGTTTGACCGCATCGCCGCAGCAGACGTATCCGCGCTGGATCTTGGGACTCGGCGTGTTCGAGATGAACGCGTTGCGGACCGGGATGCGGCTGGGGCAGTTCGCGCTGAGTCGGCCCGCCGGCGTGTTGTGCGATCGCCTCGGACATCGTCCGGTGTTGATCGCGTCGCAACTTTGCGTGGCCGCCGCGCCGCTGTGCTTTCTCATGGCGACGCCTGCGCATCGCTATTGGATCGCCGGCGCATTTCTGTTGTGGTCCTGGTACGTCGGCCTGAACGTTGGCCTGCCGAGCCTCACATCGGGTTAAGGGCAAGGATGGCTCATCGTCAGGGTTGCCTTGGCAACCTAAACATCGGGCGATGACCTCCACTATTCTCCGGTCATCTTTCGACCTGGCCACGCGTCAACGCAAGAAAAGGTCTGCAAAGGCACTCATTACTTGCACTCATTGAACAAAGGAGATGTACAAGCTGTACCAGTGCGGTCTAACGGTTAGTTGCCGCATACGATTCACGCAGTCACACACCAATCCAAAGGCAACAGCTATGGAAACCCCAAGGAAACCCAGACCGCGATATGGCCCGGCGGCTGGCGAGATTAGAAACCCGGGAGAAGGTCATCACTCCTTCCCCCGGGCATGTGCGGGCCAGTTCAAATTGCCCAGCGTTCAGTCAGTCAGTCCAACGTCATTATAGACGTGGCCGGTCGCTTGGCGGAATGGATGACGTCAAGTGTCCAACGCAATGTATGAGGCGGCCTGCCGCTACAAGGAACTCGGCTGCGAGGTGATCCCGCTGCGTCGGGATACCAACACCCCAGCCATTCGCTACAAGTCGATTGTTCGTAATGGTGGCTTTAGTGCCACTGAGTTGCGAACTCACTTCGCCGATGATCGCCACAACATCGGATTGCTTACCGGCTCCGCATCCCGGGGCTTGATGGCCATCGACCTGGACAACTATGCGGCCTATCGAGACTTCGAAAAGCGGCATCGCAATTTGGCTAAGTGTCTGCCTTACGCCATCAGTCCAAGGGGCTGGCACTTTTACTTTCTCGGCGTCGAAGGTCAGCGTGATACTCACTCGTATCGCGTGGGCAATTCTGAACGCTCACCGGTCCATCACATTAAAGGCGATGGCAACTACATCACTCTGGACCCAAGCTGGCGAGAACCAACGCCCAAGAAGCCACACCAACGCCGCGAGTATCGCTGGGTCCGTCCACTCCCCGACCTCTCGCAACTCCCCACCATCCACCCCCACGACCTCCTACCCAAGGCTTTGCTGGGGACAGGCGGGGCTATTTCATCCTATCAATACGATGCTTCTGGGGGGGTGGCTCTATCGATGTGGTTGGCGGCTCGTGCGGCGGCCGTGCGATATCAACCCCTGGGTCGGAGAACGAGAGGCAGGGCACTGTTCGCGTTCGTGCGATACCTGCGTGGCCTGTTTGGCGACGCCGTCACGGTGAACCAGTTGTCGAATGTATTCGCCGATTGGCATGCTCGGATTCAGTCGAAGGCCTATGTCGAAGACAAGAGCTACCAGTCGAACTGGCGGCAATTCTGTTTCGCGTGGGAGCACGTTCGCCTCAATAACCGTCAAGCATTGGCCCGGCTGATCGCGGCCTACGATCCCGCTCCCGAGGCGTCTGCGGCGGAACGAGTGTGGCATCTCTGCCAGGTCCTCGGTGCATGGAACAAAGGCAGGTTTTATTTGGCTGGCGAAACCGCCGCCGGAATCGTGGGATGCAGTCAACCTTACGCGAGTAAGTGCCTTCGCGAATTGGTCAAAGAAGATCGGCTCGAAATCAGCAAGGGTTGCGATCGGTGGCGACGCAAAGCCAAGACTTATCAACTCGTTCTGGGAGGACAACATGACTAAAGGCAGGGAAGCCAATTCAAAACCCAGGCATACCTGGATTCCGGCAAAACAGGCTGAATGGCAAATCACGGCGATTCGTCCATCGCCAGAGAACAACCGTGTCTATCGACCGGTGCTGCCCGACGATCCAGAGATTCAAGACCTCTCGGCAAACATCAAGGAACGCGGAGTGCTGCAGCCGCTGGTGATCTCCGAGGATGGCTTCATCATCTCTGGGCACCGTCGACATGTAGCTGCCCAACTGGCTGGGTTGATTACCGTCCCGTGTGTTGTCGAGCCGATCCGGCATGACGATGATCCCGAGGCCTTCCTGCAGTTGCTCGTCAGTCACAACAAGCAGCGGGTGAAAACCCATGATGAACGAGTCCGGGAAGAGTTGGTGAACATCGACCCGGACGATGCCTACAACCGGCTGCTGTCCCATCGACACAAGCGGTCGAAGATCGAGATGGCTCCGATGGCGATCCTGGGAGCAAAGACTCGCTCTGAGATTTCGGCGGCCAAGCAGCCATTCCTGGCTGCGATCAAACGGGTGCTGAACGACTTGCAGGACTTCTGGCCGCTGTCGGATCGCCAGATTCACTATGGGCTTCTAAACGATCCTCCCCTCCGTCACGCCCGCAAACCTGGCTCACGATACGTCAATGACAAAAAGTCCTACAACGATTTGGTGGATCTGCTCACCCGTGCTCGCTTGGCCAACGAAATCCCGTGGAACGCCATTGACGATGAAACGCGGCCGGTGGAAGTCTGGAGCGTTCATCAGGACCCCAGTGGGTTCATTCGGGCCGAAACCAGCGAATTCCTTTTCGGCTACTGGCGTGACCTGATGCAATCGCAGCCCAACCACGTCGAAATCTTGGCCGAGAAGAACACGGTCAAGGACATCGTCAGAC
>Ga0163153_10005381_pt1 | contig 15145 bp, 17 predicted proteins | sample OliLakLV19MP6IB1_FD_148629 | JGI IMG/M metagenome (GOLD analysis project Ga0163153, IMG submission 148629) | Freshwater microbial mat bacterial communities from Lake Vanda, McMurdo Dry Valleys, Antarctica - Oligotrophic Lake LV.19.MP6.IB-1 | ecosystem: Environmental > Aquatic > Freshwater >... | reverse complement strand
ATTCACAACGGCGAAGCGTGGCTGCCGTTGTGGGCGATCGTGCGGGCTTCCGGCGGCGACCTCGGTCCGGTCCTGAGCGGGCGGCGACGGCTTCAGTATCTCTCCGCCGCAGCCGCCGCACTCAACGAGTACGGCGCACCGTTCATGATGTTCGAACGGGTACCGCTTGCCGACGTCGCCGCAGTCATCGAACAGAACCGCCAACCGGCCTGAACTACGAGAGGTCCGCGAGCAACGTGCGCGCCTGCTCCGCTTCGTAGAGGTCGAATTCGGGGCTGAGATCGAGCGCCTTGCGCACCAGGTCGAGTGCGGCGGTGTCGTCGTTGTTTGCTGCGTAAATCTCGGCGGCGTGGTACCAGACGCCGGCGTCGGCGATGCCGGTTGCGAGCGCGTCCTCGATCGACTCGAGCGCCTCGTCGTCGTCGCCGTTCGCGAGTTGGGCCCAGGCCAGCGTGTCGTAGGCGTGTGCGTCCTGACGGATCTCGAAATCGCGTTCGGCAAGCGCGAGGGCCTCACCAATGTCGAGACCGCGAGTGGAGCGGAAGCGCGACACGTCGCGCAGGAATCCGACCTGCTGCTCGTCTGCGAGCGCCGCAACCGCATCGAGCGCCTCGTCCCACAGCTCCCGTGCGCGCGCTTCGTCGCCGCGAGCGAACTCGATGTCGCCCAATGCCGCGAGCACGTGGAAGTCGGGCGCGCCGATCAGGTCGCCGGACTTCTGCCACCACCGCTCGGCCTCGTCGAGGTCGCCGAGCGCGGCGTGTGCCTTGGCGAGCCCTTCGATCGCGGCGCCGTCTTCGTCGTTGACCGCGAGGATCTGTTCGAACGACTCGGCCGAGGCGTCGTAGTCGCCGTCGAGGCGTTGGAACTCTGCGAGCAGGAACGTGTAGTAAGTCGAATCGGCCGGCGCGAGACCGAACGCCTCGGCTTCTACGATCGCCTGTTCGGCGAGCACGAGTGCGGCGCGCACGTCGCCGCGAGCGTGCGCGAGCCGGGCCCGGCGAGCCGAGACCTCGGGCGACGCGCCCACCCGCTCGGCGAGCTGCGTGTAGAAGAGCGCAGCCTGGTCGAGATCGCCCAGCTCGAAGTGACCGTCGCCGACCATCGCGATCGCGACCTTGTGCGTGGGGTCTCGGTCGAGCACGCGTTGGGCGTACCGGAGGCCGGTCGGGAAGTCGTGGACGAAGCTACGGGCGTTCGCCTTCACCAGGAGTGCCGACGTGTCGTCGGGCACGACCGCGAGTACCTGGTCGATCTCGCCGTCGGCGGTGACTGCATCGGCGGTGTTGTGGGTGGTGCGCGCTCGGGTGAGCAGCGAGGAAGCGAGCTGGGTACGACTCACGAAGTCGTCGGCGTTCGCGTCGACCCGGCCTTGCCAGAACGCGACCTGGTCCACCGACGCGACCTCGGCCGCCTTGGTGGTCGCTGCCGCGCGGGGGGCGGCCGGCTGGTCGTCGTTGCGGATAGCGCCGACTCCACCGAGTGCGAGCGCCGCGGTGGCCGCAGTTGCGAGCGAGATGGTCACGGTCTTGCGGATCATCGGAAGAGTCCTCTCGGGAACCGGACAGGGTGGGCCACCGGTGTGGCCCACCCTGCGCCGATCTAACGGTTGGGTCGTCCCAGGTACGGGAAGTGGTTCACGAAGCGGTTGTCGTTGGCGACACAGTCGCTCGGCACTGCTCCACCCGTGATCAGGTTCAGCTCGGTGTCGATGACGTCGTCGCTCAACGCACGCCCGTTCGGGAACGCGCTGGGCTGGGCCAAGTCAATGGTGATGATGTCGGGCAGCAGGAAGTCTGCGAGCCCGTCCGCTGTCGCCTGGTCGTTCCCCAACGCGAGGAGCGTGCCCACGACGTTGGCACGGAAGTTCGCCTGGTCGTCGACCGGGTAGCCGGCGTTGAAGGCGTCCTTGTCGGCGTCGGTGGTGTTGAACACGGTGTTGATCGCCGGCCGACCCATGCGGTCGATGGTGTTCCCGCTCATGTCAGTTGTGCGGGCCCACACTCCGGTGGTCGTGTCGCCGTCGGTGATCGCCGTCTTCGGAATCTCGAGCGTGATCGCGGTGACATTCAGTCCGGTGAAGAAGTTGGTGCCAACTCCACCGGGGCAGAACGCCAAGCCGTTGCGAAACGCGGCAAGGTCGAAGAAGAACGGGTCGTCGTGGAGATCGGCTCGCGCTCTACCGACCTGCTTGTTGGTGGCGTAGTCGCGCAGCGCCACGTCGTGACCGGTAGTTCCTACCGCTCCGAAGTCGGGGCCGAGCACGATGTACCGCTGGCGGCCCGCACGATCGGCGCCGGTGAACGCGATGCCGATGCGACGATCCGCGACTGCATCGCCGTTCGTGTCGATCTCGAACACGTACGGTACGCCGGGTGCGAATGTCTCGGGTGATTGCACGCCGGCCACGGGGTTGACCGTCATCGTGAGGATGACCTTGCCGTCGTTGCGGGGCGAGTTGTAGACGTAGACGTCGTTGATGTCGGTACGGCCGTCGTTCTTGACGAGCGGCGCGTCGAGATGGTCCGCCGCACCCGCTGGAACAACCGCGAGCAGTCCGGCTGCCAGCCCCACACCAACCGCGGCGCTGATGAACTTGCGCATTGGAATCCCTCCTCCGGCACCGACGGCGCGCGCGACGAAAGACTCTTCTGAGGTCGCGCGGCGGGCGGCTTGCGCCGGACTGGTAAGGACGGCCGGTGTGCCGTCCGTCGCTTGTACGTAGCGACCCGTCGATCCGGATGTACCGCGTCTTGTCGCCCGCCCGGAGCCGCCTGTGGCGCGTGTCAGATCGGGCGGTACGACTCTTGCCGATGACGGGCGCGCGGGAAGTGCGGCGGATCCTGCTCGTAGGTTTTCCGGTGCCGCTCATGGACCGGGCGCGTCTGCTCGAGTTCGTGCGCCAGATCTTGGGTGAGCCGCCCGTCGGGTGGCGCGACTACTCGGCCGCCGCGTCGTAACGCATCGCGCCGACCACGTTCCCCGCGCCGTCGTCGAACCAGATGAGATCGCCGACACCGGTGATCGTCGTCTTGTCCATGAGGATCGTGCCACCGTTGGCGACGACCGAGCGCGCGACGGCGTCGACGTCGTCGACTCCGAACGTGCACTCGTAGCCGACGACGCGGTGGCCGCCGATGTCGCGCCGCTGCTGGAGTGCGCCGCGGCCGCCGGTGGGCGTCGTGATCTGGAAGAAGTTCGGTGGTCCCCATTCGGTGAAGGTCCAACCGAAGACCGCTTCGTAAAAGCGCCGAGTTGCGTCGACGTCGTCGGTGTTGATTCCGAAGTGCGCAATGGTCATGGGCCCACGATGGCACTCCCTCAGGTGGCGTGCCGTCGACGGTTCGACAGAAGATGTCGCCGATGCGACATGCCGTGCGCGGGTACGCCGTCACCCATCCGAGTGCAACCGTGGTGTTGCCGACCGGCCCCGGCTGGGATCACTTGCTGTACGCGTCGGCGGGGGTGATGACGGTCGAGACCGAGACGGGGACGTGGGTCGTCCCGCCGCATCGGGCCCTGTGGGCACCCGACGGCACGCCGTTTCGTATCGTGATGCACGGCCGTGTCTCGGTGCGAACGCTGTACCTCAGTTCCGAACTCGACGTGCTCTCGCGCGAGTGGCGGGTGGTCAACGTCACGCCGCTCCTGCGGGAACTGGTCATCCACGCGGTGCGCACGAGCCCGCTCGACCTCGACCACCCGGAGCACGCGCGGCTGATCGGTGTACTCGTCGACCAGCTGGCGACGTTGCCGCAAGTGCCGTTGCAACTTCCGCGACCGTCGGACCCGCGGGCGCAGGTGCTTGCCGACGAGTTGGTCGCGACGATCGCAACCGACGCGCCGCTCGACGAACTGGCCGCGGCGGTCGGGGCGAGTCGGCGCACACTGGAACGACTGTTCCTCGACGAAACGGCGATGACGATCGGGCAGTGGCGGCAACGGGCGCGGCTTGTCGAGGCGCTCCGGCGCCTGGCCGAAGGTGAGTCGGTCACCGCAACCGCGTACGCGGTCGGGTACAGCACGCCGAGTGCGTTCGGTGCGATGTTCCGCGAGGCAATGGGCGAAACGCCCGGCCGCTACTTCGCCTGACGGGTGTGTACCGAGACGGCATAGGTGCCGTCGCCCGGGAACGGGTCGGCCGACCATGTCGAGTACCGCGCAACGAGCGTGAGGTCGACCGCGGCGCAGTGCGCGTCGTAGTCGGCGAGCGTGTACCCGCGGTCGAGTTGGAAACCGGCGACGAGCCGGCCGCCTTCGGCGACGTGGCGCGCGCACCCGGCGACGAGCGCGGCGTGCGTACCGGCCGGGGTGAAGAGCGGGACGTTGCCCGCCATGACCACGACGTCGAACGTGCGGGCAAGATCGACCGTGGTGAGGTCGTGCTCGATCCACTCCATCTCCGGCGCGAGCCGGCGCGCGGTTGCGATCATCGACGCGTCGCCATCGACACCGACCACGTCGGTGACACCGCGCCGCGCGAGCTCAATGGCGACCCGGCCCGTGCCGCACCCGGCGTCGAGCACCGACGCGGGGCCGAACGTCATGACGAACGCGACCTCGCCGTGGACGTCCTTGCCCGACGCGGCGAGCGCGTCGAACCGGCGTTGGTAGTCGTCGCCGTCCTTCCACGACGTCATGCGCTGCCGACCTCCGGTTGGCGAGCTACCTCGCACGCGAGCATCCGGAGAAGTCTCGCGCGAGCGTTCGCCGTATCCTCATGGACGTTCGCCGTATCCTCGTGGATATGTCTCGCCTGCGCGTCGCCGCCGCCCAGATCGACGCCGTCGTCGGCGACCTCGACGGCAACATCGAACGCATCGCCGCCGCGTACGACCGCGCGCGCGCCGAGGGCTGCGATCTCGTCGCGTTCCCCGAGCTGGCGGTCACCGGGTATCCGCCCGAAGACCTGCTCCTGCGGCCCGCGTTCGTCGCGGGCGCGGCCGACGCGCTCGAGAAGGCCGCGGCGCGCACGGGTTCGGCCACGGCGGTCATCGGATTCCCCGAACAGCACGGCGGGCGCCTCTACAACGCCGCCGCGGTGTGCGCCAACGGCCGCGTGCTCGGCGTGTACCGAAAACAGTTGCTACCCAACTACGCCGTGTTCGACGAGCAGCGCTACTTCTCGGCCGGGTCCGAACCGTTGGTCGTCGACGTTGCCGGCACGCGCGTCGGTGTGACGGTCTGCGAAGACGCGTGGTCCGCCGCCGGGCCCATCCTCCAGGCGGCGCGCGCGGGCGCGGAGGTGATGGTCAACATCAACGCGTCGCCGTACCACGCGGGACGCCGGCGCGAACGCGAGCAGGTGCTGCGTGAACGCGTGGCCGAGACCGGAGTGCCCATCGTCTACGTCAACGCCGTGGGCGGGCAGGACGAGCTGGTGTTCGACGGTGGTTCGGTCGTTGTCGACACAACGGGCGCAGTCGTCGCGCGCGCCCGCCAGTTCGCCGAAGACCTCCTGATTGTCGACCTCGACGACGGACGGGTCGCGTCGGCCCGCCTCGAACCGGTGCTCGACTCGGTGCACGAGGTGTACGAGGCGCTCGTGCTCGGCACACGCGACTACGTCCTCAACAACGGGTTCACCGCGGTGCTTATCGCGCTTTCCGGCGGTATCGACTCGGCGCTCGTCGCGGCCGTCGCCGTCGACGCACTCGGCGCCGACCACGTCACCGGCGTGCTCATGCCGTCGCGCTATTCCAGCGCAGGCAGCGTCGACGACGCGCTCGCCCTGGCGGCCAAGCTCGGCATCCGCACCTACTCCGTCCCGATCGAGCCCGCCCACGCCGCCTTCGAGCAGATGCTCGCGCCCGTGTTCGGGGACGGGCACACGCCCGGGCTCGCGGAAGAGAACTTGCAAGCGCGCATTCGCGGCAACGTGCTCATGACGATGTCGAACAAGTTCGGTTGGATGGTGCTCACCACCGGCAACAAGAGCGAGATGGCCACCGGGTACGCCACGTTGTACGGCGACATGGCCGGCGGTTTCGCCGTCATCAAGGACGTCGAGAAGACACTCGTGTGGGCGCTGTGCCGAGACCTCAACGCGCGGCGCGGCTTCGAGATCATTCCCGAAGTCATCATCGCCAAGCCCCCATCGGCCGAGCTGCGACCCGACCAGCTCGACACCGACTCACTCCCGCCCTACGAGGTGCTCGACCCGATCATCGAGGGTTACGTCGAGTTCGACCTCTCGATCGGCGAGTTGATCGACCGCGGCTTCGACGCCGAACTGGTGCGCCGCATCGCGCGCATGATCGATCGCAACGAGTACAAGCGGCGCCAGGCCGCGCCCGGCGTGCGGGTATCGCCGAAGGCGTTCGGGAAGGACCGGCGGCTGCCGATCACCAACCGCTGGCCCGGCTAACTCGCGTGGGCGCGAGCTGGGAAACGCGCCGGCCGCTCCTGCCTGAGCTCGCGCTGATCACCGCGACGACCGCGTACGGCGCGACGTTCGTGCTCGTGCAGGACGCGCTCGAATCCGCCACGGCAGTCGGGTTCATCCTCATGCGCTTCACGGTCGGCGCCGTCGTGCTCGCGCCCTTCGCGCTGCGGCGCGGCTGGCGCCGGCCCGACGTCACCGAACGCGGCCGCGGCTTCGTCGTTGCGGTACTCGCGTTCGGTGTCGTCGGCTTCATCGGCTACTGGTTCCAGAACGCCGGGCTCGAACGCACGACCACGTCGAACTCCGCGTTCATCACCGGGTTGTTCGTCGTGTTCACGCCGCTCGTCGAAACCGTCGCGACGCGCACCGGGCCGCCCCGCAACGTGCTCTTCGCCGTCGTCGTGTCGGTCGTCGGGCTGTTCCTGCTGACGGGCGCGGAGTTGTCGATGAACTCCGGCGACGCGCTCACCCTCGGCTGTGCGTTCTTCTTCGGGATATGGATCTACCTCGGCGGCCGCTTCGCGCAGAAGTACGACCAGTTCGCTCTGACCGCGGGCCAGCTCGCGGTGATGGCGCTTCTCGCCGCCCCCGTCGTCGCAGTCACCGGTTTGGGTGAGATCGACACCCAGGTCGTCGTTGCCGTCCTCGTCACCGGCGTCGCGTGCAGCGCCTTCGCGTTCACGATCCAGCTGTGGGGCCAGCGCTACGTCGAGCCGTCGAGGGCCGCGGTGATCCTGCTGTTCGAGCCGGTCGTCGCGGGCGTCGTCGGCTACGCCGTCGGCGAGCGCCTCGGGTTTTCCGGCTACCTCGGCGCCGTCGTGATCCTCGGCGGCATCCTGCTCGCCGAATCCCGCGCCTGGCGCTCGAAACCAGCAGGTGGGGAACCCCGCGAACAACTTGACCGAACGGTCAAGGGCCGGTGAGAATCGCCGGGTGACCGACCACGAAAAGCCTCGATCTCCTTTCGCTCCCTGGGACCGCCGCGAGCTACCCGGCATCTTCTCCGTCGAGGATTCGGCGCGCCGGGTGGGCCACTACAAGTGGGCCGAGATCAAGTTGTTCGAAGTGCTCGGGGGTTGGGTGGCAACCGTCCCCGAACTCGACGTGAAGCTGGTGCTCGGCCGCCACACCTGGTTCCACGCCGAGCACGCGAAGCGCTGGGACGAGCGGCTCCCCGAACTGCGCGAGATGAACCGCGAGCGGCTCAACGCGCCGCCCAACGACGAGTTCGTGACCTTCATGGACTCCGTGCGCGAGCCCGAGGCGGCCGACCAGACGATCGAGAAGCTGGTCGGCGTCTACCGGGTGCTGATCCCTCGGTTCATCGGGGTCTACACCTACCACCTCAACGGCACGAGCTCGATCACCGATGCCCCGACGCAGCGGTCGCTGAACTTCATCCTCCAGGACGAGTTCGAGACGTGGCGCGAGGGCGAGATGTTGCTCCAGTCGCTCATCGACACCCCCGCGAAAGTCGAGCGGGCCGCCCGTCGATTCCAAGATCTCGAGACCCTCTACCTGGCGTCCGGTGGTATTGCCGGCCCGGGTAGCCTGGGAGACGACAGCGCAGCGACCGCCAGGGAGCGGAGCGTGGAGTCGACCCGTGCGTAGCTGTGAAGTTTCCGAGGAGGTCACTGCCGGATGAAAAAGTTCCTCGCCGAGAATGAGTTGGCCCGTGACGACCGGTTCGTCCGCACCAACATCGCCGACCGGCTGTTCGACCCGCGCGGCGCGGCTCTCGCGCAGCGCAACACCGGCCCGGCCAAGATGGCCGTCGACCGCCCCGCCGCCGCGGAGCGGTCCCGCTCGTTGATGCACGGCATCTTCGTGGGCGAGATCCAGGCGCTCGAAGGCGCGGGCCGTACCTGTTACGACTTCGACCTCGACGAGACGCCGCTCGCGCTCAAGCTCGACATGGCGCGCCAGTGCTGGGACGAGTCCCGCCACTGTGAGATCTCGATCAAGCTCGGCGACCACATGGGTACCGAGATCGGTGCGTACACCGAGTCGACGTTCCTCTTCGCCGCCGCGTGCAACCCCGACCCGGTGTTGCGCCTGTGCGGTGTGAACCGTGCGCTCGAAGGCCTCGCCATCGACGTGTTCAGTTCGATGAAGGATTTCGGCAACGAGTCGGGTGACCCGGTCCTCGAGTTCTGCGAAGACTGGATGCTCGCCGACGAAGTGACGCACGTGAAGATGGGTTCCGACTGGCTGCGCAAGATCACGGCCGACGACCCCGAACGGCGCGAGCGCGCCCTCGATTTCCAGCGCACCGTCGACTCGATCTTCAACCTCGGTGGTTTCCGTGGTGAAGACGACGAGAACGTGATCCAGCTCGCCCGCAAGTTCCGCAGCCTTGCCGGCTTCACCGACGCCGAGAACGACTCGCTCGCCGACCTCGCACGCGAGTCGACCGAACAGGCCCGCCAGATGGCCGAGGCGGCGACCGCGGCGCTCGATCAATCCGCCAAAGGGCAGTGAGCTCGCGCATCACCGTCAGCCCGGACCCGTTCACGCTCATCGACTACGACCCCGCCGTCATCGCGGGCATCGTCGAGGATGCGGCGGCGACGGTCGGGTTGCCGACAAACGTCGAGATCCACCTCGAAGTCGACGAGGCACTCTTCGCACCGCTCGTCGGCCACCTTTCCGACACGGCCGACGGCAAAGCCAACCTCTGGATCTCGGGCGCGAACTTCGAAGACAGCCGCCGCCCCCGCACCTTCTCGACCGAGCAGGCCCGCCGCGACCTCACGATCATGTTGTTCCGCGCCAAGGATCGCCTCTCCGAGGCCTTCGCCGACGCCCCGCCCGACGCGGAACTCAGCCGTGGCGAGCGCGCCGCCTGGGACGTGTACGCAGTGGGCCGGGCCGTGCGCTCCGGCGAGAAGGTTCCCCGCCAGGCGCAGCTCTACGAGTACCGCCTCCAGCACGGCTTCACCGACATCGCCGACGCCGCGTTCGAACGGCTGTGGAACGCCGAGTCGATGACCTTCGCCGGCGTGCGCGAGATCTGCGCGGAGACCGGCGCGACCGAGCGCAGGTCGTCGAAGATCCCGATCGACCTCCTGCGCCAGAAGTAGCGGCGCGCGGTTCGAACGCGCCCGTGAGAACCGTTTTACGCGAGGTCGTGCGCGCTGATCGTGTCGTAAAGGTCGAGCGTGGGTTTGTCGGCCAAGTGGGGCACAACCTCTTTGGCCATTTCGGTCATAAGCGACGAATCGAGATGGGCCTGCACGGCGTCGGCCGAGTCCCACTTTTCGATTACCAAGAAGCGACCACTCTGGGTAGCCGACGCCACGAGGTCGACGTTGCGGCACGCGTTCTCGCGCCGGGTCATTACGACATAGCGAGCCAGGCTCGCCGCTAACGCACCTTCCGAACCTTCGCGCGCGTCGAACGTTCCCGCGAGCACCGCGACTTCGATGTCTTCCGCCATCCGCGCGTACCCCCATCGTCGACGAAAAAGCAAGAGCGAGAAGCACGAAATTGTCGCCCGGCGATGCACAAAAGGGCGGCTTGACGACATCGGTATCGTACATATGCACGGTGCGGTGCACCCCTGGGAGGCGGGCAGTCCCGGGTCGCAATTCGAGTCTCTCAAGACAACGATCGTCCCGAACGAAGGGCTGGGCCTTGGCGAAGGAGCGTGTCGAGCGCGACGAGGAAGATCTCGTCCGGCTCTACCTCACCGACATTGGGCAGTACCCGCTACTGACCAAAGACGACGAAGTTCGCCTCGCGCAGGAGATCGAGAACGGCAACGCTGCGCGCGAACACCTTGCCGGGGGCAAGGGTCTGACGCCGGCCAAGAAGCGCGAACTCCGCCGAACGTCGCGTACCGGTGAGGAAGCGCAGCGCACGTTCGTGCAGTCGAACCTGCGGCTGGTTGTCTCGATAGCCAAGAAGTACCAGGCCTCGGGCCTTCCGCTGCTCGACCTGATCCAAGAGGGCAACCTCGGGCTCATGCATGCCGTCGAGAAGTTCGACTGGCGCAAGGGCTTCAAATTCTCGACGTACGCCACCTGGTGGATTCGTCAAGCCATCACCCGCGGCATCGCGAACACGGGCCGCACGATCCGCCTCCCGGTACACGCGGGCGACACGCTGGCTCGCCTCCAGAAGGCTCGCTCGCGCCTGGAGCTGAAGCTCGGCCGGCCCGCGACGCTGTCGGAACTTTCGGCCGAGGTCGAGATGCCCGAGGACAAGGTCAGCGAAGCACTGCGTTTCGCGGCCGAGCCCCTCTCGCTGTCGGAACCGTTGCGCGAAGACGGCGACGCCGAACTGGGCGACATCGTCGAGGACCGTTCGGCGGAATCGCCGTTCGAGGTGGCGGCCACCGCGTTGTTGCCGGCCGAGATCGAGAAGCTGCTCGCCCCGCTCGACGAGCGGGAGCGGCAGATCCTCGCCCTGCGGTTCGGTCTCGACCGGGGCGAACCCCGCACCCTCGAAGAGGTCGGCGAGTACTTCAACCTCACCCGGGAACGCATCCGTCAGATCGAGGCCCGGGCCATGTCGAAGCTGCGGCACCCGTCGGCCGACACCGGCGCCCGCGACCTCCTCGCCGTCTAACCCACAACCTTTCCGGCCCCCGGCGCGTCTGCGTCCCTCGTGTACGGCACCATTGCCGTCGGTGGGGTGCGAATCCGACCTTCGGGCGAAACCGATGTGAGGGCCGACGAGGCCGACCGGGCCGCGAGCTTCGGGGAGTTCTTCGACGCGCAGCGCCGCCCCGCGCTCCGGCTCGCCTACGTGCTGACGGGCAACGCCGCCGAAGCCGAGGACGTCGTCGCCGAGGCCTTCGCCCGCGTCTACCCGCACTGGATGAAGGGGCAGGTGAAGGAACCCAACGCGTACGTGCGCCGCACCGTGATCAACGTCGTCAACGGTCGGTTCCGCCGTCTCGCGACGCGCCGGCGCCACGACGAACGCGTCCGGCTCGGTGAACCGTCTGTCGCGTTCGGCGACGACCGGATCATGCAACGGGCGACGCTCGAAGCGGCATTGGCCGTACTCCCGCCGCGCCAACGGGCGGCGGTCGTGCTGCGTGTCATCGAAGACATGTCGGAGGCCGAAACCGCGCGGGTACTCGGTGTGAGCGTCGGCACGGTGAAGGGCTACTTGTCGCGGGGGCTCGAACGTCTCCGCGCCGAACTCGCCGACGAGGCCCCGGTGTGAGCGATCCTCTCGACCCCGAACTGCGCGATGCGTTGCGCGGGTTGGCCGACGGTGCGCCGCGCGGTGATGACTTGTGGGACAAGACCGAACGTCGTATCGCCGTACACCGAAGGCGGCGCTCGGTCGGTTCGGGCCTCGTGTCCGCGTGTGTCGTGCTCGTCATGGTCGGCGGCGTCATCACCGTCACACGCGATAGCAATAACGCGTCGGTGACGAGCCCGCCCGTCACGTCGTCGACGACTTCCACGACGGTCGCGGACGGAGACTCGGGCGTCGTCGCGCGCGGTGAACGCATCGTCGCTCGCACCGACGGTCGCATCGCGACGGTCGACGACGAGTGGAATCCGGTCCGTACGATCGCGCGCGTCGGCCCGGAGCGGTTCGTCCGCCAGATCGCGGTCTCGCCCGACGGCGCGACGCTCTACTACCTCATCGACGACGAGCCCGGTTACGGGTCGGACTGCGCGACGTTGCTCGCGGTCGATGTCGAGACGAGCCGCCCGATCTTCGACGACGTCAAGACCCGGACATTCGCGTTGAGCCCGGACGGGTCCAAGCTCGCGCTCGGTATGCGCGCGGGTGCGGCGCCCGCGCCGTGCGGCGACCGCGGTGCCGAGGGCCGGGCCACGGTGCGCGTCGTCGACACCGAAACCCTCGAGCCCGCGTGGGAGTGGCAGGACGAGACGGTGGCCTCGTCGTACGTCGAGGCGGTCAGTTGGGACCCGTCAGGCGCGCGGCTCGCGGCCGAGGTGTGCACCGCGACCTGCCGCGTCGTGGTCGTCGACCAACTGTCGTCGGTCGGGGCGTTCACGCCCCTGGCCCCGGCCGACCAGACGGTCTCGACGGCATGGGGGCCCGGTGGACTCTGGACCCTCGACGTGTGCTGTCGCGAACCGGCCGACGACGACGACACGCGCCTCCGCATCCGAGCCGTCGACCCCGCGACGGGAACCGGCGAGGAGCTGTACGTCGTCGACGGCGAGTCGGATCCGTCGGAGTTCGAGCTCGTGGCCCTGGGTGACGAGTGGTACCTGCTCCGGCGCACGTCGACCGTGGCCAGTGTCGAAGCCGAACTGACCCGCATCGACCTGGCCGCCGATCCGGTGCTCTCCTCGGTGGCCGAGGGCGTGACGGCCGTCGCGGAGGCGGTGCGGTAGGCGCGATCGGCCGGTGATTCAGATACCGTCGACCGGAGTCGATGGGAGGAATCGTGACTGACGCGACGAACGTTCCGAAGCCCGCGTGGAAGCCGCCCGCCGGCGCCACCGATGCCGAGAAGGTGCAGGACCAGGTGCAGCGCCAAGCCGGGCTGACCGGTGGTGAGGCGGGCGGCGGCACGCTGTTCACGGAGCCGGTCCTGGTCGTGAACCAGAAGATGAAGATCATCGAACTGGTCAACGAGTACATGGTGTACGACAAGAACGGCACCCAGATTGGCGCGGTCGCCGAAGTGAACCAGTCGCCGCTGAAGCACGCGGCTCGGTTCTTGACGAGTCTCGACCAGTTCCTCACGCACACCTACGAGATCCGCGACGAGAACCAGCAGCCGATCTTGGTGTTGCACCGCCCGCGCAAGATCTTGAAGTCGAAGTTCAAGATCACCAAGCCGGACGGCACCGAAGTCGGCGACATCGCGCAGAAGGGCGCGCTCGGGAAGATCAAGTTTGCTATCCGCGCGGGCGGCAAGGAGATCGGCATCATCCAGGCCGAGAACTGGCGCGCGTGGAACTTCCATGTGAAGGACGCGACCGGTACCGAGGTCGCGCGGATCACGAAGACGTTCGAAGGCATCCTCAAGACGTCGTTCACCACGGCGGACAACTACGTCGTGGAGTTCCACGGCCCCATGGAGCAGCCACTCCACAGCCTGGTAGTGGTAGCAGCGTTGTGCATCGACACCGCCCTCAAGCAAGACGACCGCGGGCTCAATTGAGCGCGGCGCGCCCAGCCAAGTCCGGGAGCGACAAAGAGAAATAGCGGAGGCGGCAGGAATCGAACCCACCGGACGGACGGAGTCCGTCCCACTCGTTTTGAAGACGAGGGGGGCCACCAGACCCCGTTCACCTCCGGCAGGGAAGTTAGCGGCCAGCTACGCTGCGGCCGCCGTTCGGAGGAGGTGTCAACCCGTGAAGAAATTGCTGTTGCTGATCGTGCTCGTCGCCTTGGGGGCGCTCGTCGCGAAGAAAGTCCGCGACGCGTAGCCGCGTTCGTCGTTCTACGTGCGTGCGGGCTCGGCCCGGCGGCGGAGCCAGAGGTACACCACGACGCCGGTCCCTAGAGCCGCGAGCGCGCTCCCGGCGGCGATGGTCGGTCCCTTCGGGGGCACGGGGACGCGGTCGCGCAGGCGCACGGGGTTCTCGAACGAAACGCTTTCCCAGTTGCGTTCGCGTGCGATGCGGGCCAACTCTCGGTCCGGGTTCACGGCAACGGGGTTGCCGACCAACTCCAGCATCGGGAGGTCGGTGATCGAGTCGGAGTACGCGTACGAGCCGGCGAGGTCGATGCCTTCGCGTACGGCCATCTCGCGCATGGCTTCGGCCTTGTGCGGACCGTACGCGTAGAACTCGAGTTCGCCGGTGTACTTGCCTTCGTCGTCGAGACGGGCGCGGGTGGCGATGACGTCGTCGACGCCGAGGTACTCGCCGATTGCCTCGACCGTCTCGGAGGGCGACGAAGAGATGATCACGGTCTTGCGTCCGGCTTTCTTGTGTTCTTCGATGAGGTCGAGTGCTTCGGCGTAGATGACCGGCGAGATCACGTCTTCGAGTGTCTCGTGCACGATCTCTTTGACGCGTGCGTGATCCCACCCGCGCGTGAGCGCGAGCATCGCTTCGCGTAGCCGTTCCATCTTCTGTTCGTCGGCGCCGACGAGCATGTACACGATCTGCGCGTACAAGCCGCGCGCGATTGTTCGCTTCGAGATCAGACCCTCGCGATAGAAGCTGCCGCCGAGGGCCATGACGGAACTCGTGGCGATGATGGTCTTGTCGAGGTCGAAGAACGCGGCTTGCATCTGACCCACAGCGTAGAAGGGAACCCTTGACGCGAGTCGAGTGGGGCCGTACGGTGTCGTCACTTCCCCGGTCACTTCCCCCGGGCCGCCCGCGCGCAACCGTGTTTCGTACACGGGCCGGGTGCCTCTCTTCCCCCGTTGTGTCGGTTCGCGTTTCGACCCGGGGAGGGTCCGTGTTGTTGTGTTTGTGGTCGCCCAAAGGCGGGTCCGGAGCGTCGGTGTTCGCGGCGGCGTGCGCGCTGACGCTCGCTCGCGATGGCGGCGCCCGGCTTGCCGACATCGGGGGCGACCAGCCCGCGATCCTGGGGCTGGGCGCCGATCCGGGTACCGGACTGCGGGAGTGGCTGAAGGTGGGGGTCGAGGCTCCGAGCGACGCGCTCGACCGCCTCGCGCTCGACGCGGGTCGGGGGCTGACGTTGTTGCCGGCGGGGCAGGCGGCGTTGGGCGACGTGGTGCCGGAGGCGGGGGCCGCGCTCGGCATGGCGTTGCGCAGCAGTGGGGTGCCCACGATTGTCGACGTCGGCGGCGAACGTGTGCCCGCGCTCGACGCGTTGCTCGAAGTGGCGGAC
>Ga0163153_10005380_pt1 | contig 15146 bp, 10 predicted proteins | sample OliLakLV19MP6IB1_FD_148629 | JGI IMG/M metagenome (GOLD analysis project Ga0163153, IMG submission 148629) | Freshwater microbial mat bacterial communities from Lake Vanda, McMurdo Dry Valleys, Antarctica - Oligotrophic Lake LV.19.MP6.IB-1 | ecosystem: Environmental > Aquatic > Freshwater >... | reverse complement strand
TTCTCCGACAAAAGGGTAAGCTCCGGCGAGCGTGAAGTAGAGCACACACCCAAGCGAGTAGAGGTCGGTGCGGGCGTCGGTGGGGTCCTCATCAAACTGCTCGGGCGCCATGGTGTAAATGCTTCCAAGTAGAACGCGCTCTTCATCATCCGGCGTCTTTTGCTGGGTGGCCTCCGCCAGCCGCGCCAACCCGAAATCCAGAACTTTCACTTTGAGGGCTCCTCCGGAAGTGATGGAGACCATGATGTTGCTGGGCTTGATGTCGCAGTGCATCAGCGAGAGCTCGTGGGCGGCGGCAAGACCTTGCAAGCTTTGATCAGCAACGCTCAGAAAATCGGTCAGGGTGAGTGGGGCAAAGTCTCCAATTTCCTGGAGCGTGCGACCATCCACATATTCCATCACAACAAGCACATCGCCTAAAAATTCAAAGATATCGAAAACAGCCACCACATTGGGGTGAAGGAGTGAGGCCAGGACACGAGCCTCACGGATAGCGGCCGCAGCGGTTTCCGCATCAGCTTCAGGGTTGCGGTACAGGCGCTTGATGGCCACCTTGCGATCCAACTGAGTGTCGAGGGCAAGGAGCACTTCGCCAAGCCCCCCGCGGCCCAGAAGACCACACAGATCGTAGCGATTGGAAGAGTCAACGTAGCTGGCCATAAAAAATCAGGCGATCAAACGCATCAGATGCTGTGCCTCGTTAGAAATGCCGGGCATCATGATTCAGATTTCTCAAGCTGACGGACATAAGATTCGAGTTTTGACGCAATTTCGTATTGGGCTGCGGAGCGCTTGAAGGCGACAAGGAGGATCGATGAGGAGGTCACGGTCTGCACAATCACCCGCAAATTCATAAATTCCCAGAGCAACCTGGAATGCGGGAGCCGATGAAGCACTAAGGCGGGGAGGCAACTGGAAAACGAAAAAACGATGCCCGAATCGCGGGTCTCTTCTTTGAGGTTTCCAGGGCGGGGCAGAGCCCAGGCCCGCCCCGCATTTCCGTCAAAGTAGCCGCACAAGCTGACTGGCGCGGCACCAAGAAGCGTGGCAAGCCCCTCAAGCACCACGTGGGAATCCCTGACCGCCATGGCTGATGGCTGAACTACGGGTGACCCTGTGCCTGGTTTTCTGCGGAAAATCATCCGCTTCGCACCAAAAGTCACCGACCAGGGATCAGAAGAATCGCCAGACTGGATCGATAAGAGCGATCCTGCGCCCAACCTTGTGGCGATCTCATGTCCTTTGGTGGAAATGACGGCTAGAAAGTCCGCCCGAAGCGATTCGTCAGGACAATTTTCTGAAGAGACCACTCCCCGGGATTCCTCAAAGACAACTTCCTCGTTTTTTGCTGGTGCATGGGTGGTTTGGTCGGGAGGACTTGCGGCCTGCCCGTCTTTGACATGAGGCGATGGCGCGAATTTTGCGGGGTTGATTGGTGCTGGGCGAGCCTGAGTGGACAAGCGCTGGGTCTGCACTTTTGTGGACGGCGCCGGATCAGCCGATTCTGGCTGAGCCTGTGCCCCCACATCAATCTCAAGAGAAAAATTTTCGAGGGTGTCCAAGGAACCCAGGGTTTCTTGAAGGGCCTTCGCAGGAGGTGCCAATCGGGCTTCAGGGACAACCTGCACGCTGAGGTCTTTGGCACTTCCCGAATCCAACCAGAGCTGACTCGTGTTGAGTTTGATGGTGTGATACTGGGAGGTCTGCATGTGTTTGAACGAGCAGCGATTCGTGCGGTCCAAAGAAAGAATTCGCGCAGCGGCGGCATCTCCCCGCAGATCCCCCATGGTGGCATCCACGATTTCGCCGTTTTGCAGGACAAGCGTCCCCTCCCCTTCATCGGTCTCCATCGCAATGCTCCCGCTGTCTTGGCGAGCGCATAAAAACTGGATGAATCGAGCAGGAGCCAATCCTTTAAAACTGCCACTGGGCAAAAACCCGCGACTACTGGACAGCGCATCAACCAACAAAAACATGGAGGCGGCCTCTTCAAGATTCCGGGGTTTTGCGAAACATAAATGAGCTCCCGCATGCATCAACTCGGACTCCATCTTTCGGCTCAGGGTGGCCGAGACCAGAATACGGCGCACACTGGGATAACGCGTCTTCAGCTCCTTGATAAACTCGAGTTGTTCCTCCGAACTCTCCGCGCAGTCAAGAATAACAATCTCACAATTGCCCGCCGCGAGTTGATCCCAGACCATGTCCAATTGGGGCACGATCACCATGCTCTTTCGTTTGATCCCGTGCTGCCGGGCCAAGCTGGAAAGCTGCCTGGCAAGAAGGCGAAGGTAAAAAAGAAAATCTCCAACAAAAAGCCAAGTCTTTGGTACATCGGACGCCACCACGGGTTCCGGGTCTCCGCTGCTCGAGACGGCTTGATTTTCTAAAGGCACTTCCATCGTCAGAACGGGTAACACATCAATTGTGATTTGAAAATGCCAGACTTGAAGGATGTTGGCCGGATTCTTGAAGAAATTATTTTTATCTTGGTGCTTCAGATATATAAGTTATTCTTATATTTGAAAAGTATGACAACTCCATCTCACACCGCGAAGACCACCAACAAGAAACTGATTCAATGGGTGAAAGAAGTGACCGATCTCTGTGAGCCGGATGCCGTGGAATGGTGTGACGGAAGTCAGGCGGAATATGACCGGCTCTGCCAGTTAATGGTGGATAGCGGAACGTTCAAGCGCCTGAACGATGAAAAAAAACCAAACAGCTATTTGTGTTGGTCGGATCCCGGCGATGTGGCGCGCGTCGAGGACCGCACCTTCATTTGCAGCCGCCGAAAAGAAGAAGCCGGCCCAACCAACAATTGGGTTGCGCCAGCCGAAATGAAAAAAACCCTGCATGGTCTCTTCAAAGGCTGCATGCATGGCCGCACGCTCTATGTGATTCCTTTCAGCATGGGCCCCCTCGGATCTCCCATTTCCCACATTGGAGTTGAGATCACCGATTCGCCCTACGTGGTGGCGAACATGCGCATTATGACCCGCATGGGGCAGGCGGTGTTGGATGTGCTGGGCGACGGCGACTTTATTCCGTGTCTCCATTCGGTCGGAGCGCCCCTGAAAGCCGGGCAGAAAGACGTTCCGTGGCCCTGCAACAAAGAAACCAAATACATTGTCCACTTCCCCGAGACCCGCGAGATTTGGTCCTATGGCAGCGGATATGGTGGCAACGCGTTGCTGGGGAAGAAGTGCTTCGCACTGCGAATTGCTTCCTGTATGGCTCGTGAGGAGGGCTGGATGGCGGAACATATGTTGATCCTTTGTGTGGAATCTCCCGATGGCAGGAAAACCTTTGTGACGGCCGCCTTCCCAAGTGCTTGCGGAAAGACCAACTTTGCGATGCTCATCCCGCCCAAAGAATTTAAGGGCTGGAAGGTGACCACCATTGGAGATGATATTGCTTGGATCAAGCCCGGCCCTGATGGTCGCCTCTACGCCATCAATCCTGAAGCCGGATATTTTGGGGTGGCCCCGGGCACCAATGCCAAATCCAATCCCAATGCCATTGCCAGTTGCGCCAAGGACACCATCTTTACAAATGTGGCCCTCACCCCCGATGGCGACGTGTGGTGGGAAGATATCGGCACCCCCGCACCGGAAGGCCTCATCGATTGGAATGGCAATCCTTACGATCCCAAGAGTGGCAAAAAAGCCGCACACCCAAACAGCCGCTTCACAGCCCCTATGGCCAATAACCCGGCCCTTGCAGCAGAAGCCGATGACCCTCAAGGAGTGCCCATTGACGCGATTATCTTCGGTGGCCGCCGCGCCACGACGATGCCGTTGGTTTTCCAAGCCTTCAACTGGGTCCATGGCGTTTACATCGGCGCGACAGTGGGCTCGGAGATGACCGCCGCTGCGGTGGGTGGTGCCGGCCAGGTCCGACGCGATCCGATGGCCATGTTGCCTTTCTGCGGTTACAACATGGGCGAATACTTCGGACACTGGCTCGAAATGCGCCGTCATGTGAAAGTCCTTCCCCGCATCTTTCACGTGAACTGGTTCCGCAAGGACTCCGAGGGAAATTGGCTCTGGCCTGGCTTTGGCGAAAACATGCGCGTGCTCAAATGGATCATCGAACGTTGCCGTCATGGCGCGCACGCCCGCGAAACTTCGGTGGGCTGGGTGCCCGACTACGAGGATCTGGACATGCGAGGCCTGGAGGGAAAAATCACCCCCGAACAATGGGACAAACTCCAATTCATCGACCGCGGTGACTGGCAGAAAGAACTGGTCATGCAAGACGAACTCTTTTTCAAACTCTACGCCAATCTGCCCAAAGAGCTGATATTTCAGCGAGAGCTGCTCATGTCACGTCTCTGAGAGTAATCATCCAAACTCCAGCGGCATCCGGGTTGAAGAGTTCCTGCAATGACGTAAGGGGTACCCTCGTTTATTTGCTCCTAAACAGTTGAGCCAGGGGGCTGGTCTCTGTATAATCCTCCCTCCTATGAATGACAAACGAGTTGCCCTTTACGATACCACCTTGCGCGACGGCACGCAGGGAACGGGGATTTCGTTTTCCATTCTGGACAAGATGCGGGTGGCCGAGAGACTGGATGCTTTTGGGGTGGATTTTATTGAAGGTGGCTGGCCGGGCTCCAATCCCAAAGATGTCGCGTTCTTTGAGGAGGCGTCGAAGCACTCATGGAAACATGCCAGAATTGCCGCGTTTGGAATGACCCGAAAAGGGGGGGGCTCCGCTGAAACGGATGCTCAGGTTCGTACACTTTTGGATGCCAAAACCCCGGTGGTCACCATTGTTGGAAAAACGTGGAAAGTCCACGTGACCGAGGTCTTTGGTGTGGCTCCCGAGGAGAACCTCGCGATGATCGCGGACACGGTGCGTTTTCTGAAGGCGCAGGGGCGCGAGGTCTTCTATGATGCCGAGCACTTTTTTGATGGGCTGCGCGACGATCGGGAATATGCCTTGGAGACCCTCCGGGCGGCGCGGGATGCGGGAGCGGATTGTTTGGTGCTTTGTGACACGAACGGTGGCTCCTTGCCCCAATTTGTGGGTGAGGCCACGGCGGATGTGGTCTCCCATCTGGCTTGCCCGGTTGGCATTCACACCCACAACGACAGTGGCCTGGGGGTGGCCAATGCCTTGGCCGCCATTCAAGCCGGAGCCACCCAGGTCCAAGGCACCATCAATGGATATGGAGAGCGGGTTGGCAACTGCAACCTCACCACGGTGATCCCCAATCTGGAATTAAAAATGGGCATCCCGGCGGTAAATGATCTCACGGGACTTCGCGACCTTTCGGCCTTTGTGGACGAGTTGGCCAATGTGCCGCAGGATATCCGCGCCCCTTATGTGGGGTCGGCGGCCTTCACGCACAAGGGCGGACTGCATGTTCACGCTGTGCAAAAGCTCGCTATGGCCTATGAACACGTGGAGCCCGCCAAGGTCGGCAATCACCAAACGGTGGTCATCTCCGACATGTCCGGGCAAAGCAACATCCTTGTGAAAGCCAAAGATCTTGGATTCGATCTTGAAAAAGGCTCCCCCGAAGTGGTGACTATTCTCCGCGAAATCAAGGAGGCCGAATCCCGTGGTTTTGAGTTTGAAGCGGCCGAGGCCTCCTTTGAACTCCTCATCCGCAAATGCCTCGGCCAGCAGACCCCGCTTTTCGAGCTTAAGGAATATCATTGCTACTTCCGGCACTCCAAATCCGGCTCCGACCCCTGCGAGGCCACAGTCAAGCTCGTGGTGAACGGCGTCCACGAATACACGGTGGAAGAAGGGGATGGCCCGGTTAATGCGCTTGACGCCGCCTTGCGCAAAGCCCTCCGACCGTTTTATAACTGGATCGATGACGTGGCGCTGGCTGATTACAAAGTGCGAATCGTGGATGGAACCCGGGGCACCGCCGCAAGAACCCGCGTCTTGATCGTTTCCTCAGCAGGCAACAAAACGTGGGGAACGGTTGGTGTCTCTGATAATATCATTCAAGCCAGTTGGCTCGCGCTGGTGGACAGCTTTGAGTTTTATCGCCATCACAGGCCCCAATCTCAGTAAAATCCCCAGCCAGATAATTGTTGCCCGATGAGAAGCTCATCGGGCTTCGAGAAGCCGATTTCGATTAACGGGAAACCAATGGCTCCAAGTGCTTGCCGTTTGATGAAACGGATTTGGCAGGAATTTTGGCAGTTTTTTTGCCATCTTCCGGATCCAATCGAAAATCGAAAACCCCTTTGCGTCGGCCCGGTTCTGTGTAGGCGGGGTCATCGAAGGTCCCAAGCTCGCTGGCGATTTTTTTAAAGATATCCAGGACTTGATCGAGATCTTCATCCGTGTGCGTGGCCATGTAGCTGGTACGGACGATGGCTTCCCCATATCGCACGGCGGGATAGATGGCAGGCGTGGCAAAAACCCCCTCCTCGTAGAGGCGCTGGGTGAATTGGAAAGCCTTGGCTTCGCTACCGATCAGGATGGGAACGATTGGGGTTTGGGTTGTTCCAATCTTGAAACCGATGGAGCGGAAGCCCTCATGCATCTTGTAGGTGTTGCGCCAAAGCGCATCAATGCGTTCGGGTTCTTCCTGCATGAGCTGAAGCGCTTTGAGAACACCCCCGGCGACTGCAGGAGCCATGGAGGCAGTGAAGATCAGACACCGCGCCCGGTGCTTGAGAAATTCAATCATCTCGGCATCCCCGGCCACAAAACCACCCATGGAGCCAAGGGATTTGGAAAACGTTCCAATGGTGATGTCCACCTCATCGTTCAATCCAAAGTGGTGAACCACTCCGCGGCCCTGCGGACCAAGAACGCCGAGGGAGTGGGCTTCGTCCACATAGATGCGCGCCCCAAACTCTTTAGCGAGTTCCACCTGTGGAGGTAGGTCCGCGATGTCTCCCGACATGCTGAAAACGCCATCCATCACAATGAGCTTTCCTGCCTCGGCAGGCACCCGCTTCAGACGGTTGCGCAGGGAAACTGGTGAGTTGTGGTGGTAAGGCACAAGTTTTGCCGGAGCAAACTGGCATCCGTCGATGATGCTCGCATGGTTTTCGCGGTCACAAAGAATCGCGTCACCTTCTTCGGTCAGGGACGCAATCGCCCCTTGATTGGCAAAAAATCCCGTGGAGAAAAGTAGAACAGCTTCCCGCTGAAGAAATGTTGCCAAGGCTTCCTCCAAATCGACATGAAGCTTGATGGTTCCATTCAGGAGCCGGGAGCCAGTACACCCTGCCCCGAATTTCCGGGTGGCCTCACAGGCCGCTTCGATGACCCGCTCATCCTGGGCCAGCCCTAGATAGTTATTAGAGCCGATCATGATCTTGCGCTCGCCGTCGCAAATCACGTGATTTCCTATGGTTTCGTCGATGCAACGAAAATACGGATAGAAGCCCTGCGCTCGTGCGTCGGAACTATCCCGGTATTCCCTGCATTTCTGATATAAATCTCTCGCCTGATGGGGCATGGCAAATGTTGTCTCCAATGTTCAGTGCCTTTGTGCTTTGTGTAAACCTTTTTCGCATGGCAAAGGGCTTTGGGTGCGAAAGATATTCGGAATCTCTTCAGCCCCATGGTATTCCAGCAGATTTTTTACCACGAGGTCTTTGTGCAATCTGGAAATTGCTCAGGAAGCCTTGGCCGCAGCCTTTTCGGTTTCAAGAATTTCTTTGCGAATGCTGCGCCCGCTGAGCCGCGACCACCAATAGACGATGGGAGAGGCCACAAAGATTGAGGAATACGTTCCAACGCCAATACCGATCAGGATGGCAAACGAGAAATCACGAAGGACGGCTCCCCCAAAGAAGAAGAGGGCTGAGACCGAGAGGATCGTGGTGCCTCCGGTGAGAATGGTGCGGCCCAAGGTGTCGTTAATCGCCGTGTTCATAATGACGCGAATGCCCCCTCGCTCACTGTTTTTGAGAGCTTCCCGGATGCGATCAAAAACCACAATAGTGTCATTGATGGAATAACCGGCGATGGTGAGGACAGCTCCGACCATGACCAGGGACAGTTCACCCCCAACCAAGGAAAAGATGCCAAGCGTGATCACCACATCATGAATCACAGCCGCCACCGCCCCAAGCGCAAACGAGAACTCAAAACGGAAGGTCACATAAATCAGGATTCCGAGCATCCCCAAGGCAAGCGCCCACAGCGATCGCTTGGCAAATTCCTTGCCGATGAGCGGTCCCACCGTGTCCTGCGCCACGGGAGTGATCCCGCGATCAGGAAAGCTGGCGACAAGTTGGTCAAGGACGGCTTGTGAAGAACCACTTGCCGTGCGGAGCGAGAGCATTTCTTTCATCCCCTCCCTCTCAAACTGGATCGGGACATCGCCCATGCCAAGGGTCGCTATGGAAGCGCGGGCTTCCGCCAAGGTCACGGGAGTGGTGGAGTCCACGACGAGCAGATCCCCACCTCGAAAATCGATTCCAAGATTTTTCTCACCGCGCATGGAAATGGCAGCCACAGAACCTGCCAACAGGACCAGCGAAATAATAACCGCTGGCCACCGCATACCAAGGAAATCGAAACGCTTTTTAGGGATCAAATCCAGCATCGAGATTTTTTTCACGTGGAAAACCTCGACAAGGAATCGGAAGATCGTCCGGGTGAGAATCAGCGCCGAGAACATGCTGGCGATGATGCCCAGCGTGAGCGTGAGCGCAAACCCCCGGACGGAGCCAGAGGCCTGCCAAATGAGGATCACGGCCGTGATGAGGGTCGTGAGATTTGCATCAAAAATAGCACTAAATGCTTTGTCATACGCGGCATCAATGGCAGCAGCCAGGGATTTGCCGGATTTGAGTTCCTCGCGAAGGCGTTCGTAGATTAGAACATTCGCGTCCACTGCCATCCCAACCGTGAGAATGATGCCCGCAATACCCGGCAGCGTGAGCACGAACTGGAACATCCCCATCAAACCAAAGAGCAAAACCAAATTCACGAGCAGGCCAATGATGGCGATGATCCCGGGCACTTGGTAGTAGATCAGAATGAAAACAATCGTGAGGGCAAGGCCCGTGAGGCCGGCGAGGAGGCCGCTTTTGATGGAATCCGCACCGAGGGTTGCGGACACACTGCGGGTCTCTTCGATTTCCAGGGGAACCCGCAAGGGATTTTCCAAGGCGCTGGCAAGGTCACGCGCTTCCTTATCGCTAAATCGTCCGGTGATGACCGCGCTGCCGCCATAGATGGGCTCGTTGACTTGCGGGGCGCTTTGAATTTCGCCGTCAAGAAGAATGGCGAGCTGGCCGCGGGTGGGAGCCAAAGCGGCCGTGAGATCACCGAAGAGCTTTCCCCCCTCGGCATCTAAATTGAGCGAAACCCCATAACCGGCATTGTCGAAATACGCATAAGCGCGACGAACATGATCCCCGGAAAGCTCCGCCCGCTTTTTGATGAGAAGCTTTATTTCCACTTCCTGACCTTCCACAATGTCTTTGTAGGATCTAACCACCAAGCCGGGGGGCAAAATCTCCTCTCCTGCTTCAATGCGAGCGATCCGTTCTTCGCCGCCGGGGGCCACAGAGGCAAATTCCAGTTTTGCCACCCGCTGAAGTTCCGTGCGGGTTTGCGCGATCTGATCGGTGTCCAAACCAGGGATTTGAACAAGAATCCGGTCCCGCCCTTGTGGAGTGATCAGCGGTTCGCTACCGCCAAAAGCATCCACGCGTTTACGAATGACCTCGACCGCCTGCTCCAGAAGATCACTGGTCAGCGCCTCTTCGCTCTGAGGCGTCAACCGCATCAAAAAGGAAGTTCCCCCCCGAAGATCCAACCCCAGACGGATTTTTTTCTCGGGTGGAACGATCGCCTCCACGCACAACACCACCAAAAACACGGTCAAGACGACTCCCAACCAGCGCTTTCTACGGTTTTCTTCCGTGAAGAAATACCAACCGAAGAGAATCAGCAGCGCAATACCTGCGGTAAATGTGATGGCGGCACTCATAAAAAAATCAGGGTCAGGGGCAAAAAACCTAGGAATTCAATCAGCTGTTGGGAAGGGAATCTTCGGATTTTTCAATACCCACCACCGCCGAACGATCAAATTCCAACTTCACATTGTCAGCGACTTTGATGATCACCGTGCCATCTTTCACGTTGGCAATAATGCCATGCAGACCGGAGTTGGTGACGACTTTGTCGCCTGTTTTGAGGCTGGCCACAAGTTTCTGGTGCTGCTTCGTGCGCTTCTGCTGAGGCCGGATGAGCACAAAATAGAAGAGGACAAAAATAAGAATCAGCGGGAACATCTGCATCAGCAAATTGGGTTGCGGAGCGGGGTCGCCAGCGGGGGCCGCTTGGGCAATCATAAGGAGATCAAGAATCGTCATAGGGGAGGCATATTAGTCAGAACCCTCAACCATGCAATCGCGAATCCATCTTTTCCGCAATTTCTCATGATGGGTTTTTTTCAATTTTTCCTGTCATTCCTGCCCAACAACCATCTCCTGCCCCCTGCCCCACTTCCAAATTTTTCAAAAACAGTTGCAGTTCCTGGACGTTGAAGCTTAACTTCATCCTCCCATCCAGCCGATTTCTAGAAGTCGGCTCGGAACGCGCGGTTAGCTCAGTGGTAGAGCACTGCCTTGACACGGCAGGGGTCACAGGTTCGAACCCTGTATCGCGCACCAACTTTTGATTATAGACGTGTTTGCCTATTTATGAAGCGTGTCGGTCTGAGGCGCATGCAAGGGCGAGAGAGAAACAATTGAAAACCGGGTATGGCCGTCGATATTTGAATGACCGTCTTGGCAGGTCCTGATGGTCACACCCGCCCGCATCGCTGCGCGAAGCGCTGCGGGCGGGGGTTCGAACCCTGTATCGCGCACCAACTTTTGATTATAGGCGTGTTTACCTATTTATGAAGCGTATCGGTCTGAGGCGCATGAAAGGACGAGAGAGAAACAATTGAAAACCGGGTATGGCCGTCGATGTTGAAGTTAATCATGCAAGAATTCGGGTTGAATCACCGGGGATCTGTCACGATTGATAGAGGCTCCTTTTTTGTTTGCTTTTCATAGGAAACGAGGCACCCTGAGCAACACGGCCAATCTTAAAGAAAAATTCAATCAAACTATTATCATGGGCATCATTTCTTGGATCTTCCTCGGCCTCATCGCCGGAGCACTTGCAAAATTACTCATGCCAGGCAGAGATCCCGGCGGCTTTTTCGTTACTATCCTCATAGGGATTGTTGGCGGAGTCCTCGGCGGCTTTCTGGGTAGTTTCATCGGCCTTGGGAAGATTCAATCTTTCGACATCGGCGGAATCTTCATCGCCACCCTCGGTGCCATCCTGCTCCTGATCATCTACCGCATTGTTAGAAAGCGGCGGGGATAAATTTCTCTCCCTCTCTGATAGAGTTAATAACTTCCAAGGCACCCGTGAGAGCTTTAACCTCCTTGGGAGTGAACGCGGCGACCTGCCCCTGCCTGCCAAAAGCTCATCAAAGAAAACCTGGATAACCTCATCGGATTTGTCTTTGCGGTCTTCTTGAAAGCCTTTCTAATTTGCAGCGCGACCCCATGGATATGCTCAGAAGCCAAAGACGCTCTGGCTTCACCGATGCCAGAACTTGGAGCCGCGTTTGAGGCGGGCGTAAACGAGATTGGGCTCCTGGGATTGGGCTGATGGGTTTTCGACAAGGAGTCGGATGGCAAGAGCGGAGAGGATGTTAAATACCAAAAGCGCAAGGAAATACACGCTGTGTCGTTTGATGGTGAAGATGCCCGCAGCGATGTCGATGGTGCCGATGGCATCCAGCGTGAGGCCCCACACCACAGGCGAAGCACCGAGACCGAGGCTGGTAATGACGGTGAACAAGGCAAAAAAGTGATTCCTTCCCATTTCCGGCATGGTGGCCATAACGATTCGCACGTTACCGAGGTTAAAGCTCGCGGAGGCGGCTCCGGTGACAAGGTTTAGGCACGCGACAAGAATGAACGACGGTGGCAACACGCTTGAAGAGAGAAGAAACCAGCCAAGGATCACGAAAAAAAACAGGGCGGTTGCCGCTACAAGCAAGGGCTTGCTTCCTGTTCTATCAATAAAGCGCCCACAAAACGGAAGGGCTATCAGTGCCCCGATAAACGAAAATCCAGAGAGCACAAGCACCGTCGATACATCAAATCCAATCGTCTCTTTCAAATATTCCACAGTGAAAACTCCAAGGCTTCCGACGACTGCCATGTAGAGGAGGTTGAAGACGATGATCCGCAGAAAGGGAGGATACGCTATCATGGCCCGCCATGGCACCGGCGTGGAACTGCGTTTAACCGAATCTGGAGAGGACACCTCGGGGATTCGTTTGATGAAAACAAGACTCATCACCCCACCCAAAGCACTGACAAAAAAGACCAGCGAATATTCCCAAGGGTCCACTTGACCAGCCATGACCACGGCAGACACCGCAAGGGAAATCAAACAGCCCGCATACATAAACAACTGATCCAATGAAAGAAAGCGGCCCCGGCGTGCCTCGGGGATCAACTCCGCGATCCACGGCATCCACGCTGCGGAGGAGATCCCGCGAAGGAGATTAAAAATAAACAGTGTGGCCAGCAGCACAGCCATCTTGGACTGGTCATCAAGGAAGGAGAGCATCGGCACGGACGCGACCACAAAAATCAGCACCGTGCGCAGCCCCCACCCCATTAACACAAACTCCCGGTATCCAAAACGATCCAAGAACCGGGCGGCAGGAAGCTGAAAGATCGTCATCAGCGGTGTGAACGAGGCCACGATTCCAATGACGGTGGAAGAGGCCCCCAAGGACTTGGTGAAAAGGATGATGGGTGCCCCCATCATGATCTGAAACGAAAGGGCGTTAAAAAAATTAAACCAGTGGGCGTTGAACGATCCCGGTGGAAGAGTGGGGTTCACGACTCACGTTCGCCAAAATTGTTTTTAGCGCTGGAATGTCGGGCCGATGACATCAGTATTTCTCGAAGGGAATCGGGATGCAGCCATCATAGAGGGCCTTCCCGATGATGACACCATCGATGCAGCCCAAGGCCGCCAGACGCGCAAGGTCCCCGGTGTTGGAAACGCCACCGCTTGCAATCAGTTCGCAATCCAGCAAATCCGCCAACTCAATGAGAGCCGGGTAGTTTGGGCCTGTGAGCATGCCATCGGTGGCGATGTCGGTGGCGATGATTGTCCGGGCACCAGCCTCCTGCGCGGCGAGGGCAAACTCGGTTGCGAGACGGGTGGTTGTTTCTTTCCACCCCTTGATGGCGACCTTGCCATCCCGGGCATCAATTCCCACCGCAACACGATCTCCCCCAAATTCACAGCACATCTCGCGGACATACTCCAAGGACTCACAGGCTGCCGTCCCAAGAACCACACGGCTGACGCCTGCCGAAAACGCAGCACTCACATTTGTAAAATCTCTCATGCCTCCCCCCAGTTCGCAGGGGATATTCACCGCCTCACAGATGGCCTTCACATGTTCGAGATTTGAGGGCCGTCCAGAAAATGCCGCATCCAAATCAACAATGTGCAGCCAATCCGCTCCGGCCTCTTCCCATTTGATGGCCCACGCCACGGGGTCATCGGAATAAATCGTCTTCTCCGAGGCCTCACCTCGGCGGAGCCGGACAACGTTTCCATCCATCAAATCAATCGCGGGGAGTAAGTTCATAGGTCATTCAAAGCACGAAGAAACCCGCTAAGCAATTCCAGACCTGCTTTCTGACTTTTTTCCGGGTGAAATTGCGTGGCGTGAACCCGGCCGCGGCTAATGGATGCCGCAAAGACCCCTCCATAATCACACCAGGCACTCACCAGGGACGCATCCGCGGGGGCCGGGTAATACGAGTGAACAAAGTAATAGGCGGCGGAAGGGGCCGCAGACGCATACAACGGGCCGATTGTCCTTTCGAGGGTATTCCATCCCATGTGGGGAATTTTGAGCGGGGATTCAGGAAACCGGATAACACGCCCCTCAAAAAATCCCAGCCCCTCGGCACCAGGCGACTCTTCACTGGATTGAAAAAGCAGTTGATAACCGAGGCAGATTCCAAGGTATGGCTTGTCATTTTGAAGCCATTCAAGAATCGGCTGCCTGAGCCCGCTCTCCGAAAGATTGCGGGCGCAATCACCAAAGGATCCGACTCCGGGCACAACCACAGCATCGGCATGCGAGAGGTCCGCATCCGAAGTGGCCAGCCTCACCGAGGCCCCGCACGCCTCCAGCGCCTTGGCCACGCTACGAAGATTCCCGCTGCCGTAATCGACCAGAGCTAATGTGGGTTGAGTTTTCAAAGAAATATTATCTACCAACCCCCACTCTCAAAGCAAGCTGGTTGAGCAGGATGTTCCCTCAGGAAACGGGTGGAATCACGTCGGAAGCAAACACCTTGAGCACCCCGCGCCGACACTCCACCTTCAAGGGCCAGTCCTCCGTGGGAGACCCATCGCGATGCGTGGGCAGCCGCTCCGGCCCGCGAATCTCAAGACTCCCGACCCGAAAAGTAATCGTCTTGGGCGAATACGCGCGCCGACCGAAACTGATGGAAAAAAAGTGCCACCACAGCTCCAACTTGCTGAAGCGCTTGAAGACACTCACGGTAATCAACCCATCATCAACGCGCGCAGAGGGAGCCACGGCAAAATTCATTCCGTAATAAGGGCCATTGGAGGCGGTCACCATTAGAGCCGAAATGCGCAGGCTTTTCCCGTGGAATTTTCGGAGATGACGGATTCTGGACTGCCCCGGAGCCACCGCCTCGCCAACCGGTCGGTCAAAAATAAGTTCAAATTGCTGTTTGGGATAAGTCCATGCCCGCCGCATTAAGGTAAACCATCTCAAAAACTGCCCCTCTTTGATCTCGTCTCCCAACGGGAAAAGCGCCGCATCCAACCCGGCTCCCACACACTCCAAAAACGGCTGACCATTGACGAAGCCAACATCAATGGCTTTAACTTGCCCCCCTCGAATGATCTCGACCGCTTGGACCGGTTCGGTGGGAATTCCGAGGCTCAGGGCAAAATTATTATAGGTGCCAGCGGCAATGACCCCCAAAGGAACGTCTTTTCCAATAAGCGCTTTGGCAACGGCTTCGACCGTGCCATCGCCACCGACCACAGCAATCCATGGAGCGCCCTCCTCGACCGCCTGCTCTGCAACCTCCCCGGCATCCTCCCCTTCAATA
>Ga0163153_10005379_pt1 | contig 15151 bp, 17 predicted proteins | sample OliLakLV19MP6IB1_FD_148629 | JGI IMG/M metagenome (GOLD analysis project Ga0163153, IMG submission 148629) | Freshwater microbial mat bacterial communities from Lake Vanda, McMurdo Dry Valleys, Antarctica - Oligotrophic Lake LV.19.MP6.IB-1 | ecosystem: Environmental > Aquatic > Freshwater >... | reverse complement strand
CCACATTGGCCCGTAAACGCGCGGCGGCGTGAGGATATTGTAGCCGTGGATGATCTCCGAGCCAACCGAAGCTCGAAACCCACCGCTGGCAAAAGCAAGGATGTTCGCGCCATCGGCCGTGCGGGTGACACATTCGTGACTGATGGTGATCGTTCCGTCAGCGGCAACGTCGCCGCCGACATAGAGATAATTGAAGGCGAAGGCTGGCAGGAGGCTGGTCGAGTAGGAATCGGATGCGTCCACTTGAACAGCGTTCTTATTGACAAAAAGCGTGCCGCCGAATTGGTAGTCAAGGTATTCCGCTATGCGGTATGGGTAACGATTAGCCACAGGACCGTGCACCGCCGTGCCGTCTGGCCAATTCAGTTCTCCCACGGTGCGGTCATATCCGGGAAGGTAACGACCATTATTGTCAAGTGGTGCCCTGACATAGGCCGCCACCACCTGCCGCGCGGCGTGAATCTCCTTCGTGCGACGGGCGGCCACCAAGGAGGATTGAACTCCCACTGTGGCCAGCGAGGCCAGCATCGACACGACCCCTAAGGTGACCAGCAACTCCACGAGGGTAAAGGCGGCGCACCGCCCCTGCACATCCATCACACTCTCTCTCATTAGGCGACGGCTGACTTTCTGCGACGGAAAAAAAGCACAGCAGCAGCCCCTAAACCGACAAGTAAGGACGTGGACGGCTCAGGCACGACCTGAGCGAAGGTGTTGCTTTGATCGAGGCGCGCACCGAAGGTGAGATTGTGCGATGCGGCCGTGTTCCAGGTCGCGGTGAAATCTGTGACACCGAGGCTGCTGACATCCCATTGGTAGGCCCAGACGTATTTGGTGGCGGGGCCGAAGGAAGTCGAGACCGGCCCGGAGAAGATAAGCTGGGAATAGGTGGGAGCCAAATTCTGGTTGCCACCGTTGTAATCGAGCTGAAAGGCCGAAGCTCCGATGTCTCCTGTGCTACTGACCTGGGCGAGGATGGTTGACAGGCCCGAGACTGGGGTCGCGTCCGACAAAAGAAATGTCCCTAAACTGTTGGCAGAATAAATCGCATTCGTTGCGGCACTGGTAAGATAGCCGGAAGTGCCGGCGATTTTATCGAGATTGGCATCGCCAGAACCGGACTGATTCGAACCGATGGGTGCGGGCCAGGCGTCGTTGGTGGTGCCGAATGTTCCGTAACCGGGAAAATTTGTTGAGTTGAGGTTGAACCAACCATCCGTGCTTGTCACGCCGGAGAAACCGGGCGAAAGAAAGTCGTTGTATGATACCTGAGCTTGAACGGAAACAGTGGCGATTAAGAAGGCTGTTCCGAGTGATAATAAGCGAAATGTTGTAGTTTTCATCTCCGGCACTATGCCAGACTCTGAAATCCTCTGCTAACGGCTCGTTGCTAAAAATTAGCGGTGATTTGCTTGGGGAAGAAATGTTGCCGTGTGGGAGTATCATCCACGATGTCTTTGAGACATCTGACACATCGAACGATATATGGGTTTCTTCCTTGTGATGTCTAAGGGTTCAGAATTTCTCGTCGGAGCGTGAGAGTAAATGGCTCGCAAGATATTTGGAAATATCGGTGACGAGAACTTCATGTCGATCTGCGTAAAGTTTTTCCGAGAGGCAGAAAGCGCATTCGCACGCATGGTTCTCGTCACCAGAATAAAGAACACGCACTCGCGGGATCATGCCGATGCTGCCGTTTCTCCCGCAAGTTCCGCGGCTAGGGCATCGGCCCGCGCTGAAAGGCGTTCCTCGTGGTTGATGTCGCAAAGTTCCGGCGGCAGAATAGGTAAAGCTCCAGCCCTTTCCAACTCGGCCTGGCATTTTTTGGCGAAACCGCAAAAGTCCTCGTAGCTGGAGTCGCCGAGCCCGAGGACAGCGAATCGCCGGCCCGTCAGGGAGCGTGCGGCCAGAGCCTGGGAGATTGTCGAAGAAGGGAATCGCGTCGTCGGGAGGTTCACCGTCGCTGCTTCGCTCGATAATCGAGAATGAGAACCCATTTTCATAGTGACGCCAATTTTGTCGCAGTGTAGATTCAAGAAATGACCTCTCTCGTCCCCGTGACCGTCCTGACCGGCTTTCTTGGTTCAGGAAAAACCACCCTTCTCAACCGCATCCTCACTGAACAACATGGCAAACGCATCGCCGTGATTGAGAATGAATACGGCGAAATCGGTATCGACAATGAACTCGTCGTGAATGCGGATGAGGAGATTTTCGAGATGAACAACGGCTGCATCTGCTGCACCGTCCGGGGTGATCTCATTCGCATCCTCGGAAACTTGATGAAGCGGAAAAATAAGTTTGACCATATCATGATCGAGACGACCGGGCTGGCCGACCCCTCACCGGTCGCACAGACTTTTTTCGTGGATGACGAGATGAAAGAGAGCTTTTCACTGGACGCCATTGTGACCGTCGTGGACGCCAAGCATGTCTGGCAGCACATTGAGACAAGCAGCGAATGCCAGGAGCAAATTGCCTTTGCCGATGTGCTTCTTCTCAATAAGACCGATCTGGTAACGCCAGCCGAACTTGACCAGCTCGAAGCCCGCATTCGTTCTATGAACGCGACCTGCAAGATTCACCGCACTCAAAACGCAGAAGTCGGCATGGATCACCTGCTGAATGTTCGCGCATTTGATCTGGATGCGAAGCTGGAATTTAATGCACACTTTCTTGACGAAGAAGTGCCCTTCGAGTGGGGCGGAGTCTTCGCGCTGGATGCGGGCGAATATCAACTTGTCCTTGAGGCCGGCCCAGACCCGTCGATCAACGCCCTCTTTCTGCCCCTCTCGCAGAACAACGACGAGTCCTACGATGCTGCGAAAAGAGAAGCGATCATCACCTTCGCCGATGATGGGGTTGTTCGGGAAAGCGGTTCGACGTTTTCCCCTGACCGGGAACTGGCGACGCTCTTGCTCGGAAAAGATGGCGCGACTTACACATTAAAAATCGAGACGGGCGGCTTCTGTGCTCTTTTCACCCAGCACGGCCCCGAGGAATTCAACCTGCGTCTTTTGCGCGACGGGCAAGTGGTCGAGCCGATTCGGGCCGAGGCATACGCGCACAGCCACTCGCACGATCAGAGCATCACGTCGGTAGGCATCACCGACACGAAGGCTCTCGATTCCAGACGGTTCAACGAGTGGATGGGCACGATCCTGCGCGAAAAAGGCGTCGATATTTTTCGCATGAAAGGGATTCTGAATTTTGCCGGTACGCCCAACCGATTCGTTTTTCAAGGAGTCCACATGCTTTTCGACGGAAAGCCGGATCGCGCCTGGAAAACGGGTGAAGAGCGCAAGAGCCAGCTTATTTTTATCGGGCGTAATCTTGACCGGGCCGAATTGGAGGAGGGTTTCCGTTCATGTCTGGCTTAGGACAAATGACTATTGGCCGGGATGTGCGCTGGTCATTCACGGCAGATGATCACATCAGCGGATTGGCATGGTCCCCGGATGATGCCCGTCTCGCGGTCTGCACGAGCGCCGGCACGCTTTACGTTCTTGATGCACATACCGGGAAGAGCGTTTGCCGATGGGACGCTCACGAGATCGGCGCGACTGCGGTGGATTGGGCACGCGGAGGCCTGGCGTCTTGCGGGCAGGATGGAAAGGTCAAACTTTGGGACGCCGAGGCGGGAAAGCCGCTCCGAAGTTTGGATGCCGGAACGGCTTGGGTGGAGACGTTGCAATGGGCGCCCGGTGGCGGGTTGCTGGCAAGTACGGCTGGACGAAAATTGCGAATCTGGAATCCCGAGGGTGAAATGATCGCCGAGCATTGCGATTTTCCGAGCACGATTGCCACGATCTGTTGGCGGTCGGATGGCAAAGCCATTGGAGTCGGTTATTACGGCGGAGTTCAGCTTTTCCGCATTGGGGAAAGCGAGCCTTACCAGAACATGGTCTGGAAAGGCTCCATTCTTACTCTGGCATGGAGTCCCAACAGTCGCTATGTCGCGGCAGGCAGTCAGGAGGCAACCGTCAATTTCTGGAAATTACCACTCCGCCACGGCGATGAGTTGAACATGAGCGGCTACGCGACGAAGGTGAGGGAATTGTCTTGGGATAAAGGAAGTCGTTTTTTAGCCACAGGTGGCGGGGAGATTATCACCGTTTGGGACGTTTCAGGTAAAGGTCCGGCAGGAACGCGTCCGCGGCAACTCGAAGGCCATTTTCGCAAAGTCACCCATTTGCATTATCAGTCTCATGGCCTGTTGCTGGCCTCTGCGGATGGTGACGGGTATGTGGCTTTGTGGAACCCCGCTCAATCCAGCCAACCCCTGCGTGAGGGCCGCGTTGAAAGCGCGGTTTCCAAGGCCGGTTGGTCGCATAACGACAGCGCGATTGCGTGGGGGACCACGGAGGGTGAAGTCTGCGTTTGGACCGTGGGCTGATTTTGCGACTGACGATGAGACACACGCAACAACGAAATCTTTTGTAAAACATGACGCCTCTTATTATCATTGTCGGGTTTCTGGGTTCGGGGAAAACAACCTATTTAAGAAAGCTTCTTCCCCTTCTTTCAAATATTGGCATCGAACCGCACGTCATCATTAACGACTACCAAAATGCCAACATTGATGCGGAACTGCTGGCCGGCTTGACAAAAGATATCGTTCCCATCAGCGGAAGCTGCGTGTGCTGCGGCTCTCGCGATCAGTTGCTCAATAGCCTCAAAGGATTCCCTCATGCGCCTGGCCGCGCTGTCATCATTGAAACGAATGGAACGACAGATTCCGACGAGTTGATTGAATTGCTGACCATGGCGCCGACACTCGAGCAGTTCTCACCTCCAATTCAAGTTTCGGTCGTCGATGGAAAGCGGTGGCAAAAGCGTTTTTGGCATAACTTCCTTGAACTGGATCAGGCAAAAACCGCCAATCATCTTTTTATTTCCCGCGCAGAAGAGATTGATGCAGCCCGACTGGCAAAATTAGAAACCTCGCTGAAGAAACACGCGCTTTTTCAAGCCCGCACGGACCCAAGTCAATTGGCTGCGATCATCGGAAAACTCTCCGCCGATTTCGCCGGGATCTCCCTGCGAAGTGAACTCGCCGAAATCCGAAACCGTACCCCGACATATCGAGTGGTATCCCCGCAATCTTATTCTCTCGGCCATCACCATCATTCGGAGCATCATTTCGCCTCCTTCCAGATCAACCTCCCTCAGCGGGTCGAGAAAGCCAGCCTTCTGGAGTTTCTCGACAAATTGCCAGATACCGTGATCCGGGCTAAAGGGATCGTACGGCTGACTGATTCGAATGATCAATATTTCGTTTTTCAGAAAGTGGACCGTTTCGAGAGCGTGCAATTTTTTCCCATCGAAAGACCCCAGGCCCAGAATTCATCCGTCGCCATTTTCATTGGGCCTGCCATCCCTGAAGAAGAGGTCCGTGCCAGCGCAAAAAAGCTGCTCTTCTGATTGAAGCCTTCGAGACGTTGGAGTTTCAGGCCAAAGTAATTCCGTTTGTCCTTGCGTTACGTGTCAATATTGATAACTCATTATCAATATGAAACCTGTTCTTGCCATCCTTCTGACTTCATTTGTCTCCCTTGCAGCCGCATACGCGGAACTCAAGGTTGCGTCTCTTTCCACAATCACCACGGACATCGCAAAGAACGTGGGCGGAGACAAAATCGATCTCTTTCCCTTGGTGAAGGCGGGGGTTGATCCCCACGAATTCCAACCCACTCCCTCTGATGTCAAAAAAATCGCGGACGCCAGTCTCGTTCTTTTCACTGGAAAGCACATCGAAGGATATCTGACAAAGCTAGAGGAAACTGTGGGGGGTAAGGTTAAGTTCATCGACACCGGTGCGACCGTTAAAGCTTTGCCTATGGCTGCGGAGGAAAGCGGGCATGGGCACAGCCATGGAACCGGGGAAGACCCTCATTGGTGGCACAGCATCAATAACGTGAAGAAGGCCACGGCAGTGGTGCGGGATGCCTTTATCAAGGCCGATGTGGCAAACAGGACGGTTTACGAAAAGAATGCTGCCGACTATGTCGCGAAACTGGACGAACTCCAGGCTTGGGCAACCGAGAAAGTCGCCGAGTTGCCGCGCGCAAAACGCAAGCTCGTCACTTCACATGATGCCTTCCAATATCTCGCCAAGGACTACGGATTCACCGTTCATCCGGTTAAGGGAATCAGCACATCGGACGAGCCTTCGTCCAAGAAAGTGAGTGAATTGATCGTCCTTATCAAGGAGCAGGGGGTCAAAGCGGTCTTCGCTGAAAATATCGAGAACCCCAAGGTTCTTTCTGAGATCACCAAAGAGACCGGAGCCAAGCTGGGCGGCGAACTTTATGCGGATGGCCTGGGCGACAAGGAAGCAACCACCTACCCCGATATGGTGCGCTATAACCTCACAACGATCGTTGAAGGCTTGAAATAAGCGTGCGATGGAAGGGCGTCCGTGGATGCGTATCGCGCTTGTTCTGGTTGGTTTCTCTCTTTTCGGAGTTCCTGTCTGGAGCATGACGCGAGAAAGAAAACCGGCTCCTGCTATTGAGACGGTCGTGATCGCAACACCGGCCCGGCAATTACGCGTGATCCTCACTTTTGCCGAGCCGCCGTTGTCATTCAGCTTGAAGTATCTCAATGAAGTCCTCTGCGAGGGATCGGCTCCAGATCGGGAGTTTTCGTGCGATTGGAAAGTTGTCGTGCCCCCGGAAGGTGTTGACCTGCTTTTGAAAGCGGCGTGGCCACCCGCCGCACCGAAAACTGCCGCGCGGGTCGAAATTTCCCGCGATGACACCGTGCTGATTGATCAAACCTTCTGGACCGAGAGCAATCTCGTGCAATCCGTCACCATTCCCGGAACCAATCCTGAATAATGTCCAACCACCGCTTATCCATCCGGGATGTCACGGTTTCTTATGGCCACGTTCCGGCCATTAAGAATCTCAATTTGGAACTCCATTGCGGTCGCTGCATGGGATTGCTCGGGCCGAATGGGGCAGGCAAGTCCACGCTTTTGAAGGCTATTGCGGGCCTCGTTTCGATTCAAACGGGCAGCATCAGGTATCATGGCCACGCCCGAAGTCACATCGCTCAAAGCATCGCCTACCTGCCTCAACGGGGGGTCATCGATTGGGATTTCCCAATCACTGTTCGCGGGATGGTGGCCATGGGGCGTTTTTCGTCTCTTGGAGGATGGAGGTCGTTTGGAAAATCGGATTCGGCTATCGTCAATGAGTCCTTGGAGGTTACCCGACTCCATGCGCTTGCCGAGCGACAAATCAACGCACTGAGTGGGGGACAACAGCAACGCGCTTTTTTGGCCCGCGCCTATGCACAGCAGGCGCATGTCTGCCTGCTGGACGAGCCATTTACCGGGCTTGATACCAACTCCCAAAATGATCTGCGTGACATTCTGCGAGCGATGGTAGCTCAAGGCAAACTCCTGTTGGTATCCCATCACGATTTGAAAACCGTCCCCGACCTCTTTGATGACGTCGTGATGCTGAATTGTGAGCTAGTTGCCTGTGGCGAGGTTTCTTCCACATTTACGTCCGAAAACATTGCACAAACTTACTCTCGCACCATGCAAGCTGCCACGACTCTATGAACGCGGTGCTCGAACCTTTTCAATACGAATTCATGCGGAAAGCCTTGCTCGGGTGCATTCTGATCGGTTTCACCAATGGCTACCTCAGCGGGTTCATCGTTCTCCGTCGTCACGCCTTGCTGGCCGACGGACTTTCCCACTCGCTGCTGCCTGGCTTGGCCGTAGGCGCAATCTTATTTTCGTTAAATCCCTTCGGATTGTTTGTGGGGGCGCTGGTGGCCGCTCTCCTTGTGGTCCTCGGTGGCAAAATGATCTCCCACAGTTCGCGACTTAAAGATGACACTGCCATCGGGGCTCTTTACATCGCGGCATTCGCTCTTGGCATCATCCTCTTGAAATTCGCCCCGGTGCGCGTGGATCTGGGTCACTTTCTCTTCGGCAACGTGCTGGGGCTTGGCGATGCCGATCTCTGGATCACCTACGGGCTGAGTTTTCTCATCGTGCTTGTTCTGGCTATCTTCCAACGCCAACTGCTCCTTGCCATTTTCGATCCGGCTGTGGCTGCGTCTATTGGCATCCGGGTGGCGTGGTTCGACTATCTGCTGATTGCCTTGATGGTGATGGCAATGATCGCCTCTCTTCAAGCGGTTGGCGTGGTGATGTCATTGGGCCTACTCATCCTGCCTGCGGCCACCCTTTACCTTTTGACCGACTCCTATTCTGTCATGCTTTGGGGGGGAGCTTTCCTCGGAACGGGCGGTGCAGTCTTTGGATTGCTTCTGTCATACTGGGTCAACCTGCCGTCCGGTCCGGCCATTGTGATGGTATTAAGCGCACTCTTTCTCGCGGCGTATCTCTTCGGTCCCCGCTATGGCGTCATCCGCCGGATATTGGCAAATCGAAGGGCGGCAAGCCAGTCTGCCGCGGGTCAATCTCCTGTAGCACGCCATTGATCTTCTGATGCTTCTTTTGTAGAGTCCGTGGGAGTGATCAGAAGCACTCGACAGAAACGGGCGATTGAATGCGTCTTGGCGGAGCAGAAAAATCCGTTAACGGCACCGGAAATCCAGAAGCTGGCGCACAAAGACGCGCCCGGCATTGGATTAGCGACCGTCTATCGCTCGCTAAAGTCGCTCGCGGAAGACGGGCGCGTGGTTTCTGTGGAGATCCCCGGCCAGCCACCACGCTACGAGCGAGGGAATAAAGGCCATCACCACCATTTTCTCTGCCGCATTTGTGACGGCGTGTTTGAACTCGATAAATGCTTGGAGGGCATCAAGACATTGGCCCCTCGACGCTTCCGCGTGGAGGATCACGAAATCATCCTCTATGGTTCCTGCGCAAGCTGTTTATCAAAGAAAAAGCCAGGTTAGGCAGCCTGATACAAAATTTTGAACGCTTGGGGCGGTGACAATTGTTTTCTTGAGTCGGCCCCTCAGACTGCATGAGCAAAGCCCACCCACGCTGAAGGCCATTGCGGGTCGGCCCGTTCCGGTGTGGGGAATTCCCACGACTTCTGACGCTGGAAAAATCCTCAACGGAATATCTTCAGCGACCCTCAAGAAATTCCAGTCGGTATCGTTTGTTAGTCTGGCAAGGACGGAGTCGAAACCAATCTGTGATCTTCTTGCTCGTATTCAAAAAGCGCGACGCGTGCGCCGACGGCGCAGCAGGAGAGCACCAACGCCAACCCCAATCAGCATCAAGGAGGTGGGTTCGGGAATGACACTAAAAGTGTAGGTCCCGGAAGCAGATTGCGCATCATCCGTCACGTGATCACCCGTGATTTCAAAAGTCACGTTGTAAATTCCAGGCTTCGTGAAGGCGACGTTGAAGTGGACGTGACCGCCGGGAACAAGGCTAATGTTATCGGCGAAATCGATTCCGTCGGCGGATTGCATGAGAATGTTACTCGAATTGACAAAGACCGAGAAAAAGCCGCCAGCCGCGAACCCGCTGCCAGTGATTCCTGTGAGCGTTAGGACGATGTTGCCATTCCAGTCAGCGGGATTTAACTCTTCCGTGCCAAAACCAAGAAACGGAACTCCGGCCAGATCCGAATCAATCGAAGTGTCGGGCAGCAGCCAAACGGGTTGGCCATCACCCACTCCGATAAAATCCCACGCAGCACCAGCAGGTCGGGGGCTCGAAGTCGAAAATTCTAGGATTAAATCGGCGGTTTTAAATTCAAAGCCGTCTGGATCGTTTGATTGAACAATGCCATCAATAACGACCTCTTCGCCACCTTCGCCAAGATGCCAGTGGGGTTCGAAACCGTCCGCAGTATCATATCCAATACCAATATCGCCGTGTCCCAGAGTCCAGACTTGTTGAGCATGTGCCAAGGAGACAGAGGCAAGAAGGGACAGTGTGAGAAGGCTGATTTTTTTCATAGTGTTTCGAGTGGTATTAAGTGGAAGGTGATTGTTTGATCGAATTGAGTTGGTGCAACCCTATTGCATTAAGAAAATCCGGCAAGAACTTTCTTGCAATAAATTTGCATTAATAATTGATCGTCGATTGAAGCGTGATTTTTACGCGGCCGAAGCGGCGGGTCATGCTGCCTATTGCGTGGCTGTCGATGATTTTTACGCGTTCCCAATTGGTGCCCGGCACGTCGGTGACTGTGGTGGTTCCTGCGGTGCTCCAATCGTTGGCAGCCAGGTTGCTTATAAATTGGGGTGTGTAGGTGATCTGCGGGTTGGAGCTGGCTTTGCGGCGGATGAATTCCATAGCAAGTCGATCCTCACCATTGACATTTTCCAGCGCGACCCGAGGAAGACCGCTCAAGCCTGTTGCTGCAACCATCGGCACAGCATCCGGGAGATTGGGGTTGAGATGAAAAGCGTATTCAAGCAGGTTGATGAGCCCGTCACCATCCGGGTCGGCCATAGGCACGCCAATCACGGGATTAACAATGTCGGGACCGCTGAAATGGGTGGCCCTCCACGTGGCGAGCGTTCCAACGGCGAAGGTGACAATATGGAGTTCGCTGGAAATCGGTTGACTATCCGAAGCCCGAAAAGCACTTCCCCGAAGGGTGATGCGGTAGATGCCCAACCCGGTAAAGCTCCAGTTCATATGGCTGTGAGATTTCTCAGGCATGTAATAGCGATCATTGGCATTGATCCCGTCCACCGTGGACATCCAAAATGTCGGCACTCCGAAGCTACTTGTCGTATAGAGGGAAAAATGAGGCGAGTCGGTGGCTTCGCCAGAGTATTCCACACCTAAAAGCTCTACAGCCTGCCAGCGGCGGTTAAGCCCATTGATCCGAGGATCGAAGTTGGCATATGATAACAATGTGCCCGTGGGGTGTGCCCCACGCAGTCCCGGCAACGTATAGCCGCGATTGCTCTGCGGAAAAGTCCAGATGGGCGCGCCTTCCGGAGCTCCAATCAGGTGAAAAGCAGCGATGCTGTTTCTGACCTCCCGATCCCCTGGGTTGATGGGCGCTGTGGTAAGGCGGTCACGTGCAGGCAAGGCCGCGTGGTCCAAGGGCGTCTCCAGATCGGGTTCATTAAAATCGCCGCCATGCACGAAATAGGTCTGCCAGGTATCCGAGGCAGGCACATAGCGATAGGCAATGTCCACGTGGTCCGTGATCAACAAAGCTGCTTGGCTGGTTGTGAGGAGCGTTGCGAGGATGCCAGCAATGACGGTTTTCATGAAAGTAGGAAAATTTATCTGGGAAGAGCGAAGTTATCGCCTGCCTGAATGCGGGCTTTCATCGTTGAAGCCATGTGCTTTTCCACGTGACCGTCGGCATAGAGATAATTGGAAGAGCCCAGCGAGTGATCCGGCTTTTTGTCTGTGGTGAAGCGATCGGGAGCGATGTCGCGTGTCACCGCATTCCATGAGGTCCACGCGGAGGAGTGCGTATGGTCTTCGTAGTCGCTCACATCGGCCCGATCAGAGATGACAAAGGTCATGATGGTGCGTGTGCGATCATTGATCTTCATTAAATTGTTGGCGATGCCACCGAGGCTTTGACCCTGGGAGTCAAACTCCGGGACAAATAAATAGCTGTTCATCACGTAACTGGTGCCTTTGTTTTCGAGACGTTCAGCACCCTTGGGATCAGCAGGGCAGATGCGGATCTTATCCACGTTGTCGAGGTAAGGTTCGAGCGTGTAAATCCATGACTGCCCGAAGAAGGCCGTATGTGAGGTTTCCGGCAGCAATTGACCATTATCGTTGGCGTAGGTCATCAAGGCCACGCCAATCTGACGCAAGTTCGAGGTGCAGGCCGTCTGTTGGCCGGTGATCAGCACTTTTTGAAAAGCGGGAAATGCCAACGCTGCCAGCGCTCCAATGATTGCGACCACAACAAGCAACTCGACCAGCGTGAAAGCCTTCGCCCGCCGACGACACACAGCTAGGCGAAGGAAACCAGGCAGCGTATTAGTTTGAGTGTGGTGGCAGGTTTGCCAGCGGGCTTTGATCGAAGACATATCAACAGAGGGGCCAGTGAGCCCGATTGGTTAAGGTGACCCCATGGCGAACATATGCAAGTCAATTGCGCAAGCAATTTGCGTGTAGGTCTTCGTGAACTTCGGATTCGAAAGGAAACCCGCGCGCAGAAAAAAATGAAACCCGCTTCCGTTTCCGGCCGCGGGCTTCTAGGTTTTGGCACCTGACATGAAAATAGACCCGGGATTTTAAAAAGCAAGAAATCTATTTTTTGGAGTGGTGATGGAGGCGGGGGCCGGAATCGAACCGGCGCATGAGGCTTTTGCAGAGCCTGGCCTTACCACTTGGCAACCCCGCCATCACCATCAAAAAATTACCATACCACTTCCAACGGTGGGACGACAACTGAAACTTGACCACCCGTGAGAGTTCCTTCGGATTGCTCCAAAGATTCCACAACCCCATCGAGGAAGGCAATGGAAAGCTTCCCGACAGGCACCTTCACGTAAATAGTGCTGGAGGTCAGGCGATTGCCACCGGTAATAATTGTGCCTCCCGGCGAGTTCGTGCCACCTGGAATGTTGATCACTGTCTGTTGAAAACCGGGGCCCACCGTTGTCTGAGGCACCAGCTCATAACGAATGTATTCCCACACTTGGCGCACAAAGTCCTTCTCCGCGCGTTTGGTCTTTTTTTGGGGTTTGCCCACACTGCGCGAAACCTCAGCCTCCGTCATGCCGATGGCCACTTCATTTTGAGAAATCAAGTCGTCCACAACTTGCCGCCGTTCTTCAGCTTCCTGTAGGTCGGTGAGGAGGTTCTCCGGCAGTGGTTCCAACTCGGAGTAGGGGACCCAAGCGGCTACTCCACCCTGTCTGGCATCTCCGCGGATCCGGCAAACATTTTCGAGAAACGCCTCCACCCTCACTGATTGAGGAAAACGCAGTGTCCCGGCATACCTGGTTAACCCGGAATCAAAAAAACATGGTGCAGCACGCAGAAGTTTCAATCGCATCGGACGTTCCCCAAAATCGGACAGATAAATGGCCCCGGGTTCCCGGATAATTGGGGAACCCTCCGCAGCCGCCGTCAACGTTAAAACTATGACACCTATCAGCCGCACCAGAAGCGAGTTCATGACTTAACGCTTTCATCAATCCGCACAAACTTCCATGAAAATCGTCTGCTGAGTTACTTCTTGTGAGAATTCTAGGAGGGTCGAAAAAACCCATGTTGCTCACGAACCACCCGCAAAAACTCTTTGCACCAGACGGGAAACGCATTTGCGCAAATTTCCGACTTGAGCACTAAAGCCTCAATACGCAAGGGGTTCAACTCCAGATCGTAGGCATGACGGAACACATGCCGAAACCCTTTCAGTTCGCGTATTGCGACGAGAGCCTCGGGTTTGAGAAAGGCGGGACGGATTCCAGAAATGGGAAGCTCCATGCGTTCGATGAGCCGCTCGTGGTAACTGCCAGTTTTTTCGAAGTGGTTTTCAAAGGTCTCACACAGCCGCTCGAAAGATTTTTCAAGCACATTATAAAATCGATTGAGTTCATAGGCTGTGGCTGCCCAGCGCCCATCTGTTGGTTCCGAGAGCCGTGCTTGCATGAGCCCATGGATTTTAGCAAGGACCTCGGCGTCTTTTTGCCAGCCCTCCTCCAATATTTGAATGGCTATGGGGTCCATCGCTGTCCTCCCGCTTGAATGAATCCCGCAAGCCTTGTTTTTTGGAGTTCGCAGACATCGACCTCCCTCTTGACCTCCCGGCTGAGGAGGCTCTGAAGTAGCTCCATAGACACGTTGGCCGGGAGAGTCTCCAAGGCCAAGTCCACATCGGATTCTGAATGAAAACGACCGGGTTTGACAAGCGAGCCATAAACCCAAACGGACACTGCCGGAAGGTGGCGTTTCAGGGCACAACGAAGGTCATTCATGGTGCGTAAACGAGCTTCCTCATTCGTTTTGGATTTCCAGAGCCGCTGCTGTTCCAGAAGTGTCATCAAGGTCATTATGTCCCGGATTCCTTAAGAGGCAAACAGGAATAGAGCATCGATCTCCTGAGCAAACGAAACCAAAAAAATATTAAAGACCCCCTTGCCGGGTGGACGGGAAACCGGGTAGAACCATGGGTCTATGAACGGTATCCACGAATTTGTCCTCCGGGGCGGTCAGCGTATCACCGCTGGAGCACTAAATGATTTCCACCCGAAACTCCCTCTTTCAAAAGCGAAGGCCGAAACTATTGATGCGCCTGACTATCCTCACCTGCGCGAGCAAGTGTATTTTCTCGCGAGCTACGCCGAAGACGTGATCGATGGAGCCTACAACTCGAATGACCTTCCTGCCGTGGCCGAGTCCGTTTTTGCGCTTGGTTACCTTCTCAGTGACATCGACATCATTCCGGATTCCGTGCCAGGCAAAGGGTACGCCGATGATTCAGCCGTTCTTCGAGCGGTTCTGATTTCCCACGAACCCGAGTTCCGTGCCTACTCCATCTCCATCGGCAAGGACTTCAACGAAGTCAGCACTGATCCCTGATTCTGTCCGAGCGGAGGAGCTGCGTGCTTCTTAGGGGAGGCCGGAATGTTTCTTTCTAAAGGGTGGCTTCGAGCAGGCGGGCTTTAAGGGCTGTGATGGGAATTCGTTCCTGCGTCATGGAATCTCTATGACGCAGAGTCACGGTCCCCTCGTTTTCAGGTCCGTTTTCGCCAATGGTGTCAAAGTCCACGGTCACGCAGAACGGGGTTCCCGCCTCATCTTGACGACGATATCGGCGGCCGATGGCCCCTGACTCGTCATAAAAAACATTCATCTGGGATCGCAGGGATTGAACGATCTCCCGGGCTTTTTCAACGAGGGCGGGTTTGTTTTTGAGCAGGGGCAGCACAGCGCATTTGATGGGGGCCACGCGCGGGTGAAAACGCATAACCGTGCGGGTTTCGGATTTTCCGGCATCGCTGGTCACGACTTCTTCATCATAAGCTGCGGACAAGATAGCGAGGGCCAATCGATCCAAGCCTGCGGAGGGTTCAATGACGTGAGGGAGGTAATTTCCTTTGAAAAGATTATGGCAATAGGCGGAGATTTCAGCCTCGGTGGTTTCCGGCTTCGAGCGGTTCTCGAAGGTCTTCTGAATAAAGGCTTGGCGTTGGTCCTCTGAGAGGGCGGAAGCCGCCGCTTTTAATTCCTCATCAAAAACCTCCAGCGGTTTGCCAC
>Ga0163153_10005378_pt1 | contig 15152 bp, 14 predicted proteins | sample OliLakLV19MP6IB1_FD_148629 | JGI IMG/M metagenome (GOLD analysis project Ga0163153, IMG submission 148629) | Freshwater microbial mat bacterial communities from Lake Vanda, McMurdo Dry Valleys, Antarctica - Oligotrophic Lake LV.19.MP6.IB-1 | ecosystem: Environmental > Aquatic > Freshwater >... | reverse complement strand
TCTCGCTTTATTGCCCGCAAGTTATTGTGGTTTTTTGGAAATTTTTTTTGAAAAAAACATAACTGATTGATTATCAATGTTAAAAATTTTTAAATAAATAATATTTCCTGAAAATTACCTCGAAATCCTCTATACCCGGATGAAGGGTGAATACCTATCTTTGTGTCGGGGTTTTCACGGATACCCGGAAGGAATAACACTAAGGCTCCGGATTAAAAGGCAGAGGGCAACGAACAAAAAGCAATACCATCACTTTAAATACACCTGTATGTCTGCATTTGACACCTACGATTTATACAATATCCTGTTTCTCGACATAGAAACAGTGCCGGGTTTTGCCGAGTTTGAAGAAATGAACGAGGAATTACAGGAACTTTGGGGCATCAAGTGCCGCTCGATCCTGCGCAAACCCGCCGACGAGGAAATCAGTTATGATGAAATGGCCGAACTTTTTCGCCTGAGAGCTGGCATTTATGCCGAGTTTGCCAAAATTGTGTGCATTTCTGTGGGGTTTATAACACGCCAGCCGGGCAGCGACGAACCTTTGCTGCGCCTCAAGTCGTTCAGCAACCACCTCGAAACCAGTATTCTGGATGATTTCAGCGAAGTGTTGTCCAAACATTTCAACAATCCCGACAAATTTGCCCTCTGCGGTCACAATATCCGCGAGTTCGATATTCCATACATCTGCCGGCGTATGATGATCAATCAACTGGCGCTTCCTAAAATGATCGATATCGCCGGCAAAAAGCCCTGGGAAACCAAACACATGCTCGATACCATGGAAATGTGGAAATTCGGCGACATTAAAAACTACACTTCGCTGCGCCTGTTGACCGCTGTGTTCGATATTCCTTCGCCCAAAGACGACATCAGCGGCGCCGATGTGGCCGGGGTATATTGGGAAGAACGCGACCTCGACCGGATTGCCACCTATTGTGAAAAGGACGTGCTGGCGACGGTGCAATTGTTTTTGCGGATGAAACGGATGCCGCTGCTCAGGAATGATCAGATTGTGGTCGTTAGATAAATTACTGATATTTGCGCCCATTATGAGAAATCACTTAGTAGCACCTTCTTTGCTGGCCGCCGATTTTACCCGGCTGGCTGACGAAATTGATATGGTCAACCGCAGCGAGGCCGACTGGTTTCACCTCGATGTCATGGATGGCCGTTTTGTGCCGAATATCACTTTCGGCATGTTTATCATCGAAGCCATTGGCAGGCTGGCCCGCAAACCACTCGATGTCCACCTGATGATTGTGGAACCGGAGAAATACATCGAGTCGTTCCGTAAAGCCGGCGCGGATGTGATTACCGTACATGCAGAAGCCTGTCCGCACCTGCACCGCACCATCCACCAGATCAAGGAATGCGGCGCAAAAGCCGGCGTGGCGTTGAATCCGCATACACCTATAAGTATATTGGAAAACGTGATCGAAGGTATCGACCTTGTGTGTATTATGTCCGTGAATCCCGGTTTCGGCGGCCAGAAGTTTATTTACCAGACGCTGCCGAAAGTTCGGCAGTTGAAAGAAATGATCGACACCTATAATAGTATGGCGTTGATTGAAATCGACGGCGGCGTGGGTCTGCACAATGCCGAATCGCTCCTGCAGGCCGGCGCAGATGTGCTGGTGGCCGGCAGCAGCGTATTTGCCGCAAGCGACCCGGAGGCAACGATCAGGCAGTTGAAAGCGTTTAATGCGGTGTTTGATTATTAGGTTGATGAGGGTTTGATGGTTTGAAAGGTTTGATGGTTTGAGGTGTTAACCTAAGCCATACGTTACCACCTCAAACCATCAAACCTTTCAAACTCTCAAACCCATCAAACCACCAAACTCTTCAAACCCTAAAATGAAAAAGATAGATAAACTACTGCTCACCAGTTTTATCGGCCCCTTTGCGGTGTCGTTTTTTATTGCGCTTTTCGTACTGATTATGCAGTTTTTATGGCTGTATATCGACGACATTGCGGGTAAGGGGGTAAGTATTTTTATCATGCTCGAACTGATCGGTTACCTGTCCATTTCCACTTTCCCGATGGCCTTGCCTATCGCGGTGCTGATTGCTTCGGTGATGGTGTTGGGCAACCTGGCGGAGCGATACGAGCTTTCCAGCATGAAATCGGCGGGTGTGCCGCTGATCCGCATCATGCGTTCCTTGATTTTCTGTGCAGCGGGCATCGGTTTGTTCTCTTATATCTGTTCCGATTTTATTATCCCGATTTCCAACTTAGAATTTAAATCGAGGCTGTACGATATTCGCCGTCAAAAACCGGCCCTGACCCTGGAAAAAGGGGTGTTTAATGAAGATTTTCGCCAGTTTGTGATCAAAATCGGCAGTAAAGAAGAAGATGGCGAAACCATTGGCGATATTATGATTGAAGACCAGACGAATATCGGACAGGTGAAATTCAATCAGATACTGGCAGACAGCGGCCAGATGTACACGACCCGGGACAAACGTTTTTTTGTAATGAACCTTTTTAACGGCACCCAATACCAGGAGCCGGGCAACCAGGGCGCGACGCCGCAAAAACAAAAATTTCCTTTTATCCGCACCAACTTCAAGTCCCTGACCAAAGTATGGGATATGCGGGAATTCGAGATGGTGAGTACCGACAAGGATCGGTTCAGCCAACAGCGCTCTATGTTGAGTATGAATCAGTTGCGGATCAATATGGACTCTTTGGAAATATCCATGCAGGCCAGCAGGCAGGCTTTTGCGGATGATATGCTGACCAATTTGAAACGCCCTTTGGTGAAGCCGGTACCCGCCATTCCGCCGCCGCCGGCTTATGCAAAACCAAATAAAGGCAAGGGTAAACTGAAGATTACCACGCCGCCGGTACAGCCGGAGCCACAACGCCCATCCAGGGCCAGACTCCCGAAACAGGAAATCACCAAACCACTCACTGAATACGCCGATTTCGCACAGGTTTTCGGGGCGGAATACCGCCCGGCTTTGCAGAAAGAAGCGGTAACAAGGGTCAAACTGACCAAAAACGCGTTGGAAACCCGCAAAAACCAGATCGATGCCCGCCGAAAGGAATTTGTAAAAACCGGCTATGAATTATTTACGAAATACAGTTTTGCCCTGGTTTGTTTTATTTTCCTGTTTATCGGCGCACCCATGGGCGCTATTATCCGTAAAGGTGGTTTCGGATATCCTATCCTGGTTTCCATTATTTTCTTCGTCATCTTTATCGTGCTGACCATCGTTTGCCGAAAATTAGCCGAATCCTATATTATGACCCCGTTCTGGGCGGCTATGGTGCCTTGTATCATCTTGATCCCGGTAGGCATTTTCCTGACTCGGAAAGCCATGAATGACTCCCAACTGTTCAGCACCGACCGGATCGACCGCCTGTGGCAGTGGTTGATGGCGCGCCTGGAACAACGAAAAACAAAAATCGCATGAAGGGCATTTGGGAGAACAAATGGTTTGCTGTTCCGGTACTGATTTTCTTGGTCATTGGCGTTTTTTTGCTTTATACCATACCGTATGGCAATGAAATCCTCTTTTTTAATGTCTGGCGCAAAGAACCTTTTAATACGGTCTTTCGCTGGTGTACGATCCTGGGGGAGGTTTTTGTCTATGTGGCACTTGGCATTGCAGCACTGCTTTGGCGTTATCGTTTTACGTTATTGATTGCTTTGTCCGGCCTTTTTATCCTGCCGCTCGGCTATATCCTGAAAGATCAGATTGCGATAGACCGCCCGAAAACGTACTTTGAAAAACAGGGCGTTTATGGAGATGTAGTGGTGGTGCCAGAAGTGGAATTAAACAGCGGGCGCACCAGCTTCCCTTCCGGCCATACGCTGTCGGCTTTTACCCTGTACAGTATGTTAAGCCTGATTGCCGGCCGCAAACATGCCCGCTGGGGACTGCTGTTTGCCTTACTCTCCATTACCGTCGGTATTTCCCGGATATTTCTGGTGCAACATTTTTTGGCCGATATCCTGGCCGGGGCCGTTGCCGGACTGGTCTGCGCGCAGTTCATCTGGTGGCTCAATGGTCGGGCGTTTTTTCAGAGAATGACTTTTCTCGACGCAGGAATTAGGAGGGATGAGGGATGAGGAATGAGCGGCACAATCTTTTTTTGGATTTTTTTTTGTTTCCCTCCCTCATCCCTCATCCCTCATTCCTTCTTTCAAAAACGCCAGCATCTCTTCCCACTGCTCGGGCCGGAACGCCGTCCATGCGCCGTGTTTCCGAAACCAGGTGGCTTGCCGTTTGGCGTAGTTGCGCGAATGTTGTTTGATTTTATCAACGGCTTGCGCATACGTGATGTTTTCATCAAAATAGTCAAAAAATTCTTCATAACCCACCGTGCGCAAGGCACTTAGGTGGCGGTAAGGCAATAATGATCGGGCTTCCGCTTCCAGTCCTTCCGCCAGCATCCGGTCTACCCGTTCTTCAATGCGGGCGTACAATTCGTTGCGTGGTATATCTAATAACAGGTAAACCGGGACAAAGGGGCGCTCGTTTTTGCCCTGGCCCAAAAACGAAGAGAACGGTTGTTCCGATGCATAACAGACTTCCAAAGCCCGCCGGAGCCGTGCCGGATTTTGCCGGTCGACACTGGCGTAATAGACTGGATCTAATCGTTGTAATTCCGCCTGAAGCCAGTCCAATCCCAGCGATTCCATCTTTTCCGACACCATTTTTTTGATGTCGGCGGAAACTTCCGGGAAATAATCCAGGCCTTCACAGACCGCTTGCAGAAACAATCCCGAACCGCCGACCAGTATAGCCACGTCGTGTTCCAGGAAAATACGATCCAGCGCGGCCAATGCTTCCCGTTCAAAATCGCCCACGCTAAAATCTGCTGTAACAGACAGGCTATCAATGAAATGGTGTGGTGCAGCCTGCAATTCTGCAACAGTCGGTTTGGCCGTTCCTATGCTCATTTCCCTGTAAAACTGCCGGCTGTCGGCAGAAAGAATCTCCGTGCCGAAGTGCTGCGCCAGCCGGATAGCCAGTGCCGTTTTGCCGGTAGCCGTTGCGCCGCCGATGACAATCAGGTGTTTGGAATGGAGATTTTTCATCGGGGCGAAGAAAACGAAGGATTTACTTACTTGCTCTATCTGAACGAAACTATTTTTACGCCATGAAATATATCCATATCCGTAAAAGCGACGGCCTCACGTATTGGCTGATGGAGCCGTTTTTACACCTTACGTACTGGTGCCTTTTCCGAAAAGTCTACCTGCACAACATCCCAGGTATCCCCTCCGACAAACCCGTGCTGATTGCCGCCAACCATCCGACGGCATTTGTTGATCCGATCGCACTGTGTATTTACTTAGACCCGCCCATTTACAATATGACCCGGGGCGATATATTTCAGCGCACCTGGGCACGCAAAATATTGGAAGACGTTAATATGTTTCCTGTTTTCAGAATGCGCGACGGCTATACGGGGCGGGAGCGCAACGATGGCGTTTTTGAATTTTGTCAGAGCAAACTGTTGAAAAAACAGGTGGTAGCCGTTTATGTGGAAGGCGAACACCATCTGGATAAACAGGTTAAACCCGTTCAAAAAGGTTTGTCGCGCATTGCTTTCGGCACTTACCAGAACCACACCCTGAAGGATATGCAAATTATTCCGGTAGGCAGTAATTATATCTACGGCGACCGGACGAGGGATGAGTTAAAGTTGCTCGTCGGGGCCCCGATTTTTGTAAAAGATTATTGGGATGCCTATCAGTTGAACCCCGCAGTCGCGACAAACCGACTCAATGCAGACATTGAAAAAGCATTAAAAGCACTTTGTTATCACATTGAAAAACCCGAAGACAGCGCATTGGCCGAACAAATGCTGCTGCTGCTGCGCAATGATTTTCCAGCCCGTTTATTACCCGTAGTAGAAGTGGGCAACCAACTTTTTTTGCAGGAAAAACAACTGCTGGATCGCTTGAACGCCATGCCTGAAATGCCCAAAAATGATCTAAAACAACAAGTGGCATCATATTTTGCAGCGTTGGAGCAAGCCGGACTAACGGATGCGGGCCTGCGCCATCCTGAACACGGCAGCGCCGGATGGATGCTTTTTTTAGTTTTGGGCGCTTTACCTGCCCTGACGGGATTTGTGGTCAGTTGGCCGTTTCGGTTCCTCGCCCGCAGGGTTATTCAAAAATGGGTGAAAAAACGGGAGTTTGTTACCAGTGTGCTAATGGGATTAGCCACGGTGACAGGGGTGTTTGCGGGCTTGATACTCTTCCTGTACGGATTGTTTACTGCCAGGCCCTGGTTGCTGTCGCTGGTGTTGCTGGCGCCTTTGCTGGGCTGGTTTTCTTTTTTTTACCGCGATATTCGCTTGCGTTTTGCGGCATCCCGGAGCGCAAGCCGGCATCCTAAACGGCCGGCATTGTTGCAGCAACGAGCGGCGCTGTTAACACCCGACCAAAATTTTATTTGGCATCCTTTAGCCAAGTTTTCAAACATCTGACTGTAAGACTTGCGCATGGCAGTGAAAACCTCAATACCCACACGAAGTTTTTTTACCACTTCGTGCGCATTGTGGTAAAAAAATCTCGTGTTACTAAAATAGAGCGTGTTTGATAAACAGTCTCTACTTTTGCGATCCAAATTTAATTTAACAAACCACATCATGGGAAAAATACGCGCTGCTATTACGGGCGTTCACGGTTGGGTACCCGAAGACCGGCTGACCAATTTTGATCTTGAAAAAATGGTGGATACCAATGACGAGTGGATTGTATCCCGCACGGGTGTCCGCGAACGACGCATCCTGCGTACGCCCGGATGGGCTACCAGCGATATGTGCGCAGAAGCCGTCAAAGGGCTGCTCGAAAAGACAGGCGTAAAACCGGGTGAAATTGATATGATTATCGTAGCGACCGTTACCGCCGATATGGTTTTCCCGGATACTGCCAACACGGTTTGCGATAAAGTCGGCGCTAAAAATGCATTCGGTTACGACATCAACGCCGCCTGCTCGGGCTTCCTGTTCGCATTGGCTACCGGCGCGCAATTCATTCAGTGTGAAACCTATAACAAGGTTATTGTAGTAGGCTCCGATATGATGTCGTCTATTATTGACTACACGGATCGCAATACCTGCGTTATTTTTGGAGACGGCGCGGGCGCTGTGCTCCTGGAACCCAAGAAAGATGGCAATGGCATCCAGGATTTTGTGTTGCGCGGCGATGGCTCCGGTCGCACCATGCTGAATATGAAAGCGGGCGGATCACTGCACCCTGCAAGTCTGGAAACCGTTGCAAATCGCGAACATTACGCCTGGCAGGATGGCAAACGCGTGTTTGTGCATGCTGTAAAAGGAATGACCAGCACGGTGGAAGACCTGTTGCGCCGCAATAAACTGACCACGGATGATGTGAGCTGGATAGTGCCCCACCAGGCCAATATGCGCATCATTAATTCAGTTGCCGAACACCTGCATTTCCCGATGGAAAAGGTCATGGTGAACATTGAAAAATACGGCAACACCACAGCAGCAACCCTGCCGCTTTGTTTGTGGGATTATGAATCACGCCTGCACAAAGGTGATAACATTGTGCTAACCGCTTTCGGCGGCGGATTCACCTGGGGATCGTTGCTGCTGAAATGGGCGTACTAGAAATCACCCTTGTTTTTCCCGCACATAAATCTCCTGATCCTTGTATTTCGAAGGGCATTTCAGGAGCATTTCGGCGGCGGCAAAGGTTTCGCCTTTCATTTCGCCGGTCAGAACAATGGATTCGGAGCGTTCAAAGTCCTGCGGTTTGGCGGCATTTAATTCCACGCGGCGGATTTCTCCCGCATCGTCACGCACCCAGAATGCCAGAAAGTCGGCATTTTTTTCCGGATCATATTCCACAGGGCGGTCTTTCACCAATTGACCGACCAATTTTACCTTATCGCCGCTTTGGGCGGCCTGTGCAAAATTGGCGTACGTTGTCACATCCTTACTGGCTGTGATAAGAATACCAATGGCAATAGCCAGAATTCCGATGGCGAGGATATGCGTTTTTTTCATGGCAATAAGTTTTTTATGTGTTAATCGCCTGACAAACAGGCAATTGTGCCGTATTTATTTTAGATTTCCAACATAATAACGATGGAAATATTTTTAAATTTCACTGCAAAAGTACAACAGAATTACACGTGAAAAGGATGGGAAATGTTGCCTGTTTTTTCCCGCCCGCTCACCGCTCTCACCTCTCTCACTTCTCACCCTCTCACCACTCTCACTTCTCACTTCTCACTTCTCACTTCTCACCCTCTCACTTCTCACCTCTCACTTCTCACCTCTTATAACCTCCCGTACATGTTCGCTATCCCAGCTCTGGTCGTTCATATTGTTGTGGCTGTTGAGGTCATTCAGGAGCAGTTGTTCTTCCCATTCGATTTCTTCTTTCACCGAGAGGATATATTCCTTCAAATCGTGCCGTTTAGCGGCGAGTTTGACGAGCGCTTTTTCGTCGAACTGTATAAATTTCTGTCCCTGGCGGTTGGCGGTATATTTCCTGAAACCTAAGTGTACCAGCGCATCCACGCCGAGGTGCACTGCGGTGTAGAGTGTTTCGCGGTAAACATTATTGACCCCCAAATCCATCAGTTCATAAGCATCGTAGCGGTTTTTGGCGCGCGCCATTATTTTCAGGTGTGGGAAGTGTTCGCGCACCCGGCTGATCAGAAAGTGGTTCGTCTCCGGGGAGTCAATGGCTGCAATCAGTAAAGTGGCTTCTTCCAAACCGGCTGATTTAAGCAGTTCGAGCCGGGTAGCGTCGCCGTAGTACACCTTAAAACCCATGCTGCGCAGCAATTCCACACGATCTGGGTCATTGTCGACGATGGTGGCCTCGATCCCGTTGGCGCGCAGCAGTCGACCGATGGTGTTTCCGAAATGCCCGAAACCCGCCAGGATCACCTTGTTGCGCTGATCGATGGTGTCGGCTTCTCGTTTGTCGGCCGCTTCGGGTATTCCGATAAAAGGCAGAATCCATTTGTCGTTGATCAGGAGCAGAAAGGGCGTGGTGGCCATGGTAATCGCCACGACAGCCATCAATTTGGCATTCAGCGCCGGGTCTATGATGTTAATTTGTCCGATAAAAGAGAGCAGGACAAAACCGAATTCACCGATCTGGCTCAGGCCGAGTGAAAAAAGCAGGTTCTGATCGCGCCCCATTTTGCTAAAACGCCCAATGACAAACAGCACAACAAATTTCACTGTCAAGACCAGTGCCGCCAGCAAAGCAATGGTTACCGGGTCGTTTTTGATCTGGTTAAAGTCGATCGTAGACCCCACACTCACAAAAAACAAACCCAGCAGCAAGCCCTTAAACGGTTCGACATTGCTTTCCAATTCATGCCTGAATTCACTATTGGCCAACACCACGCCGGCCAAAAAAGCGCCGAGTGCAGGACTCAGTCCTACCACCTGCATCAAAGTGGCCACGCCGATGACGACAAACAGCGAAGAAGCCGTCAGTAACTCCCGAAGTCCCGATTTGGAAACATAACGAAGAAATGGCACAACCAAAAAACGCCCCGCTAATAATATCAGGCCTACTGCCAGCATTACGGAGAGACCCTGCAACCACGCAGGCTGCCCTTCTATCAAGGAACCGTGCGCATCTGTCTGTGGCGCTGCCGGATTTATGTGGCCCAAGAGGGGCAGCAATGCCAGAATCGGGATCACCGCAATATCCTGAAACAGCAATACGGAAAAAGATGCTTCTCCGGCAGTAGAGCGGGATAACTGTTTTTCCTTCAGGGTTTGCAATACGATGGCCGTAGAGGACATGGAAAAAGCCAGTGCAACCGCCAGCGCGCCTTGCCAGGACCATTGCATCGTCAGCATGATCGGAAAAAGCAACAGGGTGGTGCCCAGCATTTGAGAAAGCCCCAGCCCGGTGATGGATTTGCGCATTTCCCAGAATGCCTTGGGGTCTAATTCCAGGCCGATCAGGAACAACATCATCACCACGCCGAATTCAGCGGCGTGCATCAGATCCTGGCCGTTTTCGCCCACAAAACCAAGCCCGAATGGCCCGATGATGATACCTGCCAGCAAATATCCGATGATGGAACTCAGGCCTAATTTTTTGGCAAACGGCACAAAAACAATCGCTGCACCGATAAAAACCAATGCCTGTATCAAAAAAGAACTACTCATAAGGCTGTTCTGCTGGCTAAAAAGTGATGCATAGTAGGGTATTGTGTCCAGTCGACGGCAGAGTGGTCATCCGAATGAAGGGTATCCAACAGTTCGCCCAGCGCCACTCGAAAAACCAGCAGCGTGGCCTGGTCGAGGCGATGTGTACCATGAACCACAAAAGGCGGCAAGTACTGGATATGACAGAGGCGGGCGGTTTGTTCAAAAGGGCGTAAAAACTCCTGAATCGTGTATCGGTTGTTCCCATCTTGCTGATACACCGCTTCCGAACCGCCCGAAGTAATGACCTGTATCAGTTTTTTGCCCTTCAAAGCCGTGCCGCCGGGACCATAGGCCCATCCGACCGTCAGCACCATGTCGATCCACTGTTTGAGCAAGGGCGGACAACTGTACCAATACAAGGGGTGGTGCCAGATGATGATATCGTGTTCGAGCAGCAACTGTTGTTCCCGTTCAATATCGATGTCAAACAAGGGGTATTCCTCGTACAGGTCGTGAAAAGTACAGGCCCCATGTTGCTGGTAAGCCGAAATCAGCGCCTTATTAGCGCGCGACCTTTCCAGCAAGGGATGGGAAAAAAGAACAAGTATTTTATCGGCCATGCGTAGTTATCTATGATTAATGCGAATAATGGGTTAAAAAAACGGTCATTAACCAACTTTGACTGCCTGCTCGTCTACAATCTTTACAGAGATCGACGGCGCTGTTTTACCTTCGCGCTGATCTTTTGTTTCGGTAAGAGGGTTTGATGGTTTGAAAGGTTTGATGGTTTGAGGTGGTAACCTAAGCCTGAAGTTACCACCTCAAACCATCAAACCTTTAAAACCATCAAACCATTCAAACCATTCCATATGCACAACACCATCCTTGCCAAACTGATTTTTGCATTGCTACCGTTTTTTTTCATGGGAAAAATAACGGCACAAATAACGGAATTTACCCAGGATGATACCCTTCGAGGCAGCATTACACCCCAGCGGGCCTGGTGGGATTTGACTTTTTACGACCTGAAAGTAAAAGTAAATCCTGCCGATAAAAGCATTGCGGGAAGCAATACGATTCATTACAACGTATTGACTCCGAATAATTTACTTCAAATAGACCTGCAACCCCCGCTGCGGATAGAACGGGTCGAACAGGACGGCAAGTTACTGGAACTGCGGCAAGCAGGCAAGAACGCTTATTTTGTGGTTATACAAAAAGAGCAACCTGTTGGTTCAAAACACTCGCTCACTGTCTGGTATTCCGGCCAGCCACGCGAGGCGATTCATGCGCCCTGGGACGGCGGATTCAGCTGGTCGAAGGACGAAAAAGGGCAGCCTTTCGTGGCTACTTCCTGCCAGGGCCTGGGTGCCAGCGTGTGGTGGCCCTGCAAGGATCACATGTACGACGAGCCGGATTCACAGGCCATCGCCATCACGGTTCCCAAAGGTCTGATGGACGTCTCCAACGGACGTTTGCGCCGAACGACGGAAAACGCAGACAGCACAACAACTTATGAATGGTTTGTGTCCAGCCCGATCAACAACTACGGGGTGAACATTAACATGGCCAATTATGTACATTTTGGCGAAATATACCCCGGCGAAAAAGGCCCGCTGACGCTGGATTACTACGTGCTGCCTCATAACTTAGACAAAGCCAAAAGCCAGTTTAAACAGGTGCCTTTGATGATGAAAGCCCTGGAACACTGGTTCGGCCCGTATCCTTTTTATGAAGACGGCTACAAATTGGTAGAGGCGCCCTACCTCGGCATGGAACACCAGAGTTCGGTCACCTACGGCAACGGCTACAAAAACGGTTACCTCGGCGTCGATCTGTCCGGCTCGGGCTGGGGCAAAAAATTTGATTTTATCATCATACATGAATCGGCCCACGAGTGGTTCGCCAACAACATCACCTACAGCGACATCGCGGATATGTGGGTGCATGAGGCATTTGCCAATTACAGCGAAGGCCTGTACACTGAATACCACTACGGAAAAGAGGCCGGCGCGGCCTACACCCGCGGCGTCCGTTCGCATATTCAAAATAAAAACCCGATTGTGGGCACATACAATGTCAATTCGGAAGGCTCGCTCGATATGTATTACAAAGGCGGCAACATGCTGCACACCATCCGCCAGGTGCTAAACGACGACGAAAAATGGCGTTCCATCCTGCGCGGACTCGGTCGCGATTTTTACCACTCGGTAGTTACCGGCGCACAGGTGGAAAACTATATCAGCAAAGGAGCGGGCCGGAACCTGGAAAAGGTGTTCGACCAGTACCTGCGCCAGACGAACATTCCCGTGTTGCAATACCGCTTCAAAAAAGGCAAAGTGGAATACCGCTGGACCAACTGTATCGACGGTTTTGACATGCCCGTAAAAGTCATGCTGAAAACAGGTCAGTTCGACATGATTTATCCGACAACCGAATGGAAAAGCAGTTCCTGTAAATTGGGTAAAAAGGGAAAGTTTCTGGTACAGGAAGATTTTTATGTGTATTCGGAAATGGTGGGGAACTAAGAAACCACCAATTCTTTCAGCAGCCATTTTTCATCCAGCAAGAACCTGTCGTAATCGGCCCTGATCCTGACTTCCAGCGATTGCAGGGCCGATTGCGTTTCAGGCGGAAACGTTTTATTGAGCGGCGCAACGTTGATCTCTTCGTTCAGGTAGCGCAACAATTGGAAACAAAGGGTGATTTGGCCGGCAACGATCAAAGTGTCCAGCATGCCTTCTTCTTTTTCCTTGGATGAAAACCAAAGGCTTGTGGGCATCGTGGCCGCCTTTTCAGTAGTCGCCAGCATTTGAGCAGAAGGGTGGGGGATGTTTTTTGCCTTTTTATAGTCCGTATACAGACTGTAAATGTTATTGCTGATCAGTTTATGATCCCATTCTTTACTGACAAATAAATTTTTCAATTCTAAGGCCCTGATCCGTTTCATAAAGACATTCTCCATAATGCTGCTTAAAGAAAAAAAGCGCGTAAGGGCCAGGCTCCAAAGTATTTTGATGGGCGTTTTTTCAAGGATATCCAGGTTTTTCAGGATAACAGTTGTTTCTGATTTTTGGTCTAAGGTATCCGTTACGAGATTGTCGATGAGTTTTTGAAGACCCCAAATGGCCAAAACTACCAGCGTACTAAACAGGGCCACCAATACGGAAACAATCAGTAACGGCCTGGAAGCATTCCAAAACCACCAGATTCCCGTGAAGGCTGCAAGGGTAATCATGGCATGGATTATCTGAATGGTACGCAACGTCTGGTTGCCCAATAATCCGGCAATTTTGCTGTCTGGAATCTTGAACGGCGGCGCATTTCTGGGAGAAACGTCGGAAATAATATATGTCCCTATTTTTTGGTTATAGGGGAGGCGGTCGTTTTCCATTTCAACACTTTCGATACCCTGATTGTCGAGAATGCCGCCATCCATCAGTGCAATATTGGCGGGGTAAGCCTGCTCCCGCCAGTATTGGTGCAGCGGGGAGTTTTCATCTTTTGCGAAATCATTGGGGAAGGCCATGGGTTCGAAGCCGCCGGGGAAACAGGAAGACGCAGCCATGATGTCGCCTAAGCGGATTTCCGCAGCCGCTTTATGGGTAATGTAGATGCGTCCATTACCCATTTTACCTGTTTTTTGAAAGCGGAAGGGTTTTGCATTGTACATATCCGTGGCATTGAAGCAGAATTCATTCAAGTGGCCCAGGGGTTTGTGGAGCAGGAGCGACAAATGTTGTTCGTCGCAAAACCGAGCCTGATAGACTTCTGAAAAGGCGTTGATCAGGTTTTTATTTTTTCCCTGCGCTTGCCATTTCTGCGTATGGTTGATCTTTTCCAGGGCTTCCACCACCAATTTGTCATCCTGTAGTAAACCGTACAGTTTCTGAAAGCACGTTTTAAAGTCTTTCCCCTGCACCAGCGCCAGCACATAACTGATGCCCGTAAAAGTACCGCCTGAAATAGTAGAAATCACTTTCACACTTTGTAGCAGCGGAAGATCGTTATACGGAACATGATCGAGATAAGATAACGCACCGAGGTGGAATGTTGCAGCGCGGTATCCGCCACCCGACAAGGAGATGGCCATGTTTTCAAATGGTTTAGACATGATGGTTTCGTTATTTGAAGGTGATAACAGGTTGATCCTTTATTTGCTACCGGTGTGCGCCATAAAGTTATTACTGGCGCCCTGACAGTAGTATTTGGACAAATATATTTCTAAAATATTCCCAGCCTAATCATCTCTTTTCTTTCAATGATACTTTCCGGATGGTTGAGATCAAAAATTTTGAGTGATGCTTCTGCAATCGGGGTCTGTGGAATAATCTCTCCAGAAACATCTACTTGAAAATGAGTTGACCAAACATCTTTGCCGGGGTTATAAAAACGTACGGGCTACTCAGGGTTATCCAGAAATGTATGCATGTCCGTACCCTTGTTTAGGTTACAAATTTGGCAGGCGTATGCCAGATTTTCCTCAGACGTAAGCCCGCCATGCTTGATGCTGATAATATGATCAATATGGAAGGAGAAATAAGAGTCATTATCAAAAATTCGACAATACTCACAACGAAAGTCGGCGCGTTCAGCAACGAAACGGCGCAATGGAACGGAAATATAGGTGCTCATCTTTGATTGGCACGAGCACGTATTTTAGCAAGTCGAATCAACCTTTCTAAAACGATATAATGGTCTAATTCATCTTTTTCAGACTTAGAAAGCGTTTTTTCTTTAGATCGCTCTAACAATAAATCTAACCGTTGTTGTGTATCAGCAGATGCTTTCAAACTCAACAATCTGGCCGGATCAATGACCGCTAACATAGCGGCAATTTCATCATAAGCATTGCAAATTGTCATAACCTGGTATACAATTAATTGAATATCTCACAGCAAAATTAAGGAAATAACGCTTTGAATGCAAGCGGGCTTAATTCCTACAACCGCCAGTCAATCATCCCCTTTCCCTGCTTTTCCAAAATCTCATTCGCCTTCACAAAATGCCCGCAACCCTG
>Ga0163153_10005377_pt1 | contig 15155 bp, 20 predicted proteins | sample OliLakLV19MP6IB1_FD_148629 | JGI IMG/M metagenome (GOLD analysis project Ga0163153, IMG submission 148629) | Freshwater microbial mat bacterial communities from Lake Vanda, McMurdo Dry Valleys, Antarctica - Oligotrophic Lake LV.19.MP6.IB-1 | ecosystem: Environmental > Aquatic > Freshwater >... | reverse complement strand
CGTGTGGACTTGGAGACGACACCTGGCGCGCTCGCGCTCGCCCTGTCGCTGTCGGAGCCGGCGCTCGGGAGCGTGCTCGCGCCCGACGCGCTCGCGTTGACCCTCGGGCAGGCATCCTTAGAGGCCCGGCTGGAGCTCGCGCCGGACGCGCTGGCTCTCACGCTGGCCCAGCCGGCCCTGTCCATCACGCTGCCTTCCGATGTCCTCCCCGACGCGATCCCGCTGACGCTGACGCCCGTCGCGCCGGCGCTCGGGAGCGTGCTCGCGCCCGATGCGCTGCCGCTGACGCTCGGTCAGGCGTCATTCGGGGCCGGGCTGGAGCTCGCGCCGGACGCGCTGGCTCTCACGCTGGCGCCCGTGGCGCCCCGGGTCGATCTGGGACTGGCGCCCGATGCGGTGCCGCTGACGCTCGGTCAGGCATCATTCGATGCTGGCCTCGGCCTCGCTCCTGACGCGCTGGCCCTCACGCTGACGCCCGTCGCGCCGACGCTGCCCTCCGAGGTTCTGCCCGACGCGCTAGGGCTCACCGTGGCGCTGTCGGAGCCGACACTCGGCCTCGGCCTCGCTCCTGATGCGCTCGCGTTGACGATCGGTCAGGCGAACCCGACGACGGAGACGAGCGTCACCCCGGCCGCTGTCGGCCTCACGTTCGACCAGTCGGCCCCGGCCGTCTCGCAGACGACCCAGGTCGAACCGCTCCCGCTCCCGCTCACGCTCACGCCCGTAGGGCCGGTCGCGAGCGTCGGGGCATCGCCGGCGGCTGGTCGGCCGGTCATCGAGTACGCGATCGAGATCCTGACCTCGGGCGCCACGTTCGGACCGAGCGTCAGCCTCGGTGAGATCTGGGACGCCCGGAACCTCGGCTGGAGCCGGTACGACCGAATGCCCGGCAAGGCGTTCTTCACCATCAGCCAGGGCTCGCCGTTCGCGTCCCTCATCACGCCGCTGACGACGCACGTTCGGTTCTATCGCATCACCCCGACGCTGACGACGCTCGTCTACACGGGCATCATCGTCGACACGGACAACGCCGGCGACGACATCGTCGTGACGTGCTTCGATTACGGCGCCCTCCTGTCCATCAGCCGCACCGGGTACAAGGTGCTGTACCCGACCAAGATGATCGGGACCGAGATCGTGAGCCCGGAGTGGGGGCTGGCGAAGGGCGCCACGTCATCGCCGCTCGCCTTCGTCGCGACCGGGACGATCGAGAACCCGACCGGCACCGACGGCGTGACGGCGATCAAGACGAACAACCAGTTCGGCCTCATTGACCAGATGCGCCTCCAGCTGCTCTACGACCTGTCCGAGATGGGCCGAGCGAACACGGCGTTCCACACGACGTACGAGATCACGCGCTCGACCTCACCGACGTTCAACTTCCTCAAGAACAAGGGCTCGTCGGTCGGCCTGGGCCTCGTCCTGGGCGGGAACGTGACCGACTATCGCCACCTGCCCAACTGGACGAGCTACCGCAACGACATGGCGACCATCGGGCAGACGGTCGGCGGTGGCGCGACCGAGGTCATCGTCAAGGACGACGCGGCCGCGGCTGCCCGGGGGCGGCGCCAGGACGTGTTCACGATCAAGACGCTCCTCGGCATCGTGGGCGCAGCCACGACCGCGGATCAGCAGAGGGCAGCCGCCGAACGGGTGCTCAAGACTGCGCTCGGGCTCCAGCCGACCCTGTCGCTCCGGATGATCCGCGACGGGATCGACTTCTTCAACGGCTGGGACATCTCGGACAAGGCCCGCGTCGAGATCAAGAACGGAGCGGACAACATCGCAAGCGAATGGCGCATCCTCGGATGCCGCGTCACCCTCGACGAGACGGGCGAGTACCCGTCCATCATCGTATCCCCGGTGGCGACCTGATGGACGACCAGGCGGACTACCTCGACCAGCTTGCCCGCAAGGTCGCGTCGCTCGAGCGGCAGTATGGCGCGCTCCAGCGGATCGAACTCGAGGCGCGACTCGGCGACTCGGCGAGCGCGCGATCCGGCGGTGGCGACATGCCCTCGATGACGCTCGGCGCGGACGCGGCCGCGTCCACCCTGGGCAACATCATACCGACGTTCGGGCAGACGAACCTTCTGCACAACCCGCTTTTCCAGGGCATGGATAGCATCCTAAACGTCACCGCCGTTGCTGCGCCGCGCGGGCCGTTCTGGTCGGCGGTAGCGGTCCTCAACTCGGGCACGCTGCCGGACGCCGGGGCCAGCGCCAAGTACGGCCGCTCCAGACCAAACGACAACCCGTACGCGTCAGCGGTCTGCCGGCTCATCGCCCGCGCCACGACGGCCACCTACGACCTCGATCTGTATGTGTACCCAACGATCCCGTTCCTAGCCGGTGCGATCGGCACCCTGCCCTACCTGGTCGGCGCCATCCGCTCGAGCTTCAACGCAGAGACGGTCGACGCTGCGTTCAGCGTCGCTCGCGTGCGCCTCGAGCTCTACGACACGGTCGGCGCGACGGTGGTCGCGTTCAGCGATTGGCAGAACCTCTCCGATCTCAACGGCTCGTACGAGTCGCGCCAGCAAGTCGTGGCTGCCGCCTACGGCGGCGAGTCGATCAGATGGCGCTATCGGCTCAACCTGGTCAAGACCACGTCGGCAAACGTGGAGCTGGAAGTGCTCTACGGGGAGCCGCAACTGCACTTTTCCTACAGCCCGGACGCAGGCTCGTTCGCGCCAGCGCTCGGGACGTGGACCCCCGACGCCCTTGGGATCCCCGGAGATACGGACGAGTGGTGGTTCCTGCGTGTCGCGGACAACGAGATCAGATTCGGGCCGGGCGACGCCGCTTCCGACATCGCGATCAGCCGCCTCGAGGCCGGCGTCCTCCATATCAGGCGCCCGAGCGGCGCAGACGGCCTGATCCTCGAGATCGAGGGCCAGGCGTCGGCGCCTGGGGCGTCCAGCGCGGACCACGGGCGCCTGTGGTGGAATAGTTCCACCCTGAGTTGGTGGCAGACCGACAGCGCCGGCACAAGCCTCAACCTGAACAACACGGGAACAGGAGCGTCCTTCCCGGCCAGCCCCAGCGAGGACGACCTGTGGTACCGCACCGACCTCGACATGTGGTTCCAATGGCGCTCGGTCCGCTGGGTCTGCACCTGCTTCCACGAGTTGCCGCTCGTGATGATCTCCACGACCACGCTGCCGCTGGCGGCAACCACCACGGCCCGCTTCGGGGTAGCGCTCCCGGTCGTGGGTGGGATGAACCTGCTCGTGGACGGCTACGACTGTATGTTCTACGTCACTGGCGGGACCGCGCTGGGGGCATCGCACAAGTGGGTCGGCACCGTCGCCAGGCAGCCCGACGGCACTGTCATCGGCACGATCAACATCGACAGCGGCGCTTCTGATGCCTATCGGAACGCGGTGGATCCCTCCGATGATGACGTGGACCTCACGTCCTCACAGGTCGGGCTGACACTGGACTGGACCAAGACCGGCACGCCGGGCGACCTGACCCAAGCCGTCACCGTGCGCTTCCGCTACATCGCGACATGAGCGACTCGGGGGGTTGCATCCGTCCGCTGGCCAGCGGACAATAGCGCCCGACACCCACACAGGGAGCAACATGGATTACGACAAGATCGTCAACGGCCTCATCACCGGGTCGCTCGGGATGGTCCTGGTGGGCGGGGCGGTATACCAGTCCATCACCACGGGCATGATCGAGTCGGGACTCCTCGGCATGGCGACGGCCGTCGTGGCGGTCTACTTCACGGGCCGAGCCAACCGCCAGGTCAACGGCGAGAAGGTCGACGCGCTGACGAAGGCCGTCGGAGGCATCCACGCTCGCCTCGACGCCGCGGACATCCGGACCGCGTCGCCCGGCCGCGGGACCGCGTCAGAGGACGGGTCCGACAGTCTGTGACATATCGGTTCGTTCCGGGCATCGACTACGGCCCGCGCAAGGGCACGCTCGGCTGGAACATCCACATGGCCGAGGGCGGCAACGGCACCGTGGGCTGGCTGGCCAGGCGCTCCGGGGAGACGGACGCGGCGTGGCGCCAGCGGATCCGCGGCGTGTCCGCCCACTTCGTCGTCCTGACTGACGGCGAGGCCGTCCAAATGGTCGGCTGGAACCGGGCCGCTGGCAACCTGAACCCCGACGACCGCTCGACCGACAAGGCGTTCTACGGCAGGCGTTTCCTCCTCGCGGTCCTCGGCGACCGATGGGCGGACCCCAACGGCCACACCCTCTCGATCGAGATGTGCGGCTTCCGCAGGAACGGGCCCACTGCCGCTCAGGAGGACACCGTCGCGGAGCTCGTCGCAGACGGGCGGCGCCGGTTCCCGACCATGGTCGGCGCCTTCGGGCACGCCGACCAGACCGATACCAAGGGCTGCCCGGGCACCGCGCCGCCGATGAAGGCGCTGTGGGAGCGGATCGGTCACGGCGCGTTCAAGGAGGCAGACATGCCAGGACTCAATCTCCAACCCGTCCGCCCGCTCCAGGTCGGCACCGCCACCGTTCGCCGAGGCGCCACCGCGATCAACGTCGCGACTCGCGCCCGGGTGATCCTGCCGCAGACCGCAAACGGCCGCGAGGCCGTCGGGCTGTACGAGCTCGAGGACATCGCCGGAGAGCAGAACGGCTACCTCGTCGATCTCGCCGGCGGCTACTCGCACGTCCGCGAGGAGGACGTGACGTTCACCCCGCGACCGGACGGGGTCGCGTTCAACGCTGGGCTCGTAGCGGCGGCCGCCGCCGTCGCAGCCATTCCACGCCGGTAGGAGGCGTCAGACCTCCTCGTGGCGTACTGACGACGCGAAGCCTAGAGCCTGCCGGCCGCCAGTACGCCTCATGCGCTGAACCGGATGCGCTCCTGCACGGCGGCCTTCGGGCGGCACAGGTCCAGGAGCGGCTTGAGTTCCCCTCGCACCACCCACGTCGTCACGCGGCCGTCGACGACCTCGGCCGAGCGGAGCACGAGCGGCGGGATGGCCGCCTGCATCTCCGCCGGGGCGGAGCGCCACGCTGACCCGAGGTTCGCCAGGGCCGCGGCGACCGCCTCGAGCGACCCGATCGACGGGAGGGCGATGACGCCCATCTGCGAGCGGAGCTCCTCGGCCTGGGCCCGGTACTCCGCCTCCGGGATGTCGCCCCACGAGTAGAGGTCGCGCAGGCGCTTGAGCCGCGCCTCGATGGTCACGCGGCGGTCGCGCTCCCCTGTCCGGCTGACGACGGCCGTCGATCGCGCGATCTCCTCGCGCCAGTCCTCGGGGAGCTCGTGGGCGCCGAGCCATGCTGCGAACGCATCCTCGGCGTCGTCGGCGCGGATCCCCGGCGCCTCGCATGTCGCGTACACGGTCCGGCCGATGCACCGGTAGTAGCGCCGGCGTCGGAAACACCCGGTCATCGGGTGGCCACACGCCTTGCAGCGGAGCATCTTCGACAGCGGGTATGTCCGGGCCTCTCCGTGGAGCATCGTCGTCCGCCGCTGCTCGAGCGCCAGCTGGGCGTCGTCGAACAGCCGGGGCTCCACGACCGGGTCGAAGTGCTGGCCAAGGTCGGCGTGCCCGTCGTCGGCGTCGTGATCGTAGTAGTGGCGGCCGATGCGGAAGCGGTAGCGGACCAGGCGGCCAGCGTAGGCCGGGTTGGTCAGGAGCTCCCGGACGCGCGACTCACGCCACAGGTTGCCCTTGGCGGTGCGGAGGCCGCGCGCGTTGCACTCGACGGCGATGCCCTTGGTCCCGACGCCCTGGACGGCCCGGTCGAACATCAGACGCACCGTGGGCGCCTCGGCGGGGTTGGGCTCGATGACGCCGTCCCAGCCGCGCGACCCATCCGGCCGGTCGACCATGCGCTTGCGGTAGCCGAAGGGCACCACGCCCGTCCACCGTCCCGCCATCTGGCGCTGCCGCTGCCCGCCGGCGATCCAGAACCGCCGCGTCTCGTTCTCCTGCTCGTCGATGACCTCGTGGATGCCTTCGGTCAGTCCCCCGGCGTACGTGCCGCTGATGAGCCGCTGGGCCACGAAGTAGATCACGATGCCGGCGCGGCGGAACTCGGCCTTCATCCGGACGGCCTCGGCCCGGTTGCGCGCGAAGCGACTCGTCGCCAGGACCACGAGCACGTCGTACTGGCCGGCCTTCCCGTCCGCGAGCGCGTGGGCGAGCTCCGGAACGTCCTCGGCCTCGCCTGACCCGACCCGCTCGTAGAACAGCGGCTCGACCGGGATCATGCCGAGCTCGATCGCAGAGCGGCGGAGGTCGTCGCGCTGGCGCTCGGGCGACCACTTGTCTGCCTGCTGCTCGGTTGACTCGCGGACCAATCCTCGCCAGCGGCGCCCGGCGAGGTTCTCGGCGCGAAGATGTCGACTCGAGGAGCCGTTGCGCGTTGTCACCGTGGACCCTCCGTAGGACTGTCGGCGGTCGAAGCGTTGCGGTACGTGGAGGTCGTCACCCGAGAATGTCCACCACGACCTTGCTCAGGTCGGTCCGGAGATCGACGCCGACCTCGCTTAGTCGCTGCTCGACCCCGCGCCACACGAACGCCTGCTGCTCGGGGGTGAGCCCTCGTAGGTCCAGGGCCGACTGAACGCGCGCTCGCAGGAGAAGGTCGCGGACCACGGACTCTGGGATGCCGAGCGGGCCGGCGAGGCGCAGGTACGCATCCTCGCTCACCGTCAGCCGTTGGGCGCGCTCGATGTTCTGGACGTATTGGGCCGACAGTTGCGCTGATCGGGCGACATCCCGGAGGGTCAGGCTTCGCGCCTGACGTATGAACCGGAGCGCGCGCCCGAGTTCCTTGGCTGGGCCGAGCGTGAGCATCGCATGTCCCCCTTTGGTGGGCTCTCTAGGGCCGACATCATACAACATAGGTGCAATGCCTTCTCGCCCGTTCGCTGACAGGTGTCCGCTGGCTAGTTGACAAAACGCGACCGTTGCCCCACCCTACGGGGCGATGGCACGTACCAAGCTCCAGCCGACACCGTTCAATCGCTTCCGCCTGGACTTCGACCCCATGCGGAAGCGCCGCCGCCAGTTGGACATGACGCAGCGGCAACTCGCCGATGCGGCCGGGGTCCACTGGATGACGATCCACCGGACCGAGCGGAACCGCTCCGAGCCGTCCTACAGCCAGATGGTTGCGATCGCTCGCGCGCTCGGGACGCCTGTCTCGCATCTCGTGATCATCGCGTCCCTGGAGTCGCTCCCTTGACCGGACGCGACTTCGTCTCGGCACAGCCGGCGCTCGCTCGCGCGCTGGCTGCCATCGGAGAGCACGTAGCTCGAGGAGGAGCTCATGGCGTGGCTCGACCAGACAGTTCGTCTGACGACCGACCCCGAGATCGACGTTCTGCCGGACGGGGAGTGGGAGTTCAGTTGGGAGCTCCCCGAGATGGACGGCGGCCGGTTCACGGTCCTCGTCAGTCGCGAGACAGTCGATAGGGTCGTCCGCAGGACGATCGACATGCTCGAAATCATCCCCGGTGGCGTCACCGACGGACTCATCCCGTGACCGCGCTCCTGCCCTCGGACCCCGACGCTCGAGCCACCGGTATCGGTGGCTCGGATGTCGCGATGATCCTGGGCGTCTCCCGCTTCGGCTCGGCCATGCGGGTCTACCTCGAGAAGCGCCGGCAGGTGGCGCCGCTCATCGAGACGAGCCGAATGCGGTGGGGGAAGATACTCGAGGAGCCGGTCGCGCGGGAGTACGAGGTGCAGTCCGGGCGGAAGGTCCGCCGTGCAGCAGCATTCATCCGCCACCCAGATTACCCGTGGGCCTTCGCGAACATCGACCGGTGGTCCGACCTCAAGGGCACGCCCCGACGCGTGCTCGAGGTCAAGACGGCCGACGTGTTCAGCCGCTCGGACTTCGGCGAGAAGGGCACCGACCAGGTGCCGCCCGACTATCTCCTCCAGGTCATGTGGTACCTATTCGTCACCGGCAAGGACGAGGCGGATATGGCCGTCCTCGTCGGGGGCAACGACTTCGGCATCTACCTGATAAAGCGCGACGACGCGCTCATCACCAAGATGCTCACGATCTGCGCGGCGTTCTGGGAGGACACCCAGGCCGGCACACCGCCGGAGGTCGATGACACCGACGCCTCGGCCGCGTACCTGCGCCTGACCTACCGCGACAGCGGGGCCGAGCGCGAGATGGACGACGATCTCATGGCGCTCGCGATGCGCGACGAGAACCTTCGGCTCGCGCTCGACCAGCAGGCCAAGGAGCGCGACCTCGTCCGCAACCAGATCCGCGAGCTCATGGGCGACGCCCGGTTCGCGGTCGGGGCGGGCGTGAAGGTCACGCACTCCGAGGTCGCCGGGGCGCGTGTCATCGACTGGCCGGCCATCGTGGCAGCGGTCAAGGTGCCGCCCTCCGTCATCGAGGCCCATACCAAGCATCGCGCGCCGACCCGCCAGCTTCGGGTGTCGCTGAAAGGCATCGAGGCATGACAGCGATGGCCAAGTCGCTCCAAGCGCGTTGGGACGAGCGCGATGCGCGCTACGCCCGCCGGCGCCGTAGCCAGTGGTTCCTCCCCCTCATCGACAGCGAGGTCCGGTCCATCCGGGCCTTCCGGACGGCCGAGGTCGCGACGATCCCCTCGTGGGAGCAGCCTGCCGCCACCCGCGCCCTGTACGAGTGGCGCCCACCTGTGGAGACACGATGACCGACCAGTCAGCCCTCACGGTCCAGGAGCCGCGCGCGATCGAGCGCGTCCGGGAGCAGCTCGAGCTCCGGATGGACAAGATCGACGAGCTCCTCCCGCCGACCATGGACGCGCGGCGTTTCACCAGCGTCAGCCTCATGGCCGTCAGCAAGCACCCGGGGCTCCTCGAGTGCGACCCCACGTCGATCGTGCTGGCCATCCTCGAGGCAGCGGAGATCGGGCTCGAGCCGACCGGCGGCATCGGAGGCGCGCACCTCGTCCCGTTCCGCAAGGATGGCGTCAAGCGCGCCCAGCTGATCTACGACTACCGCGGGATCCAGTACCTCATCCGTGAGGGCGGTGGCGGGGAGGTCAAGACGGTCCTCGTGTACGAGGGCGACATCTTCCGGGTCTACGAGGGCACGGAGCGGCCGCGGATCGTCCACACCCGCAAGTTCGTCGACGACAGACCGACGAAGGTCACGTACGTCTACGCCGTGCCCGAGGACCACCCGACCAAGTTCGAGGTGATGACGCGCGCCCAGGTCGAAGCCGTCCGGGCACGCTCGAAGTCCCCCAACAACGGCCCGTGGGTCACGGATTGGGGACCGCAGGCGCGAAAGACCGTCTTGAAGCGGATCTCGGCGTGGCTGCCGCTCAAGCCGTCCGCCCGGGCTGCCATCGAGCGCGACACCGAGCGCGATCTCAACGACGGCGACAGCGAGCCGAGCGAGCGCCGGAGCCGGACCGCACAGGTTCGGGACGATCTCCTGTCCCGCGCGCCCGCTTCCAGGCGTCGCAAGCCCGCCACGGATGCCCCAGGCGCACCGGAGGCCGTTCCCGTGGCGCCTGAGCCCGCGCCCGCGGTGTCCGCTGACCAGCAGACGCCCACGGAGGGCGAGGTTCGCGACGCCGAGTGCGGGGAGCGGCTCGTGCCGGTCGAAGGGCCAGTCGAGTCGTGCGTGCTCCCGCCCGACCACACGGGCGAGAGCCACAGGTCTGCCAGCGGGAAGCGATGGCCGGCCGCGTGAAGGGCCAGTTCGTCGGCCGTGACGACCGCGGCCGCGCCATGTACGTCGACATGGACTACCGGGAGTGGGTGCCGAGCCAGGTCACGGACCCGCACTTCCGCTGGCCGCCGCGCGCGCTCCGCCGTGCCGAGCCTGTCGCCAGTCGACGACCGCGCACGACCCGGGTCCGCAAGGCGCACCAGCGCATCCTCCGTGTCGCTCGGCGGTACGGCTGGACGGTGAAGGTCGCGTGAAGCGCACTCCCCTCCTCCGCCGGACGCCGCTCCGCCGACGCCGCTCGACGAAGTCGGCGTGGCCGCCCGAGGTCACAGCCGAGATCAACCGGCGCGACGAGGGACGCTGCCTCGGCCCCCGGATCGGGATGCCCGAGGTCTGCCTCGGCGCCCCGCAGAAGGACCACGTCCGCGCATCCGGGGGCCTCGGGGTGAAGTCACCGTCGACCGTCGACAACGGCGCCCTCCTGTGCGCCCGGCACCACGAGCTCAAGACGCGCGAGGGTCGGACGTGGCGGCCGCGCATCCTCGAGTGGATCGACCGCCAGGCACGGCTTCGTGGGGGGTGAGCAAGACATGGCGCCGACGAGGGAACGAGAAGCGGCTGTACCGCAGCCAAGGGAAGGTCTACCCCGTTCAGCCCCGGGAGTGCTGCGGCACCAGTCCGCGACAGCCGCACGCGAAGGGCTGCGAGCGCCACGAGGTCATGTGCGGACACAAAAAGCCGTTCGAGACAAAGACGCGGGCCGAGGAGCGCGCGCGCTTCCTCTCCGCGAAGGATCCCACGGTCCGGATGCGGGCCTACCACTGCCCGGACTGCGGCCTGTGGCACCTCTCGAGCCTGGAGGACTGATGTGCAAGTCGCCACGTCCCGAGACTCCGCCAGCCGGCGGACAGAAGTCGTGAAAGTGCTGGACCTGTTCGCCGGCCTGTGCGGATGGTCGGCCCCGTTCGCGGCTCGCGGTCACGACGTATTCAGCATCGACTTGAACCCGATCTTCGACGTGTCGCTGCACGCCGATATCGAGTCCCTGGCGCCGGCCGATCTGCCATGGCGGCCGGACATCATCCTGGCCTCGCCGCCGTGCGAGGCGTTCAGCGTTATGACCATCGGCCGGAACTGGACGCGGGAGCATGAGCCCAAGACCGACAAGGCGCGGCTCGGGGTCCGTCTCGTGGAAGCCACGCGCCGTCTGATTGACGACATCGAACCGGACTTCTACGTCATCGAGAACCCGCGGGCCAAGCTTCGCAAGCTGCCGGTGCTGGCCGACCTCGACCGCCGGACCGTGAGCTACTGCCAGTATGGCGAGCCGTTTATGAAGCCGACCGACCTATGGGGCGGGTTCCCGCCGTCCTTCACGGCCCGGCCTATCTGCAAGCCGCGCTCGGCGTGCCACGTCTCGGCCGCGCGCGGCAGCCGGACCGGCATCCAGAGCGGCAGCGACCGGACCAAGTTCCGCGGCGGGATGATCGAGGACATGGTGCATCTGTACTCGACGGACCCGCGGCGGCGCGAGCTATCGGCGCTCCGGGCGATGATCCCACAGGACTTGGCGATGCAAGTCTGTCTCGCCGCTGAACGTGACATGGCTGCGGGGGCCTTGCCCATCCCGACGAGCATCTGGGCGGGGGCCCTGACGTGATCGGCGTGGACAATAGGACGGGCCCATACCCGAGCCTGATCGCGCGCGACATCCGGCGCATCCACGCCCTTCGCTCCGGGGGTCAGAGCGCGCCCCAGATCGCCGAGATCGTCGGCGTTTCCACGCGGACGGTGTGGCGCTACCTGAGCGACTACCTGGTTGACGGCAGGCCCCGACGATGACGCTCCGCTGCACGCGCTGTGGGTCGCCGCTCGACGAGGCCGTTGGCATCTACCTGTCGCGCTTGTTCCCGCGCGCCCTGTTCTGCCGTGGGTGCGGGAGACGGGCGGTCCGATGCACCTGCGAGCGGGCGTCGTGACCTGTCTGCACTACGGCGATCCGATGCTGACGGTCTACGTCGGCGACGCTCGTGAGGTCATGGCGGGCATGGAGCCCGCGTCGGTCCAGTGCGTGGTCACGTCGCCTCCCTACTGGGGCCTCCGCGACTACGGCGAGGCGGGACAGCTCGGCCTGGAGCCCACGCCCGAGGCGTACGTCGAGTCGATGGTCGCCGTTTTCCGCGAGGTTCGGCGCGTGCTGCGATCCGATGGCACGGTTTGGCTCAATCTTGGGGACTCGTATGTCGCCAATGGGTCCGGCCAAGATCCACAGACCAAGAGCCACAAGGGCAGCGGGCTGGCTGGCCCGAACCGGAACGGCAGAACCGGCCTCAAGGCAAAGGACCGCTTGCTGATGCCCGCCCGCGTCGCGCTGGCGCTCCAGCAGCCGTACTACACCGGCACGATCCGTGACGAGCGGGACCGCATCTGGCTGGCCGCGATGATTGATGCCGAGGGCTGCATGTTCATCCATAAGCGAAAGGCCGGGCAGCCCAACGGCCAGGGACACGTCCGCCTGAACGCCACCTACGGCGCTGGCCTTGAAGTATCGAACACGAGTCTCGCGATCATCGAACGATGTATGTCGATCGTCGGCCGCGGCTCGATCTCCGTGGACGAGGCGGGAACGCACAACCGGAAGCAAACGCTCTACCGCTGGTCGATGCGCTCGAACGAGTGTCGAGATGTGGTCCGAGAGGTATACCCGTACCTCGTCGGCAAGCAGCAGCAGGCTCGCGTCCTCATCGGGTGCCCGTCGTCCGGTGATCTCGCGGAAGCGGCCCACGGCGCCCTGATCGGGCTCCATCACGGCACTCCCTCCAACGTGGACTTCCCGGCGCCTGCGCCCATGTTCGAGCAAGGGTGGTGGTTGCGGGATGAAATAGTTTGGGGAAAGTCGAACCCGATGCCATCCAGCGTCACTGACCGGACCACGCCCGCCCACGAGATGGTCTACCTGCTCACGAAGTCGGCGCGCTACGCCTACGACGCCGCGGCCATCGCGGAGCCGGCGGGCAAGGGTGCTGCGGGCTCGGCGTTCACTGAGGGCAAGACGGGCGTCAACGGAATGGGGCGCCAGCAATCCGCGGCGTCTCGTCGTCAGAAGGTGCCGGGCGGCTGGGACATCGAGCCCGGGGCCCACGGCACGAAACATCGGCAGGGCCGAACGGCCGCGACCTACCGAGCCAAGACGGCCGCGGACCCGAACGCCCGAGGTCTGCGGCAGGCGCCCGAGCCGGGAGAGCCCAACGCGTTCTCGACCGGCCCCAACGGGGAGCCGACGCGCAACAAGCGGTCGGTCTGGACGATCGCCACCCAGCCGTACGCCGAGGCTCACTTCGCCACCTTCCCGGAGAAGCTCGTCGAGCCGATGATCCTGGCCGGCTGTCCCCCCGGCGGTGTCGTCCTCGATCCGTTCGGTGGCTCGGGAACGGTCGCGATGGTGGCAAACCGGCTTGGTCGCCGGGCGGTCCACATCGACCTGTCTGACGAGTACATCGAGCAAGCGATCAAGCGCATCGCGAGCTCACGGGCGGCCGGTGAGGGGCCGGCGATCGACATGCCCGTGCCGTTCGCCGATGACGGGCTGTGGGCGTCGTGAGCCGCATCCGGCAGATCAAGCCGTCCTGGTTCCTCGATAAGCAGCTGCGCCGCGGCACGACGGCCGACGCGCGCGAGTTCTACGTCGGGCTCTGGATGCTCGCGGACGACGCTGGCTTCCTCATCTGGGATGTCGAGCGCATCGGCGCCGAGCTCTACGCGTTCGACGGGATCGCCGCGCGCGAACGGAACGTCGAGAAGTGGGCGTCGATGCTCGAGACGCTCGACCCAGACAGTCCGCACCTGATCGTCTGGACATGCGGCCACGCTCGCGTCCCGAAGATGCCCGGGCACCAGCGGATCGCCGGAAAGCAGACCTTCGTGGTCGGCGAGAAGCATCGCGATATGTGTCGAGCCATAGTGAGCCGACGTGAGCCACTTGTGGCTATCGACCCCCCTGATGACCCCAGTGAGCCAACTCTGGCTACCGATAGCCCCGGTAGGGTAGGGAAAGGTAGGGTAGGGAAAGGTAGGGACGCGCGCAAGCGCGACGGAGAGACGGACTCCGACTTCCAGCGCCGAGTCGGCAAGCCGGCGTTCATGGGCGGATCGGCGCGATGAGCGCCCGCCTGACCGACCAGCAACGCCGCGACCGGGCCCTGTCTGAGGACGAGTTCCGGGGCCAGGTCGACGACCTCGCCGCGATCTACGGCTGGAAGTGGATGACCGTCGGGCCGCTCCGCACATCCCACGGCTGGAGAACGGCTACCCGGGGCCCGCTGGGCAAGGGCTGGCCGGACACGATCTACGTCAAGGGCGGTGAGTTCCCAAGGACGTTGTTCGTCGAGTTCAAGAAGGAGCTTGGCAAGGTCGACCCCGACCAGGAGGCGGTCCTGGCCGTCCTTCGTGGGCTCGAGGTCCACGGCAACAACGGGGAGTGGGCGACGACCCGGGTCTACGTGTGGCGACCGTCCGACATCGACTCGATCGTCGAGATCCTGGGCGCACGATGACCCCGGCCGACCGCTTGCGCCGAATTCGCCTGGCCGACTTCGACCCCTCCTGCCCCCTCTTGGATCGACGTGGAGCGGCGGACCCCATCGGGCGGTGCAACTGGTGTGGGGAGCCGCTTCCGCTGACTCAGAAGGGAGCCGTGTCGCTCACCCGCCGGTTTGACCGCGCCACCTGCTCCGACCGTTTCTGGCGTAACCACGGCTGGTCGACCGCTCGCCACTTCGCTGTCATCCGGGCCAAACTGCCGCTCGCCGGGAGCGTCGCGCGGGTGGATCTGCTGGACCTGATTGAGCGCGCAGGTGGCGGGTGGCTCCTGCGGCCTCGATGTGAACGGTGCTACCGAGCCACGTTTGCGATTGAGGTCAATCATGTGTCGCCAAGGAACGGCGGCGGGTACGGTAACGGGTGCCACCACCACCAGACGAACCTCGAGCCGCTCTGCCATGCGTGCCATGTCGCAGAGACGACTCGCCAGATCCGCGAGCGCCGCGGCATCCCGGAAGGCGGCCCACCCCGGACCGCGGTAGACCGCTTCCCCGGAGAGCGCCCCCTACCGCTGGGGCTCGCATGACCGGCCTCATCCTCGCCCTCGCGCTCATCGCCCACGGCGCCATCGGGACCCCGCTGCTCGGTGGCACCGCCTCACACGTCGGGACGCAGTACGGCCCGGACTACCTCGCCCTCCCGGAGCACCGCTGGGGCCAGCCTGGGCTGCTGGTCCGCGTGACGGGCGCCGGAGGTTCCGTGGTCCGGCGCTCGACCGACGCGGGGCCGGACCTTCAGCGTCAGCGTGAGGGGCGCGTCGTCGATCTGAACAAGTGGGATTTTGACAAGGTGTGTGGTGTCGCTCCGGGCGAGCCTGATCCGGGTTTGTGTGCAGTCACAGTCGAATACCTGGCCGACGTCCCGTTGCCCGCCACCGACACGGCGGAGCCCCAGCCGTGACCCGCCTCCGCGCCTTCCTCCGTAGC
>Ga0163153_10005374_pt1 | contig 15164 bp, 11 predicted proteins | sample OliLakLV19MP6IB1_FD_148629 | JGI IMG/M metagenome (GOLD analysis project Ga0163153, IMG submission 148629) | Freshwater microbial mat bacterial communities from Lake Vanda, McMurdo Dry Valleys, Antarctica - Oligotrophic Lake LV.19.MP6.IB-1 | ecosystem: Environmental > Aquatic > Freshwater >... | reverse complement strand
CCACGAACGTCAGCTATTATCAAGCAGAGCTCAAACCCGGCTTACCAATATATTTTATTTCTATTGATTTGCTCTTTGGACGATCCAAAAAAATCTACACTGGCATAGAGGATAATGCTCGTTTCTACACTTTTCAAGTTGCTGCTCTGGAGCTAATCAAACAACTCAAGATCAAGCCCGACATCATTCATTGTCATGATTGGCACACCGGTCTGATCCCGGAATTAATAAAAAAACGTTATAGACACGAAAGCCTTTTCCAACACACTAAAACAGTATTTACTATTCATAATCTAAATTTCCAATTAGGACAGCCGTGGTGGGAAATCCCAGGTAAACAGCGTGATAACGGCCGAACAACCTTGCCTTTATTTAAGGAAAGTAAAAAAATAGCCAAAATAAATTTTGCTAAGAGAGCTATCTTGTATGCTGATGCTATCAATACTGTTTCCGAAACCTATCGTGAGGAGATTATGCAAAAAAACCTTGGCCAAGATCTCCATCGTATTCTACAAAACCGTAAAGATAGACTTTTTGGTGTCGTTAATGGTATTGATTATCGAGAATTTAATCCTAGCAATGATCCTGGACTCAAGGCGACTTACGATTATCATAACGCCACCAGCAAGAAAAAAATAAATAAACGTGCAATTCAAAAGCTGTGTGGTTTCAAATTGGACAACGAAGTACCGCTGTTAGTCATGAGTAGTCGGGTGAGCGAGCAAAAGGGCTTAGATCTATTATTGCCGGTTGTACCATACCTATTGCGTAAAAATATTCAGTTGATAATCCAAGGAGATGGAGATAAAAAATATCTTGATACTTTTAAGCAGTGGCAAAAAAATCATCCTCAGCATTTTTGTTTGATATCTTTTAACGAACGGCCCGAATTAGAAACTTCACTCTATGCTGGCGGCGACATGCTCCTCTTACCGTCTCGTTTCGAGCCCTGTGGTATCAACCAATTAAAGAGTCTACGCTATGGTTGTGTCCCTATTGTCAGAGAAGTCGGTGGCTTAGGTGAAACGGTGAGTAATTTTGATCCTCTGCGTTCTCCTGACGGTATTGGCTTTGTCTTTACGAGCTATCATACTTCAGCCTTTATTTTTGCTCTCGCTCGAGCCATCGAAACCTATAAATATCCGGAAATTTGGCGTGCTATTGTGGTCCGTGGGATGTGTACGTCTTTCTCTTGGGATCTGCCGGCAGCAAAATATTTAAAATTATTTATGTTAGTTCAGGGAAATAAACTTAAAGACAATTAGCTTTTTTCTATGATTCTAAATTTTGGTCATACCCTCAGTGATGTCCCGCAGCTGCGAAAACATGACTTCGTACAAAAGTTAGCCGCTACCATCGCTAGCCAGTGCTATCATATTACAGGGCCAGTAGTAGTGGAATATTTCCATATCTATAAATATCGTTATCACAAACCGGAAAGTTTTGCCGTAGTTATTGGTTGTAAAATTACTTGGCAGCTAGGCTCACAAAACCAGCGCTTAAAACTATTTATCGGTGCAGCGAGCAACAACTCCAAGCTACGGGCTTATTATAATCTTGTCTGGCTGAGGGCTCATGGCTTTGATCAAGGATCATTAGAAGTTATCAAACCCATTGCCTATCTCGAGGATCTCAAAGCTTTGATTTATGAAGCCTCTGAAGGACAAACGCTTTATTGGCACATCAAGAAAAGCCCAACCTATGATGAGCTTCTCTGGCCACTTCAACTCTGTGCTCAATGGTTACTAAAGTTGCATCAGACCAAAGCGTCAGATCTGCCAGCAACGATGAGCGAAAATAATGATCAAGGTATTATCAAAAGTTTAGAACTAGCTCGAGAAAAATATCAGCTGTTTACTCCTGAACAGGGTGCTAAAATTTTACAGGTATTAAATGATATTCAAACTAGTCTGCCAGCCAAGGATCACTCAGTCTCTCTCATCTATGGTGATTATCATCCAGAAAATATAATTTTTAGAAATTTAACCAGTCGTCGACTATCTATGATTGACCTCAGCGATGTCACCTTGGGCGACCCTTATCGTGATGTCGGCACATTTATTCAACAGCTTGACTTTATGTCCCAAGACTTTCTCCTACGTGATGATATTAATAAGCTGAAGCGCTATTTTGTGGAGCAATATACCGGCCTAGCCTTTGACGCAATTCCCGAGGCAGACATACGTCGTATCAACTTATACCAAGCCCTGACCGCTGTCCGTAGCTCTGTCTGGTTATTTGAACCGGAGTCTCGTAAAGTCAGCTTAGAACTTCTCGATGACGCCCGCCTCTTGATGGAAAAAGTACACAATAGTCAGCACTCAATCAACATTCGTTAATCATGAGGCAATTACTGATATTTGAAGGCGTTGAGTTGGCTGGTAAAAGCTGGGTGCTGAGTCAGCTTTATCCATTACTTGAAGGTCTAGGTAGTACGAGTCCTATCTTTCTCAATGGCTGTATCTGGTTCAATTGTGACATCGGTCTCTTGGGAGATACCTACGGCTCAGCCTTGATGCAACATCAGATCAAGCTGGCTCAGACTATACCTGACCGTTCCATGATCTGGGAAAAGTTTCATTTCAGTGATCAAGCCTATCGTCTATTCCACGGATTAGAGAAAATCAGCTATAATGGTCTAGAGGATCAACTAATGGCACTTGAAGCCAAGGTTATCTTTTGTCAGATCCGACCTGACGTTGAACTATTCAAACAACGTTTAGCTGATCGTCTTCGTCTCTACCCCCACTATCAACGTATAGCTAAATCTCCTGAAGAATACCTACGTTTACAAGAAACCTACCAACAAATCCTAGCGGACAGTATCCTGCCCCATTTAATACTTGATACCAGCCAACTACCTAATACTAATTTAGCGACACGCATTCTTGATTGGCTTCAATCTAATCCTTAATCAAACCAACTATGCCGACAACTGGGTACATTGACTTGCACATGCATTCTCATTTTTCTGACGGTTCCAAAAGTCCGACAGAGTTAACAACCCTCTTGCACAAAAAAGGAGTTAAAGTTGCCGCTCTAGCTGACCATAATACTATTCACGGTCAATATGAGTTTCAAGGAGCGGCCAAAAAATATAATATCAAGGTCATACCGGCTGTAGAAATTTATGCTGCTTATAAGCAAATGACTTTGCATATTTTGGGTTATAATATTGATCTTAATAATAGTGAGCTGCATGATTTCTTACGTGAGAGTCAAGTCAAGCGAAAAAAAAGAATTGAATCACTGATTCCTCTATTAGCCCGTAAAGGTTTATATTTAGATATTGTCGAACTCTTTGCTCAGCCAGCTACCTATATCGGTATGGCTAATGTCATTCGACAGATTAGGAAAACTTCAAAAAATCGTCCTATATTACAAAAAATCATGGGCAAATCTGACTTTGATTATTACGAAATATATAATAAGTTATTTTCACGGGGCCAAACCACTCATATCAGTGAAGTAGCGCTACCAATCAAAGAAGTTTTTCACCTAATCAAGAAAGCTCACGGTTTTACCTCATTGGCTCATCCCGGACAGCAATTACACTTTGAACAAGGAAATGTTATTAAAGATTTACGTCTCTTGGGGTTGAAGGGCTTAGAGTGCTTTTCTTCACATCACAATTGGGATCAAACTGCTCACTATCTAACTGTAGCTAAACGACAAAAATTATTCGTTACTGGCGGCACTGATTATCACGGCGATTTACCGAGTGATAATATTATCGAAAATTATCATAACTATACCTCGTTACCCCTATCAATCTACCAGCAGATCAAGCTGTTTTAATATTTGAGCCTATGACTTCATGAAAGGTCAAACATCTACGTCCAAACGTTCTGCCGCCAGACCACTAGTGGTACATATTGCAGCTGAATGTTCACCCTTTATCAAAGTTGGCGGTCTGGCTGACGTGGTAGGCTCTTTGCCTCAGGCCTTACAATCAAAAGTTACTAATGTAGTGATCATTCCTCTGCCTCGAGCCATACGACAGGCTGCTGATTGGAAATTGGTATCAACGATTATCATTCCTCTGGGGCTAGCTCATCGAGAGCGCGTTCGTGTCTATACACTCCTTCATCGCTCTGGTGTCCGCTACTATGGTTTGCAACACTCTTTATTTGAAGGCGCTATCTATAGCCTAGCCACTGATCTAACGCTAGTAGAAAAATTTACTTTTTTTAGCTTAGCTGCAGTTAACACACTTGCTTCTCTACTACCAGAGACCAAGTTAGTACACTGTCATGATTGGCATACGGGCTTAGTACCGACATTCCTCGACACCACTCATCAGGCAGGCCAGCTAAAAAATAATATTCCTTCAGTTTTCACCATTCACAATATTGCCTATCAGGGATTAAGCAAAAAAACTCTGACTAAAACGTTTAAACTTAAACCTGCCCAAGAGTTAGCTCTGATGGAAGATTATTATGATGACGATCAGCTCAATTTGATGAAGATAGCAATCCTCTCAGCTGATAAAATTACGACCGTCTCTCCGCGCTATGCCCGTGAATTGCTAACCGTAGAACAGCCAGGAGGTCTTGCAACATTTCTCAATCGTAGAAAAAAAGACCTGTCAGGCATTATCAATGGTATCGATCTAGAATCATTTGATCCTGCGACTGATCGTGCTTTGGTAGCAACTTATAATAAAAAGACTTGGCGTCCAGCCAAGAAAAAAAACAAAAATAGTTTACGTCGTCAGCTAGGCTTAGCTTCGTCAGCACTCCCACTCGTGGGAATAGTCGGCCGATTGGTCGAACAAAAAGGTATAGACCTTATTGTGCCCGCCTTAGAACAGCTATTGTCAGCCAAACTGATACAGTGTGTTATCGTCGGTAGTGGAGATAGTCGTTATGAACATGAACTTCAAGAACTGCAAAAAAAATATCCTCAATCTTTAGCTCTAAAGTTAGGCTTTGACGATACCTTGGCTCGTCGTATCTACGGGAGCTGTGATTTTTTCCTTATGCCTTCTCATTTTGAGCCTTGTGGCCTAGGTCAGATGATTGCTATGCGCTATGGCACCGTGCCGATCGTCAGAGCAACGGGTGGTTTAGCAGATACTGTGCACCATCTGAAAACAGGCATTGTCTTTAAAGACTATGCTGCTACTGCCTTAATTCGAGCCATCAAACAAGCTATTAATCTGTATCAAAACCCTCAAAGTTGGTATACTATGGTCAGCCAAGACATGGCCAAAGATTCGTCTTGGAAAGCTTCCGCCAAAAAATACTACCAACTTTATCAAACACTTTTATGATGAGAAAATCCGAAGTACGCAAAGACTATATTCAGGATAAATACGTTATCATCGCACCGCGTCGCAACAAACGTCCGCACGACAGTAGCCAAAATGTCCCTCAACATCCGGAACATACTGTGACTAATTCCGTTTTTTCTCGTACTAGCTTGAAAGATAAGAAATCTCTCCTGACTATCGGTCCAGAAAAAAATTGGTATCTGAAGGTAATCCCTAATAAATTTCCTGCGGTGTCATTGAATAATCCCAAAGCTTACGGTCGCCAAGAAGTGGTGATCGAGACAGCCGACCCTAATATTCATATGGATCAGATGTCCCAAGTTCAGATTGAGCGCATACTCGAGAGCTATGCCCTACGCACGAAGGACATTTCAAAAAATAAAAAAATTGAATATATCCTGATCTTCAAAAATAATGGCGGCACAGCTGGTGCTACCCTACACCATTCACATTCTCAAATATTTGCCACAGACTTTATACCACCTCATCTTTTTGATAAGTCACAAAAACAACAGGCTTACAAGCTAAAAACTGGTCGTTGTGTCTACTGTGATGTGATAAAAAAAGAATCTCGCGGACCCCGCTTAGTTTACCGAGATAAACATGTTATTGCTTTCACTCCCTATGCTTCGATGTACAACTATGAAATCTGGATCATGCCGATATTACATCATGATAATATTACCGACCTCAAAACAGTCGAGATAGCTTCTTGGGCTAGGATACTGAAACATATCTTACAGCGCATTGATAAGCTCCATCTCCCCTACAACTACTACTTTCATCAGGTGATCAATGACAACGACCAACATCTCTATATGAAAATTGCTCCGCGTGGCTCTGTCTGGGCGGGGGTGGAGATTGGCTCGGGATTAGTAATTAACCCCATAGATCCTGATGAGGCAGCCAAACACTATCGCCAAGGTTTAAAAAAGTAAGGTTTTTATTTTAGCTAAAGAACTAAGCTTGAGGCTTAGTTCTTTTTTTTGGAATCAAGAAAAAAAATGCTAATATTACCAGCTCCGTTAAAATTGCCCAGACAATAAAGAAATAAAAGAAAAATTGTGGGGGGTACAGTTGAATAATTAAATCAGTCGCCGGATCAAAGAGCCAATTGCCATCAGGAAATACAATTTGGTGAAATAAAATAAATAGTGGCATAAAAGCTAAACCAATTATAGCGGACAATACTGGCCAAAGCAGAAGACCAATCTTAATTTGTTTGCGCCACATTATCACTGCTTCCTCCTGACCAAATCGGCGAAGCACAACGAATTGCCAGACAATAAATAATATAGCGACATAAAAAAATATCAGCTCACCTTGCCCCAAGACTTGACGAATATCTTCAATATGGCTGAGCTCGTCTAGCTGAAACTTGGCACTATCTAGAGCTGACTGTCCACGAAAATAAGTCAATAAATCTTGGCGTTCGCTAGCCAAATCATCTGCTGGCAAAAATGTTTGAAAAATAAGCTGATGAACTTGATACTGCAAACCAATAGACCACAAAACCGACAAGGCAATAAAAATCGTGATAATAACTGCTGTCACATACTTCATATACTCCTAAGTATAACACCAAGGGGGCTCGTCTTGAATTAGATTGACATTTTCCTAATAAATGAGTACTATATTTATCTACCCGTTCTTTACTATCAAGATTTTGTTATCATTTTTTGGAGGCTTTGCTTCTGACCAACGATTCAGGCGTGAATCGACAAACCGTTGCTAACAACCCGTTCTCTTGCCAGACCTGGTTGCAACGCGCGGTTTACCTGTCAGAACAAAGCCTCCCTCTTATCAACCACCATGTCCACTGTTTTAAGTTCTAGGGGGGATTTCACCACCATCATAGGTAGAAAGGGCGACTACCAGAGCTTTACTCGTTCACAGACTCACTCGTCAATACACGCCAATGAGTGGGTCCAGAGTGGTCCATACCCAGAAAGGTCTGGCAACAAATGTGTGTCACAGGGCGCGCTCATCAGTACCGACCGATGATCATTGTACACTCCACTGTGCCGTCGACTGTCTCGGTTTGCGTTCATTGCAACGAGACTGAAGCTGGTGCTAAGCGTCCCGACTTCCTCACGCAGTTGGAGACCCGAGGCATCAATTACGACGTGCGCTGCAATGGATGCAACCGCATCCACAACAGCCACATCACCTGCGAGGCTCATAAGGGTGAAACCAATCGGATTCACCTCGAACGCTTGGCACGTGAGCAGTTACTGAAGGTGACAACATCGGTCATCAGTCTGAGAGCGTAAGAACACACATCAGAGGACTGTCATCATAGACATACTCTCCGTTCCCTCCTCTGATAACAACTCAGTATCAACAAGAGCCCGACTGGTTTCACCAGTCGGGCTCTTCTCTTTTTATTATTTCAGCTTAATGAATTTTCTTTTACCAGCTTGAATGATATCACCCGGCGACAGCGACAGAATCCCATCAAAAGTCTTTTTTTGATTTATTTTTATTGCACCTTGTTCCAACATTCTACGTGCTGCTGATTTGGAAGATACTAATTTTGCTCGTACTAATAAATCAACTAATGACTCATTCTTAATATACTTGGCAATTGGTATATCTGTCGGCAAACCCTTATTACTAAACTGGTCAATAAAAGCTTGGTGCTCCTTTTTAGCAGCAACTGAGCCGTGATAAAAAGTAACAATAGCCTCGCCTAAGGCTAATTTAATATCTCGTGGGTTACTGCCCTGTTTCAACTTTTTTTCGTAATCTTTAATCTGCTCCATAGATATACGAGTACAGTGGGTAAAGTAAGTGATAATAGATTCGTCTCGTAAGCTCATAATTTTACCAAACATATCTTTGGCTGAGTCAGTGAAATTAATCGTATTGCCCCAGCTGGAAGACATCTTGCGTCCATCCAATCCTGCTATTAAATTATTCATTAATAAATCTTGGGGCTTTTGTTGATAATGTTCTTGCATTTGTCGCCCCGCGAGCAGATTAAACCGTTGATCAGTGCCGCCAATCTCGACATCAGCTTTGACCATGACCGAATCATAACCCTGCATCAAAGGATATAATACTTCTCGTAAAGAAATACGTCTGCCAGCCTGAAAACGTTTCTTAATATTTTCTCGTGACATAAACTCCGCCAGAGAAAATATGTTAGCCTGTTCGCCAATTTCTTTGTAGGTCAGCTTTCCCAGCCACTCGGAGTTATAACGTATCTCGGTTTTCTTGAGATCAATAATTTTACCTGCCTGTTCTAAGTATGTTTTGAGATTATTTTTTATTTGGGCTGCTGTCAACATTGGACGTTCGCTCTCCTTATCACTGGTATCGCCAATAACAGCAGTAAAATCGCCAACAATGAAAACAATCTTGTGTCCAAGTTGTTGAAAATCACGTAATTTTAGCAACGGGATAGAACGACCAAGGTGTAGATTTGGACTGGTTGGATCAATGCCTAATTTTATGCGTAGGACTTTACCTGAACGTAAACGAGCAGTCAGCCCTTTGAGATCAATGACCTCCGCCACACCTCTAGTCAACAACTCTGCTATTTTTTTATTGTCTGTAATAACTGCCATATTGTATCCAAATTTTTTACTTTTTAATTTTGACTTTTTACTTATCTCTGTGTCATTATACCTAAATTCTGATATAATGGAAGCTACCATTAATTGACAATGTATTAATCGAATTGTCAATTTTAGCAAGAGAAGGTTCCTATTATTTCCGCCGAATAAACCATATACAATGCCAATTTCACCGTTCTCATCTCGCCCAACATTTCACACCCGTAGACTTTCGAGCGAATCTCAGCACAAACAAACTTATCATTCTAATGGTGGTCGACACTCACGATCGCCACGTTCTGGCTGGAAACTTATCGGTAGATTGATAAAAAAAGTATTACCTTTTTTTATCGTCTTATTTCTCATTGGTACCATTGGACTTGTTGGGGCCTTTGCTTGGTACTCGCGTGACTTACCTGACCCAAATAAAATCATCGACCGCAACGTAGCGCAAAGCACCAAAATCTATGATCGTACTGGAGAACATTTATTATACGAAATTCACGGTAATCAAAGACGGACGTTAGTTGAGTTAAAAGATATTCCAACCTACGCTATTGAAGCTACTATCGCTATTGAAGATAAAACATTCTACAGTCACCAGGGATTTAATCTGCCTCGTATTTTCAAAGCAGTTATGGTAGATCTCATCACCGGCACTAAGGCACAAGGGGGCTCAACGCTGACTCAGCAGTTTGTCAAAAATGCCATTTTGACTAATGAAAAAGCCATCTCACGCAAGATAAAAGAACTGGTCTTATCCTATCAAATCGAACAAAAATTTAGTAAAGACGATATTCTTAAATTATATTTTAATGAAATACCGTATGGCTCGACTGCCTACGGCATTGAGTCGGCTAGTGGTATTTATTTTGGTAAGTCGGCTAAAGATCTCACCTTAGCCGAAGCAGCTATTTTGGCAGCACTGCCTCAGGCACCAAGTTATTTTTCCCCTTATGGTCCTCAGAAAGACGCTTTGATCAAGCGCCAACATTTAGTTTTGAGGTTGATGCGTGAACAAGGTTATATTACCAACGATCAAGAGAAACAAGCCGCGAGTGAAAAAATTGCTTTCAAAACTAGGCGTGAAGATATCACCGCACCGCATTTTGTCTTTATGATCAAAGCACAGCTGGCAGAAAAATATGGTGATCGTTTAGTAGAACAAGGTGGGTTAAAGATAACCACTACTCTTGATTGGGATAAACAAAACTTGGCCCAGCAAACAGTGGATGAACTCACGCCACAGCTGGCAGAAAAATATGGTGCCAATAATACTGGCTTAGTAACCATTGACGTGACTAGTGGCGACGTCTTGGCTCTGATTGGTTCCAAAGATTTTTTTGATGATACTATCGACGGTCAAGTAAATATTGCTACTGCTTCGCTCCAGCCAGGAAGTTCTTTTAAGCCATTTGTCTATGCCCAAGCTTTTACTAAAGGCTATAACCCTCAAACAGTTTTGATCGATGCTGAAACTTCTTTTTCTACTGGAGGGACGGACTATCGACCACGTAATTATGACGGTAAAGAGTATGGGCCTGTGAGCATCAGGCAAGCGCTGGCGGGATCACTTAATATTCCTGCTGTTCAAGTACTCTATCTAGCTGGTGTAAAGAATGTGATTACCTTAGCTCAAAATCTTGGTTACACGACGTTAAATGATCCTGATCGTTATGGTTTATCATTAGTTTTGGGCGGCGGGGAAGTTCGGCTCATTGAACATACCAATGGCTTTGTAGCTTTAGCCCGTGATGGTGTGGCTCAGCCGTATTACACGATACTCAAAGTTGAAGACTCTAAAGGCACTATCTTGGAAGAAAAAGGGTCACCCAAGCAGCAGCGTGTCTTAGACAAACAAGTGGTCCGTCAGATTACTAGTATTTTAACGGACAACGATGCTCGTAGCTATGTTTTTGGTGCTAATAATTATCTCACCTTATCAGGGCGACCAGTGGCAGCTAAAACGGGTACGACCAATGATTATCGAGACTCTTGGCTCTTGGGTTATACGCCGCAGCTAGCGACCGGCGTCTGGGTCGGAAATACCGATCACTCGCCGATGAATAAGGGTACAGGAGCTAATGCAGCAGGGCCTATCTGGCAACGTTATATGAATCGTATCCTCCAAGCTTACCCTAGTGTCGGCTTCCCTGCACCAGATCCTATCACCTGCGATAAAATTATGGTCTGTGGCCAGCCCTACAGAGAAAAGGTAGTGCGGATGGATAGTCTGACCAATCAGCCAGCGACTGCCAATACGCCGCCAGAACAAATCCGAGAACAAAACTTTAAAGAGCTACACTCGATCTTATTTTACGTCGATAAAAATAATCCACTGGATCCTAGCTATCCGTCAGATCCTAACGTTGACCCCCAATATCGTCTCTGGGAAGCGGCTACGACTCGCTGGGGTAGTGCCAATGATTTTGTCACCAGCATCCCAGGAGATGATGCACAATTTCACGGACCAGAGAATATTCCAACAATTTCCTGGACTCAGCCAAGCCAAGGTCAAGCTATTACTACTCCAGAGTTATCGCTGAGTGTCGATGCTCAAGCTAAACGCGGTATCATTAAAATAGACTACTATTTAGATAATCAATATTTAGGTACTGCTAATACTACACCCTACAACCTAACTGTGCCGATACAAAGCAGCTGGAAAAATGGTCAGTACACACTACGTGCTGTAGCTTATGATGATGTCGGAAATACTCAATCAGCTAATATTACTATTACGTTAAATGTAGCCAAGACGCAGTTGAATTACAAACTTCTCTGGCTGACACCTGAGCCAAGTCAGAATTATACTGTCAGCTCCTGGCCAACAGAATTAAGTGTCTCGCTGGATAAAATAGATAAAATAAAAAAGCTAGATTTCTACTATCTCTATAATAATCAGAGTACCTTTGTCGCCGCCAAAGAAGTTGGCACTGATAAAAAAATTAGTACCTCTTGGACACCACCGACACAACCCGGTATCTACAAATTCTATGTCGTGGTCACTGATATCTTTGGCGGTGTGACGGCTACTGATGAGGTAGCGGTTTCGTTACAATAGAAAGTTTTTTAATCTCTGTCATCTCGACTCCGCTTTAGCGGGGGAGAGATCTAATTATCACAAGCTACAAATAATTAGATTTCTCGTCGCTCGCCTGATCAAGCTGAGCTTGATGGGGCCGAGCTCTGTCGAAATGACGAAACACTATTAACTTCTGTCATTTCGACTTCGCTTTAGCGGAGGAGAAATCTAATTGACAAACTCACCACTCAAATCTTTCAGCGTCGGATTGAGACTCTTAATTAATACTAACTTCTTCTCCTTTCTCCACTTCTTAATCTCTCGCTCTCTGGAAACTGCCTCATAAGCATCTTCGTACATTTCATAATAAACCAATTCATCAACATTATAACGAGCTGTAAAGCTATTGGGATATGTTCTATGTTTATGATCATAGAGGCGCCCTACTATATCACTAGTCATACCAATATAAGAGACCTTTCTTCTGGTGTTCATTAGGATGTAGACTATGTAGATTTTGTTCTGCGTGGGGACATTTAGATTTCTCCCCCGCCAGAGGCGGGGTCGAAATGACTGAGTTGGAGAATGTTTCATAAAAAAATAAGGATTATTATATCCCTATTTTTATTAACTTCTGTCATTTCGACTCTGCTTTAGCAGGGGAGAAATCTAATTATCAGAGGCTACGAATAATTAGATTTCTCCCTCGTGTACAAGGTCGAAATGACGGATAATTTCCAACCCTAGCTTCTTTCTCCTATCTCCTAATCCCTAACTAACAGCTATCTGCTGTCTCCAGAGAGCAGCATATAATCCACCGTCTTTAATCAAGCTCTCGTGAGTGCCTGTTTCAATAACTGAGCCTTTTTCGAGAACAAATATTTTCTGAGCGTGGGCAATGGTTGAGAGACGATGAGCCACCATGATCGTCATGACATTGGGTCGAACTTTTTCGATAGTACGAATAGTCTCAGTGATTGCTTTCTCGGTGATAGAATCTAAACTACTGGTTGCCTCGTCAAAGATAATTATTTCTGGCTGACGAAGCAACGCCCGAGCTATCGCTAGACGTTGTTTTTCGCCTCCTGAGAGCTTAATTCCATTTTCACCAATCCTTGTATCCAAACCCTTGCCGCCACGCTCCAAGAGCGAATCTGCTGCTGCTAATTTCATTGCTTCCAGACACTCAGCGTCAGAGGCCTTTGGCCTCACAAATAACAAGTTTTCACGAAAGGTGCCGGCAAATAGCTGAGTATCTTGGGATACTAAACCTACTCGCTGACGTAACTGATCAAAATCGATGTTTTTACTATCTTGGCCATTAAATAATAATTGACCAGCGTTGGGCTGATACAGGCCGACTAATAATTTAATTAAAGTTGATTTACCCGAGCCAGATGGTCCTACCAAGGCTACTGTTTCCCCTGCTTTTACTTTCAAACTTATACCTTTGATAGTTTTTTGTTCCGCTGTATTATAAGCAAAATCCACGCTGCTAAATTCCACCGTTTCAATAGGACCGACAGTAATGGGGTGTTCTGGCTTAGGTGCTGATGGAGTAGCTAATAGTTCGCTCAGCTGTTCGTTACTAGCTCTTGTTTCTTGGTATTGTTGAGCTACAGTACCAAGCTCAGATAGCGGGTTAAAGATAAAGAAAGAATACATATATAAGCTAAAGAATTGACCTAGGGAAATTTTGTCATTAAAGATTAACCACAGCATCAATAAAAGTAAGCTGGCTCGCAAAGCGTTAATAGTTGTACCTTGAATAAAGCTATACATACGAACCATACGAACTTTTTTTAGCTCGAGCTGTAGTATGCTCTCATTAACTGAATTCAAACGGTCGATCTCTTGCTGTTCTAGACCTAAACTTTTTACCAGCTCAACATTGCGAATAGTTTCGGTTGTGGACCCAGCTAACTCTGCTGTCTGAGCTACAATCGTTCGTTGGACACCTTTGATCTTACGAGTAATAATGAAGGCGGTAAGTCCGACGATCGGCATTAACATAAAATAAACTACCCCCACCATCCAATTGACAATAAAAGCGTAGACGAGAACAAAAATAACTCCGACCAAAGAAAAGAAGCCAATATTAATCATGCTAGTAATCAAGGTTTGGTTGTCAGCACGAACTTTTTGCAGTTTTAATAAAATCTCTCCTGAACGTCTGTCTTCAAATACTTGATAAGGTAAGGAAAACGCATGACCAATTCCTTTCGCATACATCGCAGTACCGATACGTTGCACAATGACGTTGACGTAGTAGTCTTGGAAGTTCTTGGCTATGCGAGAGACCAAAGCAACACTGACTGATAATAGTAGTAAGAAGCCAACCCCACTAATAAATTCGCCCTGTGTTAAGCTACTAGCCTTACTCGCATAGCCGTCAATAATGAGACGAAAAATCTGAGGATCCAAAAGAGAGAAAATTTGATTAATCGCGGCTAAGATCAAGGCGGCGGCTAATAATTTTCTGTGATCTTTAAGATAGGTAAATATTAGTTTCATAGATTTAAGCACTATACTGTATGTTAGGAAGAAAAGAGGCCCCGCAATGACTGCTAGGACCTCTTAGTTTGAGTTGCTGAGAGGACTCGAACCCCTGACAGTCCCATCACCGATGGCTGCTCTACCGCTGAGCTACAGCAACACGAATCAGACTATATCCTAGAAAAATCAGAGCGTCATGTCAATAGACGATTGACTGAGCTCAAATTTTTAGGTAAAAGTACGGTAGTTCATTCGCTCAGATAAATGATTACCACCCTCACTATAGGAGATTCTTATGGACAGAGTAGTGTTAGTTGAGGAGTTTCAAAAACGCTTTCCCGGAAGGGATGTCTTGGAGTCTCCGGACGGAGACCCATCTGCCTTTGTTCTTGTTGAAATTGAACGAGACCAAGCGGGTTCAAAAAGTGTGGCCTTGGCTTTCATTGAAACCCTTGCGCCACATTATCATGAGCTAGCCACTGAGGAGTACTTTCTTGAATCTGGATCGGCCATTGTGGTAGTCGACGGTACTAAGCACTGGCTGACCTCAGGACAAACTCTCACAATACCTCCGGGGGCTGTACATTCGGTGATTAACTCTAATGGTCTGTTCCGTTTAACTTCAACTCCAGCCTGGAGTCCTGAAGACACGTTTCCGGCTTAACTCTCTCGAAGCAAAGAGCCCCAATAGTGTTTGACACTATTGGGGCTCTTAATTTTATTCCTACTCTTTTATTCTTGGCAAGGATTGATGTCTAATGGGGAAATTTATGATGTGTTTATTTTTTATATATACCAACATAGGGAC
>Ga0163153_10005371_pt1 | contig 15173 bp, 14 predicted proteins | sample OliLakLV19MP6IB1_FD_148629 | JGI IMG/M metagenome (GOLD analysis project Ga0163153, IMG submission 148629) | Freshwater microbial mat bacterial communities from Lake Vanda, McMurdo Dry Valleys, Antarctica - Oligotrophic Lake LV.19.MP6.IB-1 | ecosystem: Environmental > Aquatic > Freshwater >... | reverse complement strand
ATGTTTCGTGTTCTCGGTTCGGCGAAAAAATTGTGCGACGGCGTAACGCGCCGCGAGATGCTGCGCGCCGGCGGTTTGGGTTTCGCCGGGGCCTCGCTCGCCCAGTTGACCGAGTGGCAGGAGGCGACGGCACTGGCTTCCGAAGGGGTCGTGCGCCCGAAGTCGTTCGGGAAGGCCAAGGGGGTGATCCTCATTCACCTGTACGGCTCGCCGAGCCAATTGGAGACCGTCGACCCGAAGCCCGACGCACCGGTCGAGATCCGGGGTGAGTTGGGCTGCATCCCTTCGAGCCTTCCGGGCTGCAACGTCTGCGAGTTATTGCCGAACCTGGCGAAGGTGATGGACCGCACGACGGTGGTCCGCTCGATGACGCACCCGTATCCGATTCACGGCGTGGCCTACGCCCTGACCGGCGTGCCGGTAATCGACGTGGCGATGGAGCTGAGCCCGCGCGATCCGAAACATTGGCCCTACTTCGGCTCAGTCGTTGACTTCGTCGAATCGAAACGGCGTCAGGGGAGCCCGCCGCCGGCGATCCCGCAGAATATGTTCTTGCCGTGGTCGTTCAGCTCACGTCGGGTGGGGGAAGTGCCGCGGGCCGGTCCGTTCGGCGCGTTCCTCGGCTCGCAGTACGATCCGGTTTCGGCCGAGTTCGTCGGAACGGCCACGAAAGGTCACATCAAGACGCTCCGCGACATGACGTTCACGGACAACGATCCGTACGTCGGCTGCTCGGCCGATTCGCACTTTGTGGTCCCTTCGGCCACGAGCCTGCAGGCCGACGTTACGCTCGATCGGCTCGATACCCGCCGTTCGCTCTTGGATCAGTTCGAGCAGTCGCGGAGCGACTTGAATCGGACGGGGGCCGGCAAGTCGCTCGACCGCTACCGTTCGATGTCCTATTCGCTCCTCAATAGCGACGGCCTGCGCTCCGCGCTCGATGTAAGGCGCGAACCGGAAGCGACCCGCGATTTGTACGGGCCGACGCTGTTCGGCAAATCGTTGATGGCCGCGCGCCGCTTGATCGAGGCGGGCACGAAGGTCGTGAGCGTGTTTTGGGACGAGTACGGCCTGGCCGGCACCGGCTGGGATACGCACCGGGACCATTTCGCCAAGATGCGCAATGAGCTCTGCCCGGGGCTCGACCAGGGTTGGTACGGCCTGATTACCGACCTGGAGCAGCGGGGCCTCTTGGACGACGTGCTGGTGGTTTGCACGAGCGAGCACGGCCGCACGCCGACGATCAACAAGGCGAAAGGCGGGGGCCGCGACCACTGGTCGCGCGTTTACTCCACGATGCTCGCCGGCGCCGGGATCCAGCGAGGAGCCGTCGTCGGCGCCAGCGACAAGCATGGCGGCGACGTCGCCCGCAATCCGAAGAGCCCGAAAGACCTGCTGGCGACGATGTACCACCTGCTCGGCATCGACCATCACATGATGGTGAACGACTCGCTCGGCCGGCCGCTGCCGTTGGTCGAAGGCAAAGTGATGCACGACGTGCTGGCGTAATTACGCGGAAATGTAAAATGTAAAATGTAAAAGTTAAAACGGCGGAGGCGTTATCCCTATTTTGGTTTTACATTTTTCACTTCCGCTTGTTGCCCATCAGCTCGTTCGCACGCTGACTTGGTGGATGCCGTTCCAGGCATAGCCCGCCGGGTTCCAATGCACTTGCCCGTCGGGCGGTTGCGTTTTGCCGTTGGTGTCGAAGGCCCGACACTGGAGCTTGTGTTCGCCGGCAGGCAGTTCGACCTCGGCCGTCCAGCGAGACCAGGCGAACGGGCCGGATGGTTTTTGTAGTTGCGCGGCTTGCCAGATATTGCCGTCTGTGGAAACTTCCACCCGCTCGATTGCGGCCCCTCCGTCGTTGAACGCCACGCCTTTGACCGTCGTTTGGCCCGCGACGATTTGGCCCCCTTCGGCGGGCGAGAAGATCAGGCTCTTGATCTTCATTCGCTAGTTGGGCTCGCTATTCGTGAGGTCGTACTCGAACTTGGATCCCGGTTTGAGCTGTTCCTTGGGGGTTCGGTAGCGGCGAACCTGGTGGTGATTGGCCGTTTCGACCGCCTCGAACCGGAGCCGTGCGAGCCATTTCACGTGCATCGTTCCGTAGTAGCCGGGCATGATCAGCCGGAGCGGTCCGCCGTGCACGGCCGGCAACGGTTCGCCGTTGAGCGTGGTCGCCAGCAGGCCGTGCTGGAGGGCGTCGGCCCACGGAACGCTGTGTTCGAAATCGGCGGCTTCCGGTTTAGCAATGTTGCCAGGATTACCTGGTGCGTCGCGCCCTTCGGCCGTGAGGAATTTCGCGCGCGCGTCGATATTCGGCTGCAGGTGATCGACCACGGCGCGGAGCGAGACGCCGCCGAAGCGAACGTTGGCCACGGCGCCGATGCTCCACTGGGCGCCCGAGCAAGGAGCGGCTTCGGAAAAGAACTTGCGTCCGTTGCCCGAGCATTGCAGGACGACGTCCGTTTCGGACTGCGGCAATTTGTTGAGATCGGCGAGGCGCAGCGTGCGGGGAAATTCCACGAGGCCCCCCAGATCGATCGACCAATCGTCGGATTGTTCGAGAGGCGCGAGCGTCATTGCGAAGCCGGGCTGCTGATTGTTGCGGACGAACAGCAGCCGAGCCGGGGTATGCTCGTGCTCCCAGAGCAGTTCGCCCGGCGTTTCGATCTCGCTCGGTTTCGGTTTGTGCACGATCAGGCGAGAATCTTTGCCGGCGATGAGCGTGTCGGCGGTGGGGCCGGTTTCAGCGGCAAGAAGCCCATCGCGAGGATCGAAGGCAGGGAGTCCGCCGATGGCGACTCCGGCTGCGCCAAGACTGCGCAAGAAATCGCGGCGAGGAAGTTGGGAGCGAGGCATGCGTGGGCTCCTGGCGAGCTTGAATCGGGGCGTTGTTCTTATTCTCGATGGAGGTGAGGGTTTGGGCAAGACGGCGGCGTGAGAGGAAGGAAATGTAAAATGTAAAATGTAAAAGTCAAAATGAAAAATGAAGAAGGTGGGGGTTGGGGCCGGCGCCCATGGCGTACCGGTCGTTGTGCATTTCGAATCGACTTCGGTGTGGTGGCGCCGTCGCCCGCGAACGGCGGGTCATCGCTCGGATTTCCACTTTGCCGTGGGGACTCCGTTGCTCGCTCGACGCCCTACGCGCGGCCTGCGGCCGCGATGGGACATCACGCGGAGCGTGATGACTACACTGTCTTGCGCGAGCGCAGCTGTACGAATCGATCGAAGGCGCAGCTCCGGGCTTGTCCGGACGGCTGGAAACCTTGTTCGGCAAAGATTTTCTTGAGATCTTTGGGCGAGGTCCCCTCGGATCCGGCGTCGATGAGCGCCCAGCCACCCAGGCGAACGACGCGTCGACACTCGCGTGCGAGTCGGGCCGTGGCGGCCGCGTCGAAATGACACCCCACCGCCCCGCCCGCGTTGACGATGTCGACCGATTCAGCGGGTAACGGGCTGCCGTCGGCGTCGCGGAACGTTTCCAGCACGCTCTGGCATTGGAAGCGAACTTCCGCGGGACCGCCGGCACTATTGTAAAATGCTCGACGGGCGGCTTCGCGAACGAATTCCGGACACCATTCCAGCCCGAGCACTTGCGATCCGGGTGCGCAGTAATAGGCCAGCACGGCCGACGAATCGCCGATGCCGCAACAGAGATCGACGGCGAACACCGGACGCGCCGGCAGCGTGCCGCTGAGATTACGCGGGATCGTCCGCCAGTTGGCCCAAGCCTGGCGGATGTTGACCAGTCGAAAATCGTCGACGGCCATCGCGTCGTACGCGGCGCATGCATCCGCGTTACGCTGACTGCGGAAGTTGATTCCGCGGCCAAGCTTGAGCGAGGCCTCGCGGATCATTTGGGCGAGGCAGAGCCGCGCGATCGAGCCTTGCGGTCCTTCGCGGCGGGCGACGCGGCGTATCGTCCGGCGGCTGAAACAAAGGACCGACTCCGGTTGCGCGACCGCCGGCCGAGAGGCGCGGACTTCCGCTTTGCGTTTGTTGCCGGAGAGACCCGTTTCGCCAACCGTTCGAAGCATCCTGAACTCCCCCGTCAGCCACTGCCGCGTCGACAACTATCTGTCGGCCACCTGTCGGCTGACGGAATTGCAACTGGCGTACCGGCTTCCGTTGTCGTAGGCACCGCGAGGCCGGAAGATCGAAGTCCGTCGATTCGTTCGGTTTCTTGAGTCTGTATCCCGATTGCCGGACCTGCACGCCAAACTGCCAGACTGTACGCCGGCCGACCTAAGCGAGGTTTTGCCCGGGCGTCGATTGCCGCAGGATTCGTTTTAATCGAGGTGACCGGCCGTTGCGACGCGTAGAAGACGTTTTTTCCTACTGGCGCACGATTTGCGTCCGTTTAGGCACCGACCGAATTGGTCGACCGGCCGCGTGCGCCGTCGGCCATTCACCAAACAAACGAAAGGGTCATCACCATGAGATTCCGAGCACTTTTAGCCCTGCTCCTCGGTAGTGCGGCGCTGGCGACGGGTTGCACCCAGCGGGTAACGAACGACGATGTGGAAGCGGCACGTAAGAAGGCCGACCAGGAACGCCAGGAAGCGATTACCGCACGGGGGCAATCGCCGGACAGACAAATCGCGGAGAATAGCGAAGCGAGGAAAGCCGAGGACGACTTGCGGGAGACCGAGGCCAAGGCGGCGGCGACGAAGGCCCGCGACGGGTACGTGGCGAGCGTTGAAGCCCGCTTGACGGGCGCGGATCAGCGGATCGATGCTTTGGAAACGGCCGCCAAGTCGCAAACCGGGGCGACCAAGGACGACACGGACAAGCAAATTGCCGACATCAAGGCAAAACGTGACCGGGTGAAAGACGGACTGTCGACGCTGAAATCGGCCGATCTGTTGCAGTGGGACAAGCAGCGTGAGAACGTGGATAAACTGGTGATGGACCTGAATGCGGCGACTGGGTAGCCGACCATCGGGGCACGATTCGAGAATCATCCCTCGGCGTCCGGCCGTCGCTCAAGCGCGCGGCCGGACGCCTTTTTTTTCTGCCGCGCTCAGAACTGAGTATCTTTGGGCTGAGTCTCTTTGGGCTGCGTCGCTTTGGGAAGTGGCCGGCGAACGACCTTCCCGCCTTCGAGCGAAAGGCGGTAGTTGTCGTAGCCGGCGCGGCGGGCCCAATCGCGCGGATCGTACACGTCCATCGTGTCGCCCGGTATTGCCCGACGTCGGAAGTAAATTTCGAAATTGCGGTGGGCCGGCGGAAACGGGACGTTGAGATTGCGCATGCAGGCGTTCGACGGATCGTCGGTGGCCGTAGCCCAACCTTGGTCGGGCATGAACGTCGCACGAGGAACGTTGGACGAATAGAGGCAATGGCTCAGGTAGGGGTCGAGCAGGCCGATGTAGTACAAGGCCGGCGAGAGGGCCAGAGCCAGCCCCGCCGCCAGCCCCCACCGGCCGGCCGAGCGGGCGTCGCCGGCGAGCGAGTCTTTCCAGGTGAGCATGAGCCAGGGAGCCGCGACCGCCAAGGCCAAGTTCCAAGGCCAAACGGCCGTGTTCCAGTTGTCGAGCCGATGCAAGACGACGACGATGCCGAGATGCAGGCAGCCGGCCCCGACAGCCACCGGCTTTCGCAACCGCGGGACGAATGCGGCGATACCCAGGACGAGTTCGAACGCCGCCATAACGAACGAGCCGACCCAATGCCACTGGGATATACGGGGCCAGTCGGCGGGGGGAAAAATACCGCTGAACAGCCAGGGTCCCGCAAATTCGAAGTAGCCGTCGCTTAAGAGCTTGTGGATGCCCGAGAATAGCCAGAGCGACGCCACATGGCAGCGGGCGAGAAGAACGGCCTTCGGCGTGCTCCAGGTTCCGAGCATCAAGAGCCAGAGTGAAAAGATGGTCGGCTGCATTCGCGTTTGGTCGGCGGCCATGGCCAAGAGGCCGAAGGCGACGGAGGCGGCCAAACCGGCTCGCGGCCAGCGGACGGCCGCCGCATAGCCGGCGAACATCAAGTAGCCGAAGTACTGGAAGGCCGGCAGCTCGACCAGGGGCAACATCGGCGGATCGTCGTGAACCTGCCAGAGGGGCCGGGTGACCCAGAGCGTGGCCCCGAACATGGCCGCCAGCCAGATCCGCACGGCGAGGATCGGCCACGACGGCGAAGCATCGCGAAGTTCGACCGCCGGTTCCGCTTTCTTTCGCTGATTACGCACGCGCGCCATGCCGGGGCCGTTCTGAAGGACGTCTACAGCGCACCGGTCAGGCCGCCGCTACGGTCAATCGTCGGTTCTTTTGAAGGTTGTTGCAACGCCTGATAAGATTGTCTGCGGAATCGACTCAGGAAGAACGAACCACCCGCCTCGAACTCGGAAGGTTTTCGACATGCTGCGTATCGCTACCGCGCTTGGTTGCGGGCTGTTTTTCGTCGCTTCGGCCGCGGCCGAAAAGCTGCCGGAGCAGATGTCGCGGAAGTATCCGCCCGAGATGGCCGAGGCGACGGTGGAGGTTTATAAGAAGGCCGGCGACGCCGAGTTGCGGCTGTACGTTTTTAAACCGGAGGGTCACAAGGCCGGCGACCAAAGGCCGGCGATCGTGTTCTTCTTCGGCGGGGGCTGGAACGCAGGCTCACCGGAGCAGTTTCGCTACCAGTGCCGATACCTGGCGTCGCGCGGGATGGTGGCGATTACGGCCGACTACCGCGTGGCGAGCCGTAACCAGGTGAAGGCGGTGGAGTGCGTCCGAGATGCCGTGAGCGCGCTGCGGTACGTGCGGGGGAACGCCGAGAAGCTCGGCATCGATCCGAACCGGATTGCCGCCGGCGGCGGTTCGGCGGGCGGGCACCTGGCGGCTTGCGTGGGTGTGATCGAGAACCTGGACGATGCGACCGGCCGCTACGGGGAGGTCGCCTATCGGCCGAACGCCTTGGTGCTGTTCAACCCGGCGTTGATGTTCGGCGAAAAACCGGGTCTGCCGATGACCTCGGAGCGAACGGGGGTCGACCCGGAGGAGATTTCACCGTTTCACCACGTGAAATCCGACCGGCCACCGACGCTGCTCTTGTTCGGTACGGCCGATTCGATGATCGATTCGGCGCGCGCGTTTCGCGACGCGATGAAGAAGGGGGGCAACCGGTGCGAACTGGAGGAGTATGCCGACCTGCCGCACGGATTCTTTAACGTCGGCCGGAACGAGAACAAGGAATTCTTCGCCACACTCGAGAGGGTCGACAAGTTTTTGGCGTCGCTCGGGTATTTGAAGGGTGAGCCGACGGTCGAGGCGTTTTTTGACGACCGCTAAGCCTTCCATCCGAAATCGTGGAGGTGAATCCGTCGGGCCGTCGCGGCCTTGCGTTGCTCGACGTGCACACACTCGTCTGATCGACTCGGACGTGAACTCGTAGCGTCCCAGGCAGTCCGACGCCCATTGCGTGTTGTGACGGCGGCAATTTGCTTGCAGTTGCGGTGCCGGGCTGTAGGCTCACGGGTAGGGGCGACGTTTGACCCGAACCGATTCGCGGTCGTCGGCGGGTTGCAGGAACCATTTTATGCGAGACCGCGTAATTGCGCGCCGCGGCTCCGTACGCCGCATGTCCGTACGTTGCTTTTCCGTACGCCGCTTGTCGGCACGCTGCGGAATCACGCTCCTCGACGTTGTGGCGCTCGCCGTAGTAGTTCTCATTTTGTCGGCGTTTCTGGTCGACGGCTGCTACGAAGCGCGGGGGCCATCGAGGCAGAACACCTGCCGAAGCAATCTGCGGCAACTGGCGATGGCCGTCTTCCAATACGCCAGTCGATCGCCGGAGGGAACGTTTCCCGGCACCATCAACGCCCTGGAGCGTGACGACGGCTACGCTTACCACGATCCCCGCACGAAACGGGTCGAGCCGGTGAGCTGGGTGGTGATGATCTTTCCCGAAGTCGATCGGCAATACCTTGCCAAGATCTGGCGAAGCGGTGCGTCGCCGGAGGGGAACGTCCGAATCGGATCGCCCCCCCTCGACGAAACGCGAGTGTACCTGGAGTATCTCGTCTGTCCGGGCGATCGTCCGGCAAACCGCGAAGGGACGCCGCTGAGTTACGTTGTGAACGGAGGCATTCCCGACTTCAGCGACCCGAGCGTCGCCGGGGCCGGGGCCGCGATGCCGTTTCACGTGCGCGGGGGCGGATGCGCGTGCGCGGCGTGCGGCGGAACTGCCAACCTTCCGGAGGATGCCGTCCGATATCGGCCTGCCCGCGATCTGGCGGCGAACGGCCTGTTTTTCGATGAGTTCACACCGAGTCGACATTTCGACCCGGTGGGGCGGACGCGCCCGGTTGCATCGAGGATTTCCGGCATCGTCGACCCGAAAGAGAAAACGATTCTCATGACGGAGAACGTCGACGCGGTTGATTACACGCTCGACCCGAATCCCGACGCGCCGAACGACGAGATTTACCCGACAGCCGAACGAAAACTTGCCGTGACCTGGGTGCCGACGTCGACGTTGGTCGCCGGCGAGTCGCTTCCCATACTGATTCCACTCCGCAACACGTTTCAGATCAACTCCGGCACCGGAACGGGCGACGGCGGATTTTCATGCGTTGGCCGAACCAGGCGACGGCGAACCCCGTGATTCCGCCGAATGCAAGCGTGAGCAGGACGTTCAGGTAAACGAAGGGGATCCAGACGATTGCGAACGAGTAAACGACCGCCAGCAGGCATGCGCAGGCGATTCCCGCCAAGGCGGCGGTCACGGCGCCGACAAGAGGAGCGCGCCCGGAGTGACGATAGTGTTCAGCCATGATTTTTGCCCCATGGTAAAGAAAACGATCCGACCGGGAGTGTAACTTGACGAGGGGGCTCCGCCAAATTTGAATCGCGCAGTAGCGAAGTGGGCGATCGTTGCGTGCGAAACACGCGGGGGAGCAGCGGGGCGGCGGCCCCAAGCCGGAACTACTCGCGATACGGCTCGTCCGTGCGGGGCGCGTCGGGGAGCTGCTCGTCGAGCGACGCCTGATAGCGGATGCAGCCTGCGAGAAATTGCGGCCAGTTCGGCACGACGGGGTGCGGGTCGGTCGCTTCGGGCAGTAGCGACCAGAGAGCGGGATGGTGCCAGCAGAGTTCCTGACCGGAGGAATCGCGGTGTTTGCGAATGCCGGCTCGCAGGCGGCGGACTTCGGCCTTGAGCACTGCGGGGGACATGGTTTCCAGGTCGTCGTCCATCGGGGCCTCTCGTTATTGAGGGTCCATTTGCCGCTCTTCGACGCCGCGTCGCTAGGGTGTCCGCTTGGACCTTACCATCGCGAGAAACTCGGCCGAGCGGCGCAAGCAGAGTTCCAGCGTGCGCGACTCGCCGGTCGCGGTGCGAAACTCGAGTTCGAGCGAACGCTTTCGCGGATCGATACGAGTCAGGTCGCGGATGCGAATTCGATGTTCCAGATCGAGCTGGTCGGCGAAGAGGCTGAACGGGACGTGGGGCGTCACCCAGATCTCGTCTTCGGTGACGGTCACCCGGAGGCAGTTATTCGCCCCGCCCAGGCGCGTGAGCCAGGTTTTGAAGGAGCGGCCGGACGTCCAGCGTTCTTCGAAACCGATGGTGACCGAGGTGCGAGGCGGAAAGAGCGGTTCTCGCCAGATCCGGCGAATGAGAATCCAGGCCATGCCGAGGAGGTTTACGACCAGGGCCGCGGCGAAGAGCGGCAGGAAGTTGTCGCGAAGCCATTGCATGAGGTTCGGACGGTTTTTTCAGCGGACCGCGTCGACGGCTCACCGATCCAGTTCGAGTCGATCAAGCCAATAAAGCGGCTTCCGCCGGGTATGTGTCACGGCGACAACGACGATTTCTTCCGGTCGACAAAGGAAAATAAGGGCGTACGGAAACGAATGAAGCAGCGCCCGACGAATTTCACACGGGCCTCGGTAGTATTCCAACACGGGGAACTGAAGAGGAGAGGCGGAGATACGCCCCAAAGCGGATTCAAACTCATTCAGAAATCTGTCGGCCAAGGCGGAACGTTGCCGGTCGTACCAAGCAGCGGCTTCCGCAGCCTCAAGTTCGGCGATTGACAGCAGTCGAAATTCCGAACTCACGCTGAATCGGCTCGCCGGGCCGCGAGTTTTTCACGCAATCGACGCATTACGGCGGCGACATCATCTGCGGGCACTTCACCGCGATCGTAGGCGGCTATTCGACGATCGATTTCGACGGCCCAAGCTTCGCCGAGTTCCGGCGCAGCGAACCCCTCGGGTGCCAAGCTTCGCTCGATGGTGTCGGCGACATAGACACGGTCTTCCGCGCCTAACGTCAGAGCCTGTCGAATGATGTCGTCGCGAACGGACATGTTGAACCTCGCAGGATTCCCCTATTGTTTCATAGCGACGTTTTAGAGTCGATCATCGCTTTAAAATAAAAAACCCACCTGGGCAGGCTCAGCCCAGGTGGGTCAATCAAATCTAATTTGGTAGCTGCCGAAGTCTTTCGACTTCGACTGATTTCTATGCTTAGTACTTGCTCGTCCCATGTTCTGAAACAACCCGAAGGTTAATCTCAGAGGTAATATCCTTAGAAAGGAGGTGATCCAGCCGCAGGTTCCCCTACGGCTACCTTGTTACGACTTAGTCCCAATCACGGAGTTCATCTTCGGCGCTTACCCCCTTACGGTTGGCACGGCGACTTCGGATGCCCCCCACTTTCGTGGCTTGACGGGCGGTGTGTACAAGGCTCAGGAACACATTCACCGCGGTATGCTGACCCGCGATTACTAGCGATTCCGGCTTCATGCAGGCGAGTTGCAGCCTGCAATCCGAACTGAGGCGTGTTTTTTGGGATTTGCTTGCTCTCGCGAGTTTGCTTCCCTTTGTGCACGCCATTGTAGGACGTGTGCAGCCCTAATCATAAAGGCCATGAGGACTTGACGTCATCCCCACCTTCCTCCGGTTTAACACCGGCAGTCTCTCTAGAGTTCCCGGCATGACCCGCTGGCAACTAGAGACAAGGGTTTCGCTCGTTAAGGGACTTAACCCGACATCTCACGACACGAGCTGACGACAGCCATGCAGCACCTGTGCTTGTTCCACCCGAAGGCGTGGCCCTAGTTTCCTAGGGTTAATCCAAGCATGTCAAGACTAGGATAAGGTTCTTCGCGTAGCCTCGAATTAAGCCACATCCTCCACCGCTTGTGTGAGCCCCCGTCAATTTCTTTGAGTTTCAGCCTTGCGACCATACTCCCCAGGCGCAGCACTTAACACTTTCGCTTCAACTGAAGGGCTATGGGGGGCCCTTCAATTCAGTGCTGAGAGTTTACGGCTAGGACTACCGGGGTATCTAATCCCGTTTGCTCCCCTAGCTTTCGTGCATCAGTGTCAGAAAAGACCCAGTAAGCCGCTTTCGCCACAGGTGTTCCTTACGATATCAACGCATTTCACCGCTCCACCGTAAGTTCCGCTTACCTCTATCTTCCTCGAGCACGGCAGTTTTGGGCGCAGTTCCTCGGTTGAGCCGAGGGATTTCACACCCAACTTGCCGCGCCACCTACGCACCCTTTAAGCCCAGTAATTCCGAATAACGTTTGTGTGGCTCGTCTTACCGCGGCTGCTGGCACGAGCTTAGCCCACACTTCCTCTGCGGATAGATCAAAACGGGGTACACCCGTCCTTTTCTCCCCACTGACAGCGGTTTACAACCCGAAGGCCTTCATCCCGCACGCGGCATCGCTTGGTCAGGGTTTCCCCCATTGCCAAAAATTCTCGACTGCAGCCACCCGTAGGTGTCTGGGCAGTGTCTCAGTCCCAATGACGCAGGTCGTGCTCTCACACCTGCTACCCATCATCGCCTTGGTGAGCCATTACCTCACCAACTAGCTAATAGGACGCAGACCCATCCTCGGGCGGAATCACACCTTTGATCCGGAGATATCATCTGGTATTACCCACAGTTTCCCGTGGCTATCCCAGACCCGAGGGCAGGTAGTCTACGTGTTCCTGTCCCTTGCGCCGCTGACGTATTGCTACGCCCGCGCGACTTGCATGCCTAATCCATGCCGCCAACGTTCATTCTGAGCCAGAATCAAACCCTTCAATAGTTGTTTGCTTAATCCGTACGCCGTTTGGACTCCTTGCGGAAGCCTGGCGACGCCGGTTTGTGAGCGAACTAGAAAAGCCTGACTTTGCAAATTGTGGCCGAACCCTCTGGGCGTCTCCGGTTAAGGAAACGCTTCGGGAGCCCGACCGAGTACGATCAAGTACCGGCTAAATAGAAATCACTACCAAATTGTCAAAGAACAAAAATAGTCGCGGTGAACAGCCAGCCCCTTGGGGCCAGCTGCCACCAACGACTCCCGCAGTATATCGGCCGGCCAATTGGTGTCAAGCAACGAAAAACAAAAAAATCAGACCCGGTAAAATACCCCCGTTTTTAGGCCAAATAGTGGCAATTTGGTAAAGCCGCGACGGTTGCGAGACCGTTCTGTGGCAGCTCGCCACGAGATTTCCGCCTGACGCACCGGCGCGAAGGCCGGAGCCCCGTTGCGGCGAGCCGGCACCACCGGCAAAACCGACCGGCAATGGGCCAACCTTTCGGCGGTGCGCGGCCTGCGGCGTAGGGAGATTTCCGCCGGTAGCCGGAGGGTGAGATCAGACTACCGCCCTCAGCCCGATGTCAGAATGGGCTCGACCGCACGGCAAACGGGACTCCGCCCTGACACGGCCGCCAAACTGCTTCGCCCTGGCCGAAGGGGCGTGGTATCTTTTGGTAGCTCTCTTCCCTCGAACCAGGTACAGCCATGCGCACCTCGAATCCGGCCCTGAACGACCGCGTCTTCCAAGCCGATTACGCTTCGACTAATACGATGACGCTGGGGAGCACGGTCGCCAAAACGGCCGTTTTGCTCTGCATCGCACTCTGCACTGCCGGCTTCTCCTGGGAAGCATACAAGAACGAAAGCCCCTACGCGGGCGCGATGCTCGTCGGCGGCCTGATCGGCGGACTCGTCGCTTCGGTGGTCACGATCTTCAAGCCGACCGCGGCGCCCTTTTCGGCCCCGGTTTACGCGGCCTGCGAAGGCCTGTTCCTCGGCGCCATTTCGCAGATGTTTGAAACCCGGTTTAACGGCATCGTGCTGCAGGCCGCGCTGCTCACGTTCGGCACGCTCGGCGCCTTGCTGCTGGCCTACTCGACGCGTCTGATTCGAGCCACCGAGAACTTCAAGCTCGGCGTCTGCGCGGCCACCGGCGCAATCGGCCTGGTGTACCTGCTTTCTTTCGTGCTGCGGATGTTCGGCGTCCAGATGCCGTTCCTGCACGATACGGGTGTGATCGGCATCGGCATCTCGCTGTTCATCGTCGTCATCGCGGCGCTGAACCTCGTGCTCGATTTCGACTTCATCGAAAACGGCTGCGACCGGGGTGCGCCGAAGTACATGGAGTGGTACGCGGCGTTCGGCCTGATGGTGACGCTCGTTTGGCTGTACATCGAATTCCTCCGCTTGCTCGCCAAGCTGAACAGCCGCAACTGACGGTTTGGTGTTTGGTGTTTGGTGTTTGCCCGAGCCGTGAATTGGCTGTTAGGCAACTCGGGCCGGCGGGCGATTCCATGCCACGGCCGATCCCGTTGATAACTGACTGATGACTGAACCCCGTATCGCCACCGTCCGCCCCGTCGCCGAAAGCGAAGCGACGGGGCGCGTCGCCGAAATCTTCGCCGACATTCGCCGGACGAAGAGCATCGACTTCGTGCCGAACTTCTGGCGAACTTTGGCCACGAATCCGACGCTCTTGGAACTGATCTGGAGCGAACTGAAAACGCTGATGCATCCGGAAGCGGTGGGGCGCACGTCGGCGCTGGATGCGACCACGCGCGAGATCATTGCGCTGGTGGTCTCGGCCACCAACGGCTGCGCGTACTGCGTCAACTCCCACACGGCGGCCCTGCGTAAGCTCGGCCTCTCGACCGAAGCCCTGGGTGAGGCGCTGGCGGTGGCGGGGCTCTTCAATCAAACGAATGCATTGGCGGAGGGGTTTCAGGTCGTTCCCGACGTCTTGCCGCCAGTCGAATAGTGGTTACGAATCCGGCACAGCCCGGCCCGGCGGCAGATTCGCTCGGGTCGAGCCCTAGTTCGCCGACAGCCCTCCCTCCCAAGACGAGCGAACGCCTGCTGCTGGAGGCGTGGCCTCAAGTGGTTAAGGCAGGCGGGCATGAGGAAGGCGGGCTCCAGCGCTTGCTTTGCACCTCGGCGGGGAGGGCCCAGTTGGCCCGGTTCGTCGCCGAGCGGCATCCCGGAGCGGCCATCGCGTGCGTGTACCAGGATGATTACCTGGTCAAATTGGCGCGGGCCGAGGTCGGGAATTCGTCGCCGCCGAATTTGTCGATTGTCTGTCAAGCCGATCTTGTCGCTGCGGAGCACCGCCCGGAAACGGCGATTGATGTCGCGGCCCTGCCCCTCTCATCGCAAGGAGACGGCGAACTGGCCCGCGAACAACTGCAGCAGTGTTACGGGGCGCTGCGCCTCGGGGGACGTCTACTAGCGGCCACCGACAATCCCCGCGACACGTGGCTTGCCGAACAGTTGACGACGCTCGCCGGCCGCCCGAAACGCAGCGAAACGGCGGAGGGGGCCGTGTACGTGGTCGAGCGCGGCGAGGGGCCGGTGCGGATGCGTAATTTCGACTGCGAGTTCGCGTTTCGCGACGCCGGACGGCTGTTTCAGGTGGTTTCGCGGGCCGGGGTGTTTTCGCACCGCCGGATCGATCCGGGCGCTCGGCGGCTGCTCGACGCCATGGAGATTGCCGACGGCGACCGAGTGCTTGATATCGGCTGCGGCTGGGGCCCGGTGGCGCTGGCTGCGGCGGCCCGCGGCCCCCAAGTTGCGGTCGAAGCGTTCGACTCCAACGCGCGCGCCGTGGAGTGCACGCGGCAAAACGCCGAGCGTAACGGGTTGGCGGCGCAGATCGTAGTGCGATTGGAATCGGACGGACGGACCGATCGCCCGGGCGAGTTCGACGTCGCGATCGGCAATCCCCCCTATTACGCCGATTTTCGGATCGCCGAGTTGTTCATCTATTCGGCGGCGAGGGCGCTGCGCCCCGGCGGTCGGTTGACGATGGTGACGAAAACGCCGGAGCGCTATTTTGAAACGCTGCCCCGCGACTTTACGGAAATTACGGCTGAAGAGGTCAAAGGTTATGCGGTGGTGAAGGCGGAACGGCGCGGGTAATGGG
>Ga0163153_10005367_pt1 | contig 15178 bp, 12 predicted proteins | sample OliLakLV19MP6IB1_FD_148629 | JGI IMG/M metagenome (GOLD analysis project Ga0163153, IMG submission 148629) | Freshwater microbial mat bacterial communities from Lake Vanda, McMurdo Dry Valleys, Antarctica - Oligotrophic Lake LV.19.MP6.IB-1 | ecosystem: Environmental > Aquatic > Freshwater >... | reverse complement strand
GCTGATCACGCGCGCCGCGTCCTCCTCACCGTCACCTCCCGCCGCCCCAACCTCCGCTCCCCTTCGTGAATACGCCGTGCGCAGTGGAAACGAAGTGGAAAATTCCCTTGACGTTGATTCAACAGCAGCTAAAGACTTGCGCGAACAAACAGGATTTAACTTGATTATCCAGCTTGACCAATGCGGCAGGTGTTCTTGCACCGGAAACAGCAAAGTGCTGCAGGTTCGCAGTCTTAAGTTTCTCTTGCTCTTGGTCCAACTCACTAACGAAAGGAAATCATAATGCCCCCCGTACATGGTGCCCAGAAATTCATCGGCCGGAATCGGCCGCCGCGCGTTCAGATCGAGTGTGATGAGCATATTGATGGTGTTCACTTGAAGGTAAAGCTGCCTTTTGTAGCTGGTGTCTTGGCGGATCTGAGCGGCAAGTGGCAAGATCCAGAGGAGGTGCAAAAAGAACACGTCTCCGCACGAGGGAACCTCGTTGACAGGAAATTCTTGGAGATCAGTCAGGACAATTTTACAGGAGTCATGATCACGATTCGTCCCACGGTGGCCCTCACTGTTCCTAACACTCTCACTGGAGAGGGGTCTATCCCTGTCAACATCACGTTTGAGTCGATGGACGATTTCGCCCCAGACAAGGTTGCAGAACGGGTCGAACCGCTAAAACAATTGCTTGAAGCCCGAAAGGCTCTCTCCTACCTGAAGAACATGGCTTCAAACCGGGCTAAACTCGAGAAGGTTCTCCAAAAACTGATGGATAAACCAGAACTAGCCAAAGCCCTTATCGAAGCTTCAAAATTACCCACATCCTAGTTTCCTGTTTTCGCACTCACATCAATTTGACAGATTATGGCGCTTCAAGAATCAAAAACAGCGGCTCCCATTGAACAACAGGTCGAGTCGAAATCGCTATTGGAACAACGCCTGGATGGGCCATTGGGTGAGACGTTGAACGGCATTCGGAAGGGCTGCGATGATGCCATTACGGATCAAAGTTCCAAGCCTCACGTTCAACGTGCGATCAATCAATTCATCGAACTGTTAGTCAACCAAGATGACTTGGTTTCAGATGATCTTCTCGAAACCCTCGGCGCGATGATTCAGTCTCTGGATGAAAAGTTGTCCGAGCAAGTTAACCTGATCCTGCATCATCCCGATTTCCAGAAATTGGAAGGATCATGGAGAGGACTGGAACACATGGTCTACGGCACCGAAACTGGCACCGACCTGAAGATTCGCGTCCTTAACATTGGAAAAGACGAATTGGGCAAGGCGTTCAAGAAGTATAAGGGTGCAAGCTGGGATCAAAGTCCTCTTTTCAAGAAGATTTATAGCGAAGAATACGACATGGCAAATGGCACTCCATACGGGGTCTTGATCGGGGATTACCAATTCAGCAACAAGGCAGCGGATGTAGATATCCTGAAAGGAATGGGACAAATCGCGTCTGCGGCACATGCTCCATTTATCGCTGGCGCTGATCCCAAGATATTGAATCTGGATAGTTGGGAAGAGGTCAACCAACCTCGCGACTTGGCTTCCGTCATGGAGGGTCCGGAATGGGCTTCGTGGCGGGGGTTTCGCGAGTCGCTGGACGCTCGCTATGTTGGCTTGACTCTCCCTCGTTTCCTCTCGCGGCTACCCTACGGCAAAGACAACAAGGTGGACGGATTTGAATTCACCGAAGAGTGCGAGGGGGGCGATCATTCCAAGTACGGCTGGTCCAATGCCGCCTACGCCATGGGAACCAACATCACTCAAGCCCACAAGTACTATGGATGGACAGCGTGCATTCGGGGCAAAAACTCAGGCGGAGAAGTCACAGGCATGCACGTCCACACGTACAAGACAGATGCTGGTGGAACTGAGATGAAACCCGCCACAGAGGTGGGTATTCCGGGTCGCCGCGAACACGAGTTGGCCAGGCTTGGATTTTCCACGATCGTTCACCATAAAAACACGGATAGGGCAGTATTCATTTCTGCTCCCTCTGTTTACAAGCCCAAGGAATTAGATGATGTGGAGGCGACTGCGAATTCAAATCTGAACGGCGCCTTGCCTTATATTTTTGTCGTATCACGATTCGCTCACTATATCAACCGCATGATCCGGGAAGCTGTCGGCTCATTCACGACACGGGCAGAGTTGGAGGCGTGGTTGAACAACTGGATAGCCGGCTATGTCTTGCTGGGAGAAGGCACTCAGGAACAAAAGGCTAAGAACCCGTTGAGTGAGGCTCAGGTTACCGTGGAGGAGGTACCGGGACAGCCAGGTTATTACAGCGCCGTCTTCCTCCTCAAGCCACACTATCAGCTCGAAGGCGTGACTGCATCGTTGCGTCTGGTTTCCAAAGTGAAGAAGGCGTGAAATAAATTTTGCTCGGAGGTTAACTAACCAGAGTGCCGCTGGTTGGAGCCGGGTGACAAAAACAAAAACTGAGCCCGGCACGGCTCGATAGAACATGTAGGTAATTATGGCATCAAATGTATTCTGTAAGGTTGAGGGTGTTCCTGGGGAGACCACTGACGACAAGCACAAGGATTACTTCGAAGTGCTAGCTTTCAATCACGGGGTGAAGCAGGATTCCGGCGGATCCGCTTCCGGCGTCGGCGGACACACTTCCGGACGGGCAGACCACGATCCGTTCACAGTAACGAAATCCATTGATAAATCATCGCCCAAGCTGGCCGAGAAATGTTCCAAAGGTGAGCATATTCCATCCGTTGTGATCGAGTGCTGGAAACACGCAGGCGACCATGTGAAGTTCATGGAATACAAGCTGACTGATACGGTTGTGAGGTCGGTTTATCCCAGCGGCGCAAGCGAAGGTGTACCGACAGAAACGGTCAGTTTTTCCTATGCTAAGATTGAGTGGACCTACACTCAATATGACAATAAGGGTAAGAAGCTCGGTGAAGTCAAAGGTGCGTGGTCGCTGGAAAAAGGAGTTGTTTAGCCTGAACAATTGAGCCGCATAGGTTTGAGCTCGGGTGCGAAGACCTTGGCCTGAGTACAAACCAACCGGCTGTCGAGTTGGCTTGTCTTGCTCAAGCAGCGGAGGAGCCATATCTTTTACGCGATCCTATTATTCATCAACATTTGCGCATGAAAGCCAGGTAACTTGGATATCGAAGCAGCAATCAAGCTGGGAGATTTGCCATCCGCAATGGCGGGCTTGATGGAGTCTCTCAAGAAACAGCCGGGCCGGGTTGATCTTCGCACCCGGTTGTTTCAATTGTTCTGTCTCCGAGGGGAATGGGCGCGTGCGAAAACTCAACTGGGACTTTTGGCGGAATTGGATCAGTCCGGGGGCGACATGGTGTTGGCAGTGACATCTTTCATGAGCCTTCTGGATGTAGAACAGGAACGACTTGAAGTGTTTGCCGGCAGTCGTCCTCCTGTGATCTTCGGAGAGCCTCCGGAATGGATTGGCCTTCACTTGGAAGGAATACGATTGATGGCTTCCGGCAACGAAGAAGCCGCAGCTAAACTTTTCCGTAAAGGGATGGAGCTGGCAGAACCTAGCGCAGGCAAAATCAACGGCGAACCATTTGAGTGGCTCATGGATAGCGATGCCCGTTTTGGACCAGCTTTGGAAGTCATTGTCGGTGCCAAATATTACTGGATGCCGTTCACTCGGATTGAAAACCTAGAGTTTTGGGCTCCTGAAGAGCTGCACGAGAGAGTCTGGTTAGGCGGAAATATTACCTTGGTGAACGGCACCATGTTGCAGGCATACGTCCCCGTGCGCTACCCGGGCACAGAGAAATCCCAAGATAGCGAGGTCGTCCTGGCACGTGCGACGGAATGGAGGGAGATCGGCGAAAGACTCTGCATTGGCACCGGTCAACGATTTTGGAGCACTGACAATTCGGAAATCCCAATCTTTAAGCTTCGGCGACTGGAATTTCAGCATTCGACACCCTAAGGTCGGAAATTTTTGTGCCTGAAGCCTTCTTGCCATCACTCTTGCATCGGCTTGTTGATGATCATCCGGGCAAGGGAACCGGTGCGATTTCAACTCGGAATGTTGGCCTGTCAGGTTATCGGGACATGGTAATTTCCCACGTCACTAAGTTACTCAACGAAACGACTTTTTTCCGATCGAGATACTATGTTGAGTCTGCGTTGATTGGGAACGACCCGCGGTCAAAGCCCCATCTATATCCGAACGTCGCCATTTCCGTTGTTAACCACGGGTTGGATTTACCATCGGGGGTCGCCGTCTCCGAAGGCCTGCTGGTACAGCTGCAGCAACAGATCCAGGAGGCCATCGCGATTTTCGAACCCAGGCTGAGAGACGTCCGCATCAGGCTGGTCGCGATGGAGGAGAAGACGGTCGCAGCCTCAGAGGGAATCCAGGATTTGCATCCGACCAGGTATTCGTTTTACATCGATGCCGAGCTAATCGCTGAGCCGTTTCCCGACAGCATACGCCTGAAGACTGAACTGGATCTTGTCACGGGCCGTTGCTCGATGGCGTGAGCTGCTTACACAGCCGGCAGGAACGACGTTACTTGCAGACTGGCAATAGGAAACCTGTGGATTACTAGAGTCGTGAACGATAAATTTCTTTCGCACTTTGAAACGGAACTTCGGCATCTTCGCGAAGTCTGCGCTGAATTCGCCGCCAACAACAGGAAGGTTGCCAGCGAGTTGGATATTTCCGATGATCCTCGACACCTGTCGCGGGATCCTTATGTGAACATGCTGCTGCAGGGGACTGCCTTCATGGCGGCGCGTGTGCATCACAAGCTGGATTCGGAGTTTCCCAAGTTTACACAGTCGCTTTTGGAGGTCGTATGTCCCCAGTTCCTCTGCCCCACGCCGTCGATGGCAATCGTCAAGTTTCTCCCGGAAGCTTCTAATCCTGCCCTCTCCAAAGGTTTTTCCATCCCCCGCCACACCTTGCTTCGAGGGCAATTGATTAAAGGTGAGCGATCAGCGTGCCTTTTCCGGACAGCTCACGAGGTGGATCTATGGCCAGTCGCTTTGGGTGAAGTCGCCTATTTCACATCAAGAAACCTTGAGGAATTAGGGCTTCCCCATGAGGCCGTTGGAAAAGCGGCCCTTCGAATCCGATTGGAGGCCAATGGCGGGCTTCAGTTCAGCCAAATCGGTGGGGTTCCAAGCGACGGCGGCAAGCTGTTTGATCGTCTGGTTTTACATGTGCGGGATGACGGGAACGGTCCAGAGAGAGGTCCAGGTCGGATTGCGTCAGCCATCATGCGGCAGATTTTTGCTCGGACTTCCAGCATGGTAATGCAATGGGGCAAAGGAACCGATAGGGAACACAGAGTCCTTCCGCGAACTTCAGTAAAAAGGGTCGGGTTCGATCACGACGAGGCTTTGCTTCCAATCGACGAACGCAGTTTCAGCGGCTTTCGCTTGATTCGAGAGTATTTCGCTCTCCCTGATCGCTTCATGTTTTTTGCCATTTCAAATCTCGCCGCATTTTTACGAGACTGTAATGCAACGAGTGTTGATCTGGTTCTGCTTTTTTCGGAAGAGGAGCCTTGGCTGGAGGGAAACGAGGTCGGGTCCAGGGACCAGAAAGTGATCGACCGTGACCGCTTTTGCCTTTATTCGACTCCGTGCGTCAACCTTTTCGAGCGCGAATTCGACCGCGTTGCCCTCACTGATCGGGTAAATGAATATGCTGTGGTCCCGGACAAGTCTCTTCAGAATGAGTTTGAAGTTTATTCTCTGTCTCGAGTAACTGGATATGGAATTCGTCCCGAGGAGCGCCGCGAGTTCATGCCGTTCTACTCGTCCTACGATCACCGGAGCACACAATCCTCCGGATATTTCGTAACCTACAGGGAGCCACGCACCCCCACCGAGCGGGAGAAACGGTTCGGTGAGATGCCCGACTATCTCGGATCGGAGATGAACCTTTCACTTGTTGATCCCATATCACCCCCGTGGAACGACCAGTTGAAACAACTGGGCTTCCGCGGTTTATGCACTAACCGCGGCCTTCCATCGAAAATGCCGCGAGGGCTCGCGGACACCGATTTCACTCCAGTCGACTTGAGCGGGCCGTTCAGCAGTGAAATCCGTTGCCTGACCGGTCCAACCCAGCCCTCCGGGCCAACTTATTCCGGGACTGCAATGTGGGATCTGATTCAGCATCTGTCACTGAATTACCTTTCCATGGGAGACAGAAGCGGACCGAAGGCTGCGGCAGCGCTCCGGGCCGCTTTAGGGATGTATGTCGACGAGAGAAAACGCCCGTTGAAAAGGCAGATCGAAGGATTGCTATCTCTTGCTGTCCGTCCGATCGTCCGATTGATTTCTTCTTCAGGTCCAATGACCTTTGCTCGAGGGGTTGAAGTAAGACTTGATGTCGATGAGGATGCTTTCTCAGGCAGCAGTGTATTTGTACTGGGGATGGTCTTGGATGAATTTTTCGGCCGTTACGTTTCCATGAACTCATTCGTTGAAACCGTGATCTCCTCAGGTGAGGACAATGAGATAGTCAGGTGGGCTCCGCGCGCAGGAATCCAGCAGCTGATTTGACTCCAGCCATGCAATCGAACCCTGAATCCCCGGCAACGAGCGTACCGAATGAACCGGGCATGACTGGGAGAAGATCGCTGGAGGACCGGCTTCAGGCAGGATGTTTCAATTTTGATTTTTTCCAAGCATTGCGCCTGCTTGATATTCAGTATGGCCAGAAACGTTTCCCGCGCCTCGGTCACTCTTCGTCCCGCAGCGGCGATCCCATCCATCTCGGACAGCGCCCATTTCTTAATTTTGCGCCGAGGACGCTGGATCTCTGGAGCCCGGGGCCAGTGGATGGTTGCCGATTTGAGCGCCCGGTGCTGCTGGTGTATTTTCTCGGCCTGTTCGGTCCAAATGGTCCTTTGCCACTGCACATCACTGAGCACGCATTGGAACGGGAGCGCGCTCGAGATTTTACGCTGACAAATTTCACCAATATTTTGCAGCATCGGTTTCTATGCTTTTACTACCGGGCATGGTCATCTTCTCGCATGGCGGTCGATATGGACCGGCCCGGCCATACACGCTCGGCACGGTTTGTGGGCAGTCTCGCCGGGGTGCGAAGCCACGACGCGATACGATCAACTCCTCCACGCCCGGATGGAAAGCGGGAGACTCCTAAAGTCTCGATTCCAAACTCGCAGAGCAGCGCCGCAGGTGACGACACCTCATCGACAGGCGATAACTCCGAATCCTGGTCGCGCTTGTTTTTCTCGGGCCACCTCAGCAGCCGCAACCGGCACGCGGAAGGTCTCGCCTCAATCTTGTCATCTTATTTTGCCGTTCCCGTCCGCATTGAGATGATGCGCGGGAGATGGCTGGAGTTACCAAAAGGAGCGGAGACCCGGCTGGCTTCCAAGGGGGAAGCTGCCCTCTTGGGCCAAACCACCCTGCTCGGTTCGTGTGTCTGGGAAACCCAGGGAAGCTTCCGGGTTCGCATCGGGCCTATTCCGCTTAAAAAAATGAAACGCCTCCTACCCGGTTGCGAAGGAGCATGCCGGCTGAAACGATGGGTGCTGGACTATGTCGGCCCCACTTTCGATTGGGATATCCAGTTAATTCTCGCAAAAGAGGAAGTTCCAGATGCGCACCTCAATGGGACGAGTCTTCTCGGCTTGACGACGTTCCTAAAACAACAAGCCGCCATCTCGGACGTCGAGACCGTCATCTTCAATCTGTTGGATGAACCGCAAACCTCTGGTGGCGCGCCGATTGAAAACATCGCTTAACTCAGCGCAAACCAAACACAATTGACCATGGCAACCAACAACAAGTTCAGTTCCTATCGCAAAAGCCTTTATCGCAAGCTCCATCCCTACGCCTATTCATCGCTTGAGGGGGCAATCAGCCTGGCAGAACTGCGGGGAAATCGGCTGGTTGAACTCGCCCACTGGATAAATCAATTCAAGGCGGGGGAGCAGCAATTTGACTTTTTCTTCATCGAAAAACGCTTCAAGATCGATTCGCGCCGTCTGGATGAGGATCTGGCCCGGTGCCTTGGCAGGATTCCGGGATCCATTTCATCAGAGGCCCGAGTCTCGCCATTCCTTGACGAGATCATCAGCCGCGCGTGGCCTTTCACCTCCATCCTTTTCGGAGAGTCCGCCATCCGATCCGGACACTTGCTTTTCACCCTCCTGAAACATCCCGACCTCCGGGACTCGCTGGAGAAGTTATCCGGGGAGTTTTACAAAATTGACCCGGATCTCCTGCTGGAAGACTTCTCCGCCATTGTCGAAGGATCGTTGGAGAGCAAGGGGGCAATACAGGGTGGCACCCAGTCCCCTGATTCTGCACAATCAGCGACCGGCACCAAGGACACTTCCACGACCGCATTGGGACGATTTACGGTGGACCTGACAGACAAGGCGCGCAAAGGCGAAATCGACCCGATTGTCGGGCGCGATGAGGAGATTCGCCAGGTAATAGATATCTTGATGCGGCGCCGACAGAACAATCCAGTGCTGGTCGGAGAGGCCGGAGTTGGAAAGACCGCAGTGGTGGAAGGGCTCGCTCATCGCATTGTCAGCGGGGATGTGCCCGGGCGATTCAAAAATGTCGCCTTGTGTGCCCTGGACATCGGGCTCCTGCAAGCAGGAGCTGGCGTCAAGGGAGAGTTTGAACAGAGGCTCCGGTCTGTTATCGACGAAGTGCAAAACTCGCCGAAGCCAATCATCCTCTTTATTGACGAGGTGCATACATTGATTGGTGCCGGTGGACAGGCAGGCACGGGAGACGCAGCGAATCTTCTCAAGCCCGCTCTTGCGCGCGGCGTACTCCGGACGATAGCGGCAACAACTTGGGACGAATATCGCAAGCACATCGAAAAGGATCCGGCGCTCAGTCGCCGCTTTCAGCAGGTTTACGTCGCTGAGCCGGATGAGGCAAAAGCCATTCGCATGCTCCGGGTGGCAGCATCGCATCTTGAGAAGCACCACAAAATTCAGCTCCTTGACGAGGCGGTGGAAGCGGCCGTGCGGCTCTCCGTTCGTTTCATGCCGGGCCGGCAGCTACCCGACAAGGCAGTCAGCCTCCTCGATACGGCAGCAGCCCGTGTCGTGATGAGTCAGGACGCTGACCCAGCAAAGCTTGAGGACTGTAAGCGGGGAATTCAGGCCTCTGAATTGGAACTGAATCTTCTTCAGCGAGAAAGCAACATCGGCCTTGACCACGAGGAGCGCGTGCGCACGCTCCAGGAAAGCCTTTCAAAGGAACGCACCCGACTCGCCGAACTTGAGAAACGCCATGCTGAGGAGAAGGCCCTTGTCACTCAAGTCATCGAACTCCGCGCGACTTTGCGCGCAGCGGGGGAGTCTGTGACGGAAATTCCAACAGGCACCTCGCCCGGCGCAGCAGATCGCGCGGCGCGCCTATCCGAGTTGAAGGCCCTGCAAACGAAGCTCCTCGAGTTGCAGGGAGACTCCCCCATGCTGTTTCCCTGCGTCGATCAGGGAAGTATCGCCGCCGTGGTTTCTGAATGGACGGGTATTCCGGTCGGCCGCATGGCTCGCCGGAACATCGCTGAGGTTCTCAATCTTGCCAATGCCATCGAACGGCGGGTTATTGGTCAGCGTCACGCCTTGGACATGATTGCCCAGCGCGTTCAAACCAGCCGCGCGAGGCTCGAAAACCCGGATCGTCCAGTGGCCGTTTTCATGTTTGTCGGACCCAGCGGAACCGGCAAAACAGAAACTGCTCTCGCCCTGGCAGATGCCTTGTATGGGGGCGAGCAGAACCTGATCACCATCAACATGGCGGAATTCCAGGAACGCCATACCGTCAGCACCCTGAAGGGCGCGCCCCCTGGATACGTCGGCTATGGCGAAGGCGGTATCCTTACCGAGGCAGTCCGTCGCCGGCCCTACAGCGTGGTCTTGCTGGACGAAGTGGAGAAGGCGCACCCGGACGTTCATAAGATTTTCTTCCAGGTCTTCGACAAGGGATATATGGAGGACTCGGAAGGTCGATCCATCAACTTTCGCAATGCGGTCATTATTCTGACGAGCAACGCTGCTCAGGATGTGATTACCGGCCTTTGCAAGGATCCGGAAATGAAGCCGGAGCCAGACGGGCTGGAATCCGCGCTGCGCGGGCCTTTAACCAAAGTCTTCCCGGATGCATTGCTCAATCGGCTCACGGTGGTGCCTTACTACCCGATATCGACGGATATTCTGCGCCAGATCATTCGCCTCAATCTTGCCCGGGTGGAGAGGCGGGTTCGGGAGAATCACCGCCTTCCGTTCACCTTTGATGATTCAGTGGTCGAGCTGGTCGCCTTGCGATGCAGTGAGCTGGATCGGGGTGCCAGGGTGGTGGAAGCACTCCTGACGAAATCCCTGATTCCGGCCATCGGCCATGAAATATTGTCCAGAGCACTTGAAGGGCAAACCCTGGCGAAGGTCCATGTCACGGCAGACAAAGGTGAATTTTGCTATAGCTTTGACTGACCGCCCGTAAGATCATGCCATTACGAGCTGGATAAACTATTCATGAAGACAGCAGACTCAATAGCCAGAAAGAATGACAGGGCTGCGAGCAACCAAGTGGCCGCCCTGCCCTTCTCGTTCTACGACTGTGGTTTCCTTAAAACTCGGCGCTGCCGAACTGGTGCTGGAAACAGGCGGATCACCAATCACGCCGCGCCAATCATCAAGGAAATAACCCGGTCGAAGCTTGGGACCAGGTTTCCAGCCAATCATAGTTTTCGGAAGAACACCGGCCGGTTCGACTCGTCAAATCAGGACGGCCATGCCCTGATATTAATGCGATATTGGGCACGACAAATCTCACCGGACTGCTAAACAATCCCTCTTGCCATGCCTTCACGAAACGTCACTGGAAGCTCGACGCAGAACGGCAGCAGCTCAAAGTCTTCAGCCGGTGGCGGTGGTCGTGCCATTGCCATCAATAATTCCCTGGGCAAGGACAAGCTTCAGTTGCAGCGCTTCACCGTTTCCGAACAGCTGGGCCGACCGTTCCGAATTGAAGCTGAGCTGCTGAGCAAGGATCCTGACATTGTCTTCGACAAGCTTGTCGGCGACACCGTCTGCATTTCAGTCGAGTTGGGCGATGACAAATACCGTTACTTTCACGGGCGCGTGGCCAGCTTTTGTCAGGCGAATCCCGTCGGCGGATACGCCTGTTACCGGGCAACGATTGTTCCATGGGTATGGCTTCTCACCCGCACCGCCGACTGTCGCATTTTTCAAGGGAAGACCATTCCTGATATCATCAAAGCCGTCTTTCGTGAGTATGGCTTTTCCGATTTCAAGGATGACCTCAAAGGCACCTACCAGCCTTGGATTTATTGCGTACAATATCGCGAGTCGGACTTCAATTTTGTCAGCCGATTGATGGAGCAGGAAGGCATCTACTATTATTGGAAGCACACCGAGTCCAGCCACGAACTGGTCCTTTGCGATGATTCGACCGTTCACGAAACCTTCCCCGGCTACGAGAAGATTGTGTTCCGCCCCGAGCACGCGGGGTTCTCCGGTGGAGAAGACATCTCCTCATGGACCATCCGCCAGGAACTTCAGCCCGGCATCTATGCCTTGAGCGATTTCAACTTCCAAACGACAGGTGCTTCGCTCCAGGCGAAGTCATCCCTGTCCAGCCAGCGACAAGGAGGGAAGTGGGAGATCTTTGACTACCCTGGCGAGTACGAAAAACAGTCGGAGGGCGAATCCTACGCCAAGGTACGGATCCAAGAATTGCAGGCGAGCTCCGAGATCGTCTCTGGCACGTCGGATGTTCGGGGAATCTGCGTCGGAAGCCGGTTCAAACTGGATCGGCACCCCCGGAAAGATCAGAACCGCGAGTACCTGGTCACCGCGAGCGACTATACTTTCGCCGACGTCCAGCGAGTCGCCGGCAGCTCTGGAGACGCCGTCATTCACTGCAATTTCAACGCGTTGGATGCGGAACAACAATTCCGCCCGACTCGGTCCACGCCCAAGCCCGTCGTGCAAGGCCCGCAGACCGCCATCGTGGTCGGGCCGAAAGGCGAGGAGATTTACGTGGACGAATACGGCCGGGTGAAGGTGCAGTTTCACTGGGATCGCTACGGGAAAAAGGATCAAAACTCCTCCTGCTGGATCCGTGTCTCCCAGGCGTGGGCCGGGCAGCAATGGGGTTCCATCCACACCCCGCGCATAGGCCAGGAAGTCATCGTGGAATTTCTCGAAGGCGACCCGGACCAGCCCATCATCACCGGCCGCGTTTACAACGACGCCTGTAAACCTCCCTACGCCTTGCCGGCCAACAAGACCCAGAGCGGCGTAAAGAGCCGCTCCTCCCAGGGCGGCAACGCGGACAATTTCAACGAGATTCGGTTCGAGGACAAGAAGGGCGACGAGGAACTTTATGTTCAAGCCGAGAAAGACCGGACGATGCTGGTCAAGCACGATAATGTTGAAAATATCGGTCACGACGAGATGATCACGATTGGCCATGACCAGACCGAGACGGTCAAAAACAACAGAGTTGTGAAGATTGGCGCTAACCACACTGAGGAGGTCGCCCAATCCATGAACATCACTATCGGCTCGACCCTCACGGAGATGGTGGCAATAAACTACGCTGAAACAGTTGGGGCTGCGATGGAGCTGACCGTCGGCGCTGCATTGGCGATAACCGTGGGCGCTGCCATGGCTGAAACGGTGGGCGGAGCGAAGGTGGAGTCCGTGGGGATGGTCAAATCAGAGAACGTAGGGGGAAATCGTTCTCTTAATGTGGGTGGCGACAAGAACGAAACGATCGCCAAAAACCGTATCGTATCGGTGGCCAAAGATCAGAAGACTACTATAGGCGGACAGCAGAAGATCGCGGTAACCAAGGAATACATTCTCAACGCGAAGAAAGTGCAGATTGTGGCGGATGATGAAATTCTATTGAAGACCGGCAGCGCGAGCATCACTCTGAAAAAGAGCGGCGACATCCTCATCAACGGTAAGAAGATCGAAATCAAGGGAAGCGGTGATGTCGTGATCAAAGGCAGCCAGATCAAGGAGAACTAAGATGAACAAAACACAGATCAAGAGCAGATCCCAGGCATGGGCCAGTGAATTCGGTCCGGTGTGTTGCGGGCGGATCGTTTCTTTTGATGGCGACCAACGACCTCGCGTTGATTTTGCGGGCAACCCGGGAGACCCCATCATCGCCCGTTGTCTGGACACCGTGCGCCTTGAAGGCAGGGCTTCTTTGGGCGAACTCCCCGTTCTGCTGGCGTTCGAACACGGCGATCCAGCAAAGCCCATTATCGTTGGAGTTGTTCAGTCTAGCGTTGCTGCTCCAGGTGGATCCCGCGTCAATTCCGCTCACTCGGGAGGGACACAGCACGCCATCGTGGACGGACGTCGCGTGGTGCTGAAAGGCGACGAAGAAGTCACGTTGATCTGCGGCAAAGCTTCCATTACTCTCTCGAAAGACGGACGCATCAGCCTGCGCGGAGTTGAGATCATCAGCCGTGCTTCCACTGCCAACAAGATTCGTGGTGCCTCCGTGAGTATCAACTGATAGAGGATAAATCGCTATGCCCGTTACAGTGGGTGTCAATAACCTCTCCGTGGTGCATAAGGACAGCGGCGGCGTGACGCAGGCTTTCCCTGATGTCTGCAAGACGCCGAGTCCGGCCGGCCCGATTCCGATTCCCTACCCGAACATTGCCATGTCGTCGGATACGGCGAAGGGCAGCAAGAAAGTGAAATGCGATGGGAACCCAATCTGCTTGGAAGATTCCAATTTCAGCATGAGCACAGGCGATGAAGCCGGCAGCGCCGGCGGAGGCGTGGTCTCGAACAAGATCAAAGGCAAGGCGGAGTTCGTGAACTTCTCCTTTGATGTGAAAGTAGAAGGTAAAGGAGTCGCACGTGCATTGGACCTGATGCTCCACAACGACAAAAACACGCCACCCTTTCCCTTGTTGCAAGGGCCGGTCGTCCCTTTGCCTTCAAACGCAAAACCCGTTTGCTACATCTGTGACAAGGAGTTTTGAACTGTGGCGCGCGACAATGACAAGCTGAACGTGGTGGTGACGGGCTGTGGCCTCGTCAGTGCGCTTGGTTTGGATATGGCCAACGCCTGTGCTGCGGCTAGAGCGGGTATCACGCGGGCAACCAGCATGGAGGTCTATCCGGTCCGGTCCTCGGCGGACGGTTCGGTGGCTGGCGTGGTGTGTCATGCAGTCCCGTTCCTCACCGATGGGTTCGAGGGTGACGCGCGGCTGGCCCGTTTGATACAGGGAGCTCTGGAAGACCTGATTAGACAGTGTCCGGATGCGCCGTGGAGAACGAGGCGCACAGCATTTTACCTGTCGTTGCCCAGCGCCCACCGGTTGCTGAGCGGCGCTGAACTGGTCGCTGACGAGGATGCTCGCAAGGAAATGCTCGAAGCGGCAAAGGAGGTGGGCGAGCGCACCGCCGATTTGGAGCGTGCCCGCCGACTGCTGAACAAAGGCGCGCAGTGGGCTGGCTGGGCCGGTCAGCCGCATCTAAAGTGGTGTACCGAATCTGGCAACACCGGTGTGGCGGAGGCGATTCGACAGGCGTCAGACGACTTAGGGGCGGGGCTGTACGACCTCGCGATCGTGGGAGGCGTGGATTCGTTGCTTGATGAAGACACACTTACCTGGCTTGAACGGACCGAACGGCTTAAAACACCTGATCTAGCGTCGAGCCTTCAACCGGGAGAGGCGTGCGGTTTTTTGCTGTTGGAAGCCACATCTGCGGCATCAAGCCGGGGCGCGCGGATGCTGGTTCGCCTAGATGCCATTTGCTTCGCCGATGAGCCCAAGCCCCTTTTTTCAGGAGAGCCATCAACCGGTGTTGCGCTGGCCGAGGTGTGCAAAGACGCGATTTCGGGTAAAGAGCAGCGGCGGATTTGGCTGATCCACGATTTGAATGGGGAATCATACCGGGCCAACGAGTGGGGAACTGTAATATTCCGACTCGCTTCTATGTCGCCGGCGTTTACGGGACCCCAGGTGTGGTTCCCAGCAATTCCCTTTGGCGAAACCGCCGCAGCTTTCGGAGCCGTCTCGATTTGTATGCTTCCTTTTTCGTTCGAGCGTAAGCGTCACCGGTGGCACCACTGGATGATTGGATCATAAGTGTCGTAGGATGGCCGGCTATGACATCTATGACGGAGAGTTTGCCAGGGCCGCTGC
>Ga0163153_10005366_pt1 | contig 15178 bp, 25 predicted proteins | sample OliLakLV19MP6IB1_FD_148629 | JGI IMG/M metagenome (GOLD analysis project Ga0163153, IMG submission 148629) | Freshwater microbial mat bacterial communities from Lake Vanda, McMurdo Dry Valleys, Antarctica - Oligotrophic Lake LV.19.MP6.IB-1 | ecosystem: Environmental > Aquatic > Freshwater >... | reverse complement strand
GTTTTGTAATTAAAATGTTTATAAATTGACATAAATGTCACGAATACAAAATTAAATGTCTACGATTAAGAGTTAAAAAAAAATTACTTGAGAAGAACTTAATTGTGGTGTTTCAAGAAACCGTACTTTGAGATATTAGTTAATAACATTTTTTAAGAATGATTTTCCAAATTAAAATTTTAATCCCATAGGAGGAAAAAGTTACAAAAGTGTTGCAGGAAATGATTTCTTGTATTGACTTTGCATAGCATTTTCAGTAATTTGAAGTTTTCCCAAAAATCGTACATAGTACAATAAATTCATCAATAACCTTAAGCATCTAAATACACTATAAAGAAGCCCGATGGCACTAAGAAAATTAAAACCGACAACACCAGCTACGAGGTATTATTCCATTTCATCTTTTGACGAGATTACAAAGTCAACACCGGAGAAATCTCTTCTGGCGCCTCTTAAGAAATCCGGCGGAAGAAATAATCTTGGAAGAATAACTTCAAGATTCAGAGGCGGTGGACATAAGAGAAGATACAGAATCATTGATTTCAAAAGAAACAACAGCGAAATAGCAGAAGTGATTGCAATTGAATATGATCCAAACAGGACAGCAAGGATAGCTCTTATTAAATATCCTTCAGGAGAGAAAAATTATATTATTGCTCCCGATGGAATAAAGGTTGGTGAGAAGATTGAATCAAATAATGATGCCGAATTTAAAACAGGAAATACAATGCTGCTTTCAGCGATACCTGTTGGTACATTTATTCACAACATAGAATTGAAACCGGGTAAAGGCGGTCAGCTTGCAAGAAGTGCCGGAACATCGGCTCAGATAGTTGCAAAGGATGCAAAATACTCTCAGGTAAAACTCCCTTCCGGTGAAGTTAGAATGATAAACAATATTTGCAAAGCGACATTAGGAATAGTAAGTAATACGGATCATGAGAACATAAGCCTGGGTAAAGCAGGCAGATCAAGATGGTTAGGAAGAAGACCTCATGTAAGAGGAGTTGCAATGAATCCGGTCGACCATCCAATGGGCGGCGGAGAAGGAAAGACATCCGGTGGTGGTCATCCAGTAAGTCCATGGGGATTACCGGCGAAGGGTTATAAGACCAGAAAGAAAAAAAATATTTCAAACAAGTTTATAGTTAAGAAAAGGAAATAATTAAATGTCTAGGTCACTCAAAAAAGGTCCTTTTATAGATTTCAAGCTAGTAGAAAAAATTGACAAGCTGAATACTCAGAAACAAAAGAAAGTCGTAAAGACTTGGGCGAGATCATGCACCATTACTCCGGATTTTGTTGGTCATACATTTGCTGTACATAATGGAAATAAATTTATTCCTGTGTATGTATCGGAAAATATGGTCGGGCATAAGCTCGGAGAATTTTCGCACACAAGAACATTCAGAGCTCATTCAGGTCAGAGAAAAGACGAAAAGGCAGGAGGAAAATAATGGAAGCACGGGCATTAAAAAGGCATATAGGTTCATCACCCAGAAAAATGCGGTTAGTGGTTGATCTTATTAGAAAAAAAACTGTAAGCGACGCCATCAGTATATTAAAGTATACAAATAAAAATGCGGCAAAGGTTGTAGAGCAGACAGTTGCTTCTGCGTACAGCAACTTACAGAATAAGCTTGATTCGGGAAGATTGAATAAAGAAGATGTAGTGATAAAGGAAATTTTTGTAGACGGCGGACCATCTATGAAGAGGGTACTCCCGGCACCACAGGGAAGGGCATTCAGAATACAGAAGCGTTCGGCTCATCTTACGGTAATTGTTGAGCAGCTACAAGAAGCTAAAGAAAATTCAATAACAACTAAATAATTTTTCAAGGAGATTTATTGGGACAGAAAACACACCCGGTTGGATTCAGATTAGGAGTAATTAACACCTGGGATTCAAATTGGTACGATGATAAGAGTTTTGCACAGAAGCTTGTAGAAGATTCTGTGATAAGATCTTATTTAAAGAAGAGACTTGAGAAGGCAGGCATAGCGAACATTACCATAGAAAGGACATTGAAGAAGATTACTTTGACAATCCATACATCCAGACCAGGATTTGTAATAGGCAAGAGCGGTAAAGAAATTACACAGTTGGAAAGTGAAATTAAAAAAATCACCAATAAGGAAGTCAAGATAAATGTGCTTGAAATAAAGAAGCCTGAACTAAATGCGGCGCTGGTTGCAGAGAACATTGCGGGTCAGCTTGCACACAGGGTTTCTTTCAGAAGAGCAATGAAGTCGGCAATAACATCTACAATGAGAATGGGTGCAGAGGGTATTAAGATAATGTGTGCGGGAAGACTTGGCGGAGCGGAGATAGCAAGAACTGAGCAATATAAAGAAGGAAGAATTCCATTACAGACAATCAGGGCAGACATTGATTATGCATCGGTCACTTCACACACTATCTATGGAGCAATCGGAGTTAAGGTTTGGATCTGCAGAGGCGAAAAATTATCAAGAAATTAAATAATACCGGAGATAAAGAATTATGTTGATGCCCAAAAGGGTTAAATTCAGAAAAGCCCAAAGAGGACATTTAAGAGGTAACGCAGGAAGAGGGTTCACGGTATCATTCGGAACTTTCGGATTGAAGGCAATGGAGCCGGCATGGATCACCAACAGGCAGATCGAAGCAGCGAGAATTGCATTAACAAGGCACATGAAGAGAGATGGAAGAGTTTACATCAGGATCTTTCCGGACAAGCCTGTTTCAAAGAAACCTGCTGAAACCCGAATGGGTAAAGGTAAAGGAGCTCCGGAATTCTGGGTAGCTGTGATAAGACCCGGAAGAATTATGTTTGAAGTCGATGGTGTCAATAAAACCGTTGCTGAGGAGGCATTGAGATTAGCTTCTCACAAATTACCTATCAAAACGAAATTCGTACAAAGAATAGATTAAAAATTTATATAGAAAATCAGACAAAATGAAAATTCAACAAATAAGAGACATGAATACCGAAGACCTGAAGGTTGCATTGAATGACAGTTATGAAGCATTGCAGAATTTCAGATTTCAGCATTCGACCGGTCAATTGGAGAATTACAAATCATTACCGAATATGAAGAGAGACATCGCAAAAATGAGAACCATCATCAAAGAAAGAGAGCTTAAGATCAACGAAAAATTAACCAAGGCAAAATAATTATAACATAATAAGATGTCTGAAGAAACAAAAGAAGTAACAGAAGTTGCAGAAGTAGCAGAAAAGAAAAAAACTTCTCATTCAGGAATGAGAAAGACCAGAGTTGGAAAGGTATTAAGCAATAAGATGGATAAGACTATAATAGTGAGCGAGGAGAAGAGAGTGATGCATCCCCTTTACAAGAAATATTTTAAGAAGACGACAAAGTTTGCAGCACATGATCCGAAGAACACATGCGATATTGGTGATACAGTAAAGATCATGGAAACCCGTCCATTGAGCAAGACAAAGAGATGGAGACTTGTGGAGATAGTAGAAAAAGTCAAATAAATTTTTAATACATTATATAAGCGATGATACAGGAAGAAAGTAATTTAGTGGTTGCAGATAATTCGGGAGCAAAGTCGGTAAGATGCATAAGAGTTCTAGGAGGCTCTGACAGAAGATATGCAGGGGTAGGAGATATAATCGTAGTTACCGTAAAGACTGCTATTCCAGGCGGAACAGTAAAAAAGGGAGAAGTATCCAGAGCTGTGATTGTAAGAACAGTAAAGGAAACAAGAAGAAGAGACGGTACCTATATTAAGTTTGATGAGAATGCTGCAGTCCTTATTAATAATGCGAATGAACCAAAAGGAACAAGAATTTTCGGACCTGTTGCCAGAGAGCTCAGGGATAAACAATTTATGAAGATCATTTCACTTGCACCTGAAGTAATATAGAATTTAATCATGGAAAAGAATACAAAAATAAAAACAAGATTTAAGAAAAACGACACAGTCAAGGTTGTAGCCGGTAATTCGAGAGGAACAGTCGGTAAATTACTCTTTATAGACAGACAAAAAGGGAGAGTTATAGTTGAAGGTGTTAACATTATGCATAAGCATACCAAACCAAGTCAGAAAAGTCAGCAGGGCGGGATTGTAAAAAGGGAAGCCCCTATCAATATTGCCAACATTATGCTGATGTGTCCGAAAACAAATAAGCCGACAAGAATCGGAATGAGTTTAATAAAAGATGAAAAAACCGGTAAGCTCTCAAGAATGAGATCCAGCAAACAATCCGGTGAAATTATTATATAATTATAATGGCAAAAACAAAACAGGACAGAAAAAAAGAAGACGACGCTGCCTCAAAAAAAGGTTCAGATAAAAAGAAAGAGGGTGCTGGCGGTGATTTTAAGGAAGAGAAAGTTCCTTTGAATTTACTGAAACATTACAGAGAGAAGGTTGTACCTGAGCTTATGAAAAAGTTCAGCTTTAAGAATATAATGGAAACGCCGAAGCTTCAGAAAATCAATATCAATGTTGGAGTTGGAGCAGCGACAATGGATCAGAAGCTTATTGATCTGACAGTAAAAGAGATCGAAGCGATCACAGGTCAGAAACCGGCAGTTGTTAAAGCTAGAAAATCGGTTTCAAACTTTAAGCTTAGAGAAGGAATGAATATAGGTGTGAAAGTTACACTGAGGAACGACAGAATGTATGAATTTTTAGAAAGATTCATTAATGTTGCAATACCGAGAATAAGAGATTTCAGAGGTTTATCGGATAAGAGTTTTGATGGAAGAGGGAATTACACAATTGGAATAAAGGAGCAGGTAATATTTCCGGAAATTAATGTAGATAACGTCAACAGGGTGTCGGGAATGGATCTTACATTTGTAACATCAGCAAAGACCGATGAGCAGTCATTTGAGTTACTTAAAGGATTCGGATTACCTTTCATTACAAGACAGACAAACAATTAATCAGCACTAAAATAATTATATGGCACGAAAAGCATTAATAGCAAAGCAAAAACGAAGAGAAAGACTGGTGAAGCAATACGCCGAGAAGAGAAAGGAACTTAAGAAAAACGGTGATTATGCTGCTTTGCAAAAGCTTCCAAGAGACAGCAGTGCTTCCAGATCCAATAACAGATGCAACATGACAGGCAGAGTGAGAGGTTATTACAGAAAGTTCGGGATGTCAAGATTAGTATTCAGAGAGTTAGCTTTGCAGGGAAAAATCCCCGGTGTTGTAAAATCAAGCTGGTAAAAAAAAACTGCTGCGGCAGATCAGGAGATATATAAATGTCAATGACCGATCCAATTTCGGATTATTTAACAAGGTTGAGAAATGCTTTGAAGGCTGGAAAGAAAAGTGTAGACATGCCTTCTTCAAAGTTTAAAGAATCAATCAGCAGCATACTTAAGAAAGCTTCATTTATTGAAGACTACAAAGTTGTTGAGAACGAAAAAAAGTTTAAGATCTTGTCCGTAAGATTAAAGTATTCTGACGGAGACAGCGTAATAATGGGACTAAAGAGGATCAGCAGACCCGGCATAAGAAGATATGTCAATAACGAAGATCTTCCGAGAGTAAGAAATGGTTTGGGAATCTCAATAGTGTCAACTTCCAAAGGTTTGCTTACCGATAATGAAGCAAGAAAATTAAAAGTAGGCGGTGAAGTCGTCTGTCAAATCTGGTAATAATTAATTTTTATATTTTTATATGAGCAGAATAGGAAAAAAACCGGTTAATATTTCGGATAAAATAAAAATTACCCAAACGAGCAATAAACTAGAAGTAACCGGACCAAAGGGTACATTGAATTTAAATCTTGTTGACGGAGTAAAAATAGATGTTAATGGTACTGAAGTTAATGTTACCCGTAATGATGATACCAAGAAAAACAGAGCTCTTCATGGTTTGTACAGGTCACTTATACAAAACATGGTATCAGGAGTAAATGATGGTTTTACAAAGAAGCTTGAACTGGTGGGTATCGGATACAGAGCTGAATTAAAAGGTAAAAGCCTGGTAATGATGCTTGGTTTTTCACATCCGACAGTATTTGTACCGCCACCTGATATTACCCTTGAAGTGCCTTCACCGAATATTGTAGTTGTGAACGGAATAAACAAGGAATTGGTAGGACTTGTTGCATCGAAGATCAGATCATTCAGACTCCCTGAGCCATACAAAGGAAAAGGAATCAAGTATGAGAATGAAGTTGTAAGAAGAAAAGCAGGAAAAACAGCAGCTAAATAATAAAAAGTTTTAATTTTATATGAATCAAATAGAGAAAAGCAGAAAGAGACGTTCACGAATTAAGCATCAGCTTAAGAAGAAACTGAGAGGCACACCTGATACTCCAAGACTGGTAGTTTTTAGAAGTGCGAATCACATTTATGCTCAGTTTATGGATGATATCAATTCAAAGACCTTGTTAACCGTTTCAACAAAGTCAAAAGATGTTGCAGAAAAAATTTCAAGCTCAAAAGGCAAGGTTGACAAGAGCAAAGTTGTAGGAAAGATAGCAGCAGAGAGAGCGGCATCATCCAATATAAGCAAGGTAGTGTTTGACAGGAACGGATATTTGTTTCACGGAAGAGTTAAGGCACTTGCTGAAGGTGCCCGAGAAGGTGGTTTAAAGTTCTGAGGTTAATAAGTATATTTACATGTCTCACATAAATAAAACACCCTAAAATTACTCTCGGGTCGTCTAATGGCAGGACAGCGGCCTTTGGAGCCGTTAGTGGAGGTTCGACTCCTCCCTTGAGAACTACAATAAATATTTCTTTACAAAAACTGAAGTAACTTAAAATTAAATGATAAGAAAAAAAAATTATAAAGCCGGTGAGTTGGAACTTAAGGAAAAAATGGTTTCCATCGGAAGAGTTGCAAAGGTTGTAAAGGGCGGAAGAAGATTCAGCTTTTCGGCAGTAACAGTTGTCGGTGATGGTAAAGGACATGTTGGAATTGGTCTGGGCAAAGCAAATGAAGTTACCGATTCAATCAGAAAGAGTGTTGAAGATGCAAAGAAAAATGTAATAACAGTGCCGATAATTAAAGGAAGCATTCCTCATGAAATAATAGGGAAATTCGGTGCGGCAAAAGTATTGTTGAAGCCCGCTTCACCCGGAACAGGAATAATAGCCGGCGGCGGTGTCAGAGCAGTACTTGAATCAGCAGGAGTGCAGGATGTTCTTACCAAGTTGTTAGGATCATCAAATCCTCATAATGTTGTAAAGGCGACTATGAAAGCGTTAACATCATTAACTGATGCAAAGACAATTGCGGCAAGACGGGGATTGACCTTACAGGAATTATTTTCAAATTAAAATTTTTAGTTGGCAATGTTAAAGATAACACAAACAAGAAGCATAATCGGCAGGTTAAAGAAGCAGAAGCTTACAATAGAGGCACTTGGATTAGGAAGACCGAATTATTTTACAATTAAGAAAGATACTCCGCAGATAAGAGGAATGATCAATGTTGTGAAACATTTGATCAAAGTTGAAGAAAACTACAAACAACAGTAAACAAATAATTGAATTATCTTAATACATAAGTTTTAAAAAGTTCTTCTTATTCCTTTGTCCGTAACAGATCAGGTCAAAGGAATTATTTATTTAGAATATTAACAATAATTTTTAAATGGACATACTAAGTAATCTCAAATACGCCGAAGGTTCAAGAAAAAAGAAGAAAAGAATCGGAAGAGGTCAGGGTTCAGGATTTGGAGGAACTTCGACAAAGGGTCATAAAGGCCAGCGTTCAAGATCAGGAGCAAAATTCAGATCATGGTTTGAAGGCGGTCAGATGCCCCTTCAAAGAAGAATTCCGAAGTTCGGTTTTAAAAATATCAATAGAAAAGAATATGTCACCATTAATTTGGATGACATTCAGAAGTACATTGATGACGGAAAGATAACCGTTACAAAAATCGACAAAGAGTTTTTGTTAACAAACAAACTGCTCAAGGGAAAGAATAAACCTTTTAAAGTATTAGGCAATGGTGAGATGACAGCTAAAATGGAGATCAGCGCTAATGCATTCAGTAAAACAGCAATTGAGAAGATAGAAAAAGGCGGAGGAAAAGCAGTCGTCGTATGAGTGGATTTGTAGAAAGCTTCAGAAATATATTTAAGATCGAGGAATTAAGGAACAGATTGTTATTCACTCTAGGTATACTGGTAGTGGTAAGGATCGGTGCCCACATTACTCTTCCAGGTATTGATGCTTCACTTCTTGCTGAAGCTCAGAAAGATCAATCTGACAATACACTCTTTGGTCTATATGATTTGTTTGTCGGAGGTGCATTTAAAAATGCAGCAATATTTGCATTGGGAATCATGCCTTATATCAGTGCATCGATAATCATTCAGCTTTTAGGAGCGGTATTTCCTTATTTCCAGAAACTGCAAAAAGAAGGTGAAGAAGGAAGAAAGAAGATCAATCAACTTACAAGGCTCGGAACCATCCCCGTTGCAGCTTTACAGGCATGGGGTGTGAGTGTTCAGCTTGCCAGCAGAAATGTCGGCGATCTAAGTGTTATCAGTCCGGATATATCGGGGGCGTTCTTTACTTTTTCTACTGTTATAATTCTTACAGCCGGTACTATTTTTATGATGTGGCTTGGAGAACAGATAACGGACCGTGGAATAGGTAATGGTATTTCGCTTATAATTTTTATTGGTATAATAGCTAATTTTCCTTACGCGGTATTTGATGAATATCAGATCGTATCCTCAGGAGCGAGAAATCTTATTATAGAGCTTATATATATTGCCGCATTCGTAATGATAATAGCGGGTGTAATAGCAGTAACTGTCGCAGTCCGGAAAGTCCCGGTACAGTATGCAAAGCGTGTTGTAGGTAGAAAAGTGTTTGGCGGAGTAACGCAGTATATTCCAATGAAGGTTAATTCCGCAGGTGTTATGCCTTTGATATTTGCACAGTCAATCATGTTCATTCCAAGTACATTTTTATCGTTCTTCCCGAACAGTGAGATGATGCAGAATATTTCAAAATATTTTGCTTATGACAGTTGGTTCTATTCAGGTGTCTATGCATTACTGATTATTTTCTTTACATATTTTTATACTGCAATAGCATTCAATCCAAAAGATGTATCGGATAACATGAAAAAGCAGGGTGGATTTATACCCGGCGTAAGACCAGGTAAACCGACGTCAGATTACATTGATAATATTTTAACCAAGATCACTTTACCGGGAGCTATATTCCTGGCGATCATTGCAATACTTCCGACCTTCTTAATGAAGCTCGGTGTTACGACAGGACTTGCATCATTTTTCGGAGGAACAAGTTTACTTATCATAGTCGGGGTTGCGCTTGATACATTGCAGCAGATAGAATCGCATTTACTGATGAGACATTACGATGGATTTATGAAAACAGGAAAGATAAAAGCAAGAAGATAGATTCAATGTCTTTGATAAAATCAAAAAGAGAAATAGATCTGATTAGAGAAAGCTGTAAGATAGTTTCGGATACGATTGAATACATAAGACCATTTGTAAAGGAAGGAATAACAACAGGTGAGATTGATAAGTTTATAGAAGAGTTTATAATCTCAAAAAACGCTTACCCTGCCTTTAAAGGATACAAGGTTAAGAAGAAAGCATTTCCATCAAGCAGTTGCATTTCTGTGAATGAGGAAGTTGTTCACGGGCTGCCGGGAAAGCGTGTTTTAAAAGACGGGGACATTGTTTCAATTGATGTTGGGGTAAAGAAAGATGATTATTATGGTGATGGTGCGTATACTTTTTCAGTAGGAGAAATTTCGCCAAAGAAGGCAAAGCTTCTCAAGATCACAGAAGAGTCTTTGTACAAAGGTATTGAAATGGCGATCGCTGGAAATGAGGTGAATGATATTTCAGTAGCGATACAGAATTATGTAGAAGGTTCAGGATACGGCGTAGTGAGAGAGTTGGTAGGACACGGTATAGGAAAGAATCTTCACGAGGATCCGTCAGTACCAAATTTTTACAGTCCTGCATCCAATCAGAAATTGTATGAAGGAATGGTATTAGCGATCGAGCCGATGGTAAATTACGGAACATATAAGGTTTATGTTGAAAATGACGGTTGGACAATTACAACAAAGGATCAAGAACCCTCGGCACACTTTGAGCATACTGTATTGATCAATAAAGGTAAAGCAGAAATATTAACTAAAGCAAAATAAGCGGTGGCAAAACAAGAGGCGATCAAAGTTGACGGAATTATTTCAGAAATATTACCTAATACCAATTTTAAGGTGAAGCTGGAAAACGGACATGAGATACTGGCTCATATTTCAGGAAAGATGAGAATGAACTACATAAGAATTTTACAGGGTGATAAAGTAACGGTGGAATTATCGCCGTATGATCTGACAAAAGGCAGAATTACTTACAGATATAAATAAAAAATTATTAACGACATAAAAGAGAAAAATCATGAAAGTGCGAAGTTCAGTAAAAAAAATGTGTTCCAAGTGTAAGATCATCAGACGCAAGGGTGTTGTAAGAGTTATCTGTACAAATCCCAAGCACAAGCAAAGACAGGGATAAAAATTTAATAAAATAATCCGATTTTGTCGGACAGGAGAATATATTGGCAAGAATAGCAGGTGTAGATTTACCGAAAAATAAAAGAGTGGTTATCGGCTTAATGTCGATATTCGGTATTGGGAAATCTACTGCACAAAAAATTTTAGCTGAAGCAGGTATCAGTGAAGACAAGAAGGTCTCACAGCTCACTGATGATGAAGTAAATCATATTCGTGCGGGCATCAGCTCTGAGATCAAGGTTGAAGGCGCGTTAAAATCTGAAATCTCGATGAACATAAAAAGACTTATGGACATTGGAACCTTACGTGGAAAGCGGCACAGAAGAGGACTTCCGGTAAGAGGACAGAGAACAAAAACGAACGCGCGGACAAGAAAAGGAAAGAGAAAAACTGTTGCAGGTAAAAAGAAAGTGGCAGCTAAGAAATAGCATTTGCAATGAGCGGAGTGAATTGTTAGCATATTAAATAGGAAATTTTAAAATAAAAACATTTTTAAATTTTGGCAAAGAATTTTAAAAAGGCAAAAAAGAAAGTTCATGTTGATGCAAACGGTGTAGCGCACGTCAAAGCTACTTTCAACAATGTGATTGTGACATTGACAGACATGTACGGGAATACAATTTCCTGGGCATCATCCGGAAAGATGGGATTCAAGGGTTCAAAAAAGAACACGCCATTCGCTGCGCAGTTAACTGCGGAATCAGCGGCAAAAGCAGCCATGGACGTAGGCATGAAGAAGATAGATGTATTGATTAAAGGAGTAGGTTCGGGAAGAGATGCTGCTGTGAGATCACTTAATACAGCAGGACTTGAAATAACATCGATCAAGGATATAACACCATTGCCTCATAACGGATGCAGACCACCTAAAAAGAGAAGACAATAAACAATAAATTTAAAAGAAATAAAAAAAAATAAATGGCAAGATATACAGGACCAGTTTGTAAATTATGTCGAAGAGAAAGAATGAAACTGTTTCTTAAGGGAACAAAATGTTTCTCAGACAAATGTCCTATCGAAAGCAGAAATTATCCACCGGGTCAGCACGGAATATCCAAGAGATCAAGAATTTCCGATTATGCTGTGCAGCTTAGAGAAAAGCAAAAAGTCAGAAAGACTTATGGTGTTCTGGAGAATCAATTCAGAAGATACTTTGCAGAAGCTTCGCGTAAGACAGGAATCACGGGAGATAATCTTGTAAAGCTGCTTGAAAGAAGATTTGACAATACAGTTTACAGATTAGGATTAGCACCTTCGAGAAAGTCAGCAAGACAGCTTATACTGCACAGACATTTCACTGTCAACGGAAAAGTTGTAAACATACCTTCATTTTTATTAAAGTCGGGTGATTCAATTCAGGTCAGAGATAAGAGCAAGAAGCTTGAAATGATCCATGATTCCATGAAAAGAATCAAAGACAACATGATGGTCAATTGGCTAACACTTGACAAAGCCAATATGAAAGGTGTATTCATGAAAGAGCCCGAAAGAGCGGAAGTTCCGTTTGTAGCAAATGAGCAGCTTATAGTTGAGCTGTATTCAAAATAGTTTTATTAAAAAATAAATTTAGAAGCATATTATGATGAAGATTAATAATTTTCAAATGCCTGAATCAATAGTAAAAGAGGAATCTTCATACTCTGATACATTTGGCAGGTTTATAGTACAGCCGCTTGAAAGAGGATATGGAGTTACGCTGGGAAATTCGATGAGAAGAATTTTAATTTCATCTCTGCAGGGGAGTTCGATCATTGCAATAAAGGTAAATGATGCACCTCATGAGTTCACTACCTTAAAAGGAGTTGTAGAAGATTTGTCAGAGATAATCCTTAATCTCAAAGAAGTGAGATTTAAGGATATTACAGGGAAGTCATCAAAGATCGAATTTAATCTTAAGGGACCTCACAAATTCACTGCAAAGGATATTCAAAACCATACATCTGATTTTGAAATATTAAATCCGGATAAATATATTGCTACACTTAATAAGGATTCAAATCTGAATATTGAGTTAAGAATGGGAACAGGCGTTGGTTATGTTCCTTCCGAAGATAATAAGCAGGCAAATCTTCCTTTGGAATTTATATATACTGATTCAATTTTTTCACCGGTTAAAGTTGCAAATTATAAAATTGAAAACACACGCGTAGGTAAAAGAACAGATTACGAAAAGCTTATCCTTGAAATTACTACAGATGGTTCCATGACACCCGAAGATGCACTGATTTATTCGGCGAGATTATTACAGGATCATATACAATTATTCCTAAATCTTAATCCGCAGGAAGTTCAAAAAAAAGAAGAGCCGGTAAAGACAGAGAAAGATGAAGAGCATGAAATGGTAAGAAAGATTTTATTGATGCCTGTTGATGAACTTGACTTATCGGTGCGTTCACAAAACTGTTTAAGGTCAGCTAACATTAAAACCATTGCAGACTTAGTAAGCAAGAATGAAGGTGAAATGCTTCATTACAGAAATTTTGGCAGAAAGTCACTTGCAGAATTAGGCGATCTCATAGAAAATTTCGGATTAACCTTCGGAATGGATGTTGATAAATATTTAAAAGTAGAGCCGGTAAATTAATTTAATTAAAAAAAGTTTAAATAGAATTATATGGTACACAGGAAAAAGGGCAGAAAGCTAAACCGAACAGCGAGCCACAGGAGTGCTTTGATGTCGAATCTTTCCATTTCATTAATACTGCACAAGAGAATCAGCACAACTGAAGCCAAAGCAAAAGAGCTTAGAAGATTTATTGAACCTTTGGTATCCAAGGCAATAAGGGCATTGAAATTTAAAGATTCTTCACCTGAAAAAAATGTTCATTTAAGAAGGGAAGCAAGAAAATTTTTAAATAACAAGGAAGCTCTGATAATATTGTTTGATGAAATCGGTGAAAAAATCGGGGACAGACCGGGCGGATACACTAGAGTTTTGAAAACAGGTAATAGATACGGCGATGGTGCAAAGACAGCAATAATTGAATTTGTTGATTATAGTTTTGCAAAAGAAAAAAAAGCCAAGGAGATTAAGGAGGACGCTGTTCAGGATGCTGAGGAAAGCAAGAATAAAAAAGGAAGTAAGCCGGAGGTAAAAAAGCCTGTGAAGAAAGCAACAGTCAAAAAAGAATCTGCAGTGAAAAAGGAAAAGAAGACAGACGATAAAACACCTAAAACAAAAAAGACTACGAAGAAAAAAGCTGTAGACAATTAATATAATTTTCAGATCCTTAACTCTTTTAAATTTATCCCAAATATTTTGGAACAAGGTTAAGGATTTTTTATTTTAATTTCGGAGGGCAGATAAATGAAAATTACATCAGCAGAATTTATAAAAAGCATATATGATCTCAGGGCACTTCCGAATTCGGTACTTTCTGAATTTGTATTTGTAGGAAGATCGAATGTAGGTAAGTCATCGCTTGTTAATATAATCTGTAATAAGAAAAAGCTTGCAAAGATAGGCTCGGTACCGGGTAAGACACGTCAACTGAACTATTTCCTGATTAATGAAAAATTTTATCTGGTGGATTTGCCGGGATATGGTTATGCGAAAGTGCCCGAGCAGATAAGAGCCGGATGGAGAAAGCTTGTTGAAGATTATATCAGTGAGAGATCAAATGTAAAACTTGTTTTTGTATTAATTGATTCACGACATGAACCGACTTATCTTGATGAATTGATGGTAAGCTGGCTTGAGTACTATGAAATTCCTTTCGCCATTGTCCTTACTAAATCTGATAAAATCTCAGCCAATAAAATGCAGAAGCAGATTTACCGTGCTTCAAAAATTGTTAACAATGAAGATCTTTGCATTGATTACATTCCGTTCTCAATTGTAACCGAAGAAGGTAAGTATGAAATACTCAAACTTATTGAAGAGCATCTGGATACTTAATATTTTACACTCCTAAACCCTCACTTAAAAACTTAGTTTCTTATAAGTTTTCATAAAGATAAATTACACTTTCAAAAAAAAATATTCCGATGATTAAAATCTTAGTGGCTGATGAAGTTGATCTCTCAGGTGCTGACCGGCTATCTGCGAAAAATTTTTCTGTCAAAACAGAATTTGGCATATCTAACGATAAAATATTAAATAATTATCGGGATTATGACGTCCTGGTTTTACGCAGCATAAGAAAGATCGATAAAAAATTTCTCGATAACTGCAAGTTCAGGATAATCGCAACATGCTCAAAAGGTACAGACCATATAAATGTAGAGTATGCATTAAAAAAAGGAATTAAAGTTTTGAACGCGGATGAGGGAAATCACATTTCGGCAGCCGAACATACACTATCATTAATGCTTGCGATAAGTAAGCAGATAGTTCTTTCGGATACATTGGTACGTAAAGACAATTTCGCTTTTTATGATTATCAAAGGAATGAATTGTTTGGTAAAGCAGTAGGCATTATTGGATTTGGAAAAGTCGGAAGTTATGTTGGCAAGCTTTGCAAAGCATTTGGTATGAAAGTTTATGCAAATGACATTGATCAAAAAGTAAAATTAAGGAATAAAAAAATTGAATTTAAAAGTATAGACTTCATACTTAAAAATTGTAAATTTATAACAGTACATATACCACTGAATAAAAAAAATTTACATTTCATTTCAAAAATATTTTTATTAAAAATTAATAGACAACAAATTTTTATCAATACATCAAG
>Ga0163153_10005365_pt1 | contig 15180 bp, 14 predicted proteins | sample OliLakLV19MP6IB1_FD_148629 | JGI IMG/M metagenome (GOLD analysis project Ga0163153, IMG submission 148629) | Freshwater microbial mat bacterial communities from Lake Vanda, McMurdo Dry Valleys, Antarctica - Oligotrophic Lake LV.19.MP6.IB-1 | ecosystem: Environmental > Aquatic > Freshwater >... | reverse complement strand
TTTGCTTCCCGTTGTCAAAGAACACCGAAAAAAACAGGGCAAAACCGCTAGGTTCAACCCTATTACCCGTGCATATCGTCTCTGCAGGGGCGACAAACATATAGGTTTTTGGGGACTCTACCAAATGATGATGTGATATAGATGAGAGCATTCGTCTATTTTTTGCGCTGAGGTTTTTCCCCAACCCAACGTTGCCCCCTTCACAGACCCCTACCTGTAAAAAGCTCGCCTTACGCGTTCGGCTGTGGTTTCGTATTTTTGCACCTTGACCAATCCTATACTGTATTCATCCATCGGATATCCATGGCCAAGCCGCTAAGCGTTTTGTTGGTGTCGAGCGAGGTCTATCCGTTTATTAAGACGTCCGAACTGGCCGATCTGTGCTACGCACACTCGCTGGGCGTACGCGAAATCGGACACGATATTCGAGTGATGATGCCAAAGTATGGCTTCATTTCGGAACGAAAAAACCGCATTCACGAGATAAATCGGCTGCGGGATATTCCCATTCCGGTCGGACCCGAGTCGTTCCCTGCTACGGTTAAGTCTTCGTCGATTAACAACCCACGAGTAAAAGTTCAAGCCTACATCACAACAAACACGAACTTTCTTGATGTGAACAAAGGCCTCATGGCCGACAACACAACAGGTGTCGAGTTTCCGAATAACGATGAACGCTTCATCTTCTTTAACAGAACGGTTCTCGAAACGTGCATGCTTTTGGGTTGGTTCCCCGATGTGATTCACTGCGTTGGATGGGCCACGGCACTTATACCGGCCTACATCCGCACACAATTCCCGAATGAATTCCGCAAGACGAAGATTGTAATGACAATCTCCGATTTCCTCGATCAAGGTGTATTCCCGATTAAGTCGCTAGCGAAAACCGGTTTAAACGAAGAAGCCCAAGCAATTGGCAAATACAAATCGAAGGCAAACTTTCTGCGCATTGGTCTTGCGTACGCAGATCGCGTTACGACGCTGTCTTCTGAGTACGCCGCAGAACTACTAGCAAATAAAGAGTTCAAAGAAAACTGGTTGCCACTACTGAATAAAAAACCGCTCACGGGTATTCCTCATGGCGTAGACCTGATGCAATGGAATCCGAAGACGGATACAATGGTGAAGCCAAAGTTTGACGTAAAAGACACGTCCGGAAAGCAAACCGCCAAGGAACTGCTGCAACGTCTTTCAGATTTGCCAGACCGTCCGGATAGTGCAATTGCCTCGTTCGTCGGACCCCTCACAGAAGCGCGTGGCGCCGACATCATCGCCGCTGCAATCCCCGAACTGGTGAAAGAGAATCTTCAGATCATTATTGCTACCGAGATTCCGTCCGAATTGATGAAATCGTTCGAAGCACTCGTACAGAAATACCCTCATAACGTTGCTCTCAAACTGTGCTTCGACGAAGAATACCTGCACGCTCTTATGGCAGGCTCGACGCTGCTCCTGAAGCCATCACGGCAAGAAGTAAGTGGACAGTTTCAGCGAATTGCGTTGGTGTACGGCACCATTCCTGTAATACATGGTGTAGGGGGCTTGACCGAGGGGCTTACAGATGTGGACGAGGAGAAACAGATTGGCAATGCATTTATCCTTAAGAAAGGTGATGCAACCGATCTTGTTAAGACCGTAAAACGCGCTTTAAAAATTCGCGAACAACAAGCTGTGTGGAACAGCGTCGTCCAGCGCGCCATGACAACCAACGTGGGTTGGGGCCTTTCGGCAATACCGTACGACGAACTCTATCGCAACTTGATGAAGGAAACCAAGTAACTGTGCGAGTCCTGAACTTCGAGCTGCGCATACTCTGCGCAGTTGTCTTCGTTGTGTGCTCGGTGCTCGTCACCGGATGTAACGACAAACCCACTGACATTGCTGGCGATCTAACTCCAGGTATCGATACGCTGTACGCGTCTTCGTCGCTCGACTCTGGCATATCCCTAACAGCAACCACCACTACGAAACGTGTGCCCATTCTCAACAGCACGTATGCGTTGTTCGGCAAAACAACCGATAGTGAAGCACGCCTGTTTATCGAGTTCATAAACTATCCTACTATCGGCGCTGCTTCGGACTTCGAAGTTGTGCAGTCCGATCTGCAGATGATTCCGCAGACATATCGTTTTGGCGACACAAACAATCGCACAGTTGGCATTGTTGCGTACGATCTGAAACGCGAGTGGACGCTAAGCGCAACGTGGGATTCGATTTGGGCACCCGATGGAAGCACTTCGTATTACTCGACAACCGACGCACCTGTTTGTACACACTCTGTGACGCTTACAGCAACCGATTCGATTATCAACGTTCCGTTTTCTACAGATGCCACCAAACGCTGGCTCGTACTTGGTGCCGACTCAACAACGTCGAATCAACTCTTTGGTATTGTGATGCTGCCAACGGTCACAGGATCGATAACGCAGTTCCGCAATCTGAATGGCACTGCGCAAACGATGCGTTTGCGTGTTGTGTACAAGCACAAAGACAGCACAACAAACGACACGACCTACCTAACGAGCGCGACGTCAAATTTTGTCGACACGCCAGTACCTGCCGCCGACGAACTTGTTGTTCAAGGCGCACGCATCCACAGCTCGGCGTTTGCCATCGACCTCGCAAAACTTCCCCGCAACGCCATGATCCTTGGCGCGAAGTTTCGCGTAACAGCAGACAAATCGGCAAGTATTCTGGGCACGTCGGGCATCGATGAGATTATGTCGCTTACGTTTACTCCTGCCGACGGTACTTCTGCCATCGAATACTTTACCCGCGTAGATACAGATGGCAACTACCTCTTTCTCGACATCTCTTATGTAATTCAAGCAATGATTCGAGAAGGTAGCAAGGGCGCCTTGGTCATCGCACCAACAGATGTCTACGAGATATGGCGCATGAATCGTATTCGCATACACAACTCGTTGTCCGACCCAGCAGTTCGTCCGCGTCTATCGCTTATCTACACCGTACCTACGATACTGAAATGATGCGCCGCCTCCTCACCATCACTACTCTAACACTCGTCGCCATTGTTACGATGTCCGCCCAAGGCGGGTCGTATTACTCAGCCCTAGGCATTGGCGATATGCGTCGCGGCGTTGGTGCCATCTACGATGCTTTTGCCGGTACGTCTATCGCTATGCCGACTGACCATGGCATCAACACCATAAATCCTGCACTGCTTGGTATGACGCCATACACAAGGCTGCAAGCGGGATACAGGTTTAACCAGTTTAACATTTCAAGTGGTGACATATCGACGAGCCAGAACAATGGCGAGATCGACGGCTTATTGGCTTTGTTTAGTATCGACACTGCACGAGGCTTCGGCATCATGCTTGGTGTCCTGCCATATTCGACCGTGAACTACGCATCAACGCGTCCGATTACAACGCAGCTCGAAGGCTCGACCATTACTGCTCGCAGCAACCAAATCGGCGAAGGTGGCATGTCGCGTGTTGTCCTTGGTTCTTCTGTCCGTCTAACCGATGCGTTGTACGTTGGCCTCAAGGTTCAAGCATTCCTCGGCACTACACGCTATAGCGACCAGATTCTCATCGATGGTTCGGGCTTTAATACCATCACATCAGCAAGCACGTACGATGTGCGGGGGCTCATGGGCGGCGCCGGACTCTTCTTTCGTGTCACGGACGATTTCTCTATTGGCGCTATCATCACCGCTGGTGCCGACGCTTCTGTGCGTCAGACCGACCGCGTGGTTGGCATTGCACCGGGCAGAGTATTTGTAGACACTACCATACTAACTAATTCTACTACCGGACTCCCCTTCACTCTTGGTGGTGGCGTTTCGTGGAAGACAGGCAAGTTTCTTCTCGGTGCCGACGTCGAATATTCCGACCTCTCCAAGGTCAACGTCCATACACGTCCCGACGCCACACTCGGCTCCTCGCTCCACATCAGCGCCGCGTTATCACGTCCGGGTAACTCCTCCCCCGCAGCCCCCTACTTCGACCGCTGGGGCTTTCATGGTGGTGTTGGCTTCGACAGATCGTACATCACGTATGCGGGCTCTTCACTCGCAGACTACTACGCATCCGTTGGCCTCGACTTCCCCGTCGGCGGTGCGGCCATCCTCGATGCCGCTCTACAAGGGGGCCGCCGCGCTCGAAGCGACGGCGAGGGTCTCTCTGAGCTGTACGCGCGCATGACGTTTACGCTCAGCATCGGCGAACTCTGGTTCAGGCCGTTCGCCAGAGACTAAACTAGTTTAGCAATAGTCGACTACTACTTTTTTCACCCGACGCGGGGTTGTCATGCTGCATAAACTGCAGTTATAACACACTCATTTATTAAGTGTCGAGAAGGAACTAGTGATGAAGAATTGCTACACATGGGCGATGGCGTTTGCAGTTGCGCTCGTACTAATTACGACCTTTGCAAGACCAGCACTAGCTGCAGCCGATATCGAGTCAACACCCTGCATTTCAAATGTCGCGGCTCCGAACCCTTGGCCCTGGCCTTCGGCATACGACGGAGGACGTATCGCGCTAGGCACCTTTGGACAAAAAACTGTTTTCACGTTGTCTTTCTGGATTAAACCAGATCCTATTCAAAACGGGTACTCTGTTATCCTAGACTGTTCACACGGTGGTTCAAACAACTGGGTCATTCAATCGCTTAATGGTGGTACAACGTGGATTTTCAACACAGTTACTTTCCAATTGACACCTGGTAACTGGCAGCACGTTCTCATAACCTACGACAACGGGCTAACAACTGTTTTCGTCAACGGCGTACAGTCTGTACAGGCCAATCATGCGATAACATACTCAGGCGGCACCGATCTTTCGCTTGGGAACTGGGCCGAAGGTGGTCGAAGATTCGCTGGGTCTATTGATGAATTGTTTATCACCGGTAGTGTACTGCAAACAGCATCTTTTACGCCGAATGCAAGAATTGGCGACGAGCAAATTGATGCTACGACGATGGGTTTATGGCACTTCGACGAAGGATCTGGTGTTACGTCAGTGAACAGTGCGAACGCTGCAGCCGCGCAATTGGGCGCATGGACATGGCACAGTCGCACAACGCTAGTCACGCTACCTTCATTTGTGTCAGCAAGCGGGCTCATGGGGTGGTGGCCTATGAATGGCGATGCACAGGATTGGAGCGGAGCCAAGAATCACCTGACTGTTGTTGGCAACTCAGCGATGACTACAGCACGAGATGGCGAAAACAGTGCCGCCTATTACCTAGACGGTGTAAAGGACTGTTTGAAGAGTGTCGACAAGTTCTACAACTCCTCACTCGATCACACGTTGTCGATGTGGTTTCAAAACATCGATGTAAATCGGTATGGCGTGCTCTACAATACCGACCCGCATGTAATAGAAGGTGCCGGATATAACAACGGGTCCAATCCTGCTCAATCACTTGGGTTTCACCTTGGAGATGGTAATGCTTGGTCGGTCGGCATTTCGGCCATCTCTACTGACTTCATCAAATCAGCTTGGACGCATTTGGTTGTTGCGAAGGAAGGAACAACCTGGAAGTATTACGTCAATGGCCAATTGAAGAAGACCTTCGTCGCGACAACACAGACTGCAAATACCCCTGCCGATCTTGTCTTTGGCGCCAGTACGTGCTGTTCGACCTGGCCAGGGTTCACGCAGTGGCCTAATGAGGAATTTCTAGGCAAGATGGATGATATCGGACTCTGGAATCGAGCACTATCAGATGCTGAGGTACTAGCGTTGTTTGAAAGCTGCGATGCACCTGTGCCTGTAATCACAGGAGTAACGCAGATCTGTCGCGGCACAGAGAGTACATACCAAGTCGCACATCATACAGGAAATGTTTACAACTGGACTGTTTCTCCTAACGGAACAATTGTGAGTGGCGGCAGCACGCATTCAGTCAACGTACGGTGGAATGACGCAGGTACAGGAACTCTTTCCGTAAGAGAAACAGCCACAAGCCCAGCAAACTGCTTTGGCGACGCGTCAATCAGTGTCACCATCAACACCGTCCCATCACCAACAATTACGGGCACAACGAACATTAACCTATGTGCTCTACCCCAGATCGTTTATAGTGTGGTTGAGGAAAGCGGCAATACGTACGCATGGACCGATCCACTTCGTGGTGACATCGTTGGTTCGTTATCGCAACGCACCGTTACCATTGAATGGAAGTCCGTCGGAGCTGACACCGTGCGCATGACGCAAACGAACAGTTCGGCGAGCTGCTCAACGTCTGCATTACTTGCACTGAACATTTCTGCTAGTAGCCCACAACCGCCAACGATCGCAGGGCCAAGTCAGGTATGTAGAGGAACTGAGGTCGACTATAGCGTTGAAGCGCATGAAGGCAATGCCTATGTCTGGACTATTTCCAATAAGGGAAGTATTTCGAGCGGTGGTGCAACGAATCAGGTCAAAGTTCGCTGGAGTTACGATGGCTTGGGCACGCTCACAGTTCGCGAGACAGCAAGTAGCGCGGCAACATGCTTCAGCGAGGCGTCGGTAAACGTCACTATCAACACTACCCCATCACCAACAATTACAGGCACAACGAACATTAACGTATGTGCGCTACGCCAGATCGTGTATAGTGTCGCTGCCGTAAGTGGCAACACGTACGCATGGACCGACCCGTATCGGGGTGACATTGTCGGTTCGTCTTCGCAACGCACCGTTACCATCGAATGGAAGTCCACCGGTGCAGACACAGTACGCATGACGCAAACGAACAGTTCGGCGAGCTGCTCGAAGGCGGCATCACTTGCTGTATACATCTCTAATACTGGACTACCTCTGAACAACGCATGCATTCGCGTTACCGATGATGCAGTCACGTGTCAGGGGGCTGACGCACAGGGACGCAGACAGTACACTGTGAAATTCACATTCGACAAAGTGAAAGCAGGCACCAACTTCATACGCATTTATGAAGATGGACTTCAGGGCGAGACCTTTACGTATCCGTTTGCAAGCACAAGGCAAGTCGTCACCGGCAAACGAACCGCCGCGGACCTGACGTTGCCAATCGTATTTAACGTCGATGTTTACGATGTTCTTGCCAATGGGAAAGTTGAGAAGTGCTCACTTCGTCACTGTATGACGATTCTATGTGGTCAAAGCAAGGAAGCAGCCGAAACAAACGAACCTATCGCAGGCGAGCAACCAACTGTCGCAGCCATAATGGCCCTCGCACCAAACCCAGCATCGGATGTTGTAGAAATCCTCCTCAGCATCCCCTACCTCGACCCTTCATCATCACTAGACATTATCGATATGCATGGCAGCATTGTGGCAACGATTGCAACTGCTATGACCAGGGGCGACATGATTATTCCTACTCACGTGAGTACGCTCGTAAACGGCATGTACATGGTTCGCATGCTTCATGCAGGCGGCACTCTCGTTGTACCGCTACAAGTGGTACGCTAACTCTTCAACGAGAACTACGATTGCACCGAGAGCTGTGGCGAAAGCCGCAGCCCTCGTTTATTTTTTTGTGTACTAATGGCGCATGTTGTCTACTACTTTTTTCACCCAATGCAAGGGTCGCCAAATCGTTATTATAAGGTGTTTGCTTTACGAAACATTTTGGTAATGGTGTGTTGAAACCGCATTTCATATATCCTCGAAATACTACTCCACTCGAGATCTACAGCTTTCTAAACGAACGTTGCAAAGGTCTTGGATGGAAGCGTGGTGAACTTATGCAGCGCCTAGGCTATGCGAATGTATCTGGCGCATTGCGGAACTACGATGAATTCTGTGAAGGAGACTTCAGAAAGAGCGACCTCTTGAATCGTCTTTCGCGATGTGAAGAGTTAGCCGGTGAGGAATTCAATCTCGCACTTCAAGCTTCCAGAGATCGAATTACACGCGCATTTGAGCAAGAGACAGAAGAAGCTCGCAGGAATCACATTCCTCATTTGTGGTACGAACATGTGCGGACTATACCTAGCCCCATCTTTGTCGTCGCCATTTTTGGAATCTCAACCTTCAAGGTGATACCTATACCAAAAGCGATCCTCGAATTATCCGATCATGCTCAAAGGCTTGAGAGAGTTCGCGCCTTTGTAAAGCGCATATCTGAACTTACTGGAGACAAGCGACCTTCAGCACTAGGTGGACCGTTCGGCCATGCCACAGCAGCACTATACCGCGATACGTACGACCATAGCTTCGTCATCAGCCTGCAAGGTGATGTCATCGGCGAACGCGAGGTAGCGCCATCGAATGCAAAAGCGATTTTTAGAATCAGGTGAATGTGCGTCCAACATATCCTGTGAAAGTCCTCCCGCTCGAGATAAGCGTCTACCTTACCGAACGTTGTAAGGTTCTCGGCTGGAAGCGCAGCGAACTCACGCGTCGTCTTGGCTACGCAAATGTTTCTCGTGCACTCCGGAATTACGATGCGTTCTGTGAAGGAAGTCTCGAACAACACGACCTCCTGCATCGGCTCTTGCAGTGTAAGGAACTCGCAGGAGAAAAATTCGACGTTGCAATGCGGCTATCGAGGGAACGAATTGAACGCGACACAAAAGAAGCAGCACTAGCCGCCAAACTTCGACAAGAACAAGAGATCGAGGAAGCTCGAATACACCACATACCTCATCTTTGGATCGAGCATGAGCGGTCCAGGCCAAGTCCAATCTTCGTGCTCGCTTTTTGTGGACTCAAAACCTTCAAGGTGCTAGATCTTCCTGATGTGATCCTCGACATAACCAATCATGAACGCAGACTCGAAGCGGTACAGGAATTTGTAAAGGAAGCATCAGAACGACTTCATGGTAAACTTCCATTAAGGGGACCCTTCGGCTATGCCATCTCGGCACTATTCCGCGATACATACGACCATAGCTTCGTAATTAGTCTGCACGGCGAAGTTATTGGCGAGCGCCATAAAGCCCCACCAATGCCAATGGTCACACTTAGATTGAAATGAAGACACCACCACGTTTGGTAGTACCGTCATGCAAGTAACCCCTCCGGTGTATCCTATGAAAGCTCTCCCGCTCGAGATATACAGCTATCTAACGGAACGCTGTAAGGTTCTCGGCTGGAAGCGCAGCGAACTCACGCGTCGTCTTGGCTACGCAAATGTTTCTCGTGCACTCCGGAATTACGATGCGTTCTGTGAAGGAAATCTCGAACAACAAGACCTCCTGCATCGGCTCATGCTGTGTCAGGAACTCGCGGGCGAAGAATTCGACGCTGCACTCCGGCTATCAAGGGACCGCCTTGAACGCGACACGAATGTCGCGATAGAAGTAGCTACGCTCAGAGAAGAGCAGTATATAGAACAAGCTCGTGGAGAGCACATCCCTCACCTTTGGCTGGAGCACGAGTGCACTAGGCCCAAGTCTCTATTTAGCGTCATTTGGGGTGGAATCGAGTCACACAAACTTGTGGTTCTTCCAGAAGATATAATCCACATCAAGGAGCAAACGAAACGACTTGAAGCCGTCCAGAATTTTGTCAAGACCTTAACACTACAATACACTACAGGACAGGGCACCTTTGGCAAGGTCACGTCTGTACTATTCAGAGATACCTACGACCACAGCTTCGATATCAACCTTCAGGGCGAACTCATCGCCGAGCGCCACCGTGCTCCATGGCGTGGCAAAATCATAATATCATCAAGGTCTCATTGTGCAACATCAATCTAGCGACAACCTGCCCAACGTGTCACCTGAAAAGAGCTGACTTTGATTCGCACTTTGGCCTATTGTGTTTTGTTTTAGACGATATGGGGCAACGATTGGATTTAACTGATCCTCTCGACAGCCCGTTATTCATGGACATTGCCGAATCATTAGGTAGAATAATAAGAGACCAAAAAGCACGCAAACCTGACGATGCCTTTTAGACAGCAGTCACCATACTCAACGGTTGAGCTGCATTCTTTAGAATATCCAAAACGAAAGACCTGCCATGACACAGCGTGAACTAAATAACCTCAACCCGCTTGACCTCGTGAAGTCATTCACATCAGACGGTAAACCCATCTACGCACATAAATGGGATGCAATTGAGCCAAAAGATCTTATACAAGTGAGAATCGAAACCGGTGCATTCATGTATCTGCACCGCGAAGAATTTGCTGAGATGCTGAAAGCGGTTGCATCAGATGATACTACCATACCGACGTATGTGCTACGCGACGGCATCATATACCATAACGGGGAACGGCTTACGAGTTAATCATCTAGTACGTCGAGATTTACTTTCCAAGAGCCCATCACTGTCTTTTCCATCGGGGCAGTGTCGAAACACGCCTTGCAGTAAGCGATTACGCGCACAATGTTTCCAACGCGGGCGTAAGGTTTAACGGTGATCTCTGCCTTGCCGCTGGTAATGCATACAACCTTGTTATCAAGACCCTCAAGAATCATCGCATGCATCTCTCGATCAATGTATGCTAGTTCTTCAGATGTGAAATTGAGTGTATGCATGTCGGTGATGATTTAGTTAGTAGAATTTTTTAACGTTGCCGGACATGTGTTAACGCAATACGTTTTGTGTGGCTTGCTTGGACTCGTTCACGTAACAATATTCTGTCAAGGTCGATGAAGTAGCTATGGTCGAAGTTGTCGCGGTACAATTCACGTAAAGCTGGTATAAATAGTCCATTTATCGTACGCTTCCAAGCAAGTAATCTCCATGCCGCTTTCGCAATAAACTATGGTAATTATATACTTGACACACGTGCCTCCCGGATATCACCTTAAATAGTAGCTAATGTTCAACTTAAACCCACTGAGCGTCTTGCAATTTCTTTACAAATTCAACTTTTGTTGATGACTCAATATTTATTAAGAACAGTTATGATATTCACTTCTTCCAAGGATTCAACTCTCGGAAAACATCAAAGGTTTTGATAAAGAAGCGACGAGTCTTGGAAGGTGTTCGTAAGGATTCCAACTCAAACGCTGCATGAGTGCGCTTGCCGTTCCCATCGAACCAAACACACCAAGCGCATAACGTGGTGCTGAATTCATATCGACGACCAATTGTCGAAACGGTCATGAGTTGCCCTCCATGTTTCAGCTGTACTATATCTCCGACTTTGATGTCATTCATGTTCAAACATAGCAATAAATATTAGGGACTTGACTCACGTGTGTTTAATGCCTATATTTGCGGAGCATTTTTCTCGCGGAATAGCATTGTGACTACGGAACCCAAACTCTCAAACCTCCTTGACCTACACCATCGGTTTCCAACCGAGCAGTCATGCTTTGATTACATCGAAGAGAAACGGTGGGGCAGGAAACCTCAATGTCCTCGGTGTACCTCTGAAAAGGCTGCCAAGTTCACCACAGGCAAGTACGCTGGAAAACTGTGGTACTGCAATGGCTGCAAAAAACAATTCACCGTGAAAATCGGAACCGTGTTTGAAGACTCAGCAATACCCTTGCTGAAATGGTTTCACGCGATTTGGATATGCACAGCGCACAAGAAGGGTATTGCTTCGACGCAGTTGGCCAAAGACATCGGTGTAACGCAGAAAACCGCATGGCACATGCTAGGACGCATTCGATTGATGATGTCACACGGCTCGATGGAGAAGACACTGAGTGGTACGATTGAAGTTGACGAGACCTATGTTGGCGGTAAGGAGAGCAACAAGCACAAGGATAAAAAGACTCCGAACACGCAAGGTCGAAGCACAAAGACGAAGACTGCGGTGTTCGGAATGAAAGAGCGTGGGGGTGACGTTATCTGCTATCCCGTTGACAGCGTGAACAAGGAAACGCTCCAAGGTGGGATCAACGAACGTGTTGTTCAAGGCTCAACGGTCAATACCGACGAATGGGCGTCTTATATTGGGCTATCCGACAACTACACGCATGAGACGGTGGACCACGGAGCAAAGGAATACACCCGTGGATTCGCACACACCAACAACATCGAGGATTTCTGGTCGTTGTTGAAGCGTGGGATTATCGGAGTCTATCATTCCGTTTCTCCCGTTCATCTTCATCGGTACTGCGGAGAGTTTGCATACAGGTCGAATACACGTTCCGTAACAGATGCAGAACGGTTTGGAATGGTCATGGGACAGGCGAACGGTAAACTGACATACAAAGAACTAACAGGATAATGTCACAATTCTGTGAACAATACGCACAACGAGAAACCTTGACGCATGGACGAACAGAAACCAAAACTGACACTTGACAACCTCTGGGAATCAGCGCGAGAGTTTGCCCAAATAGAGTCCTCCCATGATGAGCCATCGCTATATGGGATCACAGATGGGAAGGCTGTAGGTAGCTATGTTGAGAAAAAGTATCAACGATCACTCGACGCCAAGTTTGATTGTGAAATTGGAAACGCTGCCAAGGGGATTGATCTTCCCGCTATTAATATCGACATCAAGGTCACGAGTAAAAAACAACCACAGTCATCATGTCCGTTTAGCAGCGCACGGCAGAAAATCTATGGACTAGGTTATTCACTCCTCGTTTTTGTGTACGACAAGACGGACGATGATGCCAACAGAACGTCCAAACTAGACATTCTTCATGTTGTGTATGTAGATGCAGCTTTGACAGCCGATTACCAGACAACCAAAGGTATCCTCGAAATCATAGAGAATGAAGGAAACGAAGATGACCTTGTAGCGTTTATGGCAGATAGGATGCTACCCGTTGACGACATTGGAGCGAGAGTTCTTGCTCAGGAGATTCTTAGTTCACCACCAAAACAGGGCTACCTAACAATATCAAACGCTATGCAATGGCGATTGCAATACGTACGTGCCATCGTTCAGGCTGGTCAAGTGAAGGGTATTGTCAAAGTACAATGAGCAAGCAACAACAAAAAGTAGAATTCGGGGATTGGCAAACGCCCTCACCTCTTGCAGAGCAAGTTTGTGCAGTCTTGCGCAAGCGTGGTCTGAATCCTGCGTCCATTGTTGAACCGACATGTGGTATTGGTGCGTTTGTAATGGCAGGCCTAGATACATTCAAAGACGTTGAGAAAGTTGTCGCTGTTGAGATCGAAGAGATTTACGCAACTGTATTAGAGCAATCCATTCGGGTCCGCAATGAGCAACATCGTGTGTGTGTCAGGAACGAAGACTTTTTTAATGTGGACTGGCACAATGTTATTGATTCGTTACCGCAACCTGTACTCTTATTGGGGAACCCGCCTTGGGTAACGAATTCAGTCATTGGAGCAATGGCAGGTAAGAATCTACCGAAGAAGTCAAATTTCCAAGGAATGTCGGGGTTCGACGCTGTTACAGGTAAAAGTAATTTTGACATCTCTGAGTGGATGTTGATCTGTCTAACGAAAGCAATGGTTGGAATCGACGGTAGTTTCGCAATGCTATGTAAAAGTTCCGTTGCCCGAAAGGTGTTGAAGTACATTTGGAAAAATGACATCGGTGTATCGGCAGCAGAAATTCGCAAGATTGACGCAAAGCAACACTTCGATGCAAGCGTAGACGCTTGTTTGTTTTTCTGCGCATTCTCAAAAGAAATAAGATCAATGTTAGAATGTCCAGTATACCCAACGTTAATTTCCACGACTGCCGATACAGTAATTGGTTATGATAGTGATATGCTAATCGCTGACATGAAGTGCTACGAACGTCAAAAACACCTACTCACAAATGATGTCACCGAGTGGCGAAGTGGGGTAAAACACGACGCGAGTAAGGTCATGGAGTTCCGCAAGGAAAGCAAAGAGTACAGAAACGGTCTTGGGGAACTATGCGCTCTGGAGGATGAGTTCATCTATCCGTTGTTGAAAAGTTCGGACGTTGCTTCAAACAGACCAGCTACGAGATACGTTTTGGTGACACAGAAGACCCCCAGTGATGAAACGTGCAGCATTGCTCATCGTGCTCCGAAGACTTGGGACTACTTAACTGCTCATGCGGAAATGCTTGACACTAGGGGGAGTATCGTCTATCGTAAACGACCACGTTTCGCAGTCTTCGGTATCGGCGACTATGCTTTCTCGCCGTATAAGGTCGCAGTCTCAGGTTTCTATGGCGGATTGAAGTTTCGGGTTATCGAACCAATCAATGACAAACCTGTTATGGTCGATGACACTGTATATTTCTTACCGTTCGATACACAAGATGAAGCTGAGCAGATGGCTGACGCATTGAATTCTGCACCAATACAGGAGTTTCTTCGTGCGTTTGTTTTTGCAGATGCAAAGCGTCCAATAACCATTGAGTTATTGAAACGATTAGATATAAGTCCGTGGCGTCGAAACACCTATAAGCCGAAGGTCATGAAACGGAAACGCAAATCTGCAATCGCTACGAATGGTATGAATGAACCGAATCTGTTCGACACCGAATTACAAGAGGTGTAACGCATGAGCAAGATGCCCTACGTCAACTCTTCACAAGACACAGGTAGACCTACCGACACCAACAACTGTTTGTACTGCAAGCATTCCGTTTGGTCTGTGGGAATTGGACAAGGATTCTATTGTCAGAGCACGTCTAAAATGGATAAGCAGGGGTCGATTCAAAATTCGGTCGGGCATCGACGGTTCAACATTCCAAGTCGGACATATCTGTGTGAGTTTTATGAATGGAACGGTCAGGAGTTATACACGTGCGTAGAGTAACTAAAAAGAAAGCAGTCGAAGTCAAGCAGAATGCGAAACCTCGGAAGAAGCGGCAATCGAAGTACGAGCAAAAGGTCTCTCTCGCTCCGCTGACGTTCGATGAGGCCATGTCGTTGGCTGTGAAGCCGAAGATTAAGTGACAACTAAAAACGACGTAAATAACTTTGCCAACCCTGCACATGACTACGCTAACATTCACCCCTGAAGAACTTGCTTACATCGACCGCGAGATGCACGAGAAGATTCTTGAGGGTCTGGAAAATAAATATACATTCAGTACCTGCGGCAAGTCTGAGATCACCATCAAACCTTACGCTCGTGTCCCGAAGGCTTACGTGTGTCAAGTATATACTTACCTAAACTATTCCGCTTGCAGACGCCATGCCAGTGTTGATAAGTCGAGAACTCTGATGCGCAAGGCCTTCGTCATGCGGCTGGAGCCTCTTCGTTTTTCAACTAGCTTTCGGACTTACCAGTTGGTTCTCCTTCATCCATTCTTCTTCGTCTATCATCTAATATTTCATCCTCAAATTTAAAAAATAGCGTCCCCTGCGGTCGTCTTTGGTAACCCAACAGTTTCATAGCAAAAACAGAT
>Ga0163153_10005363_pt1 | contig 15185 bp, 19 predicted proteins | sample OliLakLV19MP6IB1_FD_148629 | JGI IMG/M metagenome (GOLD analysis project Ga0163153, IMG submission 148629) | Freshwater microbial mat bacterial communities from Lake Vanda, McMurdo Dry Valleys, Antarctica - Oligotrophic Lake LV.19.MP6.IB-1 | ecosystem: Environmental > Aquatic > Freshwater >... | reverse complement strand
TCGACACGTGCTCGCACACGAGCAAGTTCAGGTCATGGTCGAGGGTCATCCCGTTGCATTTGAACGATGGATTCCTGACCTCGGTCACGGTTCCATCGAGGGTCACTTTGCGGCGGATATCCGCCGGCATGTCGGAGAAGTAGAGCACCTGCTCGGTGGGATGCCAGATCGGCCCCTCCGTAAACGTGAAGCCCGTCGCGAGCTGCTCGACTCCCGAGCCCTCCTCGACGAGGTCGTAGATCGCACTCGACTTGGCGTCGATACCCGACACTTCGGTCTCCTTTCATGACGGAGGCTGACACCCCGACGCTAACACGACATCGATTGTTTCGCGCTGTACCCTTCACGCGATGAGCACCGGCACCGACACGGTCGTCTTTGTGCCAGCCTGGAACGAGGAGGCAAACCTTCCGGCCGTGCTCGCGGAACTCCATTCGGTGTTGCCCGACGCCGACGTGCTCGTGATCGACGACGGCTCGATGGATGCAACGGCCGCGGTTGCGCGCGCCGCTTTGGCAACCGTCGTCTCGTTCGGCGAGAACCGGGGTCTCCGCGCCGGAATCGCCGCCGGGTACCGCGAGGCTGCCGAGCGCGGCTATGCGTTCTGCGGCAGGGTCGACGCCGACGGGCAGCATCCGGCCGAGGAGCTGGCACGCCTGCTCGATCTCGTGCGATCGGGCACCTGCGACGTCGCGGTCGGATCGCGCTTTGCCGAGGGCGAGGGATACGACGACGATCGTTACGTCCCCTCGACGAGCCGTCGCTTCGGGATCGGGCTGCTGCAGAAGGCGATGCATCTACGGCTCGGGCGTCCGTTTCACGACCCGACGAGTGGGATGGCTGCCGTGAACGCGAAGGCGATGTTCGTGATGGCCGAGCCCTACGTCAGCGGAGCGCCCGAAGTGGAGGCGCTGCTCCGGCTGAAGGCCGAGGGCCTCCGGGTCGAAGAGATCGCCGTTCACATGCGCGAGCGCGCGAGCGGCGAGTCGAAGCTGCAGGGGAAGAAGGCGCTCAAGCTCGTCGTCACCGTGATCGGGACGCTGCTCTTCTTCCGCTGGCTGCGCCGCCGCGGCTCGTGAGCAACACGGCACTGCGCGTCGTCGTCGTGCTCGGCTACTCCGACGGCGGTCGGGGCGAGCTGCATCCGGTCGGAGCGGCACGGCTCGCGCGAGCCGCCGAGGTTGCTACCGGGGACGACGTTGTCGTGCTCTCCGGTTGGGCGCGTGTCCCGGAAACACGATCGGAGGCCGAGCTGATGGCGGCAGCGTGGCGAGGACGCTCCTGTGAGCTCGTCGTCGACCCGGACGCGCGGACGACGGTCGGGAACGCCACGAACGCTCTCAACGACATTCGCCGAGTAGGCGCTCGCGAGGTCGTCGTCGTCACCTCGCGGTGGCATGCGCCTCGAGCGAGGGCTGCATTCCGGTTGCTCCTACTCGGCCGTCATATACGGGTCCGGGCTGCATTCCCGGCCGAGTCGCGCAATGTCCGCGCGTCGCTGCGCAAGTGCCCCTCTGGGGCCTGCTTCCCGCGCAACTGTGGCAAGCGCGGAAACCCCGGGAGACAGGCTGAAGCGTCCGGCAACGACAACGCTCCGGAGCGAGTGAGGCCCGGGGGGGCCTTTCAGGATCGCGCGAAGCGCGCAGAAGGTTGCAGGTGGTGCGTTCGAGATACGCTCTTCCATCGCGGACGCACCACCTGCGCCGGCCCCTTCAGGATCAGGCGCAGCCTGCAAGAAGAATGCGTAGTGGTGGCGTAGACGAATTCGCGATACGCTTTTCCATCGCGGATTCGTCTACGCCACCACTACGCCACCTCGACGTGAATGCGGTTCTTCGAGTCGCGCAGCGGTCCGCCGCCTCTGCCCGAGCGCACCGCGAGGATCTCGGCCAGGATCGCAAGCGCCGTCTCCTCCTGGGTGTCCGCCCCGATGTCGAGGCCGCACGGGCCCATGATTCGCGCGAGCTGCTCCTCCGGCACACCTGCTTCGAGCAGCCGCCCGCGGCGGCGCTCGGTCGTTCGGCGCGAGCCGAGGGCACCGATGTAGAACGCCTCGCTCTCGAGCGCCGCCTTCAGCGCGGGCTCGTCGAACTTGTCGTCGTGGGTGAGAACAACGACGGCTGTCTGATGATCGGGCTCGAGCTCGGCGATCGCCTCCTCGGGCCACTTCTGGATCAGGATGTCGGCCGAGGGCATGCGCTCGGGGGTCAGGAACATGCCCCGCGCGTCACCCACGATCGCCGTCCAGCCAAGGAGCTTTGCTGCCCGACAAAGCGATTCGGCCGTATCGACTGCCCCGTAGACGAAGATCCGCGGCGGCGGCCCGTACCACTCGGCAAACACCTTGACGTCGCCGTCGAGCGAAAGCAGTTTGTTGCGTCCGCGCCGAACGAGCTCGTGGAACTGCGCCGTCGCCTCGTCCGGAACGCCGCCGCCGATACGGTCGCCGGTCTCGAGCAGGAGCTCCTTGCCACCGATTCCGTCGCCCTCGACGACGGTGAAGAGCACGCCGCGCTCACCGGAGTTGTGCAGCTCGGACAGCCGTCGAAGCAGACTCACTCGACAGCCTCGACGAAGACGTCGATCTCGCCGCCGCAGGGTAGCCCCACGCCCCACGCCATCTCGTCCGTGATCCCGTAGCTCAGCATCTTCGCCTCGCCCGACTGCATCACGGCCATCGCGTTCTCGTAGACGTCGCTCTCGACGCAGCCGCCGGAGACCGAGCCGCACATCTTGCCCGACTCGGAGATCGCGAGGCTCGTGCCCACCGGGCGTGGCGCCGAGCGACGCGTTGCGACAACGGTTGCGACCACGACCTTCTCGCCGGCTTCGCGCCAGCGCTCCACCTCGTCCAGGATCTCTTTCATGCTGCGTGCCTCCTCTCGATGCCGGCGAGCACTGCTGCCAGCTCTTCCAGACTTCTCAGATTATGGCCGGTAAGGAACCGGTCGATGTATGGCAGCGCGGCGCGCATGCCGCCGGCGAGCGGCTGGTAATCGGGATTCCCCTTCAACGGGTTGACCCACACGACCGCGTAGGCGGCGCGAGCGAGTCGTGCCATCTCCCGGCCGACGAGCTCCGGGTCTTGCCGCTCCCAGCCGTCCGAGACGATCACGACGACCGCGCCACGCGACAGCGCCCGCTTGCCGTAGAGGTCGTTGAACTCCTTCAGCGACGCTCCGATCCGGGTGCCGCTCCCCCAGTCCGTCACGGCTTCCGTGCACTTCTCGAGCGCAGCCTCCGGGTCGCGCGTGCCGAGCTCCGGCGTCAGCCGCGACAACCGCGTGCCGAACGCAAACGCCTCGACGCCCGGCCCGGAGCCGACCGCGGCGTGAAGGAACAGCACGAGCGCACGGGCATACGCGTCCATCGAGCCGGAGACGTCGCAGAGGACGACGAGTTTTCGCGGCACCTCCTTCCGGGCGCGATAGGGCCGATCGACCGGATCGCCACCCGTGCGCAACGAGGCTCTGATCAGGCGGCGCATGTCGAGGCGGTCGCCGCGCGGATGTGAGCGGCGGCGCCTCGAGGCACGCAGTGGACGACTTCCGGCGATGGCTGCGATCAGCCGTCGCACACGCCGGTACTCGTCGGGCGTCATCTCCGCGAAGTCCTTGTCACGGAGCAGTTCGTGACCGGACGCGCCGAGCTCGAGCGGATCGCCCATCTCCTCGTCCTGCTCACCACTCGATGCGTCCGAGAGCGACTCACCGATCTTCTGCTGCTCTGCGGGCCGGTCGGTGGTGCGGACGGGCGGCAGCACAGGCGCGCGGAGGAACCAGGCCCTGAAGGCCCGGTCGAAGAGATCGAGCTCGTCCTGCCGGGCAACGAGCGTCTGCCGCAACGTGAAATAGACGTCTTCCTGGCGCGTCAGGTCGACCGTGTCAAGGCCGCGCAGGGCATCTGCGACCCGCCCGGGGCCGACCTCGAGACCGACCTCACGCAGGACGCGTCCGAAGGTGACGACGTGGCGCACGACCGCGTCTGCCATCAAGCCTCTCCTACCGGGCCGCTGTCGCGCGGGCGGTATCGACGAGCTGCGCGAGCGTCTCGTCGCGCACTGCCTCGATGTCCTCGCGGTACTTCAGCACCGAGCCGAGGGTCTGCTCGACGACATCGGCATCGATCTCCTGCTTGCCGAGCGCGTTCAGCGCCATCGTCCAGTCGATCGTCTCCGCCACGCCGGGCGGCTTTGCGAGATCGAGCCCCCGCAGTTCGCGGACGAACGCTGCCGCCTCGGCGGCAAGTCGCTCGGAGACGCCGGGAATGCGAATCTTGACGATCTCGATCTCGCGGTCGATCGACGGATGCCCGATCCAATGGAAGAGCGCCCGGCGCTTCAGGGCGTCGTGCAGCTCGCGCGTGCGGTTCGACGTGAGGATCACCGCCGGCTTGCGACGAGCCCGGATCGTGCCGAGCTCGGGAATCGTGATCTGGAAGTCGGAGAGCACCTCGAGCAGGAACGCCTCGAACTCCTCGTCCGCGCGGTCGATCTCGTCGATCAACAGCACGACGGGCTCATCGGAGTCGATCGCCTCGAGCAGCGGTCGGCGGATGAGGAACTCAGGCCCGAACAGCTCATCCTCCGAGACCGTGCCCTCCTGCGCCGCCCGGATGTGCAGCAGCTGCCGCGGATAGTTCCACTCGTACACGGCGTGAGCGACGTCGAGGCCCTCGTAGCACTGGAGGCGGATCAGCCGGGAACCGGTCGCAACGGCAAGCGACTTTGCCGCCTCCGTCTTCCCCACGCCCGCCTCACCCTCGAGGAGCAGCGGCTTCTCGAGCGCGAGCGAGAGGAACAGCGCTGTCGAGAGGCCGCGATCGGGCAGGTAGTCGGCAGCCTGGAGGGCGACCTCGAGCTCGTCGATCGTGCGGAATGCGCTCATCGGAGTGAGCGTACCTGGCCGCGTCAGGCTGCTTCGTCGAGCAGACCCTCGGCGAGCGCAACTGACCGCTCGAGAAAGCCGAATGCAACGAGCACGTTGAGACAGTCGAGCGGGTCGACGTGCTCGTCGCGACTTCCCTCGATGATCCTCAGGGCGACGAACGTGAGCGGATCGAAGGCGATGCCCGCCCGCTCGAGCGTGCGGCCGAGCGCGAACGCCTCACGCGCGAGCTCGTGCTCCGCATTCGTCAGCGAATGGCCGAGCGCGATCTCGCGCTCCTGCCGCTCGCGCAGCGTCAGCTCGGCCTCCACCGCCTCGTCGTCGAATTCCGTCAGCATCGCTACCACACTGAGACGCCGAATCCGGCCGAATGATGGGCCTGGCCCCGATCCGAAACGATCACGTCACCCGTGTAGGGGACAGGCGCATGCCTGTCCCGGGAGCGAGTGGATGCCCCTCGAGCCGCTGGGGCAAACAGACGTACCGTTTGTCGGACAACGTACTAGCGTGGCGTGAACGTGAGCTGCTTGAACCGGCGAGCGGTGTCGGCGATGGCCGTCTCGACCGGCAGGCGCTCCATGCTCGACGCACCATAGAAGCCGACGACGCCGACCGTGCGATCGAGGACGTACTGGGCGTCTTCCGCTTCGGCGATCGCCCTCCCGTGGCAGAGCACGAGCACGTCCGGGTTCACCTCGTAGGCAGCATCCGCGATCGCCTGGACACGCTCGACCGATTCGTCGAGCGACGGCGCACTCGTGACGCCGATCATCCCCTTTGCGGTCGTGTTCATGTGCGCCACGACGATGTCGGCGCCTGCGTCCGCAAGCCACCGGGCCTCCTGTGGATCGAACGCGTACGGCGTCGTCAGCAGGTCGAGCTCGTGTGCGACGCGAATCATCTCGACTTCGAGCTAACGGCCCGAGTTGTAAACGATGATCAGGTCGACCCCGCCTGCCTCCTCGCACTTGGCCGAGAGCCCCGTGCCGGCGCCCGCGCCGATGATCGGCCGGCCGGCTGCGAGTGTTGCCCGGAGGCGTGCGAGGGCGTCGTTGCGGTTCACGATGCGAACGATAGGCGAGGTGCGCCGACCGTGGGTTCATGATGCTATGTGCTTGCTTCAATCCGGTCCACCTTGAGATCCGAGAAAGGAGCCGAACCAATGGCCTACGAGATCAAGATGCTCGACCTGATCGACATCGAGCTCGAGTCGAGCTTCCTCGTGCTCGCACGCAACATGGGAATCCGCACGCGGGTCAAGACGTGGGGGTATCTCATTCTCGGCCCCGACACGGAGCCGATCCTCGTCGACACCGGCGCGAGCCACCCCGAGATCATGGAGACGCTCGGGATGACAGGAATCGTGACAAAGGAGATGACCCTGCGCCGCCAGCTGTCGAAGCACGGGGTCAAGATCAACGATGTGCGCTGGATCCTCCACACGCACCATCACATCGATCACGCAGGCCAGGACAGTCAGTTCGCGATGCGCCAGACTGTGATCACGAACCGTCGCGAGCTCGAGTACTCGGTCTCGGGCATCCAGGGTGGGCAGTATCCCGCCGAGTACGTGAAGCATCACATCGACCGCCTTCACAAACCCGGCGCGATGCGGCTCCTCGACCTGGAGCTCTCGGGCCCTGACGAGATCGCACCCGGCATTGTCTGCGAGGCGGCCGGCGGCCATACGGAGGGCTCGATGAACATCCTCGTCGAGACCGCCGAGGGAACCGCCTGCATCTGCGGCGACGTCGTCTACGACATCCAGAACCAGATCATCGACCCGATCTATCAGGTGCTCGACTACGAGCCGCAGTCGACCGGGAACCAGGGCACGTCGAAGCGACAGGAGCGCGGAGCGATCAAGAGGGCGCTGAACAGTGGCACCTTCCTCCTGCCGATCCACGACTACCCGGCCCGGATCGAGCATGGACGGGTCATCTCTCGCCTCGTCGGCGACTCCGTGCCTGGGCCTGAGCTCGCGGTCGACCATCAGACGGTTGGTGAGACGAGGAAGATGGGGCTCGGTCGGGAGGAGTTCACTCTGCCGCCGGCGCCGTGAGCCGCCCGTGTGCGGAGCGCGGCGATCGAATCGCATAAGCTCGTTCTGTGTCGACGACCGGTCATCTGGAGGCACCCGGCGGGCCGGTCGGCAGAGGCCCAGCCGGATCGATTACGTACCTCGAGGCGATCCGCGCCGCGCTGCAGGATGCGATGCGCGAGGACGATCGCGTCTTCCTGCTCGGCGAGGACATCGGTGCCTTCGGCGGTGCCTTCGGGGTAACGACCGGGCTCCTGGACGAGTTCGGTGAGACGCGCGTGATGGACACGCCGATCGCGGAGGAGGGATTCGTCGGAGCCGCGATCGGCGCAGCGTGGATGGGTGAGCGCCCCGTCGTCGAGCTCCAGTTCGCGGATTTCATCACCTGCGCCTTCGACCCGATCGTCACCGTCGCCGCGAAGACCCACTGGCGCTCGGGCCAGAGCATCCCGATCACGATCCGCTGCCCGACGGGTGGCGGCGTGCGTGGAGGCCCGTTCCACGCGGGCTCCCCGGAGGGCTGGTTCGTCGGCACCGCCGGTCTCAAGATCGTCTGCCCCGGCACCGTCGAGGACGCCTACGGGCTACTCAGGGCAGCGATCGACGACCCCGATCCGGTGCTCTACTTCGAGCACAAGCGACTCTACCGCACGCTGCGCGCGGAACCACCGCCGCAGGGGTACCGCACTCCGATCGGCCCCGCGACGATCGCGCGAGGAGGGACAGACGCGACAGTGGTCACCTACGGCTCCGGCGTCTCGACCGCACTCGCGGCAGCGGGGCTCGTCGACGGCGATGTCGAGGTCGTCGACCTTCGCACGATCTGGCCGCTCGACGAGCGGACGATCCTCGCTTCGATCGAGAAGACGTCGCGCGTCCTCGTGCTTCAGGAGGCGTCACGCTCGATCGGCGCTGCCGGAGTGATCCTGTCGCTGATCGCCCGCCACGCGTTCGAGCATCTCGACGCGCCTCCCGCTCTCCATGCCCCGCCTGACACGCCTGTGCCGTTCGCGCCCGAGCTCGAAGACGGCTATATGCCGTCGGTCGAGTCGACCGCGGCTGCGCTCGACCGATTGCTCGCCTACTAGTGCGGTCCTTCGCAACCTCGTGCCTGCCTGCCCCTTCGGCGATTGGTCGCCGTGTCCTCGCCCGGGAGAGGCTGCGCCATCTCCCCAACGGGCTACCGATGGTACAAAACGGGGCGGTGCTGTGATGCCGATCGAGCCCTGCGTGGAGACACCGTCAGTCGATGCGGACGAGCGCGTCGCGCTCTTCAGGCTCGTCCTCCTCCAGCGCCTCTTTGAAGATCGCGTGATGACGCTGTACCGCCAGGGGCGGGTGCCTGGCTCGGTCTACACCGGGCGCGGCCAGGAGGCGGTCGCCGCCGGTGCTGGCTTCGCCCTCGGCGCTGACGACGTCGTGGCCCCGCTGAACCGCGAGCTCGCCTGCCACTTCGCACGCGGCGCGACCACGGCCGACGTGTTCCGGAACTTCTTCGGCAAGGCGACGAGCCCGACCTTCGGCAGGGACGGCAACATGCATTTCGGAGCGCCCGCACAGGGCGTTTTCCCGCTCGTCTCGATGCTCGGCGACCTCGTGCCCGTCGTTGCAGGCGCGGCGCTCGCGTTCAAGCGACGTGGGGAACGCCGCGTCGCAATGACGTTCCTCGGTGAAGGTGCCTTCTCGGTAGGTGACACGCACGAAGGACTGAATCTCGCCGCCGTCTGGCAGGTGCCGGCGGTCTTCGTGATCCAGTCGAACCGGTACTCGTACTCGACGCCCGTTGCGCGGCAGATGGTCAACACGAACATCGCGCAGCGGATCTACGGGGGCTGGTCGATTCCCGCGGAGCGCGTCGACGGAACGGACGCTCTCGCTGTTCTCGACACCGTTCGTGCAGCCGTGGAGCGCGCGCGGAACGGCAACGGCCCTCAGGCGGTCGAAGCTCTGTCGGTGCGGATGCACGGCCACGCTGCTCACGACGACGCGCGCTACATGCCGGCGGGGATGCGTGAGGAGTGCGCCGAGCGATACGACCCGGTCGAGCGGCTCGCCGCACGACTTGCACTCGACGGATTCGCCTCCGGAGCGATCCAGGGGATGCGCGACGCAGCGCTCGCGGAGGTCGATGCGGGGCTCGCCGAGGCAGAGCAGGCGCCCGCACCAGACCCGGCAACACTCGAGGACGGCGTCTACGCGGCTCCGCCGTTCTAGCGTCGTCAGGGCAGCAGGCCGCGCAGGACGAGATCGATCAGCACGGCGCGCGAGCGCTCCTCGTCCCAGTCGTGCGCCCGACGGAGGTGCCGGTAGGTGCGGTCGACCGCGTTGACGAGAACGGTCGCGGTCTCCCCCACCTCGACCTGCCTGATCGAGCCGTCGGCGATGCCGTCGGCAAGAAGGCGCTCGATCGGGTTGATGTACCCCTCTCGCGATCGCACCTCGTCGGCGGATTCGTGGAAGAACCGCCGGTCGGCCTCCTCGTCGAGCGCAGCGAGAAACGCGAGATGATCCTCGGTCACCTCGCAGACTGCGACGAGCATCGCCTCGAGACGCTCCGCTCCGGTGCCGCGACCCGTGACCGACGGCCAGAGAGCAGCCTTGAATGCTTCCTCGTAGTCGCGTGCGAGCAGCGCGAAGATCTCGTCGCGGCCGAGGGCACGGCGATGGAGCGTCATCCGCGACACGCCCGACTCCTCCGCAATGCGCGTGAGTGTCGCGGATTGCCAGCCTCCTGCCGCGATGGCACGGCGGGCGCCGTCGATCACGCGTTGCTCGGTGCTCTCTCCCTGGGCCATCGGGTTGGGACGATAGCGTTGCGCGAACGGTACGACAATGTCACACTGTCCGAACATCCCCAAGCGTCGACCCCGCTCCGGGATCGGCCGAGCCAAGGAGGCCACTACCGTGCCGATGATCGAGGTCAAGCTGTACGACCGCCGCGTCACCGAGGAGTCCGTGCCGAAGATGATCGAGGCACTCACGAATGCCCTCGCCGAGTCGAGCGGAGCAGCGCCGGAGCACATTCAGGTTGTCATCCAGGGCGTCGCACCGAGCCACTGGGGAATCGGCGGGAAGCAGCAGTCGTGATGACGAGCAGAACTGGAAAGGATGGACATGGCTTCTGACGTACTGATGCCGTCATCCCCGTCTGAGGCGGTAGCGCTCTTCGGTGACGGCGCCGCGACGACCGTGATCGGCGGCGGGACCGTCCTCATGCCGGAGATCACGTACGGGCGCCTCACTCCCGGCCGGGTGCTCCTGCTGACGAACGCGGGCCTCGACACCGTCGCGACCGACGGAGACACGATCACGGTCGGTGCGACGACGCGCGTCGACGCCCTGGCAGAGCTCGGCATCGACGGGCTCACGGCCTGTGCCGGCAATGTCGCAGACGGTGAGATTCGTTCGCAGGCAACCGTCGGCGGGAACCTCTGCGTCGGCCAGGGCCACGAGGCGCCGCGCGGTGACCTGCAGGGCGCCCTGCTGGCTCTCGATGCAACGGTCCGATCGGCAGGCCCCGGTGGCGAGACGACCCAATCGCTCGAGGAGTTCCTCCCCCACCGGCACGGTCGACTCGTCCTCGACGTCAGCTTCACGCGGCCGGCCGCATCGGCATTCGCGGCGCTCGAGTACCCGCACACGCACGAATACACCGTGCTCGCGGTCTCGGGAACCCGCACTGCGGACGGCACGATCCGGCTTGCGGCAACGGGTATTGCCGGCCCCGGAGCGCGACTCCGGTCGGCCGAGGCAGTCGTGTCGGATCCGGAAGCGGCAGGGGCCGCAGCAGTCAACGACGTCACGTTCGCCGACGACGCGCTCGCATCTGCCTGGTATCGCGAGCAGACACTGCCGGTGCTCGTCCGCCGCGTTCTCACTCAACTCGAGGAGTCGGCATGAACCTGACGATCAACGGGGTCGAGACCCCGATCGAGAGCAGGCCGCTGACGAGCCTGCTCGATGTGCTTCGCGAGGAGCTCGGAATCACGAGCCCCAAGGCCGGCTGTGAGCAGGGTGGCTGCGGCGCCTGCACGGTGCTCGTCGACGGCGAGCCCCGGCGGTCGTGCCTCACGCCCGCGGCCTCGGTCGACGGCGCCACGATCACTACTGTCGAAGGGCTCGGCACGCCGGAGAATCTCTCCCCGGTGCAGCAGGCGTTCACGCATCACTACGCCGCACAGTGCGGGTTCTGCACGTCGGGAATGATGATGGCCACTTCTGCCTACATCGACAGCGGCGGAACGGACGACCGCGAGGCGATTCAGCACGCCCTGGGTGGCCATGTCTGCCGCTGCACGGGCTACGTCAAGATCATCGACGCCGTCGCAGCGGTGGCTCGCGGCGAGTCGTTCGACCCGAACGTCACGGCAGCAGGAACGGCCATGACAAACCTGGGAGGTATGGCATGAAAGCGGTAGGCGCGCGCGTCCCCCGCTATGACGGCGTCGCCCACGCGACGGGCCGAACCGAGTTCGTCGACGACGTCCGGATCCCCGGCACGCTCTGGGTGAAGGCGTTCCGCTCGCCGGCGCACAACGCCACGATGACGAACCTCGACACGAGCAAGGCCGAAGCGATGAAGGGCGTCCACGTGATCACGTGGGAGGACGTCCCTCTGCTCGAGTACGGCCACCTCTCGGCCCTCGGGATCCCGGCCGACGAGCCGCTGCTCGCGAAGGACGAAGTCCGGTACCTCGGCCAGCCGATCGCGATCGTTGCTGCACCGAGCGAGGACGCGGCAATGGCGGCGGTGGATTCGATTACCGCCGACTTCCAGGAGCGGCCCGCGCTCTTCGACGTCCGCAAGGCGTTCGACTCGGATGCCCCGGTGATCCATCGGGAAGGCAACTGGTACGCGCACTTCGAGAACGAGATGGATCGGCGCCAGATCCGCAAGGGCAACATCGAAGAGGCGTTCGACAATGCCGACCTGATCGTCCAGGGCGTCTATCGCCCTGCCGCGATCGAGCACGCCCCGATCGAGACGCAGGTGTGCCAGGTCGTCCCGGAGGCGAACGGCAGGCTCACGATCTACTCCTGCACCCAGGCGCTCTACTTCTCGATGGGCGTCGTCGCCGCGCACCTGCAGCTCCCGTTGAACAAGCTGAAGGTCGTCGGCGGCACGGTTGGCGGTGGCTTCGGCGGCAAGGTCGACACGGCAACCGAGACCATGTGCGCGCTCCTCGCCCAGAAGTCGGGCAAGCCGGTGAAGTGGCGCTGGACGCGCGAGGAGGAGTTCCTCTGCTCGTCGACGCGGGCACCGTGGCACATGGAGGTCGCGGATGCCGTCACGAAGGACGGCTGGATCCTCGGCCGCAAGATGCTCACCCTGCACGACTCGGGTGCGTACTCCCGGTTCTCGCCGTACGGACTCACGAAGCACAGCTTCCATCACACGGGCGCGTACTCGATCCCGAACCTCGAGTTCAACGGGTACGTCGTCTACACGAACCGCACGCCGACGACGGCAATGCGGGGCTTCGGTGTCACGTCGGTCTCGTTCGCGACCGAAACGCACATGAGCCGGATCGCGCTCGAGCTCGGGATCGACCCGTTCGAGCTGCGCCTCAAGAACGCGAACCGGATCGGTGACACCTCACCGAATCAGATCGTCTACACGGACCCGTCGACGGTGCCGACGATCATCGCGATCGCCGATGCGGTGGGTCATGACCTGAAGCCCGAGTACGCAGCGATGACCCCCGGAAAGCGGTCGGGTGAACTCCTCCCGGAGCACCTCGTCGGACAACTCGGAAACCCGGAGGCCCACTAGTGCCGCTTCTCACAACGTCACGCCTGTCTGCCCCCGAGGCACACGGGCTGCGTGCCCATCCCGGGAGAGGCTCCGCCATCTCCCCTACGACGCAACTTCCGACGTGAGCTAGGAGACGACGATGGCAATCAAAACGGGCCGTGGCTTCGCGGCGATCGAGTACCCCACGGGGATGAATCAGAACGGTGACCCGTCACAGGCGTGGATCAAGGTCAAGCCGGACGGCCGGATCGACGTGTTTGCGGGAACGTCCGACATCGGCAACGGCTCGAAAACGATCCAGTCCCAGATCGTGGCCGAGACGATCGGCGTGCCCTACGAGTGGATCACGTATGACAACTCGAACACCGACTCGTCGCCCGTCTGCACCGGAACGTTCGCCTCGCGCGCAACGTTCGTTGCAGGCAAGGCCGTCGAGAAGGCGGCCGAGAACGTCCGCCAGAAGATCCTCGAGATCGCCGGCAAGGAGCTCGAGATCGACCCTGCCGACCTCGAGATCATCGACGGCGAGGTGATCGCGAAGGGTGCGCCGCAGAAGAAGATCAGCGTTCCCGACGTGGCCGCCGCGGCGACCTGGGGCTACGGTGAGCTGCTCACCGGAACCGGTGCCCAGCTGAAGCCGTTCGCCACGATCGTCGAGCCGGAGACGGGCAAGGTGGACCTCCCACCGCACTCCGCCATCTCGTACGCCTCGTGCGCTGCGGAGGTCGAGGTCGACGAGGAGACCGGTGTCGTCACGGTGACCCACCTCTGGCAGTGCTACGACGTCGGCAAGTCGATCAACCCGACGCTCGTGGAGGGACAGATCGAGGGTGGCGCGGTGCAGGGCCTCGGGCTCGGCATCCTCGAGAACTGCTACCCGTACTACCCCTCGGTCGAGCATCGCGGCGGGCAGTTCGGGGCCTACCTCGTCCCGGGCATGGAGGATCTCCCACAGATCGACACGCTGATCATCGAGAACCCGTCCGCCGACGGCCCGTTCGGCGCCAAGGGCATCGGCGAGATGGCGAATAACGCCCAGCCGCCCGCGATCGCGACGGCCGTCTTCGACGCGGTGGGTGTGTGGGTGACGGAGCTGCCGATCACGCCCGAGAAGGTGCTGCGTGCCCTGCAGGAGAAGGCCGCAGGTGAAGACGCGCCGAAGCGCGATGGCAAGACGGTCATCTTCGACGCCGAGCTCTCGGTCAACGCGGTCGGCACCGGGATCGCGTTCGGAACTGCGGCCTAGCCACTCATGGCAGATTCGCCCTTCCGCTCGTTCAATGGAGAGGAGCCCTTCCCCATTTTCCCCGGGGTAGGGCTCCACCCCATTGCCGGCGACCAGGTCTTCCTCGGCCGGGTCACCTACGAGCCGGGAACGACCGTGAAGCGACACAGCCACGAGCACACCGAGCAGGCGATGCTCGTGCTCGAGGGATCACTTCGGATGACGATCGGCGACGAGACGCGCGAGATCGGGCCGGGCGACGCGTGCATCATCAACCGCGGCATCGAGCACGAGCTCTACTCGGCCGACGGCGTCACCTTCATCGAGGCGCTCTCGCCGGTGCCGCTCGACCACATCGGCGACCGCGAGCGCGATCTCGTCCTCGGTGACCTCAACGGGTCGCTGCACGTCGAGCGGTGAGCCCGGGCAGAAGGACTGCCCTCGTCACCGGCGCAAGCCGTGGCATCGGGGCTGCGACCGCGGAGCGGCTGCGCCGCGACGGCTGGTCGGTCGAGACCGCCGAGCGCTCGACCGGCGTCGACCTCCGGGATCCGCTCGCGGCCGCAGCAGCCGTCGACCGCCTCGACCGCATTGACGCCCTGGTCTGCAACGCGGGCACGATTGTGCGGAAGTCGCTGTTCGACACGACTCTTGACGATTGGCAGCACACCGTCGATCTCAACCTCACCTCGGTCTTCGCCCTGGCGCAGGCTGCGGCGAGGCGGATGGTCGCGGATGGTCGCGGCTCGATTGTCCTGCTCGCCTCGATGATGTCGTTCCAGGGCGGGTTCAACGTCAGTGCCTATGCGGCATCGAAGGGCGGCGTCGTCCAACTCACCAAGGCACTCTCGAACGAGCTCGCCGGGCAGAGTGTCCGGGTCAACGCCGTCGCGCCTGGCTACATCAAGACCGAGATGACCGACTCGTTGGAAGACTGGCGTCGGCGCGAGATCGACGCCCGGATCCCCGCAGGCCGTTGGGGCACGCCGGAGGATGTCGCGGACGTCGTCGCCTTTCTGCTCTCGGATGACGCGCGATACGTGACCGGAGCGGTGATCCCGGTCGATGGCGGCTATCTCGCCCGCTAGAGCGCGATGTGACAGAATCGCCTGACCATGCGGTCAGGAGGAGAGAGAGGCATGAGCCAGCGGGACGCGGACGTCGTTGTCATCGGTGCGGGTGTCGCGGGTCTCGTGGCGGCGTCCGATCTCGTCGCGGCAGGACGCGAGGTTGTCGTCCTCGAGGCGCGAGACCGCGTCGGCGGGCGCCTGCTCAACA
>Ga0163153_10005361_pt1 | contig 15186 bp, 12 predicted proteins | sample OliLakLV19MP6IB1_FD_148629 | JGI IMG/M metagenome (GOLD analysis project Ga0163153, IMG submission 148629) | Freshwater microbial mat bacterial communities from Lake Vanda, McMurdo Dry Valleys, Antarctica - Oligotrophic Lake LV.19.MP6.IB-1 | ecosystem: Environmental > Aquatic > Freshwater >... | reverse complement strand
GTCCAGATCGAGCCCATGGCGTGGTACGCCGGGCCCGCGGGGGACCTCACGCTGCCGGGCACGACCGGGTCGAGTGGGGGGGGCGGCGACGAGGTTGAGCTCTCCGCGCTCAACCTTGACTCGAGCGAACTCTCCCCCGCGGGCGAGCTGCACATCAACGCCGACCACTGGCGCTTCAGCTTCTCGGGGGCCGACTACTCCTCGGACCAGACCACGACCGCGAATGGGGCGTTCCGGATCGGCGGCGTGAACGTCGTCTCGGGCGATGCCCTGCGGACGAGCTTCGACCAGACGACGGTGCAGCTGACCGTCGGCTACCTGGTGTGGACGCACGACTTCGCGGCGGCGTCGCAGAACCCGGCCGATGCGGTCCCCGCCGCGCTGCGCCTGTACGCCCTCGGCGGCGCGCGGCTCATGGACCTGGACATCTCGGTCGAGTCGCTCGTGCCGGCGCGGGCGGGCACCGCGGGAACGGACCAGTTCTTCGGCGAGGTGATCGTGGGCGCACGCGCCGAGCTCGAGCTCGCCGACGACTTCACGGTCGACCTCGAGCTCTCCGGCGGCGGCATGGCCGACTCCGACCGCTCGATCGCGTCGTTCGACCTCATTGTCGGCTTCCAGTGGCGCCCGATCGAGAACGTGGGCGTGCAGATCGGGTGGCGCCAGCTGGCGTACTGGCTCAGCGACGGCGACGGAGCGCAGGAGTTCTCGCTCAACGGGCAGACGGCGGGGCTCTACGGGGGCATCGTGATTCGCTTCTAGGCACCCCGTTTATCGGGTGTGAACACAGTACGAACACGTCGTGAAGATCGTTTCACGATCGTGCTCTTTGAGCCCAAGTCCCCTATTGACCGGGGCTTGGAAATCGGGCATACTGCAATTGTCGGGTACACGCGGCCGTTCTGGTCGCAGCCCGATCGCGGGCCGGCGGTACTTTCCAGCGACCGCAGGTCCGTGGTGGGAATGGCCCCGGCCAAGTCTTTGCCGGGGGCTTGTAGTTGTCGGATCGAGGGTGTACGTCGGCGGGCGAATGTCCGTGCGCCGAGTCCGTCCTTCCGCACAGGCGAGAGAGTGCCAGCCATGCACACGGTGACGAAAAAGGAACTGATCGACCGCATCGCCGAGGAAACCGGGCAGAAGCGCTCGGACGTCAAGCGGACGGTGCAGCGGTTCCTGGCCCAGGTGATGGTCGAGCTCGCACGGGGAAACCGGCTGGAATTCCGCGACTTCGGCGTCTTCGAGGTCAAGCACCGCGCCCCGCGGATCGCGCAGAACCCCAAGACGCTGCAGCGCGTCGAGGTCCCCGCCAAGCGCAGCGCCCGCTTCAAGGCCGGGCGGCTCCTCAAGCAGGGCCTCATCGACCTTGCGTGGCTGGAAGCCGCGCTGCACGACATGAGCGACGACGACGATGCGCCCCCCGCGCCGGTCGTCCACGTCACCCGCGGCGCCGACGGGGCGCGCGGTCGCGAGCCGCACGTCAACGGGCGGGCGGCCCGGTAACTCCCCGGGTCCGCCGCGGTTGTAAAGACCTCTTCATGACGTCATCGCGCGGCCGTGATCTCTCGATCGGCTTTACACAACATTGATCGCATGTTCCGTGTCAAACTGTCGTCCATCAACGATATGTTTTGATCGTGGACACGCGCCGTATTGATTTCCACGTGCACACCCGCGTCAGCCCCGACGCGCTGGACCGCCCCGAAGCGGTGGTCGAGGCCGCACGCCACGCGGGACTTGACGCGATCGCGATCACCGACCACGACCGCTCGGGCGCGTACGCCCGCCTGTGCGCGGTCGGGCTGGCAGACCCGGCGGGGGAGGCCGTCGACGGGTTCCTCGTGATCCCCGGCGTGGAGGTGAGTTGCACGGAGGGGCACGTGCTCGTGCTGGGCGCGGCCTTCGATACGCCCGAGCCGATCGCGGCGAGCGAAGCGGTGGAGCGTGCCCACTGGTGCGGGGCAATCGCCGCGGCGGCTCACCCCTTCGACCGCCTCCGGTCGGGCGTGGGGCTCGCGACGCTCGAGCGGGTCGCGTTCGACGCGGTCGAGGCGTGGAACAGCAAGACGATCGAACCCGGGAGCAACCGCTCGGCCGGCGAATTCGCCCGGTCGCGCGGGTTGCCCGTGATCGGGGGCTCGGACGCCCACTTCGCCGCGGCCCTGGGGCGGGCGCACACGCTCGTCTCGTGCGACGAGTTCACGGTGGCGGGGGTGCTGCGGGCGGTGCTCGCGCATCGCACCGAGATCGTGCCGGGGGCACATTCCACCCGCGAGCTGCTCCGCTATTGGGGCCGCGGCTGCTTCACCCGGCCGTGGGTGTTCGACATGGCCAGGCGGGGAGCGGCGGCGGCGTGGCGCGGGTCGCCCCGGCGGCGCGCGGTAGCGATCACCGGCTGACGCGCCACGGATTGGCTGCTTGGAGCCAAGTCCGTGTCGTGCTGGGCCCCGGTCGCGCCGCCGGGAGCACGGCTTGGCGCAAAGCCGCCAATCCGTGGCACGACGGGCCCGCCAGCAACCTGAATAGCCGCTGGCTGGTAGTCTCTCGACACGGGGGGGACTTGGAGCGTCGCCATGCTCACGGCCTGTCTGATGATCGTCCCCGCAGCCCTCGCCCTCTGCCAACCCGCGCCCGACCCCAGCCTCGACGCGGCCGCGGCGTGGGTGAAGACCAACGCGGTCGCGTTCACCACACCCGTCGCGGGGAGCGGCTTCGACGACATCGCGGGGCTCGGCGCGATGGTCGGCGACGCACGGGTCGTCTCTCTCGGCGAGCCGACGCACGGCACGCGCGAGGCTTTCCAGATGAAGCACCGCCTGCTCGAATACCTCGTCGAGAAGAAGGGCTTCAGCATCTTCTCGATCGAGGCGAGCATGCCCGAGGCGTTCGCGCTGAACGAGTACGTCATCGACGGTCAGGGCGACCCCAGGAAGCTCATCGGGGGCATGTACTTCTGGACATGGAACACCGAGGAAGTCCTCGCGATGGTCGAGTGGATGAAGGCGTGGAACGAGAAGAACCCGCCGGGGGAGGGGGGCACGGGCAAGCCGTGCCTGCAGTTCACCGGCTTCGACATGCAGACCCCTGACGAGGCCTGGGACATCGCCAAGGACTTCATGCGCAAGCACGCGCGCGACCTGCACGACAAGCACAAGGGCGTGCTCAAGGACGTCAAGGCCCTCGCCAAGCGGGGCGTGCTCGGCGGCACCCAGAGCGGGTGGACGACCGCAACCGGCTCGTTCCCGCTCGAGCCCGCCCGCGGCAAGAAGATGCGGTTCTCCTGCTGGATCCGCACCGAGGGCGTCACGGAGTGGGTCGGGGCGTGGGCGCGGTGCGACACGCCCGCGGGGGTCAACGGCTTCGACAACATGCAGGACAAGGGGATCACGGGCACCACCGACTGGACCCGCCACGAGTTCACGATCGACGTGCCGGGCGACACGCACAACATCAACTTCGGGTTCATCCTCGCGGGGGACGGCGCGGTGTGGTTCGACGACGTCGAGGTCGAGCTCGACGGCGTGAAGTTCGAGGATCCCGAGCGGTTCAGCTTCGACTTCGAGAACGACGCGGTGAACTTCCTCACGGCCGGCTCGGGCGAGTACGCGGTCTCACGCACCGAGGCGAGGCCGCACGCCGGGACGAAGTCGCTCGAGATCCGTCGCCGCCCGGAGCGCGAGGTGCCGAAGGTCGACCCCGTGGCGGTAGCGCACGCGGCCCTTGCCGTCGTGACGGACCTGACCGCGCGGCGCGACGAGCTCGTCACGAAAGCGGGGGCGAAGGACACCGACTGGGCAATCCAGAACGCCCGCGTCGTGTCGCAGTGCGCGGCCATGTTCTCGAGCGACCAGGGGTTCAACGTCCGCGACCAGAGCATGGCGGCGAACGTCCTCTGGATCCTCGATCAGAATCCCGGCCAGAAGATCGTGCTCTGGGCCCACAACGGGCACGTGGGCAAGGCCGCGTACTTCGGCATGGAGTCGATGGGCAAGCACCTGACCGCGGCCCTGGGCGACCAGATGATCGTCTTGGGCTTCGCGACCGGGGCGGGGATGTACACGGCGGTCTCACCCGGCGGAGGCGGATTGAAGAGCGACAACGTGCTCGCGCCGCCGCCCGAGGGGAGCGTGGAGTCCGTCTTCGGGGCGTCGGGCGTGCCGAACGCGATCCTCGACATCCGCACGGCGAAGCCGGACGACCCGGGGAGCGGCTGGCTCACCCGTTCCACAGCGATGCGGAGCATCGGCGCGATGGCGATGGAGCAGCAGTTCTTCCCGTGCGTGCCCAAGGACTCGTACGACGTGCTCGTGTGGCAGGCGCAGACGACGCCGGCGCGAACGCTGAAGTGATCCAACCGGCCTTTGAGATTCGTACGCGCCACCTCTCAACATCGTGCGTGAGGTATCAGATGCTGACGCTCGAGTACCTGGCCGTTGGAAGCGACCGCTGCCCATTGATTCGCCTGCACAGCTTCGACCGTGCGGATATTGCCTCACTCACAAATACATGTAAGGCCCTCGCCAACACGCGTTGGACGGAACTTCAGCTGCACCTTCAGCCGTGGGTGCTGGCGCTTGACGGGTGCAGGCTGACCTTGCGTGCGGGCCTATCCGATCGTGGCGTGAGTCAACCCCCGCCGGGAGAATCCTTCGTGATGGAGTATGCCAGGGAGGGGTGGCGCGAAGTCGCCGACAAGATGGCTCCGTTCCTGGACGGAAGCACGGGATTCCAATGGCTGACGAACGAGGGGGACGTCAATGTTCTTCTCTCTCCAAGCGGAGAGTGGTGAAGGCGTCCGCTGGCCCTCGGCTCAAAAAAACACCGAGGACGCAGACGCGTCCTCGGTGGCACCATCGATCTAGTGTTCTGACCCCGAGAGTCACCCCCGCGGCCCCTCCGCCCGAATCTCGTTCGGCAGATCGAACTTCGCGTCGTTATCCCGGAACTTCTTCGCGAGTTCCTTCGCCTTAACGTCGTACTCGGCCCCAACCTTCCACGTGTTCCGCGGGTTAAGGACCTCGCTCGGCACGCCTTCCACCTTGTCGGGCAAGGGCAGGCCGAAGACCGGGTCGGGCGTGAACTTCGAGTTCTTGAGGCTGCCGTTGAGGATCGCCGTGACCATCGCCCGGGTGTACTTGAGGCTGAACCGCTGGCCGGTGCCGTAGGGCCCGCCGCTCCAGCCGGTGTTCAGCAGCCACACGTCGGCGCTGTGCTTGGCGACCTTCTCCGCGAGCATCTGGGCGTAGACCTTCGCCGGGCGGGGCAGGAAGGGGCCGCCGAAGCAGGCGGAGAAGTTGGGCTGCGGCTCGGTGACGCCCATCTCGGTGCCGGCGAGCTTGCTGGTGTAGCCGTTGACGAAGTAGTACATCGCCTGCTCGCGGCTGAGCTTGGCGACCGGCGGCATGACGCCGAACGCGTCGGCGGTGAGGAAGACGACGTTCTTGGGGTGCCCGCCGATCGAGGGGATGACCGCGTCGGGGATGTAATCAACCGGGTACGTCGCGCGGGTGTTCTCGGCGTATTTGGCGCTGTCGTAGTCCGGCAGCCGCGTCGTCTCATCGACGACCGTGTTCTCGAGCACGCTGCCGAACTTGATCGCGCTGTAGATCTGCGGCTCGCCCTCTTTGGTGAGCTTGATGCACTTGGCGTAGCACCCGCCCTCGAAGTTGAAGACCCCGTCGGGGCCCCAGCCGTGCTCGTCATCGCCGATGAGCGCGCGATTCGGATCCGCCGAGAGCGTCGTCTTGCCGGTGCCCGAGAGGCCGAAGAACAGCGCGACGTTGCTCTTGTCCTTCTTGTCGACGTTCGCCGAGCAGTGCATCGGGAACACGCCCACCTCGGGCATGTCGAAGTTCATCGCGTAGAAGAGGCTCTTCTTCATCTCCCCGGCGTACTCCGAGCCGACGATCACGACCATCTTGCGGGTGAGGCTCTGGACGATGATCACCGGGCTCTTGACCCCCAGTCGGGCCTGCTCCTCGGCGGTCAGGCGGCGCTTGCCGGCGTTGAGGATCGTCCAGTCGTGATTCCAGGTCGCGTTCGGGCCGGCCGCGGGCGAGCCCTGGGGGATAAACAGCGTGCGGATGAAGAGGTTGTGCCACGCCTGCTCGGTGACCACCCTCGCGCCAAGGCGATGCTTGGGGTCGGCCCCGACGAAGCCCTCGAAGACGAACAGGTCCTTCTGCTTGTTCAGGTGCTCGGTCGCGATCTCGAGCACGGCGTCGAAGTTGTCGGGTGTGACCGGGGCGTTGAACCCGCCCCACCCGATCTTGTCGTGGATGGACGCGGTGTCTTCGAGGTACTTGTCCTTGGGGCTGCGGCCGGTGCGGTCGCCGGTGCGGCACGAGAGCGCCCCGTTCGCCGCCAATGTACCTTCGCCGCGGGCCACCGCCATCTCAACGAGCTTGGCCGGGGCAAGGTTTTTGTGGATGCGGGCGCCCGAGAGGTCGAGGGCGGGTTGCGCGGGGCGGGCGAGAGTCGTCATGTGGATCAGCTCCGAAGGCTCCGCGGCGCAAACGGCGTTCCCCGATGAGCCGGGGACTCCTGCGCCGGGCAAGCGACAGGTGGGGAGTCTACGTGCGACCCCCGCACACGGCAGCCAGCCGCCATGACTATTTGGATTGTGTTCGGACCCCACTTAGGCGGCCGCCCGCGGCTCCTGCACGGGCCGGCGCTCAAGCGCTTCGCGCACCAGCGCGACCAGGCTCCTGGCTTCCACCGGCTTGGTGAGGTAGTCGTCGCAGCCGACGCTCAGGCACTTCTCACGGTCCCCCGCCATCGCGTTCGCGGTCAGGGCGACGATCCGCCCCGTGTAGCCCTGCTGACGCAGCAGGCTCGTCGCCGAGTACCCGTCGAGCACCGGCATCTGCATGTCCATGAGGATGAGGTGGAACGGTCTCCCATCGGCCGCGGCCGCCGTGGCCGCATCGACGGCTTCCCGTCCGTTCGCGACGACCTGCACCGCCGCCCCCGCGCGCCGCAGATGGAACGAGAGCAGCCGCTGGTTGTCCGGGCCGTCCTCGGCGACGAGCACGCGCACGCCCGTGTCCGCCTGCGGCGTGGGCGGATCGCACGCGCTGAAGGTGGGGGGCGGGGCGCCGGTGGCGGCGGTCGCGCGGTCGGGATCGCTCGCGCCCCGCCCGCCGACGTGCCCGGCATCGATGGTGAGGGTGAAGGTGCTCCCCTCGCCCGGGGTGCTGGTCACCCGGATGTCGCCCCCCAGCGCCCGGGCGAGGTCGCGGGAGATGGTGAGGCCGAGCCCCGTTCCGCCGAAGCGCCGCGTGGTGCTGACGTCGGCCTGCGCAAAGGGGCGGAAGAGCGCCCCGAGCTGCTCGGGGGTCAGGCCGATCCCCGTGTCGAGCACGTCGAAGCGGATCATCGGGCGCTGCCCGTCGTATTCGGTGCCGACGATGAGGCGAACCCCCCCGCTCTCGGTGAACTTGACGGCGTTGCCAACGAGGTTGACGAGGATCTGCGTCAGGCGGGTCGGGTCGGTGGTGACGCGCGTCGGCACCTCGGGGCGGAACTCGGCCGCAAGCACGATCCCCTTGGCCGACGCCCGCACCTGCGCGATGGCGATCACGCCCCGCACCACGTCGCTCAGGTCGCTGGACATCCGTTCGACGGACATCTTGCCGGCCTCGATCTTCGACAGGTCGAGGATGTCGTTGATCAGGCCCAGCAGGTGCTCGGCGTTGCGGCGGATGGTCTGCACGCAGTCGACCCGGTCCTCGGCGGTCTGCTCGGGGTCGAGCAGGAGGTCGGCGAAGCCGGTGATCGCCGCCATCGGCGTGCGGATCTCGTGGCTCATGTTCGCCAGGAACGAGCTCTTGGCGCGGTTGGCGGTGTCGGCGGCGTCGCGGGCGTCGGCGAGCTCGGCGTTGCGGGTCTTCAGCTCCGCCGCGTTCTGGTCCAGGGCGACGAGCATCTCGTTGATCGACCGCGCCAGCGCCCCGAGCTCGTCGTTCCCCTGCGACCGCACACGCCGGGACGCGCTCGCCGCGCTCGTGACGCACGACACATCGAACCCGAGCTGCTCGATCCGCGAGAGCACGAGCTTGCCCAGCCCCAGCACGCTCAACACCCCGAACGCCAGCGCCGCCGCCACCATCGCCATGTTGAACGCGCGAACGGTCTGCTGGCCCTGCGCCGCCACCTCGCGCGGCTTGATCGCCTCGAGGGTCGCCACCGGTTCGCCCCAGAGGCCGGCCAGGGCGCCCCGGGCGGCGGCCCGGTTCTCGTCGAGATAGCTGACCTTGACGCTCCCGACCGGGCTTTCGCACGGAACCGCGACCTTGAACCGCGAGTGCGTCACCGTCTGGAGCCGATGGACGAGGTCGCCGTTGAGCCATCGGACGAAGACCAGCGACCCGCGGGGCGTGCCCGCACCGTCGCCCGGGAGCACCGGTCGCGCGGCGACCAGCACGACGCGCCCCCCCGCCGCCACCGGACCCAGCATCGGGCGCTTGACCGCCTCACGCCCGACGAGGTCGATCGCGAGGTTGAATTCGGCGTTCGCGGAACTGGCCTCCCCGACGACGATGCGTTCACAGACGCGTTGGCCATCGCGGTCGAAGTAGATCGCGGCGTCGACCCCGAGCAGGATCAGGGCGGCGGCGTGGAGGTTGCTGCGGATGTACTGCTCGTGCCCGCTCGGGTCGTGGTCCACGTCGCCTTCGCGGGAGAGGAAGCGGTACGAGTCGTCCCAGACGGCCCAGTCGCCGACTTTCATACCAAGCGCTTCGTTCTCGTGCCAGATCGCCTCGCGGACGCGCTCGAAATTGAGGACCGTGAGCCTGTCCTCGAGCTCAAGGAAGCCGTGCATGACCACGCGATCACACACGGCGTTGATCACGCCGATCGCCACGGTCAGCCCCAGCGCAAGCCAGAGCAGCGTCCTTCGCCGCAGCGATCGCACCGGTGTTGATCCCGGCCGAGGGGCGATCATGACCTCTCCGCAAATTCATGCCGTTTCCACACGCGCGCCGGCCTTCGAGCCGAGGGCCGGCACTGCGCACGCCGGCGGATCGGATATCGACGCGCCGGCGCCGCTCTTTGGGCGTCCCCGACAACAAATCGTGGCCCGACGACGGTCTGCGCCACCCGTTCGACCCCTAACGACGGTCGACGAGCCACAAAGCGGTTATCCGCAGCGCCGGAGCACCATCGCGTGGAACGGCCTCCCCTCGCGCCGGTACTTGCGTTCGAAGTTCGACCCCACCAGCTCCCCCTCCGCGGCGGACACCGGCGGGTTGAACTCGCGCCGCTCAAACCCCCCCGCCGACCCCAGGCCGCCGGGCACATCTGCCGGCGCGGGATCGATCGGCCGCAACCACGGCTCGGCGTGCGTCTGCATCCACGCCCAGTAGTCCTCGTGGTCGGTGACGACGCGCAGCTCGCCGCCGGGGACCAGGATGCGCCGGGCGTCGGCGAGGAACCGGTCCTGGAACATCCGCCGGCGGTGATGACGGGCCTTGGGCCACGGGTCGGGGAAGTAGAGATGGATCACGGCCGCGATCGCGTCGGGCGTGCGCCAGTGGAGGAACTCGCCGGCGTCGGTATGGAGGATGCGGACATTGGCCAGGCCGTGGCGCCCGACGCGATCGGCGGCGTAGTCGGCGTACTCGCGGGCCCACTCGATGCCCAGGAAGTTGTGGGCGTCACGCCCGTCCTTGCCGGCTTCCTGGACGAGGAACGTGCCCTTGCCCGAGCCGACCTCGATCTCGAAGGGGCGAGCGGGGTCGGCGAACCAGGCGCGGGGGTCGAGAAAGCCGGCGCGGGGGTTGGTGGTTACGGCGTCGGGGAGCGGGGGGAGTTCGATCTTTATGGTTGACATGAGATTTGTGGGTGGCTCACAAGGACGGCGTCTTCGCCGCGATCTGGCTCTCGGCACAGGCGGGGCATACCCACGCAGTCAGACCGCGGCGCCGACGTCGGCGACTTCCTCGAGGGCCTCCGACCCATGCTGCGAGGGAGCGGGGGTCACCGCCCCGTCACCCGCAGCAGCCCCCGATACTCCCCGTACGCCTCCGGGTGCGACTTGTGATCGCTTACCCGGTCTCTGACCACCACGAACCCCGTTTCACCGAGCAGACCCTTGATTGTCTGCTCGGTGAACGGGTTCGGGTGCATCGCGTCCCGATAGTTCATCAGGTCCACCAGCAGCCACAGCAGCCCGTCGGGGCGCAGCAGCCGCCGGATCTCCTGGAGCACCACCCGCGGGTTGTCGACGTGGTCCAGAGCGTTCTCGATCACGACCACGTCGGCAACCCCGCCGGGCAGCGGGACCCGTTCGCCCGTCGCGGCCAGGAACACCACCGACTCGGCCTCCGCCGGCAACAGCCCCTCGGCGACGTAGCCGTCGGCGATCGGGTCCACCGCCACCGCCCGGCGCCACGGCACGACGCAGATCGACGGGAACGGCCCGGGGCCCAGCTCGACCGCCGTCTTGCTCCGCGTCCAGGCGTGGAGCTCGGCGTCGCCGCTGAACCCCAGGAAACGACCCAGTTCCGCCATGCGGTCGCGCTGCCAGCGCCCGTAGACGGTCGCGAAATCGTCCCCGGTGACACGCCGGCACTCGCCGTGCACGAACGAGACCCAGAACGCGAGCTCCTGGCGGTATTTCTCGGTCAACGCGCCGATCGCCGGCAGGTTGGGCCCCAGCGCGGAGCCGTCGGCCAAGGTGCCCTGCCAGGAGCCCGACCCGATGAAGTCGCGGGCCAGCGCGCCGGACCATTGTTCGGCGATTGTGTCGAGCTTGGCGTGGACGTCGGCCAGTCCCGGCCGCATGGCCCGGTACACGAGCGTCTTGAGCCGCGAGGCGTGCGGCACGGGGAGGGCCCGGGGAGGGCCGGGAAGGGGTTGGGGCGAGCCGTTCTCCATCTTTCACGATGGTAGGGGCGTGGACGTGTGATCCGAACGGGGGGGGTGGACGTATAACGGTGGGAAGGGCCCGGCGAGTCGGCCGGTCCGACTTCTTTGAACGCCCCGGTGTCGCCGATAGAAGAGAGTCGAGGGCGCGCCCGGGCAGACCCAGCCGATTGGTCCTTGGAGACCGGTGTGGGGTTTCGACGCGCGACGGACGGCATCGCCGGGTGTTGGCCCGGGGCGTTGGTCAACTGGACGCGTCGACCGCTGGACGCGTGTTTGTTCAAGGAAGGACGCTAGAGGCATGCGCGACGAGACCACCAAGCCGATTTCCGGTGCGTTCGAGCACGGGCGCGGGTCGAGCGAACTGCTCGCGCAGATCGAGAACAAGCTGGACCGAAAGAGCTTCCGCCAGCACCACTGGGAGGGCTCGCTCGCCGAGTACCTCGACATCGTGCTCGCCAACCCGGGCGTGGTGCGCAACGCGTACCAGCGGGTGTACGACGCGATCCTCTCCTTCGGGTTCGAGAAATACCGCCTCTTCAAGAAGGACGTGGTGCGGTACCACTTCTTCAGCGACCCCATCGACACCGGCGCCGACGCGATCTTCGGCCTTGACTTCGCCCTCATGCAGCTCGTCGACGTCTTCCGCTCCGCCGCCGAGGGCTACGGCACCGACAAGCGCATCCTCCTGCTCCACGGCCCGGTCGGTTCGAGCAAGAGCACGATCGCCCGACTCATCAAGAAGGGCCTCGAGTGGTACAGCCGCAGCGACGCGGGCGCGCTGTACAGCTACTCGTGGCAGCTCGACGAGCACTGCGGGCCCGGGGCCAAGAGCCACGAGTTCCCCTGCCCCATGCACGAGGAGCCCCTGCTGCTGGTCCCCAAGGAGGCCCGCGAGGACCTCTTCACGCGCCTCAACGACCGCTACGCCCCCACGAACCGCGGCGGCAAGCTCAAGATCGCCGGCGACCTGTGCCCCTTCTGCCGGCGCGTCTACGCCGAGCTCATGAAGCACTACGCCGGCGACTGGCGCCGCGCCATGGACCACGTGAAGGTCCGCCGCATCATCCTCAGCGAGAAGGACCGCGTCGGCATCGGCACCTTCCAGCCCAAGGACGAGAAGAACCAGGACTCCACCGAGCTCACCGGCGACATCAACTACCGCAAGATCGCCATGTTCGGCTCCGACTCCGACCCGCGGGCGTTCAACTTCGACGGCGAATTGAACATCGCCAACCGCGGCGTGTGCGAGTTCATCGAAGTCCTCAAGCTCGACGTCGCCTTCCTCTACGACCTCCTGGGCGCGAGCCAGGAGCACCTCATCAAGCCCAAGAAGTTCGCCCAGACCCACATCGACGAGGTCATCCTCGGGCACACCAACGAGCCCGAGTACAAGCGCCTGCAGAGCAACGAGATGATGGAGGCGTTCCGCGACCGCACCATCAAGATCGATATCCCCTACAACATCCGCCTCGACGACGAGATCAAGATCTACCAGAAGGACTTCGGGACCGATCGCATCAAGAACATCCACATCGCCCCGCACACCCTCGAGGTCGCCGCAATGTGGGCCGTGCTCACCCGGCTGGAAGAGCCCAAGAAGGCCGGCCTCTCGCTCCTGCAGAAGATGAAGCTCTACAACGGGCGCGCGATCCCCGGCTTCACCGAGGACTCGATCAAGGAGCTCAAGGAAGAGGCCACCCACGAGGGGATGGACGGCATCAGCCCCCGCTACATCCAGGACAAGATCTCCAACGCGCTGGTCAGCCGCCAGGCCGTCGACGAGAAGTGCATCAACCCCTTCATGGTGCTCAACGAGCTCGAAAGCGGCATGTCTCACCACTCCCTCATCAGCGATGAGGACGTGAAGAAGCAGTTCCGCGAGCTGCTGGCGGTCGTGAAGGAGGAGTACGAGGACATCATCAAGGCCGAGGTCCAGCGGGCGATCTCCGCCGACGAGGACGCGATCAAGCGCCTGTGTACGAACTACATCGAGAACGTCCGGGCCTACACCCAGCGCGAGCGCGTGAAGAACCGCTACACCGGCAAGGACGACGAGCCCGATGAACGCCTCATGCGAGCGATCGAGGAGAAGATCGACATCCCCGAGAGCCGCAAGGACGACTTCCGCCAGGAGATCATGAACTACATCGGGGCCCTGGCGCTCGACGGCAAGAAGTTCGAGTACAACACGAACGCCCGGCTCTACAAGGCCCTGGAGCTCAAGCTCTTCGAGGACTCGCGCGACACGATCAAGCTCAAGAACCTCGTCTCCAGCGTCGTCGACGACGAGACCCAGCAGAAGATCGACGTCGTCAAGCAGCGGCTCATCAAGAACTTCGGCTACAACGAGACCAGCGCCACTGACGTGCTCAACTACGTCGCCAGCATCTTCGCGCGGGGAGACACGAAGAAGTAAGCCCACCGGCGCCCTTGGGCTCCACATGACGCCGGACCTGAGTCCGCGAAGGTCCGGATCAGGTCGCCCATGCGCCAAGCTAGAATTCCGCCGGAGACCCCCCCATGACCCTCCGAGGAACCGTCCGAGACGGCATGATCGCGATCAACACGCACGGCACACTGCCCGAAGGGGCGGAGGTGGAGGTCGTACGCGTGGAACCCGTCAAGGCCGGGCGTGCCGCTCCGGTCGCCAAGGGCAAGAAGCAGAAGAAGAGAAAGAAGACCGCCCAAAAAGCCCCCCGCCGGTCGACCGGCAAGCCGGACAGCCTGATGAGCCTCGTCGGCATCTGGAAAGATCGCGCCGACTTCAAAGGTCTGACCACCGAGCAGATCCACCGTCAGCTCCGCGCCAAGGCGATGGGCGGCTCGCACCGTGCTTAGTCTGCTCGTCGACGCGGCCGTACTCATTGACATTTTCAATGCCGTGGACCCCGCGCCCGCGTTCGCTCGGGACCAGCCGGCGTCGGCGATGGGCCTTCACCCGGTGGTTGAAGCGGAAGTGTTCGCGGGCGCCCGTTCGCGCCAAGATTTGCGGCTGCTGATCGGAACGATGTCGATCCTGCCGCGTGTCCGGGTCACCACCGAGGACTTTGACCACGCGATCGCTTTCGTGTGCCGATATCGCCTCTCCCACGGCGTCGGCTGGCCCGACTGCCTCATCGCCGCGACCGCGATGCGCCTCGGGCTCCCCGTCGCGACCACGAACGTCAAACACTTCCGCACGATCCGGGGGCTCAAGGTGGTGCGGCCGTACTGAGCCTCCCGCGGCTGGCCCGCTTTCACCACCCGAAACCCTCCGCCGTGCCGCCCTCCGACTACCTGCTCGCCGATGAAGATGACTGCGGGCGTCCGCTCCCGAACATGCCGGCGCACGTCCGCACGCAGACGATCTGGCGCGACGACCCCGTTCCCGTCAAGGCCACGCGCGCACCGATGCTCGCGGTGATCGCCGCGCTGCTCCTCCTCGTCATCGCCATGACCCTCGCCGCCCGATTCCCGCACGCGGCGAGAGTTGTCCCGTGGTACGTCTACGCCCTGCTGCTGCTCGTCGTCGTCGTTCTGCGCATCCGCCAGATCTTCCGCCAGCCGACAATCTCGCACCGTGCCCGACGCGAGCAGCGCGCCCGCGTCACCGCCCTCATCGCCGCGTACGGGCGGTGCGGCGCCTGCGGCTACGACCTCACCGACATCCCACCGAACGTGGACGGCTGCGCACGCTGCCCCGAGTGCAACGCGGCGTGGAACCTCGATCGAGCAACCATGCGGGCCTGCGACCCCCGCACCGACCCCGTGCTCGCACGCCACCTCCGCTGGAGCGTCCTCTACGGCCAGCACCCGCTCAGCGACGACGACCGCGGCGTGCCGCTCGATTCCCCCAGCTTCCGGTTCCGACGCTGGCTCCGGTCCGATCGGCGCGGACGTGCGTTCTGGGGCCCGCGCCTCGCCCCGAGGCGCGAATCGCGCTCGTGGCTGATGGGCTGGGTCATCAGGGCGACGCTGACACTCTGGATGCTCGCCAACGCCGGCGTGGTCGCCACGCACCCAATGCACCGGCTCACGATGATCGAGATGCTCGGGCTCGCCGTGCTCAGCGGGGTCATCGCGATCGCCGTGGTGATCGTCGCGTGGCGCAGCGGCTCGCCGGTGGAATGGGCCCGCGACCTGATCCTCACCGCTCGCGTCTGCCCGAACTGCCACGACGACCTCCCCGATCCCCGGTACGTCCACCCCACCTTGGACGGCTGCACCGCGTGCGCGACCTGCGGGCGCGCCTGGCGGCTGCCCCCGACGAATCCCGGCACGTCGACGTCCTAACCGCGCCTCAGCGTAACCTTCCTTCCTATGGCCACGAGTTCCCCC
>Ga0163153_10005358_pt1 | contig 15189 bp, 12 predicted proteins | sample OliLakLV19MP6IB1_FD_148629 | JGI IMG/M metagenome (GOLD analysis project Ga0163153, IMG submission 148629) | Freshwater microbial mat bacterial communities from Lake Vanda, McMurdo Dry Valleys, Antarctica - Oligotrophic Lake LV.19.MP6.IB-1 | ecosystem: Environmental > Aquatic > Freshwater >... | reverse complement strand
TTTTACTTTTTCGGCACACTTCACCAATCTAGCAGCGGATGATCTCTCGCTGTTGCTCTACGCCTTGACGTTGGAGACAACTATTGAGACAAACATGCGTCATAAGATTGGTTATGCCAAACCGGCTGGTCTAGGCAGCGTTCATATTGAATTAAAGGAATTGATGTTGATTGATTACAAACAACGATATACTTCCGGAACAGGCGGCAAAACAGTCCATGTAGATATCGCGTTGAAGGATTTTGTTGCTCAACAGGTACAACGCTTTACCAGCAATCAACAGTCGAATACATTGAGTGATCTGCGCCGCATCTGGCAATGGCCACCCCAACATGAAATCGCCTATCCAGATCAACAATGGTTTGAAAAGAATCCACAAACGCCTATCAGCAAAACATAGGTATAATCTATCCATCTGGAGAGAAAATGAGTAATATATTGATAGCAACCCTGGGGGAATCGCCTATCGTTGTCACTGCTGCAACCAAAGCCCTGCGCGAACTTGAATCTATTGCAATCGATATTGTCGAAATCCTCTATCCATCTATCGAAAGCGAACGCCTGATCGGGTTGGGGTACGACATGATTGAGGAACACTTACGCGACAAGTGTGAGGTGCGTCCTCAACCCCTTAACTTTGCCGATACTAATACCAGAGAAACATCGTTTGAGTTCTTGCAAACATTGAATGGGCTATTAGAAACACACGAACGCAATCGCGATGATGTTTATTTGCTGCTGGCTGGTGGCCGGAAAAACATGAGCGTACTGCTAGCGGTGATCACGCAATTTTATCCTTGTGTCAAAGGTTTATATCATATTCTAGATAAACATGAAGATGATCCTGCGAAACGGAATTTTCATTCTATCGAGTCGCTTGTCGAGAACGAACCACAGCGCGCCCAATGGCTTGAACCTGCTATTGAAAATCTAATTCTGGTTAGATTACCTTACCAACCCATCGCAAACGCTATTGAATTGCGCAAGTGGTTGAGCAAACAAACACAAAGCCAAGATGCACCGATCAGTATAACGGTGGAAGCAGAATCATTTTTTGGACGTATTTTTCAGCAAATAAGATCTGGCAGCGCCTCTCTTACTGTTCATCTGACTAGAACTGCGTATGAGCAATATTGTGATTGGGCGGATCGTGGGGACAATCGGCGAGAACGAATTGATGCCTATCTCAAATCAATGGGAGATTTGAACTGGCTGAAACATGCTCGGCACGATAAATTTAGCAGTAATCAACTTGTCTTTCATTTTTGTAAAGTTAGCAAAACAGCCGAACGTCCATTTTTCTATACACTTCCATTGACCCTTGATACACCTTCTCCCAAAGCTGTAGAACAAGTGATTGTCTGTGGTTTTTCTGTTCACACGAATGAAACAGACTACGATGTCAGTGGTGAAGATTGGATGCGACGCGGGGATTTTGCACCAGTGAAGAAATTGCCCGACTTGCCCAAACGGCCTATTACATTGATTGCCCCGCTAGGGCAATCACCAATGGTAGTGACGCAGGCTTGTGTGCTACTACAGGAACGGGAAAATTTGGCAATTGAGCGAATTGTTGTGCTCTATCCACAGAAAAATGCGCGTATTCGCAATGCAGTGAACATCTTAAAAGAAGTATGCAAACGTCGTAATCTTACCTTTGAGCCAAAGCCAATCGAGCAGCTAGGGGATGTGCGTAGCGAAGAGGATGGGAATATCTACATTCAAAGCTTGCAAAATGTAATCATAGATGAACGGAAACAGTTTTCAGGAAGATCAATTGTATTATTGCTTTCTGGAGGGCGTAAGGGAATGAGCGTTTTGTCCCTCTACGCTGCCCAGGTAGCAGGTCTCGAACGCGTTTATCACACAATCATCCTTGATCCTAAGCTTGAAGCACGCATCGAGATTGAATGCGCTATAGGTGCAATCAAAAGCTTATCTACAGCAGAGCAAATACGCCGTTTATTCTTGGATATATATGATCATGCTCAGTTTGATTTAGTGTCGATTCCTGTGATCAAACTTCAGCAAAGTAGTTAGCCGTTTAAAGAGAACTAAATTTAATGGCAAATATAAGGAAGGATCGCCTGTAACAGTGCTAGCATCACGGTTGCAACTTCACCAGCAGTGCTTGTTGTTCAGCCCAGACACTTTGCCAGAAGAACCAATCGTTGTACTCTTCATGGGCTTGTGGAGAATCGAGGATAGGGAGGAGTTCAGTCTCAAAGCGTTCAAAGGATAAACCATAGCGTTGTTCAAACTGCTGAAGATGCAGCTTGGCCTCGGCAAGCTTCGCTTCAAGCTCGCGGAGGCGCGCTCGCGTTGCTTCATATAATCCAGCGCGAATCAAGGACTCGCGTTCTGTTTGGGGCAGTTCCGCCAAGGCGGCCGGTAAATCCACTAAAATTTGTGTCATAGGTTGAGTTTATTTCCTTGATTTTCGTCGAACAGATATTGACTTTTACTCATATAATCTTCCAAGTTCATACGCTTGTCCTTGTTCCAATAAGTGCAGCACATTTGTTTATCAGTATACCATAACCCAGCAGGATGATTCAACAGGAAAGCCGAAACAATCCGATGATTTTACTCAACTTTTCTCACCCATTGACGGCCACACAGCGAACAGAGATTGAAGGGCTGGCCGGCCAAGCGATTGGGCGCACCCTTGAGATTATGCCTCAATTTGACGAACAGCAACCGTTTGGACCACAAGTAGTAACGCTGATGCAGCAGATCGATCTGACACCAGCCGCTTGGCAAGGGGAGCCGATCCTGGTGGCACTGCCCAGTTTGAACTTTATCGCTGCCGCGCTGTTGGCCGAACTGCATGGGCGTATGGGCTACTTTCCGCCGATTGTGCGTACACGGCCAGTCGCGGCTAGTGTGCCACGGTGTTATGAAGTGGCGGAAATTTTGGATTTACAGGCAGTGCGCGAAGGGGCGCGCCGGCAACGATAACCAGACGGACTTAGGACTGTGGCCGAAAGGGGAAGCTATGTCGTGGTTACGGACGATTTATTTGCAGATACGCTATAATCCTTTGCTCTCATTTGTCATTGGGGGTCTGAGTGCCTGGGCGCTTGACCAGGTCGCTGGTCAGTTTTTTACGCGCGCCGGTGTTTTTGGTATAGTTGCCGCGTTGGTCAGTGTTATTCTAACTGTGTTGCTGTATCAGGTGGTGCTCTGGGCCATTCGCCGCTTATTGCCGGCGCCGACGCCGCGTGTGGGTGTCGCACCGGCTCCTCACCGTGGGTTGATTCTGCTCTTTGGGCGCACCGAGACGGCGCTGAAAGCCATTGAACCACACCGAAATCGCCTTGACTTCATCTGGTGGGTTGTGACCGATAAGACAGCCGAGGAGTTACGCTTGATGCGCAACCACTGGTGGGGCAGCGCCACGGCAACCCCCGAACTGGTGCATGACGAATTTTCACCCGGCGAGACCGAAAATGCCGTGGCCCGTGCGATCAGTCACGCGGCCGTTCTGGGGTTAAAGCCGGCCGACTTGATCTGTGATATTACCGGCGGTACCAAAGCGATGACCGTGGGCGCCTTTGCGGCCGGCCTCCAACAAAGCGTCGCGCTCCAAATTGTGCCTGCCCGTTATGATAAGGAGCGTAAATCCCCCGTTCCACTGGATGCAATTCAGATCCATCCGATCGTTCAGGAGTGAAAAAGTATGCTTATCTCTATCGTCCTCACCCTTACCTCCGCCACCGACGCCACCCTGCCGGCTCACTTGGGGCGCGCGACCTATGCGGCGACCCTGGCGCGTTTGCAAGCGCTTGACCCGGCGCTTGGGTCTGTCATTCATGACGGCGATGGGCCGAAGCCGATCACCTGTTCCGGGCTGCTCAACGGGCGTGTCTTTCGCGATAGCATGACAATTCGCGCCGGCGAACCGTACTATCTGCGCGTCACCGGCTTGACGCCATTGGTCAGCCAGGCGTTGGAGGCAGCACTCCTCCACACCCCACCCGCTACCTGGACGCTGGCCGGTCATGAATTTACAATGTTGGGCGTCTGCTGTAATGCCGATGAAGAGCCGTGGAGCGGACGCACCACCTATGAGACATTGGCAGCGGCGCAGTTGTTACAAGCAAGTAGTCTGCCGCGCAAAGCCTCCCTGCTCTTTCACAGCCCAACCTCCTTTCAATCCAAAGGGATGCACATTCCTGTCCCGCTGCCCAATCTACTCTTTGGCAGCCTGGTGGACCGTTGGAACATCTTTAGCCCGATAACGCTTAGCCCGGATGTGCGGCGTTTTGGCGAAGAGATGGTGGCGTTGAGCAGCTATCAATTGGAAAGTCAGATTGTCATGCAAAAAGGGGGATCACCCTTGATCGGCGGTGTGGGCCGCGCTACCTACACCGCGCTCGGCGGCGACCGCTACTGGCTGGCCACCATGCAGATGCTCGCCGATTTTGCCATGTATAGTGGGGTGGGAGTCAAGACGACGATTGGCATGGGGCAGGTGAGGAGGATCGCGTAGTCCGGGGTCAAGGAGTCCAGAGTCATGTCGTCCTGAGTCCGAGGTCAAAAGCAGTCGGAAGTCTGGGGTCTGGACTACAGACTCTGGACTTCCGACTCTGGACTTAGATATACAAATTGTAATAATATTACAATAAAATCTTAAATCCTGTTGTATAATTACAAACATGCGCGCGAGCGTCTAGTCCAGAGTCGAGACTACGGACTCTGGACTGCGGACTACGGATAAAGAGGAGGTTGACAATGGCGTCCAACTTCGAATTCCAGAAGTTATCGGGTGGGCTGAACGATAAAGCCGCGCAAAGGACGTTAGCGGATGTCTACGCAATCGCTTGCACGGCCTATGCCAACCAAATCCACGGCAGTGGGGAACTGTTGATCATGCATTGTTTGAATACGGCACAGATACTCTGGGACTGGACAGCCGATAGCCAACTTGTCATTGCCGCTTTGCTCCATCATATCTTCGACGAGCGTTATATCAACACACTGGTGAGCACAGATACAGTCATGTCGGTAATTGGCAAAGAAGGGTTTGCCCTGGTTGACGAAGTGAATCGCCTTAGCCACATCCGTCAAGCGTTGCTCCAACAGCGCGCCTACCAAGAGTTGGCGCTGCTTTTGGAGAAGTTGCCTGATATAAGCATCGCTTTGATCAAGCTCGCTTCGGGTTTGGACATTGCGCGCAAGCTCTCCGCTTTGCCGGATGATGAAAAGAAATATGAGTTGGCTCACTTCAAATTAGGCGCTTACGGCCCCACAGCTTATCGGTTGGGAATGCGGGCTGTGAAGCAAGAGATCGAAGAACTATGCATGGAGGTTTTATTCCCGGGGCCGTACAAAGTGATCCAGCAATACCAGGCAGAGTTGAGCCAGGTGTATGAGGAAACATTGCATACTTTTCAACAAGCGCTGGATCAGCGCAGTCAAGCCGAGGGCTTGCTGCTCAAAACCTTCCCCAGCCGGCGAAGCATCTATCGTCTCTTTCAAGCACTCCGCGCCAAAAAATTGCTGGAGTTTACTGCGCAAACACTCAAGGAATATCTCAAACCATCCGACCTGCAGGATCTGATCGTGCTGACGACAACCAAAGCAGATTGCTATCAGCTTTTGGGTCTTGTGCATGAGATGGGGCGTCCCTACGCCGAAACGTTTCGCGACTATATCGCCACGCCCAAGCCTAATGGCTATGCCGCACTTCATACGACCATTGACTACAAGGGCAATGAACTTCGGGTCTTCATACGCACGGAAGCCATGCACACTGTAGCAATGGCAGGAATTACAGCCGTAGAAGCGTTCCAAGGCTGGCGGGAACGGGCAGTGCCATCCTGCACCAACAGCGCCACGGACAAAACTAACGCTGTGCCGAACTCGCCAGTCAACGCGCTGGTTGACTCTCTCTTTCAACCACCGAAGATAGATGATTCTGTGCAAGTTTTCACCCCGCATGGGGAGAAAAAGCAACTGACTAGAGGCGCCACCCCCTTGGATTTTGCCTATCATATTCATACTGAGCTTGGCCACTACTATAGCTGTGCCCGCGTCAATGGCAAAACAGTTCCCGACAGCTACAAATTGCAAAATGGCGATGTGGTCGAGATCATCGTTGACCGCAACGCATCTCCCACTCGCCGCTGGTTGGCTCTGGTTGTTACCAAAAAAGCCCGGCAAAAGATTCGCGAATGGCTGAATCAAGCACCTAAACAGCGCGGCTACGACTTGTTGAGCCAGGAATTGACCAACCGTGGATTGGATTGGGACGATCTTCAAGTGCAGACCGGCTTAGAAAAGATTGTCAAAGCCCATTTTGGCGGCATTGAACAGTTATTGGAAGAGGTCGGCACTGGACGCATCGCGGCCACATTAGTGGTTAATGATTTGCGGCAGCCGTCCAAATTACCGCTCCAGTTCAGGCGAGTTGTGATTGCACCAGAAGTACGGCAAAGCGTAACGACAAAACGGCTTTGGGTCAAGCTGGCCAAGTGTTGTCGGCCGGCTTATCCCGATCCAATCATCGGCTGTGTGCGCAATTGTGTGGTTAGCGTGCATAAGATGAGTTGCGGCAATGCCGCCAAGGCTGGGCAGCAGATCCCCGTGGCCTGGGAGCAACGTCCCACCGAACTATTCAAGCTGGAAATGCACCTGGATGGATATGATCGGCTCGGCTTAATGCGCGATATTACCACTGTTGTAACCAATCAGGTCTTGAACATGTCGGATTTACGCGCCGAGAAAACCGCGCTAGAGCGGGTGCGGATTTTTCTGACACTAGAATTAACTGTGCCGCGGCTGCCGAATACCTTCTTAACCGAACTGCGTTCGATCGACGGGATCACGCAGGTGAGTATAGGCGATGGTCTCTTGTCGTTAGCGGCTGTATTGGGCGCGACGCAGTCGCAGAAAGCCGGGACATTTGCTAGCGTCGGCAAGTTGCATGAGCTAGCAAATCCCTATAGCCCCGGACGGCCCATCCACCATAAACATCTGTTTTTTGGGCGCGAGCGCGAGCTACGTGCGCTAGTTAACCAACTTACCCCTGCAAGCCAGTCCACCTGTGTATTGCTCTACGCCCAGCGTCGCACAGGGAAGACTTCGCTGGTGCGACGCGTGGCGGAAGATATCTACGTCAGACGCGAGTATATGCCAGTTTTTGTCGACCTGGCGCATTTTTCCGCGAATAGCGATTACGAAGTGATCCGTTATATTAGTCGATACATTCATCGCGAAGTGGCGGAACTGGACTTTGCATTTGAACCACTCCAATCACTCAAAGCAGAAGAAGATCTCTATCTGCGTTTTGAAGAGAGCCTGGTTGAGTTTAACCGGCGTAGCGGAAAACAAATTTTGCTAATCCTCGATGAATTTGACGCTTTATTCGAATCACTACAGAAAGGTGTTTTGTCGCCGCGTTTCTTTTCGGCGCTCCGCTCCTGGACGCAGACGCAGCCCCTCACCCTACTGCTCGTTGGCTACAGTAGCCTGGCCGACCTGCTGACCCAGCATTGTCCCCAACTTTCTAATGTCTTCACGATGAATGGGCTTGGCCCCCTGCAGCAGGACGATGCGCGTGCTTTGATTGTACGGCCTGTGCAGGGTTTGCTGGACTATGAAAATCATGTTGTCGAACAGATTCTTACCTTGACCGCCTGCCACCCCTATTACATCCATCTACTCTGTGCGAAATTGTTTGCCAATGTCACCAGCCGCTATCGTACATTGATCACATCCAAAGACCTGGAAGAGACTCTGGCCGAACTGACGAACAATATCAGTGCCAGTTACTTTACCCATTTGTGGAGCGACAAAGAACCTCTGCAAAAAACAGTTCTCACCTATCTTGCCCATACCAGTAGAGAAGAGGGCCACACCGGTTGGGGAAATCTTGATGCAATTGCTCATTTTATTGCGAGCGATTACAATCTCCAGGCTCGGCTCTCCACGACGCTCGAAGTTTTATGCAAACTTGACACACTGGAAAAACAGATGATTGCCGGCCAAGGGTGCTATCGCATTAAATTACCCTTGTTTCACCAGTGGATCATCAACAACTGGCCGCTATAGTCAGTGGTTGGACTGAGGATATGAAACAAAATCCATTTATCAATCGTAGACCGACTGACAACCCGCAAGAATTCATTGGCCGACGTGCGCTGGTGCGCGCCATTGCGCAACTAGTGGGCGCACAAACCCCCCAAAGCTGCTATGTTGTCGGCGAGCGACGCATTGGCAAAACCTCGCTGTTGCGTTTTATGACCGACCCCAAGGGCGCCTTGGCCGAAATGGACACGCTGCTTGCCCCTGGGCAATATATCTTTGTTTACATTGATCTGGAGATTTTCTGGCAAGGTGGAGCAAAAATGGGACAGGAGGACATTCGTTTGCCTTTTTTTCGCTTTCTCTTTGCCAAAATGGATCAAGCCGTCCAGAAGCATCTCAACGCTATCCACCAGCTAGAGCTTGCCAACAGACTCCATGCGCATTTCAGCCACTATCATGATTCCACCGCTCTAAACACCCTCACCTTTATTGTGGAGGGCATCGATGAATATCTGTGTTTGCTCCTGGAAAAGCCTCAGGCGATCCCCCTGACGCTTGTGCTGGTGCTGGATGAGGTTGACGCCATTATCAAAGAAGGAATTGGCTACACCCTGCGGTCGCTTATGCTGGACCGGCGGCTGGCCTACCTATTAGCCGCAGAACGGCCTTTGGAAAAACTAGACCCAAGCGGCGTCTTGTCACCGCTCTATAACATTTGTACACCCCTACGGCTTGGCCTGCTGGATGAAAATGAAGCAGAGAAGTTGGTCATTGAACTGGCGCAGCAAGCAGGGGCGACTAGTTTCCCCTCCAACCAAGCAGACCTGGACTACATCTTGCACATAGGGGGTCGCCATCCTGATTTTATTAAGGTGGCCGCCAAGCATATTTTTGAAGCACGTGAAAACTTGCAAAGCTGTACAGCGCCGGAAGCATGGTATGCAGCCATCTGTTTTGATCTGGAAGCAGTCTGTCATACCCTATGGTGTTCGCTGGCTGAATCCACAGATGAACCATCGCTACAACCGCTTATTATACGCCTCGTCGAAGATCACCCACTGGATCGCTACGAAGAGTTTTTGCTTAGATTGGTGATAGAGAGGGGCTTCGTAAGCATGACTGACAACGACAAGCCCTCTTTATTTTCACCCGTCTTTAAAGACTATGTGTGCAAACAAACGATGTTACGGCAAAAAAACGCGGCGGTGCCAGAACCAGGGATAAGCGCGCCATCAGCCCCTGTCGGGCCGGATCTACACTTTGGCGACAGCTACTTTATTTTTAATGATACCTATGTTTCCGTCACTAAACAAGAGATCGCGCTCCTTCACTATCTTTACACCCACAGCGGCAGAATCTGTTCACGCCAACAACTCTATACACAGATCTGGCACGATGGCGCCTATGCTGAAAACAAAGCGGGCGTCATCAATATTGCCATGCAGCGTCTACGCAATAAGCTTAGACAGCATCTGCACGAGCAACTGATGATCGAAACCGTGCGCAATGAAGGCTACCGCTTGATCCTACTCGACCCCACGCAAAAATAATTCATCGATAATCAGTAGTCCGTAGTCCAAAGTCCTGAGTCATGTCTGACAGCGTTACAGTCTACTGATAATTGATCCAATCCCCAGAAGGACGCCATTGGTTGACGTTCTTCTTCGTGTATCCCACATCCATCATCACTTACGTATGCAGCGGGCAGATGGGCCAATCGTGCGTAATAAGCTGTGCCAAAACACAAATAGATATTTTATTACATTTTTATGATATATTCTATGTTATTATTGATGTTAAATTACTGAATTCAGTAATTTAACATCAATTCCTCAATCCTCCTGGATGTAATCGACTGTGGCGACGATGAACGGCGTATGGAAGTTTGTTGCTGTAGAGAGGAGCCAAACGATGCAAACCAGACAAATGCACCCCTATGATCAAGTGCTGCCGGCCCACTGGCAGGAAAGCGATGCTTTACCCATAAAGACAAAAGACGGACAACAAGGAGACATTGCGCCCCCAGCCGTACTCCTGCTTGCGCTTGGTCCCCAAGCCGAAATTGTGACCGAGCGCACCGTAGCCTTGAGCGCACAAGGGCTTACTGCTCCACCCATTTGGACCTTGACCGTGCCACCGGCGAATGGCCACACTAGCGCCAACGGCTATGCACCCTATGCACTGGAATCCATCGACCGTGAAGTGCGCGCCCTCTGTGAGCAAATGGCGACGGCGACTTTTGGCTTTGCGCGCAACGGCGATGCGCCTGCGCCTGTCTCCAAACCGTTGAAAATTTGGGTAGTTTTGGATATTTGCACTGTGGCCGCGCAAAGCGCCCCGGACATAGCGGTGACAGAGATGGCCGATCAGGCGCGCCATCTGTGGCAATTGCTGGAGGTCGTCGTGTGGCAGCGCTTACGTATGACGCCGACTCCTGTGTTCTTTCTGCTGGCTTCAACGCAGCATAAGCACGCGGTAGAGCTTTGCCGCCGCCGCCTGGCCACGCTAGCGCCAACGGCTTTCTATCTAGCCGGTCCGCCGCCCAATGCTGGGGTGCCCACGCTTTGGCACGACGAAGCCGCAACTGCCCTGGTCGCGTTGCTCTGGACTGACCAACCGAGCCCAGCGGTGCCGGGCCAACAACCGCTGTACTATGCTGTAGGCGCAGTGGCGTGGTGGATACCGGTGGAGCCAATCAAGCGGCTGTTGGCGCTCTTCACGGTGCATGGCCGCATTCAGCAACTTTTGACTAGCTACCTTGAGCCGTCGTTGACAAGCAGCGATAAACGCATCGTCTCGTCGGCTATAGCGCCGGCCGGTTTGCTCGTGCAGCAATGGCGCAAGGCCGGCGAGCAGTTGGCTACATTCGTGCCGGTGCCCACGCCAGTCGCTTTGATGCGCAACCGGCCGCGCTGGTGGCGTGAGGCCAAGGATCCGGCCAAGATTCTGTTGGCGCATGTGCATATACAGGGGGTGCAACAGAACCAGGAGCAGCGTAGCGCCCGCCAACAATGGTTGGCAACGCAATTGTCAGCCTGGGAAGCCACCTGGCGGCAGTGGAACACGATCGACGGCGGCTGGAGCGGCGTTCAGTCCGCGCACAATCCGGTGCCAGGTGCCTATTGCCATCAGTTGCAGGAACTCAACACCCAACTGACAGATGCCATGCAAGCGATGGATGACCGATTGACCCTACTGGTGGAAACGACTACAACGGCCGAAAGCCAGGTCCAAGCTGTCTGTGATGAGTTGACTCCCCTCTGCGCCGAGCTACCCACCTGCTCGATCAACGGGCTGTGGCGGCTCTGTAGCCAACCGACGCTCTGGCCGACCTGGCTCTGGCAGTGGACGGTCACGTTACCTCGGCGTTTGCGCAAGTTGGGACGCGCCCTCACGACGCAAGCAGAAGCCCTCTATGCTGAGGCCAACGCCAATACGCAGCGCCAACTCGGTTTGGCTATATGGCAAGACCTACGGCTGCAACGAGCATGGGTCGATGAGTTGCGTCAACAGGCAACCGCGCTAGCGACCTATCTGGAAGAGCAGATGGCAGCCTGTCGGCAAGCGTTACCGGCACAAGGGGATCGCCAGGGTGATGGACAGGATGATCGCCGGTGGGTCGAAGCGTTACGTGATCAACTGGCCGTTATGGGGCAGGGGGATAATCACCGGTGGCAGGATACACTCGCCCGGCTCTTACAGCGGGATGCGCAGGATGAGTGGCGCGATAGCACACCAGAGGCGCTTGGCGAGGAGTTGCTGGTTGCGTATGCCAATCAATTCGATTGGCTGGATACATGGTCGATCGATGATTGGCTCGCCAGTGCCTTTGCACCGCGGGATGGGTCAGGGCAGCACACCGCCTATTCTCCACGCCACAAGCAACCAACCGATCCGGCCCTCAGCCACTGGTTGGATCAACTGGCACGGCAAGCCCACCCACGCGGGTTAGCAGCCCAGCCTATCCCTCACACAGGAACGGAAACATGGGTAATCTTGCCACCTGGCCGTGAGAGCGAACGCCAACCCGCATGGCGTTTGTCCTTCCCTCACAACATTCCGTACAGCATCCCGCACAGCCGTCAACCATTCCAAGCCTGGCTGCAAACTCAGCCCAATGGGCGCTGCGTAGAAAGCCCAGTCAAAGCTCTTTTCGTACTGCGGCTAGTAGCCGTAGAGTAGGGGGTCGCGTAGTCCGCAGTCCAGAGTCCTAAGTCCGCAGTCAGGGCTCCCCGCCTCCCGACTTAGGACTCCCCGACTTTGGACTCTGGACTTAGGAGGCATTATGACACAGCAACGAGGAAATAGAGACAGAGCGCCGGCGCAGGGCGCAAAACGCGCTGCGCCGACCGTGGTGGGGCCACTGGGTCCGCTCACGGCTACGCCGCCCGAGCGGCTCTTTACACCGGCAGCCCTGCGTCGAGCCTGGCTGGCGGTCAAGCGGACGAGGGGTGGGGCTGGTATAGATGGGATGACGATTCAAAAGTTCGAAGCAAGCCTTGAACAAGAGCTAGCCCAGTTGCACGAACAGTTAGTCAGTGGCGTCTATCGACCACGGCCCGTCGGGCGCGTTTTGTTTCCCAAACCCAATGGTGGCTTACGGGAACTGGGCCTGTGGGCCTTGCGCGATCGTGTGGCGCAGCGGGCCGTCTACGACATTATGGCCCCCCCCTTTGAAGCGATCTTTTTGCCCTGTAGCTTTGGCTTTCGTCCCGGCCTCGGCGTTCAGGATGCAATTCTCCGCTTGCAACACTATCGTGATCAAAATCTGCACTGGGTGGTGGACGCCGATATCAAGGATTGTTTTGACAGCATCGCGACAGAACCGCTGCTCCGCTTGGTGGCGGAACGGGTTCAGGATCCGCTGCTGCTGGCCTATGTGAAGGGCTGGTTGACTGCCAAGATTTTTAACAGTGCTGATGGTCTGCCAGAGGAAGCCGGCACTAGCCAGGGCAGCGTTCTCTCACCGCTCCTGGCCAATATCTATTTGCATCAGGTTGATCGCATTTTGGTGGAACAGAAGTTAGCATTGCTCCGCTATGCCGATGATCTGGTGATCTGTTGTCAACGTAAGAGCGAAGCTGTCCAAGCACTCGCCACGCTGGAGCATGTACTCGCCCAATGGTCGTTGCAGCTTAGCCCACGCAAGAGGGATATTCGACATTTCACCACAGGCTTTGAATGGTTGGGGCATTTCTTTGTGCGACGCGAGTGTTATCGGTTGTAAGTCCGGGGAGCAGTCCAGAGTCCGGAGTCAAGAGCAGTCCGAGGTCAAGGTTCTGGACTCTGGACTTCGGACTCCGGACTCCTGACCCCCCGACCTCGGACTCTGGACTCTGGACTTCCCGACTAGAAAGGAAACCTTATGACTGTCTTCCATGTGCATGAACAGGGAGCTGTAGTACGGCGCGAGGTGGAGCAGATTCGGGTGACCCAAAAGGAGCCGACGACGCGTAAGCAGCGGCTGTTGGCCCATGCGCCTGTGCGCAATCTGACGCAGATTGTGGTCTATGGCAATGTTCAGGTGACAACACAGGCAACGGCCTTGTTAATGGCACATCGGGTCGATCTGGTCTTTATGACGTTGTACGGAAAATTTCTGGCGCGTGTGGTCGGCATTGAGGATCAATTTGCCCAACTCCATCAGGCGCAGATGCGGCTTTCCGGCTCGGATCAAGCCGCGTTGGCGGTGGCAAAAAAGATTGTGCAGGCCAAGTTGACCAATCAGCGTAACACCCTACAACACATCGCCACACACCCAGGAGGGGGTGCAACGCCCGCGCCGGATGTGCAGGCGCTACAAAAAGCGGCCAACAGCATTGAAGAGATGCGGCGCGCCAGCAGCCGCGCGACCAATGTCGATAGTCTGCGCGGCTTTGAAGGGCGGGCCGGCGCTTCCTACTTTGGCGCAATCCGCACTCTCCTAGATTCCCTCTGGCGCTTCGAAGGACGAAAGTTTTATCCGGCGCCGGACCCCTTCAATGCGCTATTAAGCTTTGGGTATGCGCTTTTGCAGAAGGATATGACAGCCGCCATGCGCATTGTCGGGTTGGATCCACACCTGGGCTGTTTTCATGCGCTCGAATATGGTCGTCCTTCGCTGACACTCGATCTGATGGAAGAGTTCAGGCCGCTAGTCGTCGATCGGGTGATGCTGACACTGGCGCGCACCGGCGTGATTGCGCCGACCGACTTTACCTTTACCGGCAAAGAAGAGCGACCGGTGGAACTGGGTAAAGCGCTGCTGCCCAAGGTGATCGACGCTTATGAAAAGCAGATGGCGAGCACCACGCTGCATACGCCTAGCAGTCAGGAAAATACACTGCGCCGTTGTCTGGAATTGCAAGCGCGAATCTTTGCGCGCGTGGCCATGGGAGAACGACGGGAGTATGAAGGGGTATTCGCGTAGTCCGCAGTCAGGGAGTCGCGTAGTCTGAGGTCGCGTAGTCCGTAGCCCAAAGTCAACTACGCGACTCCGGACTCTGGACTATGCGACTCCACGACTATCCGACTGCGGACTACGCGACTACCCCGACTAGAAAGGATTGAAACATGACGATCAACAATGCCTATTGTAGCAAACGAATTTGGATTTTCTGTGATGGGGGTGGTGGCGGTGAAGGAGGAGCAGTCCCGCCACCGGGTTCGCGAGAGGCATGGCGCAAATATTTCCGCCATGAGGCCGGTTGTGCAGCGGCAGCGGTGGCGCGCAGTGAACGCGGGCGCATGTTAGATCTTCGTTGGCGACGGTTGCCGCCCGTTGCCAGTACAGAAGCGGAATATGCGGCGCTTCTGTTGGGGTTGGAAATGGCCGGCGAGTTGGACGCAGAAACGGTGTGCTGTGTCTTGGACAGCGAAATTGTCGTGGGTCAGATGCGGGGCTATTTTAATGTCAATAGCGGCAGTCTGCGCCCCTGGCATTGGCGCGCCTGTGCCGCAGTGCGCCGTCTACCGCAAGTGCGCTTTCTCTTGATCCCACGCGAATGGAATCGTCTGGCCGATGGTCTGGCCGCCCAAGCCTTGACACCCTGGCGCGATCTGTGCGGGGCCATTGAAGCGTTTAATCAAGAGATATTCACGTAGGGAGTCGCGAAGTCGCGAAGTCAGGAGTCCCACCCCCCGGCGACGCGACTACACGACCCCGCGACCCCTGAC
>Ga0163153_10005357_pt1 | contig 15189 bp, 12 predicted proteins | sample OliLakLV19MP6IB1_FD_148629 | JGI IMG/M metagenome (GOLD analysis project Ga0163153, IMG submission 148629) | Freshwater microbial mat bacterial communities from Lake Vanda, McMurdo Dry Valleys, Antarctica - Oligotrophic Lake LV.19.MP6.IB-1 | ecosystem: Environmental > Aquatic > Freshwater >... | reverse complement strand
GACTTCCTCTCCTGGCAGTTCGGTCTGCTCTTTGACCATTTTTTCGTTGATTTTATTAACTAGGTTGACACCTATTCTCTGCCTAAAATGAACCAACATAGATGAGTCGAATGGTGCTTCACTACTATAGGATGTCATGCCTATAAAGTATTGTAGGTATGGATTTTCTCTTATTTGTTCTATTGTTTCTTTGTCGCTGGTTCCTAACCTTTCTTTAATGATTAATGCTCCCAATGCCATCTGAAATGATTTGGCGGGAGCTCCCGTTGAAACTGTAAAATTTTGGGCATACTCGGCTTCAAATTCTGACCACGGAATTAATTTCGCCATGATTACCCAACGATTATCATCTGACAATTGCCCCTCGAAGGGGATGTCAAAGTTGGATGGCTCTTTTGGGGTTGGGTCAACTTTTCGGTACATTACGAAAGTGATGGTGTGCTGGGCTTTTGACTCATTTTAACTACTATCTTTGCACATTTTCAGCGCTAAAACGACCCCAAGTCTTTTGATGTAAGGGTTTTAGGCTTTTTCAGCAAACCCTAATTAACCTGTTTTTTTTAATCCGAGTGCTTAGGGAGTAGGATTAAATGAACCGCGAAGGCGCTAAGAACGCAAAGGAAGAGAAAGAAGAAGATGCAGTTTTTGCTTCGACTACAAACGTATTTCCTCAATAAAGGAGATACCATCGAAAATGCCATTTTTAAAGGCTTGAGTGCTACGAACTCGCTGATTTTCGCTGAGTAATGTCATTGTTTCAACGAAGGTTATCAGTGCGTTATCTTGGGTTTTAGTTGCCCGAAAGCAAACGGTTTCTTGGCCTGCATCCCACGCGATCGCCGAAAAATCCGAATAGCTGCTAGAATACAATTTTAGAATCCGATTTTCAAATTCACCTTGAAAATTTAGCTGGAGGCGAGAACCATCTGAATATTCATAATTATTAACTTGTTGGTAGTGACTTCCTTCAATCGAAATGGTAAAATTACCGAAGAAGCTGCGAGTAAAATGTCCGCGAGTGTCAGTCTTAATATACTCGCCTTTCCAAGTACCAAGATGACGGGTGAAAATTTCAGGAACTTTGTCTAAATCAGGAGAGTAAGATATATTTGTAGACATCGAGATTGCTCCTATTCTCTATTTCTAACGACGACCTATTTTCCGGCTAATTTCACGGCTAGTGCGTTGATATTCGTGGACTATTGGGAGTCTTTCGGTTTGAAAATTTTCCAGCGCTTCGGGAATATTCGCACTCTCTGCGAGATGTTGTGCTAAATACAGACCATCTTCCCAACCTGATGTCATTCCTCTGGCGCGTGTGGAACTTTTGGCGTGGGCCGCGTCTCCAATTAAGATAACACGACCATCATAGATTTTTGGTAGGGGGTCTATGTCATAGGAAAAACGACAGACAATATTTTCTACAGGGGTTGATTCAATCACATTTCGCGCATCATGTGGGAGTTTTGCTAGTTCTTCGGGAGGAATGGTGATATTATTAGGTTGCAGTTTCCCGATTTCGGAGTCGGTGCGCTCTTTTTCAATAAAGAAACCCCAATGAGTGCGACCTCCACCAATGTGAAAGAAGTTGGCATAAATTCCCCTACCGCGTACATAAACAAAAAAGTTTCCTTCGGGACAGAAGCTGCTATCTTCGACAATTCCTCGCCAGACGATATCGCCTAAATAGAATAGTTCAACGCCTGGAACTATAAATTGACGAACTTTTGAGACGATTCCATCGGCACCAATTAATAGATCGCCTTCCCATTTACGGCCATCTTTGAAGTGGGCGATCGCACTGTGCTCGGTTTGGGCGATCGATGCTAATTCTGCATTAAAATGAATACACTCAGGGGGTAGCTCGTCGAGGAGTGCTTCTAGAATAGCTTTGCGATGTACCAGCATTCCTGGGAGTTCGTTTTCTTCGTAGGTGACGGGTTCGGAACTGATGACGCCGCCGCGGAGGTTGCGAAACTCGAATACTTTAACCCGATCGCCTGAGTTAATAATTTTCTGGCTAATTTGATGGTTGCCTTGATGCAGCGCTTCCATACCTGCTTGCACAATCAGGATACCACAACCATCGGTGCGCGGATGGGGTGCTTTTTCAAACAAGGTAACTTGAAATCCTTGTTTAATCAGCAGAATTGCCAGATAAACCCCTGATGTTCCGGCGCCGATAATACCTATCCTACTCTGGGACGAAACCATTTGTGCTTCTCCTGATTTAAGGTTGCCGATCCGTTCTCAACTAATATTGTAATTAAGGAAAATCAAATTTGGGCAAAATCTCAATGGCCGATTGAGCTTTTGTTGATAGCGACAGGTTTCAAGCTGCCGCTAAAATCAGTAGGTGAGCCGATACACGATTAATTATTAATTGGCGACTTCAAAATTTCTGCACTCAAAACTTCAGAATCCTTTAAGCTTGAGTATTTTTAATTAGAGCCAATTCAATTTTTTCATCAGCCTTTTGGTTCACTTTTGCATGCAAACCAGGGCCAAAAAAAGTAGCTATTTTGTCTTGCTTTTCTTCCCATAAGTCGATCGGGATTAGTGGCGAATAAAACTCTAAAATTAACCCATAAGCACCGTCAACATCAACTTCCCGCAACCCTTGCAAGAGGGGCCGTTCCTCGTCTGTTGGGGCCAGGCCCAAGCGCTCCAAAGCATCATCTAAGTGCGCGGGTTGACCGTAGCGAAATCGGGTGATATCTTTGCGGACTTGGTTTTGAGTATCTGTAGCCTGACTTTCTCGCAGGAGGAGAACTTCGGGAGATGTCGGTTCGGTGAACTCCACCGGTTCGAGTTCAGCCGCTTTCAGGGCCAAACCTCCCAGCAACAGCGGAATTCCATAAAAAAAACCGGCTAGGTTCAGGGTAGGTCTGTCTGTGAAGTAGGCTCCGAAACCGACTGCTGCTATAATACCGCCCACAACTAAGGCTAGGTTTGCTAAAGAAATTTTACGTAACATATTAGTGAGGTAAGTAGTCGGACAGAAATAATATACTTTAATTATTATCTGTCAAAAAGTCTTGAATAAATTTAGTTTTTTTGCCAAAAGACCTGGAAAAACTGCTAGCATCTATGAGCGCGGGAGCGGTGTGCATCCACAGTCTTGTCTCTAGCTTCAGAAGCTTATCCAGCCGGACTCGCCCGGGCGCGCCATCGGTAAATATCCGTTTTAATTGCGCGGCGTTGGTTCCAGAAGGCAATCGAGATCGGCAGTATCATCAAAGTATACAGAGTGGCGATCGCGATCGACACTCTTGCCCTTTCAACCATTTTTCGGACATGATTAAAGACGAAGACAAACAAACTGCGGTCGCAAACAAGGCGGTTCTGGAGCAGATTAACTCGCTCAAACGCGAAGATGAAAGGCTTTATAATATTTTAGCGATCGATGTCTGGGCCCTAGCCAAGACGATGGATGAATATCAACCGGGATTTTGGGCTGCTTTTATGAAAAACCGAGAGAAGGCCCTGAAGCGATTTTTAGCTGGAATGATGAAAAATAAACCCGCAGATACCAAACGTCCGCCTTTTTTGCGCTAAAATTTGGCTAAAGTTTGGGGGAAGTTTGGATGTACAATCAAACTATAACACAGACCCAAAAACCCTGAGCAGGTTCATCACTTCCCATATAAAAACAGTGAAGAATCGGCCCAAAAAGGTATGTCGGTGAATTAAGAATCTCCGTCTGTTCGCAGGGGGGAATGTCAAATATTTTTGTTAATAGTAGCAAAGGCAAAAAATCATGGATGCACAAACAATCAAAGAGCGCGTAGCACAGATCGAGAGCAAGCGGGAATCCCTCGTGCGGCTGTTAGATCGATCGGACTTGGGAGCCCTGAGAATAGATGTGAGTCAGGCGATCGAAGAAATTGACGATCTCTTAGAAGAATTCAAGCGCACTTTTAACAGTTGACTTTTAACAGTTGACAGTTGACAGTTGGCAGTTGGCAGTTGTTGGTTGGCAGTTGGCAGTTGTTGGTTGGCAGTTGGCAGTTGGCAGTTGTTAGTTGTCGCGCATTTAATCTGCATATTTCGGTGTATTAAAACTTTTAGGGCGGGCATCTTGCCCGCCCTAAAAGTTAAAATTAAATGCAGTACAGCTTAATAGCTAACAAGAACTGACAACGACTAACTGCAAATTTGACCAATGACCACTGACCAATGACCACTGACCAATGACCACTGACCACTGACCACTGTCAACTGTCAACTGACTAATTCATCACCATATCCATCAAAATTTGCTGAGAGCTCACTTCCGGGCAATTAGCAGGTGGCCGCCGCTGAGAATAATGTCCCCCAGGCAGCAAATCCCAAGCTTGGCGATTGTCCGCCAACATCACACCCAAAATTTCTTGCAACTCCATCACTATAGTCGGATCTTCCACTTGGACGATCGCCTCAACCCGCCTTGTGAGATTACGCTGCATCCAGTCAGCAGAACCAATATACACCTCTTCGGCACCACCGTTGAAAAAATAAAACATCCGCGAATGCTCTAAAAAGCGGCCGATAATACTGATAACTTTGATATTGTCGCTCACGCCCTCAACACCCGGACGCAAACAGCAAATCCCCCGAATAATCAAATCAATTTTAACACCAGCTTGCGAAGCTTCGTACAAAGCAACAATGATTTGAGGGTCAACTAAAGCATTCATTTTAGCGACAATCCGGCCGCAGCTACCAGTGCCGGTTTCGGCATTCAAGCGGCAAAATTCGGTTTCCCGGCGGATCAAAGCTAAAAATCGATCACGCATATTGACCGGCGCAACCAATAATTTGCGATAAGAAACCTGCCGCGAATAACCAGTCAAATAATTAAACAACTCCGTCAAATCCGCACCCAAATCCTCGCGACAACTCAACAAACCAACATCCGTATACAGTCCAGCCGTTTTCGGATTGTAATTTCCCGTGCCGATGTGGACGTAGCGGCGAATAAATCCGTCCTCGCGGCGGACTACCATCACAATCTTGGTGTGGGTTTTGAGTCCCACCAAACCGTAAACTACGTGGACTCCGGCTTGTTCTAACTTGCGCGCCCAATTAATGTTATTTTCTTCGTCAAACCTAGCCTTGAGCTCTACTAAAACGGCTACTTGCTTGCCGTTTTCGGCTGCTTCAATTAAAGAACTGACGATCGGCGAATCACCAGAAGTGCGGTATAAAGTCATCTTAATCGCTAACACCGAGCGATCGTGCGCCGCCTCAGTAATAAACCGCTGGACAGTCGCCGCAAACGAGTGATAAGGATGATGTAGCATCAAATCCCCCTGGCGGATGACAGTGAAAATATCCTCACCATCCTCAGCATCCAACATCGATTTGCCTAAAATCAGTGGCGATTCCGAATTCCGCAAGCGTGGCGGCACAACCGGAGTCCAAGGCGGGTCTTTGAGTTCCGGCACCGGCAACCCCATCAAAGACATCAAATCCTTGAGGCCTAGCAGCCCTTCTACGACGTAAACATCCTGCTCACCGAGCACCAACTCATCCATCAACATATCTCGCAGTGCAGGCGGCATAATCGCTTGAATTTCCAGGCGCACCGCAGAACCTGTAAATCGGCGCTTGCGGAGTTCCTGTTCTATAGCCAGTAGCAAATCCTCTGCCTCTTCTTCCTCCACAGTCAAATCGGAATTGCGAGTAATCCGAAACGGGTGATATTCCTGAATGTCCATCCCCGGAAACAAAGCCTCTAAATTGTGGGCGATTACCTGTTCGAGAGGTACCCCCGTCCACACAGGAGTTTTGCCTTTTTGCTGCCACTGCAAATCCCCCGGTAGCGGCAAAAATCTGGGCAGAACCTGCGGGACTTTGACGCGGGCAAATAGTTCTTCGCGCGTGTCGGGGTCTCTGACAACTACTGCTAAATTAAGACTGAGATTGGATAGAAATGGGAATGGGTGGCTGGGATCAACTGCTAGGGGTGTGAGTACGGGAAATACTTGTTCTTGGAAGTAGCGGTGCAAGTAATTTCGCTGTTCTTGATTGAGGTCAATGTAGTCGAGAATGTAGATGCCGCTTGCTGCTAATTTGGGCCGCAGGGTTTGCTCAAAATAGGAGTGTTGCTGAGTCACCATCGGTAAAAGCCGCTTGTTGATGGCATCTAGCTGTTCTTGGGGCTTGCTGCCGTCGGAGGTCAATTTGCTGACTTTTGCTTCTACTTGCTGTTTGAGTGCCGCCACTCGCACCATGAAGTATTCGTCTAGGTTTGAGCTGAAAATAGCGAGAAATTTGAGTCTTTCTAGGAGGGGCGTGCGGGGGTCTAGGGCTTCGTGGAGCACGCGGTTGTTGAATTCTAGCCAGCTTTGTTCTCGGTTGAAGTAGTATTGCGGGTCGCTGAGGTTGATTTCGGTGTAAGTTTTGGCTGGGGTCTTTTTTTGCTTGGACATGGTTTGGGGGAGTCTTGCAGGGAGGCTCGATTGTGTCTTTACCATTAGTATCGCAGTCATTGTGGTAGTGGCGTAGTAGCGGGCGATTGAAATCGCGCCGACACAGAGTAGCGGGCGATTGAAATCGCGCCGACACAGACAAAACCCGAGCTCAGAGGGGTTGAAGAGAATATGTCATTGCGCGCGAAGCAAAGCAATCGCAGAGCCCAGACAACAGCGTCGCAATCCCAATATCACGCACCAATCCCCGCAATCCAATCCTGCACCGCCTCCAACAAATCCTCTCCATCCGCCGCAAAACCTGTTAGCGGCAATTCCTGCGGTGTATCGGTAATCCAGGCGATATGAATTCCCATGTGAGAGTCGGCGAGTTTGCGGGTGAAAGAGGAAAGCGCATTTTCGCAGGGGCACGAGTGCAAAATTAAGGCGATGTGCGGTTTTTGCAGCCGGTTTTTGAGTTGCGGAATTAATCGCTTGAATTCCGGGGCGTTGCGGATTGCGGGGATGTCTGTATCTGCGGGGAAGATTGTTTGATATAGTTGGGTACAGAGTTCTTGGGCGATCGCGCTTATATCGGTTTCGCCTTGTAACGCGCGAATGTTGAGGGGCACGGGGAAGGCTTTATCTGTGGGTTTGAGTTGTTTTAGGAGTGTGGGGCGATCGGTGTTTTGTCGGTGGTTGTCGGGTATTGGCTAATTGCTGGGGGTGGGTTGAGTGTGCCATGCTTGATAAAATTCTGGGTAAGTCATATTTTCGGCACATTCCCAGATGACTCTGTGACATCTTTCATTTCGACCAAAATCTTTTTTGTAGATTTCCGAAGTTAGGCGATTTTTCAAACCTGAGACTGCGGTGGCGAAGTGTTTACCTTTCATGATTTCTAGTAAGCTATCTTCCGGTGACCAGCTCATATCTTCATTACTATAATTACGAATTAACTCGATTAAAGCGGAGATCGCAACTGAGTTACCTATGTCTATTTTCCCTAAGCTAGATGCCGCTCGACACCGGGTATCTGAATTAGCTGAGTTGCGGATTAACTCGACTAAAGTGGCGATCGCCACTGGGTGATATTCGCCTATTTCTCCCAAACTATCTGCCGCTCGACACCGGATATATTCATCACCGGAAGTGCGGATTAACTCGACTGAAGCGGCGATACCCACTGGGTTATTGTTATCTATTTTTCCTAAGCTAGATGCTGCTTGAAACCGTGTCTGTTCATCACCTGAAGTGCGGATTAACTCGACGAAAGCGGCGATCGCAACTGGGTTATCTTTGCTTATTTTTTCTAATTTATTTCCCAATTCCCACCGATGATATCCATTCTGAGAAGTACCGAGCAACTCGACTAAAGTGGATATCGCAACTGGGTTATTGTTATCTATTTTTCCTAAGCATTCTACCGCTATGCTCCGGGTATATTCACCTTGAGAAGTACCGAGCAACTCGACTAAAGCGGAGATTGCCTCTGGGTTATTTTTGCCTATTGCCCCTAAGCTTTTTATCGCTTGACACCGGGTACTTTCAGCACCTGAATTGCGGATTAACTCGACTAAAGCGGCGATTGCAACTGGGTTATTTTTGCCTATTTTACCTAAGCTATCTGCCGCTGACCACCGAGTCCTTTCATGGGAATTGCGGCTTAACTCGACTAAAGCGCTGATTGCAACTGGGTTATCTTTATCTATTTTTCCTAAGCATTCTGCCGCTCGCCACCGGGTAAGTTTATTACGTGAAGTGCGAATTAACTCGACTAAAGCAGCGATCGCAACAGGGTTATTTTTTGCGATTCTTGCTAATCTTTCTGCCGCTTGATAACGATTATCTTTAGGACGGTAGTTGCGGATTGAATCTAATAAAGTTTCGATCGCTACCGGGTTATCTTTGTCTATCCTACCTAAAATTTCTGCCGCTCGCCCTTGGGTAACTTTATTATCTGAAGTGCGGATTAACTCGACTAAAGCGGCGATCGCAACTGGATTATTTTGGCCTATTTTCACTAAGCTATATGCCACTATTATACAGTTAGGTACGTTATACCGAGAGAAAAACGGGTAGAAATGGTTATCAACTGAATTGCGGATTAGTTCTACTAAAGCTGCGATCGCTTCTGGGCTATCTTTGCCTATTTCCGCCAAGCTATATGCCGCTTGCCTACAGGTCTTTTCCTCAACTGAATTGCGGAGTAACTCGACTAAAGTGGCGATCGCTTCTGGGCTATCTTTGCCTATTTTCCCTAAGCTATATGCCGACCGCTTCCAGATGTTTGTCTCAACTGAAGTGTGGATTAATTCTGCTAAAGCTGCGATCGCTACTGGGCTATCTTTATCAATTTTACCCAAGATATCTGCCGCTTGCCACCGAGTAACTTCATCCTGAGAAGTATTGATTAATTCGACTAAAGCGGCGATCGTGTCTGGGCAATTTTTGCCGATTTCCCCCAAACTTCTTGTCGCTTCCCTCCGAGTATATTCATCACCTGAATTGCGGATCAACTCGACTAAAGCGTAGATAGCCCTTTTGCGATCCGTCTCTGTCAGAACTTCCCTTGCTATCTCGACAATTGGATCTAGAAATGTCCGCCATTCCTGTTTTTTCTCATTAAAATAACCAAATCCCCAAATAACAATCTGCGACACAATCTCATCAGCAAGACTACAATCCTTAAACTCAGCAATCCCCGCAGCCGCTAAAAAATACGCCTGATATCTATAAAATTTATCCCACCCAAGCTTAAACTTAACCAACGCCTTAATAAACGCTTCCTTCTCCTCCTTCCCAACCTCCTCGCGCCCCAACCACAGCAAAATAACCTCCTTCCACTGCTTCTCAAAAATCCGATATCGAGCATCAGGATGCTGCGGATTCTTAGGAAAATGATTCAAGAAAAAGTGCCAATCCTCAACCGCCAACGCCGCAAAATATTCCTGAAAAGTCGGATGATAAAAAGCATAAATCCCTTCCGCCGTCTCCGCATCCCTCGCCACCAAATTCAGCCAACCCAAATCGCCAGCCAACTCAAACAGCGATGCACCCATCACCCGATATCCCACACTTTCTCGTAACTGAAACCGCGACGTTTCATTTAACATCCCAGCCAGAGCCAAATTCCCCAAAGCCGCATTCAAATCCTGCTGCTGACTCCAATTCAGGAGCGGTTGCTTCCACTGATACAAAGTAGTCACAAACCGCCGATAAAGCTTAGCCTTAGTATCCGGCAAATCCCCATCCAACGACTGCCAAGTACCGCACAGCAGCGAACACCTCAAGGGGTTTTTTACTAAGTCTTGAATTCGCTCTTTCCCCGATGTTGCTAATGCTTCCCGTAGCTGTTGGGAGAGATCCCCCCCAGCCCCCCTTAAGAAGGGGGGAGCAAGAGTGTCTTCTTCTCCTGTCGCCTCTCCTTCCTCTCCTATCGCCTCCCCTTCTTCTCTTGTCCCCCCCCTTCTTAAGGGGGGGTTAGGGGGGGATCGAACCAATGGAGGGTTAGGGGGGGATCGAAACCACTTATCAATAAACATTTCCACCTGTTCAGGATAGGAAAACTCCAGAGTACGATAAGTATCAAAAGTATCCAACGCAGAGCCGATCGCATCCCAGACATTCTGCCGACAACTTAGCACAATCCGCGCCCTTTGAACACAGCCGCCCGTTCTAATTTGCCGCTGAATTTCCGCCAAAGGATTACCATCACCCGCAGCCATCTCATCCGCGCCATCCAACACCAACCAAACTCGCTCAGCATTAAACAAAGCTAAAAAATCATCCTTAATATCCGCCGTCGCCTCAGCCTTCCCAACCCTCTTAATTGCCGCCAGCAACCAACTATCAAATAAATAGGATTCTAAATCCTTCCCCTGCAAATCTGCCAAAGACACCCAAATTACAATCGCCTCGGAAATTTCAGCAGCAACCCAATTAGCAATCTGCCGCAACAGCGTAGTTTTCCCCGCCCCCGGTTCCCCAATAATTCCTAACCGCTTCCCATTGCTTTTCGGGCTACTTCCTCCCCGCAAAACTTGCTCAAGAAACTCCCTATGTTCAAAGGTTTGAGTAACTTCTTTTTCCCGGTACAAATCCGAACCTTCCTCAGCCTCCAAATCCTCGTGTCGCTGAGTCACCTTGTGCCGTTCCACCAATCCCAGCGGCACATAAACATCATCAATTTGATGGTTGCCAAAAGTTAGCTGATTGCTACTCAGTCGCTGCTGTTCTTTCTCGTCTAAAATCTGCTGACAAATAGCCCGCCAGTCAATCGGTTGGTAAACAATGCGGCTCTTTTCCACAATCTCCTCAAGCCAAGCATACATCTCTTGGGTTGTGGTATCAATTCGCGTCAAAGTTTGCCCGGTAAAAATCTGAAAAACCTTTTCATTTTCCTTGATTTCCTGAGCAAAGTATGCCGATACCAAGGCAAACAACTCTTGCTCTAACTTAGTTTTGTATGGTGCGACATCGCAATTTTCTAGAGCAACTTCCAGCAGTTTTTGCTTAACTGCTGCTACCCGATTCTGCTTTAACTCATCTGTCGCAGTCAGCAGCAATTCTATCTCATCTAAACCCTCAATCGGAATCCCAGACGAGACTGTTTCTTGATCAACCTGTTCTAAATCTAATTTGAGCTTTTCGAGCTTTCGTTTCAACCAATCAAAATCCCGCCGCCTGTCTTGCAGCGAATAGCTAAAACTCTCTCGGTTATTCGTATTTTTCGGATCGATTTCCTGTTTGCATTCTGAGGCGATTTGTTGCTGAGCTTTCAGGAAAGAACGTTTCAGCGCTTTTTCTAAATCGTGATTGACAATTTTACCGTTTCGTGATACTTTTTTTATCCCGGTCAAACAAAGATGTTTTGCTGCATCATTAACTTGAGTTCCCAGAATGCCTTGCCAAGCGATGGTGAAAAGCAAGCCCAAAGTTATCGGATCTGACATTTGACGGCTCTCCTGATGGGCTATTGCAAGGGGGTTAGTTTGATTATAGGCGATCGACTTTGGTTGCGATCGATAGCTTCAGGAATTTCTCTGCTTAACAGTCACCGTCAGTTGAAAACCCAGTGCGTCAAGTAAAGCACTCAAACAGTAAATTTCTGCTCCTTGTTTTTCCGACAATAGTTCGCCCAGTTTTGCCAAAAGTGCTGTAGCATCTTCTGAGAGTTCATTCATCCTGTGACGAGCCTCAACAACATCATTTAATGCCAGCTTTAGCACCTCAGAATTCTCCTCTTCCAAGCAAGCCTCAATATAAGGAGCAGCCTCTAAAGGGTCTTTCAGAGATTCAATCAATTCTTCTTGATAGCTGATACTTCTAGATATTATCTCTACTTTCATAATCCCTCCAGTATTTTATGGCTTTGCGGATATCTTGTTCTTGAGTGCTTTTATCACCGCCACATAGAAGAAGTACAATTGTTTGCCCTATTTGTCCAAAGTAAATCCGATAGCCAGGGCCATAATCTATTCTCAATTCGCAGACTCCTTCTCCAACAAAGCTGCAGTCGCCTAGATTGCCTAGCCTGACTTGGTTGAGCTTAGCCCGTATTTTAGCTTTAGCTCTGCTATCTCGCAACGAATTCAGCCACTCTGAGAAAAGATTTTTTCCATCTGCTGTTTGGTAATTTTGAATTTCTCTCGATTGTACTTCCATTATGCCTGATACAAACGAATCTTGCTCGCGATTTTTGGCTCGGCTCATGCAATGCTTCGATGTGCGATCGCACAGCCCTAACCCAGATGCTAAAATAGATTCTACTAAATTTTATAATCATAATCAACCCCAAAATTATGACTAATATGCCCTCGAAAGAAGAAAGCCACGAGATGCTAAAATGGCTCAACCGCAACCGACTAGATTTATTAGATTTTTATCGCAATCAATATGTTGCTTACAACGCCGAATTCCACCGCTTCTATCCAAATTTTATAGAATCCAGGCAATACCCGCACCTACTTTTCCATAATTACCACAAAATCCTCAATCAGCACATCAAAAGTGCGGGCCAACTTGTTCACTGCCGCAAAGTCAACCATCGCCATCCCCTGAGAACGGGCATAATTGCTAATCGTACTGTACCCCACGCCCGATCGCTCCGCAACCTCCTTCAGCGTCCATCCCTTCTCGGCAGCCAACTCTCGAACCCGCAGCCTGACTAAGCCTTTGCTCATATTCACTATTTACAAAATTTTGGATTTAGTATAATATATCAAAAAGCGATCGCCCCGGTCATTCGATTTTAGATTTTAGATTTTAGATTTTAGATTGACTCTAAAGATGAATCTGGGAGCTTGAACGTTGGTCTAAAATTTGGCGCCTCTCATGGCAGAAGTCGGGGCTTGTCTCCGTCTTGCGGCGGATTCAACGAAACTAAAGTCGATCGCCAGTTAAAATTAATCCCGACAGATAATTTCTGTCGATCGCACCTAGGAGAGATAGATTGAGCTACCATCAGGAGATGCACATATAATGATATCAGAAAATCAGTTAAGATCGTCAGCGATCGGCACATCAAAAATTATTCACAAATCGTCGATTGTCAATCCGCGATCGAGATTTGTCACCGAAGAAACAGTAGCACTTTTGTTCAACATATCACCCGAACAGATCTACCGGATCGAATGCTGCCACTGCATGGTATATGTTCACGCCAAAGGCCTCAGTCGATTTGTCAGCTACGCCGATTTCCCCCCAATCTTAGAAGTAAAACCAGCCTGCGCTCAAGATTTTCTCGGATGGTACAAACGCTGGAAACGCACCCAAGCACCAGAATTTTGGACTAAATTTTATGCGTACAACTTCAAAACGGCTGTTTCAGTTGACAGCTTGCTTGAATGGGGCAAATTAGTAGCTACAGTTAAATCGGTAATCTCTGCTTCCGCACTGCAACAGCTACGAGATGTTTACGCTCAAGAAAAAACATTGATGGAAAATTTTTAAAGCACGCGCGGCGGCTCAACCCGCGATTGTTGGTAGCCAGCAAATGTAAGGTGTTTTTCGACGCATCCTACGGCTTAGAAATGCTCGTTTGTAAGGTGCGCCGCGGCGCACCCTACAGGATAGAGATTCTCCTCAAAACTCTTTCCTACCTTCCAATCCCCACATATTGGAAACCAGCCGCTTCTAAAGCCTTCTTGTCTAAGAAATTACGGCCATCAATCATCACCGCATGAGCCATCAACTTCGCCATTTTCTCGTAATCTAAATTCCGAAACTGTTCCCAGTCAGTCACCAACACCAAAGCATCGCAACCATCAGCCAGTCTTTCCGGATCGGTTTCTACCAAAACTCCCGACAAACCGTGACGCATCCCAGTTTGAGAAACAATCGGATCGTAAGCTTTAACTTTCGCTCCCAACCGATTCAAATTCTCGATTAAATTCAGCGAAGGAGCATCCCGCAAATCGTCAGTATCCGGCTTAAAAGTCAAACCCAAAAGTCCGACTGTTTTACCTTTGAGAATCTTCAAAACTTGCTGCAATTTTTCAATAGCAATCAACCGCTGGCGTTCGTTAACTTCCACCGCAGCTTTCAGCAAATGTGCTTCATAACCGTAATCGTCAGCAGTGTGAACTAAAGCTGAGACATCTTTGGGGAAACAAGAACCGCCCCAACCAATGCCAGCTTGCAGAAACTTGTTGCCAATCCGTGAATCTAAACCGATACCTCGGGCAACTTGACTAACATCTGCACCAACCCGATCGCAAATATTAGCAACTTCATTAATAAAGCTAATCTTCGTAGCCAAAAAAGCATTAGCTGCGTACTTAATCATCTCCGCTGAACTGATATCAGTCATCACCACAGGAACTTCCGGCAAAGACTGATTTTCTGCAAACTTGCGATCGACAATCGGCCGGTATAACTGTAGCATCATATCCATAGCCCGCCGAGAGTTGCTGCCGAGAACAATGCGATCGGGATTAAAAGTATCGCGAACAGCACAGCCCTCCCGCAAAAACTCCGGGTTGCTAACCACATCAAATTGAACACCAGTTTTTGCTGCGACTTCCTCACCAGTAACACCATCACCGCTTTGAGGTTTTTGACGTTCTGCTAAACCATCTAGTACAATTCTTCGCACCCAATCTCCCGAACCGATGGGCACCGTTGACTTGTTTACGATTACTTTGTAATCGCCGTCGAGGTGAGCTCCAATGCCACGAGCAACCGCTTCCACGTAGCGAGTATCGCTTTCCCCAGTAGGCAAAGGAGGCGTCCCCACGGCAATAAACAAAATATCCCCGTGAGAGACTCCTGCTGCTAAATCCGAAGTAAATTCTAGATTGCCAGACGCAGAGGCAGAGGACATTAATTCAGACAGTCCGGGTTCAAAAATTGGCGACTGTCCCGACTTCATTAATTTAACTTTTTCTTCGTTGTTGTCTACGCAAATAACGTGATGTCCGATGTGGGCCAAACAAGTGCCGGTGACTAAGCCAACATATCCTGTACCGATGACGCAAACACGCATATAAATGCCCTCAAAGTTAGTGAATTAATTCGATGAAAACGAAGGAAGAGATCAGAAGGAAGAAGGAAGAAGGAAGAGGGAAGAAGGAAGAGGGAAGAAGGAAGTTCGGCAACGGATTCGCTCCACGGATGTAACGGATGTAACGGATTTCAGTCCGATGGAAGTCGGAAGAAGGAAGAAGGCCCTTCGGCTTCGCTCAGGGTGAAAAGAAGGAAGAAGGGAGAAGGAAGAAGGAAGAGATAAGTAAAGAAGCAACAAGTAGAAAATTGTTGTACCCTATTTTTCATCTCCCCCTCTCCCCATCTC
>Ga0163153_10005355_pt1 | contig 15194 bp, 13 predicted proteins | sample OliLakLV19MP6IB1_FD_148629 | JGI IMG/M metagenome (GOLD analysis project Ga0163153, IMG submission 148629) | Freshwater microbial mat bacterial communities from Lake Vanda, McMurdo Dry Valleys, Antarctica - Oligotrophic Lake LV.19.MP6.IB-1 | ecosystem: Environmental > Aquatic > Freshwater >... | reverse complement strand
ACCCCCCCTAGGAGCCCCCATGAAGAAGCCCATGCGCGTCGCCGTCACCGGCGCCGCCGGACAGATCGGCTACAGCCTGCTGTTCAGGATCGCCAGCGGCGAGATGCTGGGCCGCGACCAGCCAGTCATCCTGCAGCTGCTCGAGATCCCCGACGAGAAGGCCCAGAAGGGGCTCAAGGGCGTGATGATGGAGCTCGACGATTGCGCCTTCCCGCTGCTGCAGTCGATGGTTGCGGCCTCCGACGCCAAGGTCGCGTTCAAGGACGTGGACGTGGCGCTGCTGGTTGGGGCACGCCCGCGCGGCCCGGGCATGGAGCGCAAGGACCTGCTGGAAGCCAACGGCGCCATCTTCGTGCCGCAGGGCAAGGCGCTGAACGAGGTCGCCTCGCGCGACGTGAAGGTGCTGGTCGTCGGCAATCCCGCCAACACCAACGCGCTCATCGCGATGAAGAACGCGCCAAGCCTCAAGCCCACGCAGTTCACGGCGATGATGCGCCTCGATCATAACCGCGCGCTCACCCAGGTGGCGCAGAAGACCGGCAAGCCGCTCACCGCGGTGAAGAAGATGGGCATCTGGGGCAACCACTCGGCCACCCAGTACCCTGACCTCTTCCACGCCGAGGTCGACGGCCAGAATGCCTCGAAGCTCATCAACGACCAGGCCTGGCTCGAAGGCACGTTCATCCCCACGGTGCAGAAGCGCGGTGCCGCGATCATCGAGGCGCGTGGGCTTTCTTCAGCAGCCTCCGCCGCCAATGCGGCCATCGACCACATTCGCGACTGGGTCGCCGGCACCACCGACTGGGTCTCGATGGGCATTCCCTCGGACGGCAGCTACGGCATCCCCGAGGGCCTGATCTTCGGTTACCCAGTCACCGTTTCCGGCGGCAAATACGAAATCGTGAAGGGTCTGGAGCACGGCGACTTCGCGAAAGCGAAAATCGCCGCGACGCAGAAGGAATTGACGGAAGAGCGGGCTGCGGTCGAGCACCTGCTCAAGTAACCCCGAAAATCGGGGACGGACCCTTCTTCGAAAGTAGAGTCCGAAAGTAGGGTCCGTCCCCGATTTTGTTTCTAGAACTTCTTCCAGAGCCTCGCGAAGAACGACGTCCCGTTCAACCCGAACTGCACGCTGTCGTATTTGAAGCCGTTGTCGGTCTCGTTGGCGTCCTGGGTGGTGGGCTTCACGTTGAAGATGTTCGCCGCGCCGATGGTGAGCTTGGTGTTCTTGTCGAACGCGTAGGTCACCGCGAGGTCGGCGGAGGCCTTGGCGTCGTAGCGCGCGTTTGGCACCCCATTTTCCGTGCCGGAGAAGGTGCCCAGGGTCTGCGTGCCGAAGTAGATGATCCGCAGCCCGGTCTCGAACCTGCCTACCGTGTAGTCGAAGCCCAGCACTGCCTTGCTGCGCGGGGCGCCCTGCTCGATGAAAAGGCGCTCGCGCTCGGACAGCAGGACGTCGTCGAAGCCCGCCAGCGACGGCGGGGTCTTGATCGCGGTGACCTCGGTCTTGCTGTAATTGAACGCCAGGAAGGTGTTCAGCGGGCACTGGCCCAGCTTGCCCTTGTGCGAGATCGTGAGGTCCAGGCCGCGGGTGCGCGTGTTGACCGAGTTCACGAAGAATTGCGCCTGGCCCACGCCGAGTGCCGCGAGCGTGCTCGCGATCGCCGGATAGTTGTCGGCGTCGAAACGCCCCGAGAGCACGATGCGGTCGTCGATTTCGATGTTGTAGAGGTCCGCCGTCACCGCAAGCGCGGATGAAGGCGTCCACGTGAAACCCGCGGTGAAGTTCTTCGCCTTTTCTTCCTTGAGCTTCGGGATGCCCGCGGCGGTGGCGAGTGTGCTGCCGTTGGGGGCCAGCACCACGTCGAGCGGCACGCCGCTGATGAAGTCCGTGAAGGTCGACGAGAAGTAGACCTGCTGCAGCGAGGGCGCGCGAAAGCCGGTGCTGGCCGAACCACGGAACAGCAGGTCGTTGCCGACGCGGTAACTCGCGGCCAGCTTGCCGTTGGTAGTGCCGCCGAAATCGCTGAACTTCTCGTAGCGCAGCGCCGCCTGCACCTTGAAGGCTTCGCTGACATCCGTTTCCAGGTCCACGTAGAGCGCCGTGCTGTGGCGGTTCTGGTTGGTTGCATCGCCGGGCTGGAAGCCCGGAAAGCCCTGGCTGCCCGCGTTGCCGGTGCCCTCGGCCAGGCCATCCGCGTCGACGTAGGAGCCGGGCTCGCCCGCGAAGATCTTGTATTCCTCGCGCCGGTACTCCGCGCCGAAGGCCACGTTGGTGCCCATCTTTCCACCGAAGTAGCGGCTCAAGTCGAGGTTGGTGGTGAGCTGGCCGAAGGAGAAGCCGCCCGCGTCGAACTGGCTGGGGCTCAGCGCCGGGCGCCCGGCGAGCAGCTCCGCATTCGCGATCGAGGCGTTGAGCGTGTGGTTGATGTTGTAGCGCAGCTTGTTGTAGCCGTAGGTCTGCGACAGGTCCACGTTCCATTCGCCCAGGACCATCTTGTGGCCCAGGATCGCGTAGTGGTCGTCGATGTCCCCGTCGATGAAGGGCACGAAGCCATCGGGGTACATCGCGGCGGAATTGCGCGAGGGGATGTCGTCGGAGCCGATGCCTCCGCGCGCGAAGGCGCCGGAGGACGCATCGCGCTTCTGGCCGCCGAGCGTGAAGTACAGCGAACCGATCGCGTTGGGCAAGTCGCCGTTTACGTAGAGCGTGCCGTTTTTGGCCTTGGTATCGCCGATGGTGCGCGGGTTGCCTTCCTCCGCGCGGTTGGAACGGCCGCGGTCGAGGTATTCGCCGGTGATGCCGATCACGCCGCGCTCGCCCACCTTCACGCCGCAATAGGCGCTCGCCATCGAGTTCTTGCCGTCGCCCACGGAATACTGGCCGTAACCCACGACCCCTTCGCAGCCGGGACGCTTCTTCAGATCGATGTTGATGACGCCGGCGATGGCATCGGAGCCGTATTGCGCCGCCGCGCCGTCGCGCAGGACCTGGACGCTTTCGATCGCCATCAGCGGGATGGCATTGAGGTCGGTGCCGGTATTGCCGCGGTTGCGCGCACCAAAGAGGTTCACGAGCGCCGTGGTGTGGCGCCGCTTTCCGTTCACGAGCACCAGCGTCTGGTCCGACCCCAGGCCCCGCAGCGCGGCGGAATCGATCAGGTCCGCGCCGTCAGCGCCGGTCTGGCGGGTGGAGTTGAACGACGGCGAGATGTACTGGAGCGTCTGCGCGAGGTCGAAATGCGCGCCTTGCTCGGCTTCCTTGGCGAGGGGCAGGAAGTCGATCGGCACCGGCGTGTCGGTGGCCGATGCGTTGGCCCGGCGCGATCCGACGACGGTGATCGATTCCAGGATTTGTGTTCCGGCCCCCGGGGGAGCGGTTTGCGCGTAGGGGGTGGTTGAAGCGGCAAGCGCGGCGGTTACCGCGGCGACGACGGCCTTCCTGCGGAATGAGCCCATGGTCCCAGATCTCCCTGTTGTGGTTGTACTTTCTTGTTTTCAGGAAGCAAAGGTTATTCCTATTCCGTTTCGACCGCGAAAACGATCGCGGAAATCATCAATGCCACTGCCATGCCGAGGGCGGTGATCGCGGCGGGGGTGCCGGGGTGCAGCTGGACGAGGTCGGCGAACCCCTGCATCAGCGAGGTGCCGGCCGGGGCCAGGGCCAGTGCCAGCACGCTGCCCAGCGCCGCCGATCCGAAGACCAGGGCCGGCGTGAGCCATTTGCGCTTCGCCACGGCGCGCGCGGGCAGGGCGGTCATGACCCGCGCGGAAAAGCCGTTGTCGGCGATGGGTTGGCGCGCATCTTCGCGCAGCAGGTGGTTGAGGTCGTTCATGCGGTTTCCTTTCCCGTCAGGCGAACCTTGAGTTTGGCCTTGGCACGCAGGATGTGGGTTTTCACGGTGCCAAGGGGCACGCCCAGCGCGGCGGCGGCTTCCTCGTGCGAAAGGTCGGCGTAGTAGCAGGCGGCAAGGGCCGCGCGCTCGCCGTCGGACAGCGTTGCCATGGCGCGTTCCAGGTCGATGCGCGAGGCGACGTCGGGCATTTCCACCGCGATGTCGGAGCCGGGCGGGGGAGCCTCGTCGGGGTCGATGTCCAGCAGCACTTCGCGCTTCTTGCGCGCCTCGCTGCGCCAGGCATTAAACGCGATGCGATACAGCCAGGTGGAGAATTTGGCCTCGAAGCGGAATCGCGACAGGTTGCGCCAGGCCAGGACGAAGGTTTCCTGCGCCAGGTCGTCGGACAGCGCCATGTCGCCGCGCGTGAGCCGGCGCAGCACGGTGCGGACCTGGGACTGGTGGCGGTCGACCAGCTGCTCGAAGGCACGCCGGTCGTCGCGTTCCAGGACCGCAAGGATCAGGTCGACGTCCGAAGGCGCCGCGGGGGGAGGCATCAGCTCTGCGCGGGCCTTTCGAGGTACCAGGAGAGCATCAACGCACCGCCCATCAGTCCGGGTATCAAGCCGATGGACCACGGCGCCCCCACTTCGCGCAGCACAATCGCCAGCGCGATCCCAAGCGCGATCAGCACCAACCCGCCACGCATCGCCCCGGAGGATCGCCGCCTCGGCTCCAGCAGTTCCGGGGGCACCGGGAGCCCCTTTTCGGCCAGCCGGCTGATCGTTTCGTGGGCCATTCGCAGCTTGCGTTGCTTGTGCTTCAGGATGAGCGCGACCAGCGCGAGCGGCAGGCCGAAGCTCACCAGCATGCCCATGATCGCGACCAGGGCTACGGATATTTCCATGAACTTCTCCAGGGGCCAGGGCGGCCAGCATTATCGGGGGTCCGGTGGGGCGGGACAATGCCGCCGTGGGGTGATGAACCTTCGATGCCCCGGGACGGCCCAATGGATTCAGATTGTTACCAGGTCAACCGGCACGGGGTCCCGCGCGTAAGATGGGCTGGTCCTCACAAGGAGAGACAACCATGAAAGTATTTGCCGCCCTCGCCAGCCTCGCCCTGCTTGCCGGATGCGCCACCACGGGAAACACCCAGGTGGCCGCCGTCGATTGCAAGGTCGCCCCCATCACCACCGCCAGCGCCACCGGCGTGCGCAAGCCCAACCCGGACAGCCTGGATCGCCGCTATGCGGAAATGCAGCTGGCCTCGTCCGACTACCGTTACCAGCAGCTGCGCGAACGCGGCATGGTCAACAACACCGTGGAAGACGCGCTGCGCGACTGCAACCGGTAGTCCTGCGGCTAGTTGCCGGCCATCTCCTCGGGCACGCTCTGGGTCAAGGTCGGTTCGTGTGGGGTCGGCAGCTCCCGCACCTTCGATAGCGGGGAAAACCACATGACCAGCGGGGCGAGCAGCAGCGCCCCGGCGCCCACCATCAGCATGGCAGCGCGCAGCCCGTAGTGTTCCGCCACCCAGCCGCCGGCCAGCCCGCCGAACGGCGCCGTGGAGACCGTCAGGCAAATCATTGTCGCCGTGACCCGGCCCAGCAGCCGGTCCGGAGTGGCGGCCTGGCGCAGGGAGAGGTAGTTGATGAAAAAAATCATCGCTCCCAGGTCAAGCAGGAAAAGCCCCCCGCCAAAGCTCAGCGAGGCGAGCCAGTAGGAACCCCCGGCCGAGCCCATCCCAAGCCACGCCACACCCGTCGCCCCGATGCCGGCCAGCATCACCGGCCCCATGCCGAAGCGCCGGTTAAGCATCGCCGTGACGCCCGCGGCGGCGAGCGATCCCAGCCCCGCCACCATGAAAAGCGCACCGACGTGGCCGGCCGAAAAGTTGAGCTCGCGCGCGGCGAAAAGCACCACCACCGCCAGGAACGCGTGCCGGAACACCTGCCACGCGCCGATCGCCCAGACCAGTGCCCGCAGCGTGGGGTTGTGCCAGATCACCGCGAGGCCTTCACGGATCTCGGCGCCGATGGAGCGCGCAACCACCTTGGGACGGTCGCTCTCGCGCGGGGGGATGCCGCGCAGGATCCACGCCGAGAGAAAAAACGAAAACGCGTCGAGCAGGATCGCAATCGGCGCGGTCAGCCACTGGATCAACGCCCCCGCTAGCCCCGGCCCCACCAGTTGCGCGGTGGAATCGGCCACGCCGATCTTCGCGTTTGCCTCCACCAGGTTGTCGCGGCCCACGCGTTCGGTCATCAGCACCTGGTAGGCGGGCCAGCCGATCACCGAGAGCAACCCCACCAGGAAGCCTGCGACATACAACACGTACATGTTCAACACGCCCAGCCAGGCGCAGATCGGGATCGAAAGCAGCGCCAGGCCGCGCCCCACGTCGGAGAAGATGATCACCGGCAGCTTGCGCGTGCGGTCGACCAGCACCCCGGCAAAGAGGCCGAAGAGCGGATAGGGCAGGGCCTCCAGCGCCGTGAGGACGCCGACTTCGAAGGGTGATGCGTTCAGCACCAGGGCCGCGGTCAGCGGCAGCGCCAGGAACGTGATCTGCCCGCCGAAATGCGTGATGGTGAGCGAGCCCCAGAGCTTGCGGAAGTCCGGGCGCAGCCACAGGCCGGTGAACCATCGGCGGGGATGAAGATTCGAAAGCAGTGTTGCCATTTTCTTGTTCTTTTCCAAAGCGCCGTGTATTGGCCATCGTGTTTCACACGAGGCGGGAATTCAGCTTTGGTTACCTGCCAGCCTTCCCGCCCCTTGAACCCGGCGGGGGGTGGCCCACGGGGTCAGTTTTCGCCGCGGTAGTCGCGCGCGGACACTTCGCCGGGGAGGCGAACGTCTCGAATGAGGTGCAGGGCGCGAGTCATGGGGTGCATCATACGCGCCCGCATGTTTGGACGCCTCCCTGGCCAAGGGAGGTCGGTATTGCGCTACTGGGCGCCCGGGTTTCCCGTCACGGAGTTTTTGGTGTCGGTCATGGTGGGCGAGGGATTGGTCGTCTTGTCGCCTCCCAGGTCCAGGTGGCGCTGCACGACCCCTTTCTTCTTCGCCTTGTCCTTTTTGTCCTTCGCTTGCTTGGCGGCCCTCTTCTCGGAGCGGCTCAGGGTCTTGCCCGGAGGTGGCGTGGCTTCGGTCGTCAGGTTGGAACGCGTGCTCGGGCCCAGGACGTTGTCCGCGGCCACGGGGCTATCGGGCTTGATGTTCGCTTTCGGCGGATCGGCAGCGAAAGAGGTGGCGGCCGCCAGCGAAGCGGCGGCGAGGATGGTCGAAAGTTTGTTCATGTCGTCTCCTGCCGGGATTTCCCGGGACAACCGTAGGAGTGACATTCGGCCCGCAACGTTCCCACCGGGCAACGCACTTCGCTGTTGGGTCGCGGGCAAGGAGCCGGACCTGGGCAGGCCGCACCAGGTCCGGGGTAACGCGGACTGATCAAGCCTTGTAGGTCACCGTCAGGTCGCCCACGCCGTCGACATGGCCTTCGAGCTTGTCGCCGGCCTTGATCGCACCGACACCGGCGGGCGTGCCGGAGAAGATCAGGTCGCCTGGCTGCAGCGTGATGAGGCTCGAGAGGTAGTTGATCTGCTCGGGCACGCTCCAGATCTGCATCGCCAGGTCGCCTTGCTGCTTCATCTGTCCGTTCACCTTGAGCCAGATCGCGCCCTTGGCGGGGTGGCCGGTGGCCGACGCCGGCTTCAGCGCCGTGACCGGGGCCGATTCGTCGAAGCTCTTGCCCATCTCCCACGGGCGGCCCATCTTTTTCGCCTCGCCCTGGATGTCGCGGCGCGTCATGTCCAGTCCGACGCCGTAGCCCCACACGTGTTCGAGCGCGTTTTCGACCGGGATGTTCTTGCCGCCTTTCGCGATGGCAACAACCATCTCGATCTCGTGGTGCACATCCTTCGTGCCGACGGGATAGGTGATGGTCGAGTTGTTCTGGACGATCGAGTTGGCGGCCTTCATGAAGAAAAACGGCGGCTCGCGGTCGGGGTCATGCCCCATTTCGCGCGCGTGTTCGGCGTAGTTGCGCCCCACGCAGTAGATGCGCCCGACGGGAAAGCGGGCATCGCTGCCCTCTACCGGCAGCGACGGCACAGGGCCGATGTCGATGACGTATTTGGCGTTGCGCAGGTCGTCTTTTCCCATGATTCACCCTCTCGTCACTGCTGTCCGGTTCCGATGCCGCGGTATCCGTGGAACGGGCTGCAAGGCACGCGCCCCGGCCACCATCGCCTGGCTTCGCACGAAGTTTACCTGCCCTGCTCCGTGCGGACCACGCCATGGCAGGGGAAAGGCAACGATCCCCCGGTACAAATGGCCCATGGGCGCGGGGATCTTGCGCCCGGGAGAACAAGAATGTGGAATCGAATCGTGGCCCTGGCGTGTTGCGCGCTGGCAAGCCTGGCTTCGGCGCAGGCGGGATGGAACTTCCAGGCGCTCGGCTCCTTCGGGGGAAACGCCAGCTGGGCCACGGCCGTGAACAATGCCGGCGAGGTCGTGGGCTGGGCCGGCGTGCGCAAGGGTGAATTCACCGACATGGATCCCGAGTTCCACGCCTTCGTCCTTTTCGGCGCAACGATGAGGGACCTGGGTCCGGCGGGATCGAATTCCGCAGCACGTGCGATCAGCGACAACGGCGAGATTGCCGGTACCGGCGCCAACGGGGTCGTCACCTGGCATCGTGGCGCCATGACGACGTTGCCGTTCAAGGGCACGCCCAACCGCATCAATCGCATGAGCGCCGTCGTCGGCACCTACGACAGCGCTGCCGGCGATTTTCGTGGCTTCGTCCATCGCAACGGCGTGATGACCGAACTCGGGACGCTGGGCGGCTCGTGGAGCACCGCGGTGTCCATCAACGATCGCGGCGTCATTGTGGGCACTTCGGTGAATGCCGCCGGGGCGGTGCGCGGGTTCGTGCTGCAGGACGCCAGGATGCGGGAGATCGGCACCTTCGGCGGCCCGGTGAGCCAGGCCCACGATGTGAACGAGCGCGGTGTGGTGGTCGGGAGCGCGGGCAACGCGTCGGGCGGCGTGGAGGCTTTCATCGATGACGGCGTCATGCGCCCGCTTTTCCCCGCGGCCAGTCCGTACGACGTGGGTGAAGCCTTCGCCATCAATGCACGCGGCCAGGTGGTGGGCATCCTCAACGATGCGGGCTTCCTCTGGGATGGCGGCAAACTCACGATGCTGCGTGAGCTGCTCACGGCCGAGCAGCGTGCCCAGTGGGGTGTGCTCACGCCTGCCGGAATCAACGACCGCGGCTGGATCGTCGGCGTAGCTTCTACGGAAGGCGTAAATGGCGTGCCGGGCGGCTACCGGCGCGGGTTCGTCCTCAAGCCCCCCGCCGAAATGAACGGTGACGGAGTACCGCGCCAAACTCGGTAGACTCTGTTCCCTCCGAGATCAGAGGGAAATTCCATGCGCCGGACAGCCGTCACCCTGCTGCTCAGCCTCGTCGCGGGATTCGCAGCCACCAGCTGCGTGCAGACCGCGACCAGGGAACCGAATGCCCCCGCGGCCTCGCTGTCGCCGGCGACCGCCACCGCGGAAAGATTCGTCGCCTCCGTTCACCGGACGGTACTGCCCAATGGTCTGACGGTCCTCACGCGCGAAGACAAGGGCAGCGGCATCGTGGCCATCAACACCTGGGTGAAGGCCGGCTATTACCACGAGCCCGATGAGGTCGCCGGCATGGCGCACCTCTTCGAGCACATGTTCTTCAAGGGTTCGAAGGCGTATCCGGGGGCGGAGGCCATCGGTCGAGCGGTCACCGGCGCGGGCGGCGTGCTCAATGCGGGCACGATCTATGACTCCACCAACTACTACGTCGTGGTGCCGAAGGAGAGTTTCACGAGAGGCGTGGAAGTGCAGGCCGATGCGATCGCGCATCCGCTCTTCGACGCGGCGGAGCTGCGCAAGGAGGCCGAGGTGGTGATCGAGGAGTCGAACCGCAAGCTCGACAACCCGCCGGCGGTGGCGCTCGAGCGGATGTTCGCCACCGCATATACGCGCCACCGCATGAAGCGCTGGCGCATCGGCTCCAACGAGGTGCTGCGCAATATCCGGCGCGACAACCTGGTGGCGTTCTTCGAGACGCTCTACCGGCCCGAAAACATCGTGGTGACGATTGCGGGCGACGTGAGCCCGGAGGAGGCGCTCGCCGAGGTGCAGCGCACCTTCGGCGGCATTGCGCGCGGCACCCTGCGCAAGGAGCGCGGGCCGAAGGAGCCCGCGCAGGTGGCCTTCCGCTTCGGGCAGTCGCAGGCCGACGTGAAGGAGGGATATTCGGTTTTCGGCTGGCACACCGTCGAGGAGAACCACGTGGACGAGGTCACGCTCGAGGTCCTGGCCTCGATCCTCGGCCAGGGACGCTCCTCGCGCCTCTATCGCGCCGCCGTGGGACCGAAGGGGGCGAGCACGGTGAACGCTTCACACCTCACATTCGAGGACGTGGGGATGATGTACGTCGTGGCCTCACTCGCGGAAAGCAATCGCGCCGAGGTGGAGACCCGCGTCATGGCGGAGGTGGAGCGCCTCAAGCGCTTCGGGCCGACCGCCTACGAGCTGGCTCGCGCCAAGAACGTGCGCGAGGCGCAGCTGCTCGGCGCCATCGACAGCGCGCTCGAGCAGGCCACCACCCTTTCGCAGCTGGAGTCGCGTGGCTCGTATCGCGACCTCGCACAGCAGGTGGCGCAGCTCGACGCGCTGGACGCCGGGAAGGTTCGCGATGCCGCGCGCCGCTACCTCTCGATCGACCAGCTCACCCTGTACCAGTACCAGCCGAAGGGCTCGCCCGTGATGACGTCCGCGGGAGCGCTGGAGCGGGTACGCGCGGCCGAACGCCTGCCGGTTTCAAACCCCGAAGTGCTTGCCCAACCCGACGTGGCCAATACGGTGCGTGCCGCGGCGACCACGGCGCCGCTCAAGACCTTCACGCTTTCCAACGGCGCGACGCTCGCGGTGCAGGAACGGGCGGGCAGCGCCACCATCGCGACGGGGATCTTCTTTCGTGGCGGGCGCATCCAGGAAACCGCCAGCAACGCCGGTGTGACGCGGCTGATGCAGTCGATGATGCGGCGCGGCACCGCCGGGCGCAGCGGCGAGGCGATCGACCGCGAGATCGAATTCCTGGGCACGCAGCTCAGCGTGTCGACCCAGGACGACGGCTTCGGGTTCTGGTTCTCCACCGTCGGGCGCTTCTACGAGCCGGCGCTGCGTATCGCCGCCGACGTGCTTCTGAACCCGGCATTCCCGGAAAGCGAGCTCGCGCGCGAGAAGGCATTGCAGGTCGCGGCGATCAAGCGCTCCTACGATTCCTCGACCGAGCGGCCGATGCAGCTTTTCCGCTCCGCCATGTATGGCGACCATCCCTATGGACTGCCGGAGCTCGGAACGGAGGCGAGCCTCGAGACGCTCGACCGGGCGGCGCTGCAGCGGTGGTGGAAGCAGGCCGTCGCGGCGGACCGCGCGCTGATCGTCGTCGTGGGCGATGCCGCTGCCGAAGACGTGCGCCGCGTGATGCAAGCGCGCCTGGCCGGGCTTTCGCGCAGCGCCGGTCCGTTGGCGCTTCCCCCGCCGCCTCGACTGCCCAGCTCGCCGCGCGAAGCCTTGGAGCAGCGCGACCGCAAGCAGACCGCGATGGTGATCGGATTTCCCACGGTGCCTCCGGCGAGCGCGGACTGGCCCGCCTTCCGGCTGATGCAGGCGGTGACGACGGGCCTCAGCGGCACCTTCTTCGCCGAGCTGCGCGGGCGCCAGTCGCTGGCTTACACCGTCTCCGCCGTGCCGATTTCATTCGCGAGCCAGGGTGCGTTCCGCGGCTACCTCGCGGGTGATGCCTCGAAGGAGCGGCAGGCCCATGCCGCGTTGCTGAAGGAGATGCGCAGGCTTCAGGACGACGGCATCACGGCGGAGGAGGTGGCTCGTGCGCAGGCGTACTACGCGGGCTCCATGCGCCTGTCGCTGGAGACCAATGCGTCGCGCGCGGCGGACCACGCGAGAAGTTATGTCCTCGGCTTGCCGCTCGACCATACCGAGCGGACGCTGCGCCACATGCCGAGCCTGGGCGTGGACGACCTGCGCTCCGTGGCCCGGCGCTACCTGGGCGGCGAGAACTACGTGTACGCCGCGGTGCGGGGGAAGGCTTCTCCCTAGTGGCTGGCGACCGCACCGGGGAAAGTCGAGACGCCGGGTTCAAACACAGAGGGCACGGAGGAAAAGGCGAGGACACAGAGTAAAAACAATGAATGTTTGAACGTGCAAGTGGCTCGAATCGTGCACGAACACCCATGGCTTTTACTCTGTGTCCTCGCTTTTTCCTCCGTGTCCTCTGTGTTGAAAAAACGGCGCCCAAACCGAGGCGCCGCGTGACCATTACGCGCTGGCGGCGGCGGCCGGCGCCTTGGCCATCAGCTCGCGCAGCACGAACGGCAGGATGCCGCCGTGCAGGTAGTAATCCACCTCGATCGGCGTGTCGATGCGCAACAGCACCGGCACCTGCTTCGAGGTGCCGTCCTTGCGGTAGATCACCAGCGTCACGTCCATCTGCGGGCGGATGCCGTTTTCCACGCCGACCACGTCGAAGGTTTCCTCCCCCGTGATGCCGAGCGACTGTGCGCAGTCCGTGCCCTTGAACTGCAGCGGCAGCACGCCCATGCCGACGAGGTTGGAGCGGTGGATGCGTTCGTAGGAGCGCACGACCACAGCCTTCACGCCCAATAGCGCGGTGCCCTTGGCGGCCCAGTCCCGCGAGGAGCCGGAGCCGTATTCCTCGCCGCCGAACACCACGGTGGGAGTGCCTTGCGCGATGTATTTCATCGCGGCGTCATAAATCGCCAGCTGGTCGCCGGCGGGCTGGAATAGCGTCACGCCACCTTCCACGCGCGAGCCGTCGGCCTTCGCCGGAAGCATCAGGTTCTTGATGCGCACGTTGGCGAAGGTGCCGCGCATCATCACCTCGTGGTTGCCGCGGCGCGCGCCGTAGCTGTTGAAGTCCGCCTTCTGCACGCCGTTGGCGATCAGGTACTTGCCGGCGGGTGAGGTGTCCTTGATCGAGCCCGCGGGGGAGATGTGGTCGGTGGTGACCGAATCGCCCAGGATGGCCAGCGCGCGCGCGCCCTTCACGTCGTGCGCCGTGCCCGCGCTCATGCCGAAGCCCTGGAAAAACGGTGGCTCGGCGATGTAGGTGGACTTGGGCCAGTTGTAGACCTGCCCGGCGGTGGCGGGGATCTCCATCCACATCGGATTGTCCCTGGTGAGGTCGCCGTAGAGCGCCTTGGAGACCGCGGGATCCTGCGCGTATTTCATCAGCGCCTGGATCTCCACGCCCGTGGGCCAGATGTCCTTGAGGTACACCGGGCCGTCGCGGCCGATCCCGACGGGTTCGGTGGTGAGGTCCCTGAGCACCGTGCCGGCGATTGCATAGGCGACCACCAGCGGCGGCGAGGCGAGGAAGTTGGCGCGCAGGTTCGGGTGGATGCGCGCCTCGAAGTTGCGGTTGCCGGAGAGCACCGCCGCGCAGACGAGGTCGTTGGCGACAATCGCCTGGTCGATCGGCTCGGCGAGCGGGCCGGCGTTGCCGATACACGTCGTGCAGCCGTAACCCGAGATGTAGAAGCCGAGCGCCTCGAGGGAGCTCAGCAGGCCCGCGGCCTTGAGGTACTCGTTGACCACGCGCGATCCCGGGGCCAGCGAGGTCTTGATATGTTTCTTGACCGTGAGTCCCCTGGCCACGGCCTTCTGCGCCAGCAGGCCCGCGGCCAGCAGCACGCTGGGGTTCGAGGTGTTGGTGCAGGACGTGATGGCGGCGATCAGCACGTCGCCGGAGCCCAGGTCGACGCCGTCGCTGGTGGTCACGCGCTGGGCAAGGTCTTCGGGTTTCTTCGAGAAGCCGTTGCTGGCGGCGGGCTGCGCGTACAGGTTGGTGAATGTCGCTTTGAGGCTGCCGAGATCGATGCGGTCCTGCGGACGCTTGGGGCCGGCTACCGAGGGGCGGATGGAGCCGAGGTCGAGCTCGAGCGATTCGGAATAGTCGATGTCGCCCTTCTTCGAGATGCCGAACATGCCCTGCGCCTTGAAGTAGGCCTCGAGCGCGGAGATCTGTTCGGCGGTGCGCCCGGTGAAGCGATAGTAGTCGATGGTTTTTTCGTCGACCGGGAAGAAACCCATGGTGGCGCCGTATTCGGGCGCCATGTTGGCGATGGTGGCGCGGTCGGTGGCGGCAAGCGACTGCGTGCCCTCGCCGAAGAATTCCACGAACTTGCCCACAACTTTCGCCTTGCGCAGCATTTCGGTGACGGTGAGCACGAGGTCGGTGGCGGTCACGCCTTCGGCGAGCCTTCCGGTGAGGTTCACGCCGACCACGTCGGGCGTGAGGAAATACACCGGCTGGCCGAGCATGCCGGCTTCGGCCTCGATGCCTCCCACGCCCCAGCCCACCACACCCAGGCCATTGATCATGGTGGTGTGGCTGTCGGTGCCGACCAGCGTATCCGGGTAATACATGCCGGCTTTCTCGAACACGCCGCGCGCCAGATACTCGAGGTTCACCTGGTGCACGATGCCGATGCCCGGGGGCACGACCTTGAAGGTGTCGAACGCCTGCATGCCCCATTTCAGGAACTGGTAGCGCTCGCGGTTGCGCGAGAATTCGAGCTTCATGTTGAGGTCGAGCACGTTGGGCGCGCCGTAGTGGTCGATCTGCACGGAGTGGTCGACCACGAGGTCCACGGGCACGAGCGGTTCGATGGTCTTGGGGTTCTTCTGCATGCGCGCGGCCACGTTGCGCATGGCGGCGAGGTCGGCCAGCAGCGGCACGCCGGTGAAATCCTGCAGCACGATGCGCGCGAGGATGAAGGGGATTTCGTCGGTGCGCGCGGCGCCCGGCTTCCAGTTGGCGAGCTGCTTCACGTGCTCTTCGGTGATTTTCTTGCCGTCCACGTTGCGCAGCACGCTCTCCAGCACGATGCGGATGGAGATTGGCAGGCGCTTGACCGCGGGGAAGGTGGCGGCGAGGGCCGGCAGCGAGTAGTACTGGCCGGTTTTGCCGGCCACGGGCGCGAAGGACTTGAGGGTGTCGAAGGCGTTGTGCGACATGGCGGTGGTCTCGGTTGGTTGTGGGCTAGCGGCAGCAGGTGGGTGCGATCGAGTGCGGCCCGCCCTGCAGCGCTGCCGTCATCCGGTAGCGCCCGGGACGCATTTCCTGCGCGCCGGCGCCGTCGGGCACCAGCGAAAACGCGATGGGCAGCAGGAAGAAGAGGGCTCTCACGTCGTTCAGCGCGCCATCATGTCGACGAATTCGTTCACCGCAAGCGCCTCCAGGCGCTTCTGGTCCAGGCAC
>Ga0163153_10005351_pt1 | contig 15213 bp, 13 predicted proteins | sample OliLakLV19MP6IB1_FD_148629 | JGI IMG/M metagenome (GOLD analysis project Ga0163153, IMG submission 148629) | Freshwater microbial mat bacterial communities from Lake Vanda, McMurdo Dry Valleys, Antarctica - Oligotrophic Lake LV.19.MP6.IB-1 | ecosystem: Environmental > Aquatic > Freshwater >... | reverse complement strand
TACTGACCAGTTCGATCCGGCCAGTCATCAGCACATGGTGACCTTCACGGTGGGCTTCGGTATTATCGGATCCTTGTACGACGACGACGGCGATGGCTGGCCCGATAACCTGAATAACGGCAGCAAGTGGTACACCTCGGGCTCGACCGATAATGAACGCAGGGTCGATGACCTGTGGCATGCGGCCTGGAACAGCAAAGGACAATACATCTCAGCCAAGCGGCCGGAAGAACTGATCAACAAGCTGACCGGTGCCATTCTCGACATCTCCGACCGGGTGGGTGGCGCAGCTTCCGGTGCCACCAACGGTGGTTCCATCACCTCTGAATCCAAGGTATTCCAGGCCAAGTTTGACGCACTTGACTGGCATGGCTCTTTGCTGGCCATCAGCGTGGACTCCAGCAACGGTGAACTGGACCAGATCGCCTGGGAAGCCGGTGCCTTGCTGGATCAGAAGAGCAATTCCTTCTTCAGTGGCACTCGCCAGGTTTACAGCTACAACCCAGCCAGCGACAGCGGTACGACTTTCACCTGGAGCGGCTTGAGCACGGCGCAGAAGGCGCTCATGAACATTAACCCGGAAACCGGCGCCACCGATACACGCGGCGCTGAGCGGGTTAATTATATTCGTGGTGTTGATACCGGCGAAGGCACAACTTATCGTCAACGTCAGCACATCCTGGGTGACATCAGCCATTCGGATCCACAGTATGTGGGCGTACCGCCCTTTTTCTATCCGTTTGACGATTACGCCAGCTTTGCCCGCGGCGCACAAAACCGGCCTGCGATGATCTACGTAGGTGCCAACGACGGTATGTTGCATGCTTTCCGCGAAAGTGATGGTGTGGAAGTATATGCTTATGTCCCGAACGAGGTTTTACATAAGTTGCCAAAGCTGACCTCACGCTACTACGGTCATGAATTTTATGTAGACGGATCCCCTGCCTATGGAGACATACAGATTTCCAACAGCTGGAAATCCATCCTGGTCAGCGGCTTGCGCAGCGGCGGACAAGGCATATTTGCTTTAGACGTCACCGACCCTGAAAACTTTGGTACGTCCAATGTTCTGTGGGAATTTACTGATGAAGATGACCCCGACCTGGGCTACTACTTTGGCGAACCCCAGATCAAAAAAATGCAAAATGGCAAGTGGGCAGCCATATTCACTTCTGGCTACAACAACACCGTTGCAGATGGCAATACCTCTTCTACTGGCAAACAGTACGTCTATATTGTGTTTATCGAGGACGGCTTGAATGGCTGGTCGTCCAGTGATTTCCGCAAGATCGAGCTTCCGGGCGCCGACGGCCTGTCATCACCGGCTGTGACTGATGTGGATGGCGACAGCCTGGCTGACTATATCTACGTTGGCGATCTGGACGGCAATATGTGGAAAATTGACGTCACCTCTGAAACCAAGGCCAACTGGAACGTGGCTTTCTCTGGTGAACCATTATTTATCGCCAAAGACGAAGACGGAACCCGGCAGCCCATTACTACACGCCCCGCTATCATGCGTCATCCTTTGTCCATACGTGAAGGCGTGATGGTCATCTTCGGCACCGGCAAGTATCTTGAAGTGAACGACGATGTGACCGAAGACGTGCCGCCACAATCGGTATATGGAATCTGGGATCGTGACGGTTATTACTTCAAACCCCAAAATCTGCGCAACAGCTATGGCGCACATGACTTTAACCGCGACGACTTAAGTAATCCAATGATCACTGTTGACACAACCACCAATCGACGCATCATTCATGACAATGAAGCGAACTTAGTCAGGTGGTTCGATGAAGATGGCGATCCGGATAATCGTGGTTGGGTAATCGACCTGCCGGTCCAAGGCGAAAGGGTTAACCGCAACGTGATCTTACGCGACAATATTGCCTTCCTGGTCACACTGATTCCGGAAGAGGATGTCTGTGCAGCAGGCGGCAAGGGCTGGTTGATGGCGCTTAATGCCGAAACCGGTAATGCGCCGCGCTTTCCCGTTCTGGACATGACTGACGACAATATCATCGACAAAAATGATGTGCTGACCCGGGACAACCCCTACATCGAAGGCGAGGATTCCAGCCTGGTTAATCCGGTAGGATTGGAAATGCTCAGTATCCCGAACCTGCCTACCCTGCTGTACGATGACCGTGCCTCCGACCTGGGCAGCTTGTTCCCGCCCCGGGCCAATGCACCTCGAGGGTGTGGAGCAGCAGGAGCCAAGTCCTTTACCTATACCACCCGTACCAACGGCAGTATCGAAATGGTGGCAGCGGCTCATCAGCCCTTGTCATGTGGACGGCAAAGTTGGGACCAGGCGCATTAGCCTGATTCCACCCCGGGAACTGTGAGCAAAACATGAAAAATCCAATCAGGAAATCAGGAGCACGTCAGGTGGGTTTCACCCTGATCGAAGCCATGGTCGTGGTAGGACTGCTGGCCATCGCGCTCAGCCTGGCGGTACCCAGCTATACAGGTTATGTTGTTCGAACCCATCGGACCGAAGCGATAGAAACCCTGTTGGCAACGGCCGCTTGCCAGGAACGCCTGTACATCCGTAACAACGTTTATGACGCCGACAGCTGCGAGGGCAACAGCCAGAATGATTACTACGCCATCACGGTTACCACCTCAAATGCCAATCAGAATTTTGCTGCTGCAGCGGCCCCTCTGGGTGGCCAGGTGGAAGACAGCTGCGGCACATTGAGTATTACTGACATCGGCGTTAAAACAGCAGGTGACCAGGGTGGAGCCTTTGCGCGACAGTGTTGGTCAGGCCGACATGCCAGCGCCGGCTCCTGAACGTGGAATTGGCAGGCGCCACTGGCTACTGGGCTTGGGAAATCTCAGAGTAATTGAGCGTTTGATTAAAGATATGGGCATCAAAGTGTTACAGGATGAATTTGCGGGAGGTGCTGGAAATCTGATTTTCATGGGCGTAGACTAAGCAACGTTAGTACACGGGGATAGGTACAAGGGATAGGCTGCACGCAAGGAAGCGGTCAACCAATCTGGCCTGCCAGGGCTGGATAACATTTGGGGTAAGGGCCAGGTGTGTTTTAAGGGGATTTACATGTTGTGCCAAGGGTTTTCGCTTCACTCACTTTCACGGTGTGCTCTCGCTCGACTGCATTTTGGCCGCTTTTATTGCGCTAAGCCTGGCCGCTTTCTGAGCCATCAAGCCGGACTATCCGCTATCGAATTTCTGCTCATTCTGGCAGCGTCTTCGGTGATATTTGTCAGCGCGGTTACTGCAGCTTCGCAGCGCAATGAACGTTTGCTGGTTGATGATGCCGCCAGAAATCTGCAATTGTCTTTTGCCTTTGCCCGCAATCAGGCGATCAGCCGCCGCAGTTCGGTTAGGGTATGCCCTGCTTCGCAGTTGCTTGAGTGTGCTGAACAAGGGAATTGGAATAGCGGCTTGATTGTGCTTGATAACGAGACCGGTGAAGTTCTGCGCCTGATAGAGCCGAGTGATAAAGATATTCAGTTTTTCACTGATTCCGGCGTTAGCCGATATGTGCAGTTCAATGAGCTGGGCGATGCTTTTGGAACGGCCGGTGAATTCCAGGTTTGCCATCAACTCCGGCAGGACTATACCGTCGGCTTGCGCGTGGCTGCGGTCGGACTGGTAGAGCATTTTGATGCGGATGCCAACCGCTGCAGCTCACAGGGCTGACAGGCTTCAAGCGAGCACAAACCCGATCAAATCGATGAGTCTGAAAAGGGTCGGCCGCAGAGCGGCCTCATACAGGGCGATCATCAACGCCCAATGATGTAAGCGCGCCTTGCGCGCGATGGGTGTCTAGCGGAATAAAAGCTGGCGAGAATATCACTGAGCTTAAGCTGAAGTATGCTGATCAGCTTTGCAGAGCAAGGCGTTGAATCAATCAAAATAGCTCGACAGCGCCTGCAGGAACTCGTATTCGTCAACGCCGTGTTTGCCCACCGGCTTGGGCTGGGCAGACCACATGGCAACCACCAGGTCGCTATCTGGGTCTACAAAAACAAACTGCCCGAAAATTCCAATCGCGGAGTAACTGCGGCCATGCAGGGGCCATAACATATAACCGTATTCCACTTCTTTGCCACCAATGCTATGCCGTGCCCCGGCCTCTGCCATCCAACCCTCAGGTAAAACCCGCTGCCCGTTTATCACGCCATCATTCAGCATAAACAAACCAAAGCGCGCGTAATCACGCAGTGTGGCTGAAAGCCCGCTACCGCCAATTTCCAGGCCATTTGGCGACTCCAGCCACCAACTGGCATCGTACTCCATGCCCTGTGGAACCCAGATTTTCTCTGACAGGTAATCGGCCACCCATTTCCCGGTTGCGGCATGCACCAGCGCGCCTGCAAACTGGGTTTCACCGGTGCTGTAATTCCACAGCGTTCCGGGTTCAGCGGCACGTGGCAAGCTGGCCATCAAGTCGAGAATCGCATCGGCTTGTTGCGAAATCTGTGCTTCCAGCATTTGCCGGCGATCGGAAGTCGGATCGGTATAGGTTTCATTCCAGCCCACCCCGGAAGCCATCAGCAAGACCTGCCGCACGGTCACACCCTCGTAAGCGCTGCCCTTTAACTTGGGCAGATAGCGAACCAGCGGATCATCAATGCTTTCGATATGACCATCCTGGATGGCTGCGCCGATCAGTGCAGCTGTCATTGACTTGACTACCGACATCGACATCCAGCGCGTGTGCTGGTCATTGCCACGCTGATACTGCTCATAAACGATTTCACCGTGATGCAGGATGAGCAATCCGGTTACGGCATTGAGCGTCATAACATCGACCAGGTCAAACTCGGACTCACCTGAGGTGAAGGAAAAGTCCTCCACGCTGCGCAGCTGTACCGGCAGTTCGGAAATTTTTGGTCCTCGTGCCACGATGCGAGTGGGAAATAGTCGATCGATGTTGCGAAAGGTATTAACCCGCAAATCGTCTGCCATGCTGCCGTCGTAGATTTCCCGCACGCTGCCTATGGGCTGTTGCTCCAGCGATTGTCCTTCCTGCCCGGCCAGCAGCGGGCAGGAAGCCGTCAATCCCAGCATCAGCAAGGCTGGCAAAATGACTGCACTGGATACGCTCAGAACTCGGATAATTTTCATAATTCTCACCTGCTGCAGACCATTAACCAGCGTGCAGCCTCAGTCGTCTGGAATGGCCCATCATGACTGCTTCAACTCGGATAGCTTTCAAACTCGGGGATTTGCTGTTGTTCACAGGACCAGCTGGCGCGTGAACCTACGAATATGCGTGCTTGCGGGCCTATGGTGGGCTCCTGGTTCAGCGAACCAGCTGGAATAAACACCATTCCTGCAGCCTCAATAAATCGTGGCAATCTCCCACCGCAGGTTTTGCAAAAGGTATTGCTGAATCGCTCTGCTTCTGGCAGTTTGAAAGTTTGTATTAACTCTTCACCGCTATCCCAATGCAGCGATCCTTTCACGAACAGGTTACTGGCGTGCCCGGTTCCCGATGCCTTGCGACAACGCGAACAGTGGCAATGATAAAAACGTACTGCTTCTCCAGTAACCGTGTATTGGGCAGCACCGCACAAACAGCTGCCGCTGATGGACGATTCACTCATGTATTGCTCCTGCTGGCTGCATGCTTGGCTATGGATACCACACGGCAGTCAAAGCCTACTTTACGGTGGCGATACACTCGATTTCGGTTCTTGCACCCAAAGCCAGGCCACTGGAACCCAGTGCGCTGCGGGCCGGCGGATTTTTCGGGAAATAGGTTTTGTACACCTCATTCATGGCAGCCCATTCGGCCATATCCGCCAGAAAAACCGTGCACTTGACCACTTCGCTGAGAGAAGAACCGTGCTCTTCCAGCGTTGCCTTGATGTTGTCCAGGGTCTGGCGGGTTTCAGGCCCTATACCGCCTTCAACCAGCTCCCTGCTGCCGGGCGGCAAGCCCAGGTCACCTGAGAGGTACAGCATGTGGCCCACTCGAACCGCTTTGGAGAAGGGATAACTCGAGTCAGGATCCCATGTGTGTTTCACTTCGGGTGCGCCGGCGTAAACCGAAGTGGTCAGAACCATGCTTAAAAATACGCTACAAAAACCGATCTTCATGATTTAACTCCTCAGAATGGATTTTTCCAAAAATAAAACTACTGGATTTCACCTCTGCTGGCGAATCCCGCGATGTGTTCTGCAGCATGGGCTGCTCAACACAGTCACCTGCCAGCATGGTTGACGTCCTTTCTTATTTTAACAAGCATAGCAGCAAATTCAGCAAGGACTATAGCCAATCTGGCAGCTCATATCAGCCGACGTGGACAATGGCTAAAAAGTGGCTCAGCACCCGCATAACGGATGCATAGCCAAGCGCACAACATTGGGTAATCTCTGATAAATCCAGGGTGGATTTATCAGAGCGTTGTTAGTTTCTGGCAGTGAGTTTCTCAACTTGTGCCAGATTGCCGGGAGGGTCGATCGAAACCAGCAATCCCGTTCTGCGATTCACATTGCACAGTGCCAGTATCTGATCACCTGCAGGGGTAAATACTTTCAGGCGCAACTGCCGGCCCGATTTACGCACACCGTCCAGTCGGATTTCGGCTAACTGGTCTGCTGAACCGTAGGCAACTTCGGCGTGCTCACGACAGGTTTCAAAAGCCTGCGCGATGCTGGTCGCTGCCAGGCTGGTATTGGCTACGCCCAGACCAGCCAACAGACCCAGGCTGCCCACAACCATTTTGTTCCAAATACTGCTGTTACGTTTGTTCATGATGACTCTCCAATTTTTGCTCCGATACATGCTTGAACCGGCGGTGTAGGTAAGATAGGCTCTGCACTGACGCAGGTAAATATCTATAAACGCAGTTTGAGTATGCAAATATGCAGAGCATCAATTGGCAGGATTTACGCTATCTGATGGAAATCGTGCGCGGCGGCACACTGACAGCGGCCGCCAAAAAGCTGGGGGTAAATCAAACTACAGTCTCGCGCCGCATCACTGCCCTGGAAGAAGCCCTCAACGCACCACTGTTCGATCGCTCCAGTAATGGCTGGTTTATCACTCCCGTGGGTGAATCGGTGATGCGCTCCGTCGAAATCATTTCCGATGAAGTGATGAACATCGGCAGACTGGTGCAGGCTGACCGCAAAGAACTCAGTGGCAAGTTGAAAATAACCGCGCCGGATATCTGCATCCAGGGCTTGCTGATACCGGGGCTGAACCTGTTCACCCGGCTCTACCCGGAAATCGATATTGACCTGGTGGCTACAGAAGCCCTGCTGGATTTATCGGTACACGATGCGGATGTAGCATTTCGCGCCACCGATACCCCGCCACCCAATGTGCTGGGTACTCATATCGCGGATTTTGCCTATGCGGTTTACGCTACCCCACCGCTTTACCAGCAGTTTCTCGACAGCCCAACCAGCGTGGGTGGAATCTCCTGGTCGAGGGAGAGCCGTACCCCACCGCAGTGGCTGGGCACTGATTTCCCGGACATGCTGGTTCGCTACCGCGCCAATTCGCTCAGCGTGGCTTTCAACCTGGTTCGACAGGGTCTGGGCTTTGCTTTATTGCCCTGTGGGCTGGGCGATGCCTCTGCCAAGCTGCAGCGAGTACCTACCCGCTTTCAGTCCAAGACCACCGGTTTCTGGTTGCTGTCGCATATAGACCTGAGAACCACGGCCCGCATCCGCATCTTCCGCGACTTTATGCTGGAGGCCATCAAACCCTACATTCCGTTGATAGAGGGCAAGCGCGAGCGCTTTTTTGAACAGCGGCATTTACTGGAAGCACCACCAGTCCTCATCGAATGAATCAACAGCTCCAGCTGGCTGTGTAAAGGGTTGGCAGGAATGCGGGTCAGCTTTCCAGGCGTAACAGCCTTGATCCGGCCAGAAAAAGAACCACACCCAGAACCAACATCAGGCTGCAGGGGATTAACATTTCTGCGTAAGAAAATTCCCGCCATGTGGCGCCCTCAAACATCAGAATGGCCCATTTCACCGGACTGAAATTGCTGATGCTGATCATCCAGGCCGGCATGGCAAACAGCGGGATCATGCCACCGCCAAACATGGCAAACACCATCATCACCGCCCAGCCAACACTGGCCATACCGCGCTCGGTTTTGCCGATAGCCGCCAGAAACATCATGATGCCAACGAATAAGGTAGCCACCGACAACACCGCAAACAGCACTTTCTGGGGATAATCAATGGGCACTCCAAACACCACCCGTGCCAGCACAAAAAACACCCCCAGCACCAACACCAGGGCCAGAAAACAACCCAGCGCCTTGCCGCCCAGAATCTGCAGGCGGCTGATGGGAGCCACCACCAGCCGCGTCATGGTGCCTTGGGCTTTCTCCTGCACCAGCGCCACGCCGAAACCCATCACCACGCCCATAATGGCCCAGAACATTCCCTGTGGCATGGTGATGGAATAGGCATTGGTTGGCCCGTCTTTTTCCACCAGCACGTCTTCCTGCAGCAGTTTCAACGGCATCAGCGCATCACCGATGCCTTCACTGGTGTCGGTTGTTGACTCATCATTTGGCTCACCCGGGTCGTTTGCGCTGGTGATGCCATCCTGCTCCACCAGTTGCTTCATTTGCGGTAAATAGTCATTGAGCAGATTTTTCCAGTCTGCAGGCATGTCTGGATTGTCCTGCAAGGCAGCCAGCGACATATCCAACTGATCCATCATGGCGTCGGTATTGGAGAACGCTTGCTCAAAACGCTTCACGCCCAGCTTCATCATCACGCCCTGCAACATGCCGGCCTCGGCTTTGCGAGACGGGTCCACTCCAATAATCACTTCCGGTGGCGTGCCAGAGAACAGGCTGCCATAAGCCTGGCCAAAGCCCTTTGGCAGAATGATATATGCGGTTTTTTTGCCTTTACGCGTTAACTCCCTTGCCTGCGCTTCTTCAACCCGTTCAACCCGCAATTCATCCAGCTCATCCATACTCTGCACGAACAATTGTGAGGTGGTGGTCTGGTCCAGATCGGCTACTGCCACGGACATGCCACTGCCCGAGCTACCACTGGAAAAAATCGAGCCAAAGAATGCCGCAAACAACAGAGGGAAACCAAAAATAAAAAACAATGTGACTTTGTCTCGAAACAACAGCTTGAGATCCTTCACCACCATGGCCATCAAAACGCCCATGCTTAATCCCTCAAGTGTCTGCCAGTGAGATTCAGGAATACCTGCTCCAGGTTTGGTCGCGCCAGGCTCAGCTCGCTCATATCACAGCCCGTTGCCAGCAAGCGCTGTATCTCGCTTAGTGGATCAGCGGTTTTAATGCTTTGTTCAACACCCGCCGAAGACCAGGAAAGCAGGCTTTCACCCCCATGCTGCCGAATCAGCCGGTCGACACTATCCAGTGCCAACAATTTGCCCTGCTCTACGATAGCCACACGATCACACAGCTTTTCCGCTTCTTCCATGTAATGCGTGGTGTAGACAATGGTTTTGCCCTGCGCTTTCAGGGCCAAAATGCTTTCAAACAGGCGGTTGCGGGACTGTGGATCTACGCCTACGGTAGGCTCGTCCAGCAGCAACACCTGCGGCTCATGCAGCAGCGCGATGGCCAGATTCAAGCGGCGCTTCATGCCGCCTGAATAGTGTTCAACGCGGTCAGCAGCGCGGTCGCTCAGGCCCACAAATTCCAGCACTTTTACACACGAGGATTTGAGGCCTGCACCATTCAAACCATACAAACGACCGAAAAACTCCAGATTGTCGCGGGCAGAAAGCTCTTCATAAACGGCCAGACTTTGCGGTGCAATGCCCATCTGTCGCTTGGCAGCAATACTGACCGGCGGCAGACCGTTGACCAGCACACTGCCCGAAGTAGGCAGCAGTTGTCCGGAAATCAGGGAGATCAAAGTGCTCTTGCCGGCTCCGTTGGGGCCGAGCAAGCCAAAAATCTCACCACGGGGGATTCCGATGGAAAACTGATCTACGGCCAGCAGATCGCCAAAGGACCGACTGACCCGATTAAGTTGAATCATTGGCGTTTGAATTATTGGCGTTTGAATCATTGGCATTTGGATCATGCATGGTTACGGCCCCCCAGGGTGGTCAAAGTTTCAGTCAGAATCGACGTGCTTTTTTACAATATAAACCTTTTCAACTTCATTCACGGCATGGGCTTGGCCTGGGTCTGGATCTGGGTCGTCTTCATTTCCCCCGGCCAGACTATTTCATCGCAGGTTTCCTGCTCGTCGCAATTGAGTTAGCTTTTGCTTTTGCGTAGGATGTGAACCGTGTCTTTCCAATCCGTATTTGAAGCGCAAGAGGACAGCCGTGATGATGAAACAGACACGCAAAAACCAGCTTGGAGGGTCAGCACCAGGCAACATCCTGCTGATTGCCTTGTTTGCCTACGGCGTTTATCTCGGTATTCAGTATGTGCCACAGTTGATAGAGTCCAAGTCGTTGGACTCCATGCTCGACAGCATCGAAAGCCAGAACCGCTCACAACCCTACGCAAGTGCGCAACAGGTAGAGCAGGCAGTCAAAAGCATTCTCAACCTGAACCAGATGGACGAAATGATCAACAACATCACGATACGTGCTGGTCAGCAAGGCATCAATATAGAAGTGGGCTATGAGCGTGAGCTGAACCTGCTGTTCCAAAAGAAAGCCATGAGCTATAACAAATCTCTTGATCTGAATTGAAACATGGCAACACAGCTTTGTAGCATTTGAGTCAGTTGAATGGGAACACTTCATACTGACGCCCAAGGGGTTAGAGCATAGTGAATTGAATTCGAAGCATCACTTTGAACATTCATCCGATTTTCCTTGGCTTCAGGCGATCAATTTCAAGGCCTTAAATACATTGACCGTGGTGCAAGCCTGCATACACTTGCTTGACGGCAAAGTTCAATAGTGTCACGCTTCGGATTGGGATAGTTTCCGCTATTGAAAGGGGACGCTCCGCATCCAGCATGATCAGGGATGATCAACCAAGTCAGATTCGTGCTTAAGTAATGCTCGGTACAGTATCGGGCAAAGCCTGCTTTTGAGCACACAAGAGACGAAGATTTCATTCTTAGAGTGGAATCTGCAGCTTATTAATTTTCCGGGGGTGTTCAAGTGCAAGTCCAAAATGCAAAGCCTACGCGTTCTGCTGCTTCAAACAACAGCATAAATGAATTCAAACTCAGCAAAGAAAAAGCACGCAGAAAACCCATAAGGGTTGGCACCACACTTTCCTGGCTGCTGGCCTTTGCGGTGATTCTCACACCCGCACAGATCGCCATCGCTGATTATCTTGGAACCTCTACTATTCGGGTTTTTCTTGACCCAAATGACGTAAATCAAGTTGCGAATGGATTACAGGTAGGTGACACCTTTACCATCATCGGTGAAGTAACGCCTGGCGACACAGGAAGCGATACCGGTCAGTCCTCCTGGAACACCTTTTACACCGTAAATGGCGCCAAGGTAGTTGCCGCCGGCTTCAAGGCTTTCAGCGGTGGAAATTACATTGATATCGCAGCGCAGGATACCGATGCGGCCTATAACGGCTGCGGCTCTCGTGGTTGTAACATCGACGCGGCTTCCAGCGGAACCCTGAGAATAGATGATGGCTTTCTGAACAAACATCAGCAGGACACGGGTGTTTTCTATAGCCGTGATCCACGAACGGAATATATTCCGGGCGCTGGCACACCACCTGCACCAGGCGCTTCGGTATTTCCACCTCTCATCATTACGGGTGGTGCGGATATCCTTGGCACGCCAATGCCGATGCACAATATCTGGGATTTTCACCAGACCTTGGCTTTTGGCGTGGACGTAGGCGATGGCGGCGGCACCTATGGAAACAATGGGCGCGGCAACATACCGGTATTCTCCAATGACAGCGGCGCAACCTGGTACGGAACGGGTTCGCCCATCGCAGGCCCTCATACCTATTACACCAACGATGTAAACCCATATTGCGGTACTTCTGGCACACAGCCAACCACCGGCGTGTTGATTGCCAAAGGAACGGTAACCTCAAACAATGGTGGCACGCAGTTAAACGACACCACCGCAGTATTCAATCTCAATTGGGACAACGCCGTTGGAGCATTGCGGATTTTCAATACTTCCGATGGCAGCTCGGCCAATGTTACCAGTATCAACAGCACCACCCAGATCACCAGTGCAGCACTTTCTGGCGGAACGCAAAATGATTGGGATATTGGCGAAAATTACGAAGTCCGTTTCGTTACCGGCACAGTGCCTTCGTGGGCATACGACTTCACAGACCCGGAAAACTGGACCGTAACAGGCATCCAGCAACATTCAGAAAACACCAACCGGTCTTTCATCGGCTCTGGCAACGATAATTTCGATAACCTGCAATGCGTCGGCCCATGGCGTCGTTTGCAGGTGCCTAACGACAAGATCGGTGGTTCAGGAGCGGTGCTTCCTACAGCCGTTGATCCTGGAACCATTCTTAATAACTCAGTCGCCACTGGATTGGGCGACACCTTTGCCGGATTGGGCGGCGAACTGCCAACTGACACCAACGCTGTCCGTTTTGCTTTCGGCGCGCGTGTCATCGGCGATATCGAACTTTTTGGCATAACTGTTGAAATCACCAATGTGAATGATTTCCTTGCAGATGTTGCCAACCTCTGCGTCATGAGCCTGGGCAGCGATACCGCAGATACCTCCGCCAAAGACAACCCGTGGCGCTATTATGAGCCTGTCTTCAGCTCGCCATCGTCGGGTGGTTTGAATTGCCTTGATTTCAATCCTGATGCCAACCTGCTCAAACAGGCCGTGCACAAATCCAAATCAGCGACTTTGACCACAGGTTCAGTTGCGGCCAACAATCCGGCTGGCACGCAACTGATCCATGCGGCAGCCAATTTTATTACGGCCGGCGTTACAGTGGGTGACGTTGTTCGCAATACTTCTGATAACAATTCCGTTGCGGTAGTTATATCGGTAGACAGCGCAACCCAGATTACTCATACCCCCCTATCGGGCGGCACCCAGAACGACTGGGACAATGGCGAGAATTACCAGATCTATCGAGCCGGGTCCAGCAGCGCGCTGGTGGTGGCTGACGAAGATGTCATCAGCTACGAAATTACCTTTACCAACACCACCAATGCCACCATGAATGGCATTCTGCTCAAAGACCGGCCTTTTGGTGGCATCAGCATATCGAACGGCACGCTCGAAATGGATTTGCAGGAACCTAAAGCACCGGGATGTATCTACGGCAACTATAACGCCACCTTCAGTAGCAGCGGCACCGGCGGTGCCTATACCGCCAACTCAGCTTCTCTCAATGGCGCTGAAGGTCCGGCAGCCTGGGGCGCCATCAATGGTCTGGCCCCTGGAGATTCAGTCAAGGTATATATGTGTTCCCGAGTCAAACAAGCTGGCACAGGCGACATTTTGCGTAACCTTGCCAGAGCGGAATGGACCGGATGTACGCCATTTTCTTTGAACGGCACTGTTACAAGTAATGACGGCGGCGATGACCTGATCGACAGTAACGGCGATTTCCTCAGTTATGCCATTTTTGCCGGCGACACCGTTACTAATATTGGCGATGGCAATTCCACTGGTACGGTAACAGTAGTCGACAGCAACACCAATATCAGCCACTCACAACTGTCGGGAGGCACGCAAAACGACTGGGACACCGGCGAGCAATACGCTGTCAGTATTGGTTGTCTCACTTCGGTGGCCAGCCATGGATTGGGTACCAGTAGCACATTAACTGTGGCGAAAAACATCATTTCGGATAATGGCGGAACCGCTACCCTGGATGACTTCAATGTTTCGGTTAACGCGCTTGAAGTGGCCTGGAATAATCCAGCTTCCACTGGCAACGGAGTTCAGCTGGTTACTTCCAATCCGGCCGTGTACACATTGTCTGAGGCCAATCTGGCTGGCTACGTTGAAGGTAGCTGGTCTTGTGCAGACTCCAACAATGGCAACGCAGCTGTTGCTGTTACCAATGGGGGAGCTTTCGGTGGTTCCAATGTAACCTTGGGTGCCGGCCAGGATGTGGTGTGCACAATTACCAATAACGACATTCCTGCCAGTCTGACCGTTACCAAGACCATCGTGTCGGATAATGGCGGAACCGCGGTTGTGGGTGATTTTGACGTATCCGTTAACGCAGTTGAAGTCAGCTGGCCAAACCTGAATTCAACCACGGGCGGCACCCAACTGGTGACAAGCTCGATCGGCACTTACACATTATCTGAAGCCAATTTGCCAGGTTATGCAGAAGGCACCTGGTCCTGTGTGAATACGGCCAATGCAAATGCACCCGTTGCGGTTACCAATGGCGGCGCATTCGGAGGCAGTAACGTTACGGTAAGTGCCGGCCAGGATGTATCGTGTTCAATCACCAATAATGATGATCCGGCTACTCTGACCATCACTAAAGTCATCGTGTCAAACAACGGCGGGACGGCTGTCGTGGGTGATTTCGACGTGTCTGTTAACGCAGTGGAAGTGAGCTGGTCCAATGTCAACTCCACCACCGGCGGCACCCAACTGGTAGCTTCCACAGCCGGTCTCTACACGCTGTCAGAAATAGATGTGGCCGGTTATGCCGAAGGCACCTGGTCCTGTGTGGACACGGCCAATGGCAATGCGGCCGTTGCAGTCACCAACGCTGGTGCGTTTGGTGGTTCTAATGTGACGGTTGCTTCCGGTCAAACGGTAAGCTGCACCATTACAAATGACGATATCGCAATTCCTGGCATCACCATTGATAAAGAAGGCAGCCTGGATCTGGGCGTTCCCGCCATCGCGACCGTCGGCGACCTCATTACCTACACCTTCGATGTCACCAACACCGGTAACGTCACCCTGGCTCCGGTCACGGTCTCCGATCCGCTGGTGGGTCTGAGCGCCATCGTTTGCCCAGGCAGCGGTACTAACGTGATTGCCTCCATGGCGCCTCAAGCCACGCTGCAATGTACCGCGACCTATCCGATCACCCTTGACGATATCAATGCCGGTACCCGCGCGAACACCGCTTCGGTTTCCGGTGTCTGTGCCGTGGCTAACTGCCCCGCCATCGATTCGGATCCCAACGATGAACCGATTCCGACCACGCCTTCGATCACCATTGATAAAGAAGGCAGCCTGGATCTGGGCGTTCCCGCCATCGCGACCGTCGGCGACCTCATTACCTACACCTTCGATGTCACCAACACCGGTAACGTCACCCTGGCTCCGGTCACGGTCT
>Ga0163153_10005349_pt1 | contig 15220 bp, 6 predicted proteins | sample OliLakLV19MP6IB1_FD_148629 | JGI IMG/M metagenome (GOLD analysis project Ga0163153, IMG submission 148629) | Freshwater microbial mat bacterial communities from Lake Vanda, McMurdo Dry Valleys, Antarctica - Oligotrophic Lake LV.19.MP6.IB-1 | ecosystem: Environmental > Aquatic > Freshwater > Lake... | reverse complement strand
GGATACGGCGAATTTGGATACGGTGCGGTCGGCTGCGGCGCGCTGGGGAACTGCGAGTTCGGGGTCTCTGTTACCGGATACTGGGTCACCGGGTAGGCCGATGTCGCAGTCGGCGCGGTCGGCGGTTGCGCCGAAGGATAGATCGTCGTCGGACCATTGTTCGGCGTTGTCGTGACGCGTCGAACGTCGGTTATCGCTCCCGTCGCTTGCGGGCGGGCCGGCGGGCCGGCTTCGGCGCGCGCCTCCTCCGGCCCCAGATCGATGTCGGGGGGAAAACCGTCGCGCGGCATCCATTGCACCGCGGCGGCGGCCGCCGTGAGCAACATCAGCACAAGATAAAATATTCGGGTCACCGATCAGTTCCGTCCGTCCCTGGACCTGTGGCGCCGGCCATGAACTCGCGCCGCAAAACGGCACAAAACAAGGCACTTCGGGCCCTAAACTTAGCGGGCGGCGGAGTATAGGAGGCCCCTACGTGGCGGGCAACAGTGATTTGACGAATTCAGCCAAGAGATCCGCGTCGGCGTTGCCGGCAGGGAGCGGCACGTACGCGCTCTTATGATCCGCCACCCGATACCGGTCCTTGAAACGCTTCGCCAGTCGCTCCATTTTCATCCGGTCGATGTAGCCGAATACCACGAACTTGTCTTCCAGATGGATCGACTCGATTCCCCAGCGGTGCGCCAGCACCCGTAATTCCATCCGCTTGAGTAACCGGTCGACGACCTCCGGCCGCGGGCCGAACCGGTCGACCATCTCGGTGCCCAGATCGTCCAACTCGGCTTGCGTGCCCACTCGCGATAGCCGCCGGTAGAGGTCGATCTTGTGCCGCATGTCGGGAACGTACCGCCGCGGCAAGTAGGCTTCGCCCGGCAGATCGAGATTCACCTCCACGCGATCGCGGGGGGGCAACTTCTGCAACTGGCGAACCGTTTTTTCCAAGAGCTCACAGTAGAGTTCGTAGCCCACCGAGGCGATGTGGCCGCTCTGCTCGGTCCCTAAGATGTTGCCTGCGCCGCGAATTTCCAAGTCGCGCATGGCAATGGCGAAGCCGGCCCCCATGTCGCTGAACTCCTCGATCGCCGAGAGCCGCTTGGCGGCCGTCGAGGTGAGCGACTTGTTGGGGTCGAGCAGCATGTAGCAGTAGGCCCGGTGCTTGTACCGGCCGACGCGCCCCCGTAGCTGGTGCAGGTCGGCCAGGCCGTAGTGGTCGGCCTGGTCGATGAACATCGTGTTGGCGTTGGGGATATCGAGCCCGCTTTCAATGATCGTGGTCGCCAGCAGGCAATCGAACTTGTGGTCGATGAAGCCGAGCATCACGTCCTCCAGCGCCCCTTCGCTCATCTGCCCGTGCCCGATGCCGATTCGCATTTCGGGCACGATTTGCTGCAGCTTGTCGGCGACGTGCTTGATGTCGTACACCCGGTTGTGGACGAAAAAAATCTGTCCGTTTCGGTTCAGCTCGCGCAAGGCCGCCGCACGGAACACCTCGGGCGTGAACCGGGTGACGCGGGTCTCGATCGCCAGCCGATCGGCCGGCGGAGTTTCAAGGTTTGAAATGTCGCGGAGGCCCAACAGCGACATGTGGAGCGTGCGGGGAATGGGCGTGGCCGTGAGCGTCATCACGTCGACCACTTGCCGCAGAGCCTTGAGCTTTTCTTTCACTCCGACGCCGAACCGCTGCTCCTCGTCGATGATGATCAACCCCAGGTTGTGGAACTTCACGTCCTGCGACACGAGCCGATGCGTGCCGATGACGATGTCGATCGCTCCCTGGGCCATCGCCTCGATGATCTCGCGCTCTTCCTTGCCGGTGCAGAACCGGCTGAGCACGGCGATTTTGAAGGGGAATTCGGCCATCCGCTTGCGGAAGGTCCGGCCGTGCTGGTCGGCCAGCACGGTGGTCGGCACAAGCACGGCCACTTGGTAGCCGGCGTCGACCGCTTTGAAAGCGGCCCGCATCGCCACCTCGGTTTTGCCGTAGCCGACGTCGCCGCAGATGAGCCGGTCCATCGGCCGCGGCATTCGCATGTCTTCTTTGGTGGCGCGGATCGCCACGGCCTGATCGGGCGTTTCGGTATAGGGGAACGAGGCGTTGAACTCCCGCTCCCACTCGGTTTCGTCCGGAAAGGCGATCCCCGGGCGGATGGCGCGCGAGGCCTGCAGGTCGAGCATGTCGGAGGCCATGTCGAGCACGGCCGCTTGTACGGAATCCTTTTTCTTGCCCCAGCTGGGACTGCCGATCTTCGCCAGGTTCGGCGCCGATTTGGCGCCGCCGACGTATTTTTGGACAAGTTCGATCTTGGAGGCGGGGACGTAGATTTTCGTGCCGCCGTCGAACTCCAGCTCCAGATGTTCTTCGGCCCGGTCGTCTTTCTCCAATAACCGCATGCCCCGGTAGCGGCCGACGCCGTGGGCGATGTGGACGACGTAGTCTCCCTCGCGCAGGTCGAGGAAGCTGTCGATCACGCGGCCCAGCCGCCGCCGCGAAGGGCGGCGAATCTCGGCCCGGTGGAATAGTTCGTTGCCGCTCAACAGCAGCACGTTCTCGCGCAGCATGCGGAAGCCGCTCCGCAAGTAACCGACCGCGTAGTGCAACCGCCCGGCTACGGCGGGCTTAGTGCCGGAAAACACCTCGGCCAGCCGCTGCGCTTCGGCTTCGTTCTGGCAGACGACGAACAGCTCTTGCTGCTCGGCGACGGTCTCCAACTCGCCGCGGACCTTGCCGATGTCGCCGCTGAAGCGCTCGACCGATTCGATCCGCAGATGGCAGGTCGTCTCCATCGACGCAGTCGAAATGGCCGACGACGTGACCGAGGGAAAGCGGTAGAGCCGCGTGAGCGTGTCGCTTACCGTGTACAGACCCTTGGTATCGTCGAGCCGCCCCAGATAGTGCCGCCCCTCTTCTTCGAGCTCGTGCGGCTCCAAGAGCAACACCCAGGTACCGGGCGGGAAATAGGCGGCCGCGTTCTCGCCGACCGCCGTTTTCGGGGGCAGCACGGTAACGTCGATCGACTCCGACGGGGCCAGGCTCCGCTGGCTCGCCAGATCGAAGCGGCGGATCGACTCGATCGTGTCGCCGAAGAACTCGATCCGCACCGGATCGAACCAATCGGGGGCGAACAGATCCAAGATGCCGCCGCGAATCGAGAACTCACCCGGCAGTTGCACGGCCGGAACGTTCTCAAAACCTTGCTCGACCAGTCGTCGCGAAAGGGCTTCCGGGTCGATCACCTCGCCGACGTGCAGCCAGGTGGTTTGTGCGGCCAACAGTGCGGCCGGCGGTACCGGCTGCAGAAGGCTCTGGATGCTGGTGACGATCAGGTCGGCGCCGCTCTTACCCCCCTCGCCCTGGTACGCCGGGGAGAGGGGCCGGGGGTGAGGGGCGCCTTGAACCGCCGAACCCTGAACCCCGAACCCCGAACCCTGAAACGCAGACCCCTGGACTAGTTTTTTCAGCAGCCGCATTCGGTCGCCGAACACTTCGTCGCGGGTGACCACCTCGGAAGGGAGCGTTTCCCAAGCGGGGAACTTATGCACTTCCCGCGCGGTGAAGAGCGACAGTTCGTCGGCCAGTTCGTCTATTTCGCCCGGGTGGGGGCAAACGATAACGAGCGCGTCAGGGGCGTGTTCGGCCAGGGCGGCCGCCGCCAGCGCGCAGCTCGAGCCCCGGACTCCGTCGAGCGTGGCGGCAAGTCCGGCCTTCAGGCCGGCCAGCACGTCGAGAAAGCCCTTTTCATTTTCGAGGCGGCGAGCAAGCGATCGCAATCGCTCCGCCGCACCCGATTCAGGTTCAGCGACGGCATCCATCGTGCGGGAATTGTAGGAGCCGGCCCCGGTTTCGTCCAAGCCGAATCGGCGGCGGGTCTGGTGCCAATCTACGCCGTTAACCCTCGCATTGCCCTGGAAAATGTAGCGAACGCTGTCCCCAGCGTTCCGTCTGCTGCCTGCGAGTTTGAGGAATGCGGCGTATTTCCTTGTATTGAAGGGTTAACGGCGTAGGGGTGCCACTGGCTTGCCAGTGCTCTGAATATCGAAGAGTTGGGCGAATTCAGCCGGACACGTCATCCGAAGCCGAAACCCGTGGTGGGCGGGCCGAACACTGCCTCACCGCCGATGAGCCTCTCATCTCCTCATTTTTCATTTTGAATTTTACATTTTACATTTTACATTTCTTCCCTCTGAACGCCGAGTCTCGCGTACGGCGGCACCCCAACCACGAGCCCCAATCACCCATCTCCGCGCAAAAAAAAGGCCCTCTCCCCGACGCAAGGCGACAAGTGCCTCCGCAATAATCGGGGAGAGGGGTAGGGACGGTAGGGCGCCGTCGGCGCTAGGTTCGAAGTGGGCCGCGCGGCCCCGCAGACCGGCCGTTAGAACGGCGGCAGTCGTGGGGGCGGTCGCCGGCCTGGCGGCGGCGGAGGCGGCCCGCGGGGCGGCGGACCGCCTGCCCCGGCTCGGGCCGCCGCGTGTTGGAAGCTCGGGTCCGGTTGGCCGCGGAAGTACCGCGGAATGAACGGGAACTCTTCGGTCAACACGTAGTAGTACGTGCCGTCCGGGTATTCGGGAGTTGGTCCCGTAAATCCGTTCGATTCGTCGAGGTCGCCGGAGCCGGCGACGTATTCGAAGTCGAGCGTAAACGTGCCGTCGTAGGTACCGCCCGGGTCGAGCGCCCCGGCGGGCCGCGCGCCCGTTTTGAGGCGGTAGCTCGATTTCAGCGGCCTCAGTTCGTCGTCGGCCGATTTCCGTCCCCGTGGCGTGTAGATCGGATACCCGTCGGCCGCGTAGCCCAGGAGCACGAGTTTGGATTCGCTCGCGTTCTTCGCTCTGCTCTCAGTCTTTGCTCTGCTCTCAATCTTTACTGTGCTCTCAATCTTTACTGTGCTCGCGCTCGGCGGTGCGGCGACTTTCTTCGACGCGGCGGCAACCAGGCCCGTCGGCAAACCGTGGTAGTGATAGGCACCCGACGGCTGAACGTGCGCCAGGTTCTGGTCGAGCCCCAAGCTGACGGTCGGCGAGATGGCTTCGTATCGCCAGGTTGAGCGGCGATCGCCGCGGAAGAATTCGGCGGTGAGCGGGTCAAACGGCACGCCGTTGAGCCCGATGCCGAACACCCAACCGCCGACGAACGGCCTCGGCCCGGCGACCGGTTTGGGAGCGAGCGGCACTCGGAAATCGTAATCCTGCGGCCGGATGGTGTTCGGGTTCGCGCGGTTGGGAAAGCGGCCCGTTTCGTGGTCGGGGATCCCGTCGGCCGTGATATAGCGGTATCCCTCGCGCTCGGCGATTTCGACCCGGCCGGTGATTTTCGTCGCCACGATCGGATGGACATGGCGTCCAACGGTTGTTTGGTCATGTTCATGACCGTCGTGCGCGCGGAGCATCGCCGATGCCGACAATAGGGCGGCAAACGTAGCGCCGGCGACCAAGGGGCCTAATTTCATCGATCGATACCCAGGAAAAAGAGCTTCCTGGATACGGAACGGAGCGGCCTCCCTCGCGTCTACTGAAATAAATCGACGGGAAACCGCAATGCAACGCCGGCATGCTTCGGGAGGAAAGCAGCCCCAGTCTCTCTAGTCCGGACCGCCGGCCCGCGGCTCAATAGCCGTGGTGGGCCGCGGCGTGGAGCTTAGCTTGGTCGTCGACCGCCAGATCGCGCACCTTGTCGGCCTCGAAGAAGTGGTCGCGCGTCAGGTGCGTGAGATAGCTCATCCCTTCGACGCTCGCCTCGGGCACGTCGATCGTCGCGAGCCATAGGCGCAGCTCGTCGGCGTCGAGACTGCGTAGCCACTTGCTGGGCGGCCGGCCGTGGCGAGCGCGGCGCGCGGCGCTCGCGAGATGCTCGCCCGGTTTGGCGTTCGGTTCGTCGGTGTCTTTGACATCCGCGTCGTCGACGTCGCGATTCTCGTCCCAGACCCGTAGCTCGAAGGGTACGAGGCTCGGGTCGAGGTAGCCCTTCTGTCCCTCGTAGGGGAGTCCCGTCTTACGGTTGATCGGCGTGGTGCGGCCGGTCACGAACCAGCGGCCGTTCCGGAAGTTCTCGCGCTCATACCACTGCCACGTCTCGTCGTTGGCGGCCCGCCAATGGGTGGGCGCGGGGCTCTCGGTTCTCTGGAGCATCGCGGCGGCCAGCGAGTCGAGTCCTCCGACGCGCAACTTCTCACCGAGGCTGAACACCCCGAAGCTCGCCCAAAACAGAAACTTTCGACGTCGCATCACGGGCTCACGGGAAGGCACCGGCTCACGGGAAGGAAACGGCTCGCGGGAAGGCACCAGGCGGTTGGCCGCACGCCGCAAATATAGCTCGCCCGTAGTGCCGATCGTCCGCGTCGTATCGATTGTGCCGTTTCGATCGTGCCGCGGGCCCGTATTCAAAACCGCTTCCGAGCCGCGCGCGCTATCGCGGCAAGTCCGCCGGCATGCGGCGATACTCGGCCTCGGAAACGGGCGTCGTCGGCGAGACGGTGCCGGCCGCATCGACGGTCAAGCGTTGACCGGCGACGACGCGCACCCCTTTCCCGTCGCTCGCCAAAACTTCCACTTCGCCCGTCCGCACCAACACGGTCGTACCGTCGTGGTCCGACTTCATGATGAAATCCGTCCCCCGGACGGCGACGGCGACGTGCGCTCCCCGATATCGCCGCACTCTTTCGCTCTCGCCGTTGGTTCTCAGCGCCTCGCGAAAACGGAACCAGCCGCTTTTCAACGCCCCCTGCTCTCCCAGGTCGCGCTGCAACTTGAACGTGGAATTCGGACCGATCTTAATCGAGCGACCGTCGGGAAAGACGAACTCGGCGCGACCGTCCTTTCCCGTCTCAATGACGTCGCCGTTGCGTATCGTCATGTCCAGCGACGGTTTCACTACGTCGCCGTTGGCCCGTCGCAGCACGACGCCCCCTTCGATCGTGCTGACCGAGGCCCGCGTGGGGAACGTGGCGTGTGCCTTGGCCATGAACGCGGCCTCGTCGACGAACCACTGGGCGTCGTTGAACAGCTCGACGATCGCGTCGTGTTCCCGCCGCACGTTTTCCGCGGCCTTGTCGATCTCGTCTACGCCGCCGAGTCGCCGCAGTTCGGCCGCGATCTTTTCGCGTCCCGTCTGCAGTTCCTTGATCTTCAAGCCCATATCGGTCGACGCTTTGCGGGCATTGGCCAGGTACGTGGCGTTCCGAAGCCGGACTTCCCCCTCTTGTTTCGGGAGCTCCTTTTCCTTCTCGGCGATGCGTGCCTCGAGTTCCTGATGGGCTTGCCGAAGTTCGTTGATTCTCTCGAACAGGAAATCGAGGCCGGTCAGTAACAACTGATGTCGTCGCGCGGTCCGGGAGAGTTCCTCTTCTCCGGCGGCCAGTTCGTCCGCTTGCCGTTTCAGCCGCTCGAGTCGGGCCAGTTCCGGAAGATCCCGGACCTGCTCGCGGAGCTTCCCTTCCAAGGCCGCTACCTGCTGCTTCAGCGGTTCGCGTACGAGTTCGTCCTTTCCTTCGTCCTCGGCCCGTTGGAGCAGCTCGGCGGCCGCGGCAAACTCGGTCCGCAGGCCGAGGTATCCGGGATAGGCGGCGGACGCGTGAAAATCAGCGACGTCTTTCAGCGCCTGCTCGTGGAACAGCCGGGCGCGCTCGGCATGCGTCGCCGTCGCCTCGCGAACCTGTTCCAGAGTCTTCGGCGATTCGTCCTCCCCCGCCGCACCGGCACAACGTGCCATGCCGCAACAAACTACCGCGCCGATCGTCACAAAGGCCTTTGGGTATCGCATAGGTGTATCCCGCAATGACGCTAAGGTGTTTTCGAGGCGGCAGAAACGCGTAAGGGCGGTTCGTTCTGAATCTTGCATTGAGGCACCGCCGTTTGAAACTCGCGTAGTCCCGTTGCGGTGACGCGCGTCGAAGAAACGTCCAACTGCTTGAGGTTCTTCAACGACTTCAAGTGTCCCAATCCGTCATCCGTCAGTCCCGTAAAAGAGATGTTGAGCGTTTCCAACGACGCCAGTCCGGAAATCGATTTTGCGCCGACATCGCTGATCGAGGTGCCGCTGACGTCTAAGGCCCGCAATTCATCGAGTTTTTTCAAACGAGCCGAGCTGTGCAATAGCTCCATGCCTTCGTCCGTAACCGAGGTTCCATGCAACGGGATGTCGCGAAGATTGAGGTTTGCCGAGACGCATTCATGAAGATGCTTGTCCGAAACGTCATGAAAGTACCTCAGGCGGATCTCCTCGGGCACCACGGACAAGCGACCCCTGAGCCGGCGTTCCGCATTATCGGCCAGCACTCTGCGTCCGATCGAGCCGAGATTCAGGAGAACTCGACGTGCAGATGTCCCGGAGGGGCCGTCGGACCATGCGCGTTTCCCGAGCGCCCCGACGCCCGTTCCCCAGACCCGGCCTCCATACGCTTCCGGCAATTCTAAATTGGGTATGTGGCCGCCGGCGGAAAGGAACGCGAAGATCGCCGGCGCATCGTCCGCTTCCGAATCTTGCTCCCATCCGGTGACGAACAGAACGTTGACGAGGTTGTCGTGAAGTTTCGAAGACTCCCGATTCCCAAAAATGGTCAGCGCCCGCGCAATTAACTCGGATCGTTGCTGTTTGTCGAGGTTCAGGTGGTCGCGGAGTATCCCGAGCGATTCGAGCGCCGATTCCATGACGTCAGGGTCGGAATCACTCAAGCGACGAATAAGAACCGAACTCAGCTTCGAGGCCTCGGGCCTCTGGTAAAACCGCGTCGCAGCTCGAATTGCCGTCTTCCGGACGTCGGCACTCTCGTCCTCGGCGGCTTTCAAAATGATCTGCGAAAGTTCATCCAGGTTTTCGACCGCATGCACGGCCAGAGCGACCGCCGACTTTCGCGTTTCGACGTCGTTCGCTGCAGCGGCGGCCGCAAGCAGCGGTTGCACGCCGGTCGTGCGACCGTCATAGCACCAAAGCGACAATGCGGCGTCGACGCGGTCGCGCAACGAAGCGTCGGTCGAAACGCTCGTCCATTGGTTCACCAGCGCTGCGAGCGGTTGATCGAGTTCTCCGGCAGACAGCTCCTTTAAGGTAAAAGCCGTTTGCCTGCCATGCGTGGTGACGCCGACTCGTGCCTTAAACGCCGCGACCAGTTCCGGTAGCCGCCCGGCCGCCACGAGTCGCATGGCCTTGCGAATTTTCTCCGCCTCCGGGAGACCGGGCTCCATTTGATCGTGCCGCTTCACCAACTCCAGAATCATCGCCGCGGGAAGCTCCTCGGCCCCGGAGCCCAAGACTCGAATGAGCGAGTCGGCATCGAGCTTTCCCTGTTGTAGATCGACGAGCATCTGCGATCGTTCCTGCCGATGCTGCTGCTGTTGCTCGGCCCGCGCGACCTCGGTCGGTTGTTTAGCGGCCCGCGACCAGCCGTCGGCCTCCAAGTCCGTCGGGAACTGCTCCACCGGCTTGCCCGCGGTGTCTTTGAACCAGACCACGCCCGTCTCGTTGATCAGGTACGTCTGGCGACCGGCGCCGGGATACTCCCTGGGGAACGCGCAAACGGCGAACTGCTTGGTGTTCCGCCAAGCCTTGCCCGAGCGATCGGTGTCTTGCGCGTAGGGCGCTGCTTGAGCGTCGCGGTTCACCGTCTGGAATCGATACCTGAAAGGCTCGTCGGCGCCGGCGGGCGCATACACCGTATCGCCGGGAGTAAGTGGCGCCGCGTCCGACTGCTCAATCTCGGTCCCGAAGCGGGGCGGGTCGTTCGGATAGCACTCCCGGAGCGGCTTGCCGTCGACCTTCAACCGAAACAGTCCGGCCACGTCCGCGGTCCAGTAATCCTGCACGCCGTTCTTATCGACGTCGTGTTCACGCAACAGCGTCTGCAGCCGATACACCTCCCAGATTGAATCCGTCACATACTCCTGCCCCAGCCCCTTCTGGTTCGCGTGCCAATTTCGCACGAACGCGGCGTAGCGCGCGGCTTCCTCCGGCAGATGCTTCTTGACCAGCGGATAAGCGATTTGAAACGGGTGCTCTCCTTTGCCCTCGCGATAATCCTCGGCTTGTTGCCGAATCGAGGTCCGGAAAACGTCGTTCCATGCCGATACGATCCGCTCCCCTTCCACCACGGCCAACATCCCTTCGGCCTCCTTTTCCAGTTCTTTTAGGCGCTTCTTCGGATCGGCGACCTCGTAGGTGTACCGTGCGGCCAGATCGGCGTGTTTGCGGAAGTTGTCACTGGGCGTGAGTTCGTAAACCGACTTGATGCTACGACTCGCGCATTCATGGTCATACGCGCCCGCTCCCCACTCTCCGCACCCCTGAAACAAGAACCAAACGGTGTCCGGCAACTCTTTCTTCCGGAGTCGCACCGCCAGCTCCGGGCGATGCTTTTCGAGAATCTGCAACAAAAAGTCCAGGTGGTTGTCGTGGAAATGGTCCGGTAACTCGCCCAACGGAGATTTGCGTTGAGCTCTCGTCGATGCCTTGGCCCCTTCGCCCGGGCGTTTCTCGACCTCCGGTGAAGCAGTAGGTCCCGCGGCACGATCCTGGTTTTGTGCTGATTTCTGGAGCCGTTCGAACTCTTCTACACTGATCTTGCGATTGTCCGCGGCCGCCGGCCGCGGGTCTTCGCGCCCGGGCGAAAGCGGAACCACGACGCTATGCAAGTCCCAGTAGAAGTCGATCCACTCCGGCTGTTTCATGTTCAATCGCTTCTCCGACGCCTCGATTTGCGAGCGAATCTTTTCCGGCAACTCGCGAGAGCCCGCCATCGCGATCAGGGCTTCGGCGATTCGTCGTTCCGCGGAGAAATCCGTCCGAGTTGCGGCGTTGCGACCGCGCTCGATCGTCATCCGCAATTCTTCGCACAGCTTCAGCGCTTCGCTCTCCGGCGGAACGGATGCCGCCGTCGCGGCGCCTCCCGCCGATGCCGGGGCTCCGGCGGAGTGTTCCGTTTTCCCGCATCCGAACGGCGACAGTCCGGCGACGGCGACCAGGGTGGCGATACAAGTTCGGTACCGAGAGGTTTGCATGGTACGCTGCTCCTATTTCTCCTCGCGGTACTGCTCGATCGGCTGTTTAGCGGCCCGCGCCCAGCCGTCGGCCTCCAAGTCCTTGGGAAACTGCTCCACGGGTTTGCCCGCCGTGTCTTTGAACCAGATGACGCCCGTCTCGTTGATTAAGTACGTCTGCCGGCCGTCGCCGGGGTACCGCTTGGGAAACGCGCAGGCGGCGAACTGCTTGCCGTTCCGCCAGGCACGTCCCGACCGGTCGGTATCCTGCGCGTAAGAAACTCCTTGAGCGTCGCGACGTACCGCCTGAAACCGGTAGGAGAGCGGATCATCGATCGCTTCCGCGGGCGCGTAAGTCGCATCGCCCGGATTGAGCGGGGCCGCGTCCAATACCGCGATCTCGTACCAGTAACGCTCCGTTTCCGTGTGCCGGCGCAGCTCTCTGTAAAGCGGCCGATCGTCGACCTTCAGCCGGAACAGCCCGGCCACGTCCGCCGTCCAGTAGTCTTGAACGCCGTTCCGGTCGGCGTCGTGTTCGTGGAGAATCTTCTGCATCCGGAACACTTCCCACACGAGCTCGGTCGCCTGGCGCTGCATGGTTTCGTTGTGATGTGAAACGATCATCCGCGCAAACTCGGCGTAGCGAGCTGCTTCCTCCGGCAGATGCTTCTTGACGAGCGGATACGCTAGCTGGAGCGGATGCGAGGCCTGCTCGCTCGCCGATTCGCCGAAGACTTCCTTCCAGAGGGATTCGAACTCGGCATTCACCGACCTATTCTCGGCGGCTCCCTGCACGACGGCGGCTTGCTCCTCAGCTCGGGCGCCTCGCGATGTCTCGATGGTGAATTCCTTAAGCATCTCCTGCAGGCGTTGCTTAGGATCGGCGACTTCGTAGGTGCATCTCGCGATGTAGTCCGCACAGTACTTCAGCGGATCCTCCGCCTGCAGGTCCGTTCGTTTGAACATGTTTTCGAAGTTGACGTCACACGTACGATCGTATCGGCCATCCTCGGGCGGCCACATTCGGGACTCACCGGTGATTCGATCCACCTCCGTGTGGCCGCAGAAGCGAAGTGCGATCTGCACGGCGTCGTTCAACGTTCCGTTTCGCAGCCGCTCGGCAAGTAGCGGGCGATACTTGTCGAGAATCTGTAGAACAAAATCGCGGTGCGTATCCTGGAAATGGTGCGGCAGTTCACCTATCGGGGTCGTCCGCCGGGGCGGCGGAGTCGGTTGGGCGGCGGGCTTATCGGAGGTGGAAGAACCTCTCACGTCGTCGTCCACCGGTGTCGCCGCTGCGACTGCTCGCTGTTCTTGAGGCGGCATCAATTTGTCCACCGGCGGATGAAAGTGGAAAATGAACTTGTTGAGTTCCTTCTTAAGCGCCGTTTCCGACGCGTCGATGCGCATCCGGATCGTTCTTTCTAATTCCGTGAAGCGGGCCACCCCGACCATGCACTCGGCGACCCGTCGTTCCGCGGACTGGTCCGTTCGGGTCGCTCCGCCGCGACTGCGCTGTATTGCGGCGTGCATTTCCTCGCACAGCTTCAGCGCTTCGCTCTCCGGCTGAACGGACGCCGCCGTCGCGGCGCCTCCCGCCGACGCCGGGGCGTCGGCGGAGTGTTCCGTTTGGCTGCAACCGGTGAGCAAGAGCCCGGCGACGCCGAGCGACAACCTGGCGAGGCGCAATAAGTTCGTGTTCACAACGGCGGCTCCTTTCGATGCGATTGATTCGCGGCGATTTAGATTTACCCGTACGGAGGAACTCATTGCGGTTGCGACATTTGTTGGATGCGAGCCCTGACCAGTTCCCTGAGCTTCGCGTCTCCGGTTAACTCGGCGATCTGCCGGAGATCGCCGATGGCGGCCATGCCGATTACCCCCCGTAATGCGGCCACCAGGCGATCGAGATCCGCCTCCGTCTTCGCCTCGCCCAAGGACTCGATTCTCCCCATCGGCGCGAGGCATTCCTCGTGGCACATGAACGTTTGAAACAGTTGTTTCATGAACGAGGGGGAAGTCCGCCAACTTTCCGCCGAGCGCGCCGTCGCGAATTTCTCCAGTACGATGCCGAGGATCGCCACGCGTGTCTGTCGGGCCTTCACGGGTTTCGGCGTAAACTGAACGGCCGAGTTGAGATCGGCCAGGACCGACTCGAAGTCGGAAACCTTGACGCGGTCCGCCTGACCGGAATCGAAGACGCCCGAGATGCCGGCCCGGATCATCGCCCGCAGGAAGTATCCCTCCCCCTGACCGGGCGAAAACCGAATCGCGTTGGACGCCGCGGCGAATGCTCCGTCCGCGTCCCCTTCAAGCAGCGCGATCTTCGACCGCAACACGTGCAGATCCGGATTCCGAGGCGCCAGCCTCAAGGCCCGCTCCAGGTCTTGGACCGCATCCTCCGGCACGGCCAAGGCGTCGCTCCCCGCCGCGCCGAACCGGGCTTGCGCCCGCAAGGCATATCCGTCGACCGATTGCGGATTGGCCTTCAACAGCAGGTCCGCGTCGGCCAGCGCGTCCGGGAATCGTCCCTGCAGCAGGGCGTACTTCGCCCGCACGAAAACTACCTCCTCGCGACCCTCGGAGAGCTTCGTGGCGATTTCCAAATCCTTCAAAGCGCCCTCCGAATCGCCCGCGTCCATGCGGATCCCCGCCCGAAGCAGCGGCGGTTGCCACCGCTCGGGAGCCAGCTCCATCGCGCGGGTCAGCATCCTTTCCGCTGCCTTGAGCGATCCCGCGCTGATCCATCGCGCGGCCGCCGCCAGGTACTCGTCTGCCATGCGCCCGCGGTCGGCCTCCGACAGCGCGGCCCCATTCTCGACGCTTCCACGCTCCAGATAGACTTGCAAGCGGCGGATGCGGTACGTCTCGTTCCCCCCGCTCAGACGCTCGGCGGTTTGCAGGTCGCGATCCGCCAGCCAAAACAATCCGGCCGACCTGTAGGCCTCCCCCCGCAGCGCGTAAAGTTCCGGGCTCATCGGATCGTCCTGAATCAGTTCGCTCGCGGCGGCCGTCGCTTCGGCCGACCGGCCCCGGACGATCAGCCGATCGACGGCGACATGGGCGCTTTCGCCCTGCCGCGATTGCCCGCCGGCCGACGTCACGATCGGCAACTCCGCGCCGTCGAGCGTTTGCGACGTTCGATCGCGGCGAACCCCCTCCACCGACCGTTCCAGCCGCGGATCCTCGCGCACCGCGATCAAATCGGGCCGCAGCGCGAGTTGCATCCGGACCCCCCCCGTGATCTGTCCGATAGGAAAGCCCTCGATTTCGAGCACGACGTTTTGCGCCGGGAACGATTCCGGAACGTCGTGTTTTTGCGTCGGCAGGCTCACCAGCCGGTCGAGCACCGCCGGCCGAATGTCCTGGTTCCGCAGCAACTGCCCGAGCAGAACGACGTCGAACAAGCCGTGCAGCTCGGCGTAGGAGGGGACGCTTCGTTCGAACTCCGGTAAATGCTCCGTCATGAACCGGCAGACCTCGTCGACGACCGCTTCCGTGCGCCCCGTTCCGCTCAAGCCGCCGCCGGAGTTCGTCATCGCTTCGCTCAGAATCTGCATGCGGGCGTGGAACAACGTGACCGCGCCGCCGGACGACACTTGAATTTCGCCGGGCGCAGGCTGAATGGGCGTGAACCACATCCGCGAATTGAAGCCGGCCGCTCGAGAAAGATCGCGCTTCACCGCCGTCGCGAGATTGACGAAGCCCTCGACGTCGACCGGCAGACGTCCGTTCGTGACTTTCTTCATGTCATAATCGGCCGCCAGCATGACCTGCGCAAACCGGCTGTTCTTCGGCACGCCGGAAACGATGGATCGGTGCGGACGATGGAAATCCGTCGGATCGGGCTCGAGGCTACAGAACGGGACGTCGCCGTCGCGCCATGCGGCGGCCAATCCGACGATCAGGTCATCTAGATCGATCGGCCGGCCGTTGCCCTCCGAAGTCCCCAACAACAGCAAGTCGACCTCGCCGGTCTCCTTGTCGACGACCGGCGCGTACCCGAATATCCGACGCAGCGGCCCAGGGTTTCGCAAATGCGCGGGCAATCGGCTCCAGTCGTCGACGTACTTGCCGGCTTCCGCCGAGACGGCGGCCAGCGACACGACGGTTGCGTCGGCGAGCGTCGTCGTTTGCACCTGCGCCTCGATCTTGCCGGCAAGCTCCATCGTGTATTGAGCGAGAGCGTTTCGCCACGATTCCGGCGACGCGCCGTCGGTCAGGGCGGACTCGATCTCATCGAGCGTTCGGCTTCGAA
>Ga0163153_10005344_pt1 | contig 15241 bp, 17 predicted proteins | sample OliLakLV19MP6IB1_FD_148629 | JGI IMG/M metagenome (GOLD analysis project Ga0163153, IMG submission 148629) | Freshwater microbial mat bacterial communities from Lake Vanda, McMurdo Dry Valleys, Antarctica - Oligotrophic Lake LV.19.MP6.IB-1 | ecosystem: Environmental > Aquatic > Freshwater >... | reverse complement strand
TGAACGAGCTTTACGGAGAGCCTTTCTCCGAGACCGGGTTTATCGAGCTGGAGCGGGCTGTTCGGAAATCGCAGAATGGGGAATATGGACATCCAATGGATCATTAGCCCTGAGGATGTGGCGCGCTGTCGGTGCGCGTTTAAATTTGACCATCTGTGCGCGTTGAATTTTGACCAGGGACTTTTAGCCGCCTGTCACAGGCCGAGCTGTGGATAAGTGTAGCGTAGTCGATGTTTTTCGCACCTCCGATCATTTCGATGGATGGCCGCCTGGGTTGCGCGGGGGAAGCCGCGTAGGGCGTAGCCCGGAGCGGATTTCCCCGCGCGGCGATCGCTCAGGATGGCTCCTCCTTCCTCTGTGACTTGCTTCGTTTGCTCTGTTCCCGCGCCTGGATGCGTGACTTGGCCGTAGCGCTGCTGTGGTGGAATCGATAGGACTCGTTGCCCGTCTCCACGATGTGGCAGTGGTGGGTCAGGCGATCAAGCAGAGCGGTGGTCATCTTGGCATCACCAAAGACGCTGGGCCACTCGGCGAAGGTGAGGTTGGTCGTGATCATCACGCTGGTGTGCTCGTAGAGTTTGGAGAGCAGGTGGAACAGCAACGCCCCGCCCACCTGGCTGAAGGGCAAATAGCCCAGTTCGTCGAGGATCACCAGGTCCATACGCATCAGGGCAAAGGCCAACCGTCCCGCCTTGCCGGCGGCTTTCTCCTGCTCCAGCAGATTGGCCAGGTCGACGGTCGAGTAAAAACGCACTCGTTTGCTGTGCTTTGTAATACCGCAGATTCCCAGCGCGGTCGCCAAATGGGTCTTGCCGGTGCCCGTACCGCCGATGAACACGACGTTGTGGGCCGCCTCGGTGAAGTCGAAGCCGGCCAGCTCAGTGATCAGGATGCGATCTACCTTGGACCGCTCGAAGTCGAAACCAGCCAGGTCCCGGTGTACCGGGAACTTGGCAATATGCATCTGGTAGCGGATCGAACGCATGGTACGGTCGGTATGCTCCGATTCGAGCAGATGCTCGATCAGCCAGCGGGAGGACTCCACCGCTGTCTGTGTTCCCTGACCGATGATCTCCTCCCAGGTGCCGGCCATCCCATACAGGCGCAAGGCCCTGAGTTCTGCGGCAACATCACGCATCGCTCACCTCCTCGCGCAGGCTGTCGTAGCGGTCTGTGTTGGCCATGGGGGCCTCCGATACGGTCAGGTGAGTTTCCACCGGTTGCGGTGGCGGCACCGAGTTGAGGCGGTTGAGCACGTTCTCGATGTGCTCGACGCTGGGATGGCCGGATTCGAGCACCAGTTCCACCGCAACCAGGACCGCTTCCAGCCCGTAATGGGGGCACGGCGGCCAGCACCTTGGCCATCACGCGATCACCCCCCTCGTGGCGCAACAACAGCCCACGCAAACGCTGTAGCGGCTCGGGCATGTCGGCAAACGGCGCCCCGTTTCTAAGCGCCCCGGGCTTTCTCTGGACGAGCGGGATGTAATGCTGCCAGTCGTAGCGGGTCTGGTTGCGCTCGAAACAGCGTGGATGACTGGCCACCACCGCATCGTGGGCGGCAAAGTCGATACGCTCCGGGTAGATCCGAATGCTCACCCGCTGCCCTGCCAGCTCACAGGGCACGGAGTACCGGTTGCGATCCTCTATGACCAGGCAGGTGCTCGATACCTTGCCCAGGGTCTCGACGTAGCCGTCAAAGGCGGCCACCATCGGCATCAGGCTGGGCTGCTCGTGTTCGAGCATCTCGGCAATGCTCAGATCCTGGTACTCGGTGTGGCGCAGCTCCTGCCACAGCGCCCGGCAGCGCGAGAGCAGCCAGACATTGAGCTGCGCATAGGAACCGAATCGCTCCTTGGCCGCCTCCTGCCAGATGCGCCGCCGGCTGTCCTGCACGTTCTTCTCAATGACCCCTTTCTCCCAGCCGCTGGCGACATTGCAGAAATCGGCATCAAACAGGTAGTGCGAGGCCATGGCGGCAAAGCGCGTGTTGACCACGCGCGCCTTGCCCTTTTTGACCTTGTCCACCGCAGTCTTCATGTTGTCGTAAATACCGCGTCGCGGTATGCCACCCAGCGCGCTAAAAGCCCGCGTATGAGCGTCGAACAACATTTCGTGGCTCTGCGTCGGGTAGGCCTGCAACACAAAGGCTCGGCTCGCGCATAGCTTCAGGTGGGCCGCCGTGATCTTGCGCCACACCCCGCCGATCACCAGATGCTCTTCACTCCAGTCGAACTGGAAGGCCTCGCCCAGCTCAAACTTCAACGGCACAAAGGCTTTGACCAGCCCCTGCCCACCATCCTCCCGCCAATGCCGCACGAATTCCGTGACGCGGCTGTAGTCACCCAGGAAGCCCGCAGCCTTCAATTCCGCATGCAGCTTCAACGCAGTACGCCGATCCCGCTTGGGCCTGCGCGCATCGGTCTCCAGCGCCTTGGTGAGCACCGTCGCGAACGACGATATCTTGGTCTCCCCCTTGCGCCGACGATATTTCGGCTCAACCCCTTCGCCCGCCTTGAGCCACCTCTTTACCGTGTTACGCGAGAAACCCGTCTTCCTCGCAATCCCAGACACCGTCAAGCCGTCCCGGAAATACAACCGCCTCAATCTTCCCAATTTCTCCATGGTGATCATCCCCTTCGTCCCTGCCTAAAAATTAGGCAGGATAGGTTGAACACCCTGGTCAATTTTGAACGCGCAGTCCCTCGCTCAAATGGTCAATTTTCATCGCGCACCAACAGACACGCTGCAGTGGGCCCTAGAAAAGCAGGCCTGCTTACGGCTCCGTCGTTCGGCTATGCTAGCCTTTTCGCGAACCTTCCCGAAAGGCGTCTGCCGCCGCCATGAACTGCTTGCGCAGGAGCAGCGGATTGGAAATAGCCCGGATCGGCTCGACCGTTTCTCCCGTTCCCCGCACCGTCACCGTCCCGTAGTCCAGCACTCTTCCGCCGACGCTCGGGTCCACGTTGAGACTTTCCACCTTGTCCAGGAACATTTCGACGGTGTTGCGCGATACCAGGCCCGTCTTGGCGATGATGCGCTTGTCGGTCACCGCGATCTCACATGGGCCCGGTAGATGATGCGCTCGCTGGGAATCAGGGTGCCGTCGACGTATGAAGACACGATAGTCCTTTGGGGTGCTCCTGACAGGACAAGTCTAGGTCAATTCGATGCCCTGGTTCGGTGGCCTGGAACACACAGGCGGGCAAACCGTCTCACACCTTTGCCTGCGCCGGTGTTTGCCCGGGCAACGCCGCCCAATCGCGGCCGCCCGCGTTGAATGCGGGCCCGGCCATGTAAAATTGCCGCCTGTCAGTTCCCAAGCTCAGGATCACATCTTGCAAATCGTCTGCCTGGACATGGAAGGCGTGCTGGTCCCGGAAATCTGGATCGCTTTTTCCGAGCGCACCGGCATTCCCGAACTGCGCCGGACCACGCGCGACGAGCCCGACTACGACAAGCTGATGCGCTATCGGCTGGGCATTCTGGCGCAGCACAAGCTGGGCCTGCCCGATATCCAGAAGGTGATTGCCGGCATGGCGCCGATGGAAGGCTGCAAGAATTTCCTCGATGGGCTGCGCAGCCGCTACCAGGTGGTGATTCTTTCCGACACCTTCTACGAATTTGCCGCCCCGCTGATCGCCCAGATGGGCATGCCCTCGCTGTTCTGCCATCGCCTCGAAACCGACGGCGACGGCATGGTGACGGGTTACCGCCTGCGCCAGCCGGACCAGAAGCGCGCCGCAGTGCGCGCCTTCAAGGGCCTGAATTACAAGGTCATCGCGGCAGGCGATTCCTACAACGACACCAGCATGCTGCTCGAAGCCGATGCCGGCATCCTCATGCATCCGCCGGAGAACGTGGTGCGTGAGTTTCCGCAGTTTCCGGTGGTGCGCACCTATCCCGACCTGCGGGCGGAGATTGATCGCGCCGCAGCGGGGCTGCCCGGCTTTCGCGACTGAGGCATCTGCAGTCGCGAAAGCTGCATGCTGTACCGGCAGGCCGCGGCACATCCCGCACGACAAAGATCCGCCTGGCTCCCTCCCATTGCACCTGGGAATTGGGGCCAAGCGGGTCGTTATTTGTTCGGCGTAATGGTCTCGCTGATTTTCCAGGGAGCGATGGGCCCGCTCTTGTCCTGATAGGCGGAAGGAAGGTCTTCGACCATGTCCCAGGTGGCATTCAGTCGGCCGAGGCCGCTGCAGATGGCGCACCAGAGGCCGAGTTCGACAATCTCCGCTTCGGTGAAATGACGCCGCAGCCCGTCGTACACCCCTTCATCGATGGACAAGTGATTGATGGCGAAGCGATCGGCGTAGTCGATGGCTGCCTTGTCCGCGTCCGACAGGTCTTTCGCCTCCGCGGGCCGCTCCAGCGAACACACCAGATCCTGATCCACGCCGTCGGCGGCCGCGCCTGCGTAGCGCACCGCCATGCAACTGCGGCACTGATTGTGGAAGGCGATGCGAAGTCGCACCAGCTCGGCGAGGCGCTCGGGCAGGATGCGCTTGGTCTTGACCGTCATCATCAGGTGGGCAACCGCCTTCGCCGCTTCCGGGATGTGCGCCAGCATGCGCATGTTGCCCAGTTCGAACGACGACTTGGTTTCGGTTTTGAGCATGCTGCGTAATTCCGGGTCCCACGTCTCGGGCGACAGTTTGGCGATGCGGCTCATCGGGCACTCCTCATGGTTTGATGGAACGAAGCGTAATCCGTAATCGCGTAATCCGTGATCACGTAATCACGATGTATGAACTATTGATACAGTGATACAATATTCTATACATTCGGCCCAACTCCCGTCAAGCGACTTTTCAGGACATCCATGGCGATGGCGACTCGATCCAAAACATCTGCGGCCAGGACGGCCCCAGCCACCGAAGACAAGGACCCCCGCTTCGCCTATACGCTGGCCAACGGCCTGCAGATACTGGAGGCCTTCGCCAGCGGCGCGGCGTTCCTCGGCAACCGTGAACTGAGCGATGCAACCGGCATGCGAAAGGCCACCGTTTCGCGCCTGACGCGGACGCTATGCAGCCTGGGATACCTCCGGGCTTCGCCCGCGACCGGCAAGTTCGAACTCGGCCTTGCGGTGCTGTCGCTTGGCTACCCGCGCCTGATCACGCTGCCCATCCGCCGCGTGGCGCACCTGCTGTTGCAGGGCCTGGCCGATCGCGTACAGGGCGTGGTCAACATCGGGATGCGCGACCGCTTCGACATCGTGTTCGTCGAAAGCTGCCGCGCCGTGGAGGGCCTGGCGACGCGCCGCGAAATCGGCGCGCGGCGGCCGATCTGGACGGGCTATGTCGGCGAAACCTACCTGGCCGGGCTGGGAGAAGAGGCGCGTGAGACCCTGTTCGAGGAAATCAAGGCGGCGAAGCTCACCGACGTCAAGGCGCTGCGAACCGCGGTGCAGGCGCGAATCAAGGAGATGGAGAAGAACCGGTTCTGCTTTTTCACCGGTGATGGGTTGCACGCCATTGCCTCGACCTTCCGGGCGACCGCCGACGGTGAAACTGCGTTCATCTTCTGCCTGGTCAAGGATTCCACAATGTCTAAGCAGAAGATGCTGCAGCAGGTGCCCAGGCAGCTTTGGGACATCATCGGCAAGCTGGAGGAGTCGCTGGGAGCGCCGAGCCCGCAGTACTGATGCCTCCCTCGAGGCCCGCCGATCCCTGGCGGGGGATGGTGCAGTTCGACAAGCTGGCACGCCATGTCGATGGAACCTCGAATCATGCCTGTTTGATTCCGGTGTAAGCTAAAAATACCAAGACTACCCGACACCATTCCCGTCATAGGAGGCGAAGTGAGTTCAGAAGAAATCAGCGTACGCAATCCCGTTGCCAGGTTCGCCCGACAGGGGGCGGTCCCCGTGTTCGATCTGGACAAGCCCATCAAGGGACTGCGCGTGGGCATGCGCAACGACATCATGTGGCGCTCCTGGCTGACAGTCTGCGATGTCTGGTCTGAAATGCTGAAGGGCGACGGCGCGGAGCCGGTGATTCTCCGGGTCACCGAGCACGTCGGCGAAGAGGGTCAGCTGACCAAGGACCTAGTGGATGCCTGGGCGAGCTCGGTGGACTGTGCCATCGTCGGCCTGGCCAATTGAGGGGCGTGCACCCTTTACTCCGTGCGTGACACGGTTGTAGTCGAAGACAGGCAGAAGCCGGTGGTCGTTGCAGTCACCAAGGAATTCGTCGAGCACGGCAGAAACATTGCCTCCATGGAAGGCCACGGCAACATGCGTCAACTGGTGTTTCCCTATCCGCTGGAAGGCCTGCCCGATGAGGAAGTGCGCCGCATCGCGGTGGACATGTACCCGCAATTCCTGAGCATCATCGGAGCTAAGCGATGAGCGCTGTATTGCAAAGCAGCCTCATCCGCGTCAAGAACGATCCTGAAGCCCTGCTCGAATTGTCGCTGGCCGAAAAATGGGGCGACGGATTGCCATTGGTTCCCGCCACGGACGATCGTGTCGAAGCCATGCTGGCCGGCACGCCGCGCCTCAGCACCGACATCGTCGTATCCGAGCTGGCGCCGCGTCATGGCATTGCCACGGTCGAAGTGATTGCCATCAACGCCGTGCTGGCCGGCTGCCAGCCCAAGCATCTACCTCTGGTTATCGCCACGCTCGAGGCGATGTCAAAGCCGTTCTACAACAGCTTCGGCCACGCAACGACCACATCATCGGTAACGCCAATGATCATGGTGAACGGGCCGTTGCGCGACGACATGGGCATCAACTATCGCGCCGGCTGCCTGGGCGGCGCGGACGGACGCGGATCGGCCACCATCGGGCGCGCCGTGCAGTTGTGCCTGCGCAATATCGGCGGCCTGCGCGCGGGCGAAAGCTCGCGCACGGTTTTCGGCCAGCCGGCGCGGCTGGGCGGACTGTGCTTCGGCGAGTGGGAGGAGCGCTCGGATTGGCCCTCCCTGGCCGAGCGCCGCGGCTACACGCGCGACCAGGAAGTCGTTACCGTGCACGGCGGCAAGGGAACCATGGCGCTGGCAAACCAGAATTCCGAGGACGATCATGACCTGGCCTATCTGATCGCCAAAAGCATGGCCTCACCCATGAGCAACCTGCTGCTGGTGCCGCGCTTCACCAACGGCGAGATCGTGGTGCTGATCAATCCGAAGTGGGCGGAGCGCTTCAGCAAGACCTTTCCCAAAATGGAGTCCTTCCAGGATTACCTGTTCGAGCATTGCTGGCAGCCCATCGAAACATGGCGCCCCACTGATCAGGGCTACATGCGCGAGGGCGGACGCGTGGACAGCAAGGGTCGCGTGCACGCCGTCACCCGGCCCGACCGCATCCAGCCCGTGGTGTGCGGCGGATTGGGTGGCTTGCATGGCACCATTCTGCCCAGCTGGGGCGAGAGCGAGATGCAAAGCCAGGAAACCGTTCGCTAACCGATGCATCGAACCCGGTTCGGGCAGGTGAAGCTTCTGCGCTTCGCGTGTCCGAGTCGTGATTTCCTGTTCTAGCCGGTCGCGCCGTCAACCACCGCCTGGATATTGCGGTGCACTCCCTGAACTGCAATTTCGTTGGCGCCGATCAGTGCGTGGAACCCAGGGGGCGCATATTGCAGATTGTGCTGACCGTCCCGCGAAACGCTGCAATCCTCGGTGCGAACGACGTTTTCGACGAAGTCCTGCATGTCCGCCCAAAGTGCGTCGTCAGCGTCGGGATTCGCATGGCCGGGCCTGTAGGTCGTCATCAGCGTGCGGGAGACTCCGACACTGCCCCCCGGAAACACTCGTGAGAGGCCGTAGAATTCACTCCCACCCTTGATCGGCGACACGTTCAGCGTGGCGTTGGGGAAAAAGAAAAAGAGGCCACCGTAGTTGAAATCCGGCCATTCGTGCTGCGGCTTGCCCACGAGTTCACGAAAGTCCGCGCGGCAGGTCGCCATCCAGTGATTGGCGCCATACGCCGTGTAGGCCATGACGTTGCTGACGGCGATCCGGGCGATGGATTTGGCATGCAGGGTCGCGAAGTGGTAACCCTCGCAGAAGGTGTCGTTGACGTATTTCCAGTTGGCGGCGGCGTCGATGATCCCGGACTTGACCGGTTTGGCCAGATGCAGTTCCAGCTCGGCGACCACGGGCGCGAAGTCGCCGAGGTGGGCTTCGACATCGATTTCCTGCGTGCCCGGCTCTCCCTGAACGAAAATCATTCCCTTCCATTCACCGACCGGCACCGGAACAAGGCCGCGCTGTTCGCGGTCGATTCCCGCAAATCCCTCGGCGCCGGGGATGCCGGCGAGTTTTCCATCGAGATCGAAGGTCCAGCCGTGGAATCGGCAGGTGAGCCGGCGTTTCCTGTCGCATTCCGTGACGACCTTGGCACCACGATGAGCGCACATGTTCAGAAAAGCGCGGACTTTTCGCTCTTCATTGCGCACCAGAACGATGCTGGGGCCCAGATCCTCGAACAGCAGCGTATCCCCGGGTTCCGGAATATCCCGCGACAGCGCTGCGAGCACCGGCCGTTTCAGAAACAGTTCCCGACGCTCCAGGTCGAAACGCGCTGGATCGGTAAAGGCCCTTGCATCCAGCGGCATCGGGCCGCCCCGGGCGAGGTCGGTGGTACCGTCGGCCAGGTGCCTGACCAGCCGTTGCAGCATCGCGGTGCGCCGCTGTTGCCTCGCTGCCGCCCAATGCGGCGACGGGCCGGCGATAGTATCGTTGTCTGCCATTTGATCCTGCGAGAAGGGTGGTCCACTTGAAATTCAACTGACGGAGCAAGCGTTCCACTTGCCCATTGCGTCCCAAGACTAGCCGCATATCAGCTTTAGCGTCAACGCGCGCGTCGCGTGCGCAATGTGGGCTCTCCGTTGAGGTAGGATTGAAGCGAGGTCAGAACAGACCGAGGAGCTAGCGCATGCGCGTCATCGACGCACAGTTTCACTGTTGGGAAGCGGAAAGCGATCAGTGGCCGTGGGATCCGGAATTCGGCAAGCCCGGAACGCCCATGGCCCCATCCCGCGCGCACTATGAACACGAGCCGTTTCCCGCCACCGGACTCATCGGCGCAATGGAGGAAGTGGGCGTCGACGCCGGCCTGATCGTCCTGCCGAGCATCTATGGCATGGACAATCGCTATGCCCTATCCGTCGCGGCCAAATATCCGGACCGCTTCGCTGTGATCGGAAAAACCGACGAGTTCTCCCCCGACCTCGAAACCAAGGTGTCGTCGTGGCGGGATCAGCCCGGAATGCTCGGGATTCGAGTCATCGTAGGCGCGAAAGAACGGCATCGCCTCGAAAGTCCCGAACTCAACCGGCTATTTGCCACCGCATCGAAATACTCCGTGCCCATCTGCCTCTACACGCCAGGTTGCCTTGCCAATGCCGTTGCAGTCGCTGACAGGCACACCGAGCTGACGCTGGTAATCGACCATCTGGGCATGGAAGCGCCACCGGCCATCCCTATTCAGGGCGATGCGTTCGCCGAATTGCCTTCCCTGCTCGAGTTGGCACGGCGGCCGAATGTTTCAGTCAAGATCTCCGGCGCCCCCGCGCTTTCCTCGGAGAAATATCCGTTCAGCGACATCTGGCCCTCTCTTGCGCTGGTGTTCGAGGCCTACGGCTTCGATCGCGCCATGTGGGGCTCTGATTTCACGCGGGTGGCCAGCCTGCATTCGTACCGCGAGGCACTGGACTACATCCGGTTGTCGAGTGCGCTGTCCAACAGCGAGAAAGAGCAGCTCCTGGGGGGCACCTTGTCCAAAATCTTTCGTTGGCCGCCTTCCGCCTAAACACAGATTGCAAATTTTCCGCCGCGGCAATGCACGCGGACGAACACCAGCATCAGTATTTGTTTCTGATTGAACAATCGCTCAACGAGTTGTTGCAAATGAAGTTGCAATCTGTTTGAATCCACCGGCAAATCGGGCGCCACGACCACACATGAGGGGAAACCAATGATCAGCAATAGCGCAGTACGCCACACAAAACTATTCATGCTCGCAGCTGCCACGGTCGGCACGCTGAGCGTTACGACAGGAGTGCAAACGAGTTTCGCGCAGGCGGCAAAGCCGCCGTTCGTCGTGGGATTCACCGACGTGCTGTCCGGGCCCAATGCCGGCCTCGGAACGCCGCTGCTGGCGGGTGCCAAGGCATATTTCGATTCGGTGAATGCCAGGGGTGGGGTGCACGGCCGCAAGATCGATCTTCGCGTGATCGACAGCCAGGCCGACGCCACGCGCGTCGCCACATCGATACAGGACCTCCAGGGCGCCGGCGCAGTGGCCATCATGGGCCTCACCATCAGCGGCAATGTCGAGGCGGCGGCGCCGATCGCCAACCGCGCCAAGGTCTCGCTCTTTTCAGGCGGGACAAGCGCCAAACTCCTGAACCCGTTCCAGCCCTATCTTTTCTCCAGCGACATAACAACGGCATCCGAAGGGCAGATGCAGATCGACTTCGTCCGCAAACATCTCTTCCCCAACAAGAATGATCTAAAGGTTGCGCTCTATTACAACCAGACGGCGGGCGTGATTGCGTACGTTGAGATCCTGAAGGACCTGATGAAGCAGCAGCAGCCCGGCTGGAGGGTCGTGGCGGATGAGGTTGTTCCCCTGAACGTCACCGATGCCGGCGTGGCTGTGGCCAAGATGCTCAGCGCACAACCCGATGTCGTCATCATGGGCGCGGTCGATCCGGTTGCCATCCTTGCGGTCCGGGCCATGGTCGCCCAGGGCAGCAAGATTCCGGCAGTCAATTTCCACGGCGGAAACGCCGAGCGGACCATGCTGGTCAACAACTACCCGGGCTACTACGCCATCCGCCAATACCCGACCACTCAGGACAGCAATGCGGGAAGGGGATATGCCGAGATGATCGCGGCGATGAAGTCGGTTGGGATATATGACGGTCTGATCACCAGCTACAACGCCATCACCGGCTACAACACTGCCCTGCAGATCACGGCCATCCTCAACAAGTGCGGCGAGAATTGCAATTCCGAATCTCTGCAGAAGACCACGCATGGAATCGGCCAGATCGATACCGGCGGCATCACCTTCAAGCCAGTGGTCTACAGCCCGACCCGCCACCAGGGTGTCGATACCGGACGCTTCTACCGCGCCAACAACGGCAAGCTCGAAGCCGTTGGCGATATGTACAGCGCAGCCTGGGGCAAACCCTGACCTGAAGGCCGACTGGTCTTGACGGAGTCGACTCGATGACTTCCGGCCTGTGGATTCAGATCCTGGTGCAAACCCTGATCTATACGTCCATGTATGCGCTATTCGGCCTTGGCTATGTCCTCATCTACCGCGCATCGCGAGTGTTCAATTTCGCGATCGCGGAGATGGGGCTTTTCTGTGTGCTGCTCTTTACCACCTGCTACGCCTCCTTCGGGCTGGGATGGGCTGTCGTTCTGACCACCGCAGGATCGCTGGGGCTGGGGGCAGCGCTGTACCTGGGCATTTTTTCCCGGCTCGTCGGCCAGGAGGAATGGAGCCAGATGATCGTTTCCTTTGCCCTGTCCATCGCGCTGCTGGCGATTTGCGGGCTGATATGGGGAACGGGGATCCGGCACATCGATGTTCCCGGCAAGAGCGATACGCTCTTTCAGATTCCGCAGGCCGTCACGCTGACCGTCACAGACGTCGTTCTCGTAGTGATGGGATTCGCGGTGTGGGCCATTCTGTCGTGGGCGACGACCATGTCGCGACTGGGTGTCTACATGCGCGCCACGGCGGAAAACCCGCTGCTGGCGGCGCAGCAGGGACTTCCTGTGACGCTGATCATTTGCACGGCGTGGGGAGTCGGCGCGCTTGTATCCGCGGTCGCCTCGATTTCCTATGGAATCCGCTTGCAGGTCGACCCTTCGATGATCCTGCTCGGACTGGTCGCGGTGCCGGCCGCACTGTTGGGCGGCCTTGACTCGGTATTTGGAAAATTGCCCGGAGCGATAATCCTCGGCGCCGCGCAGGCCACAGCCACCGCGTTCCTAGGATCTGCCGCCGGTGACGTTGTTGCGTTCGCCGTCCTTCTCCTCGTATTGCTGGTCCTCCCGCACGGATTGTTCGGCAGCAAGCAGGTGCGCCGGGTGTGATGGCGCAGTCTTCCGCGTTCGATTCGGCGCCGGGCGGAAGGATGCGTCCGAGCCTCGAATGGGGCCCGTACATCGCCGTCCTTGCCACCATGGCGGCCATTCCGTTCCTGTTCGGCACCACGTCGATACGCACCTTCAATCTGGTTCTTCTCATGGGCCTGACCGCCCAAGGCCTCAACATCATCATGGGGATGGGCGGAATGGTGTCGGTCGCGTCGGCTGCCCTACTCGGAATCGGAGGCTTCCTGGCCGGGCACCTGTCCGAAACAATGGGGGTGGGCATTGTCACATCGACACTCCTGTCTGCCGCACTGGGCATGGGCGTCGGCGTGCTGCTCGCCCTGCCTGGCTTAAGGCTGAAGCACCTGTATTTCGCCACTGCGACGATGGCCATGCATTTCATCATCGTCTTCGTCCTTCAGATCGTGCAGAACGACATGCGCAAGGGCTCGCCGTTTAGCCTGGCACCAGCCAGCATTGCCGGCATCGGGCTGGATACTCCGCTGGACTGGTATGTGCTGTTTTGCGTATTGAGCGCCGTCTTGCTCATCGCGACGCAAATGATCCGGACCAGCAGCCTCGGGCGCGCATTGATCGCCATACGGGATGACCAGGATGCCGCCGAGATCGCCGGCGTGAATACCGTGCGGGCAAAGTTCATCGCGTTCACCATAAGCTCTGGCGTGATCGCAGCCGTGGGGGCCATCCTGGCCTTCTACCAGATGACGGCGTCCTGGGAGGGCATCACCCTGGAACTCGCGATTCAGTTTGTCGCGATCGTCATCGTCGGGGGAATGGGATTTTCCTATGGGCCGATTCTGGGCGCTTTTCTGGTGGTGGGGATACCTGACTTCATCGTGAGGGCACTGGACGGCGTGATCGGGCCCCAACTCGGAAGCCAGATCTTCCTCATCAAGAACACGCTGTTCGGCCTGCTCGTGATCTACTTCATGACCATCGGCCCGGATGGCGTTCCTGGCGCGTTGCGCAAGGGCTACAAGGCGATGGCGCGCTTCTGGCGCCGGATGTCGGCCTCCAGGTCCTCCTGATGTACTCATCACTTTTCTCCTTTCCGGGGCTGCTTCCTCTTGGCGCATTCTGATTCCAGCGGACTCGAGGTCCACGGCCTGTCGGTCTGGTACCAGGGTGTGATTCGCGCGGTGGAGGACGTCAGCCTCGACGTGGCATCCGGCACGACCTGCGGCATCCTCGGATTGAATGGCGCGGGAAAGACCACGTTATTGCGCGCCCTGTCGGGATTCCTGCGTGCGGAACGGGTGAAGGTCAGCGCCGAGGCGATCATGCTGGGTGGAACCAGCCTCGCCGGCCTGTCGCCGGGCCGCGCCGCCGATCGTGGTGTGGTGATCGTTGCCGAGCGCGACAAAGTGTTCGCCAATTTGACCATCGACGAAAATCTGCAGATTGCCGCCCGCAGGATCAGGGGCAGCAAGGCGCAGCGTCAGAAGGTGTTCGACGAAGCCATCGAGCGCTTTCCCATTCTGCAAACGAGGCGCCGCCAGCAGGCCGGCTTGCTGAGCGGCGGCGAACGCCAGATGCTCGCGCTCGCAGCTGCTTTCATGGCACAGCCAAAGCTGCTGCTTCTCGACGAACCAAGCCTCGGCCTCGCACCCAGCGTGCTGCTTGAAGTCGAAAAGGCCATTCAGCTGATCGTTTCCCGGGGAAACGTCACGTGCCTCGTTGCGGATCAGAATGCGGCGCTGGTCACCAACGTAGCCTCCACTGTGCATCTCCTGCAACGCGGGCGCCTGTCCGCGCCGCTGGATCGATCCACACTGAAGGATGCCGACATTGCGGCGGCACTGCTGGGCAGCCACAAGCAGGAAAGCATCTCACAATGACAGCCGGCGCCCGGGTTGCCCCCCAGGTTCCCATCGTCTCGGTGGACAACATCAGCCTGCATTTCGGAGGCATCCACGCGCTGGAAAATGTGACATTCCACATCGACGCGGGCGAGTTCGTGGGCCTGGTGGGCGCCAACGGTGCAGGGAAATCGAGCCTGCTCAATTGCCTCGTCGGATACTATCCTTGGAGCGCGGGTGACATTCGCGTTTCCGGACAAAGCATCAGAGGCTGGCGCCCGCATCGTGTCGCCGCCCTTGGCGTAGGACGCACTTTTCAGCATGTGGGCCACCTGCAAAGCTTTACGGTGCGTGAAGCCATGCAACTGGGCGCCGACGCCGCGCTGCCCGGCGTGACCGGCCTTTCCGCGGATGCCGTGATCGAACACCTGGGCCTCGCCGGCGCGTTGAACACGCCATTGACCGAACTCGACTACGGCACCCAGAAAATGGCCGACATCGCGCGCGTGGTGATGATGCGCCCGCGCCTGTTGCTGCTCGACGAGCCCACTTCCGGTATCGACGATGGTGTGCGGCAAAAACTGCTCGATCTATTCAAGCTGCTGGGACGCGAAGTGGCGATCACCGCACTGGTGGTGGATCACGACCCTCGCTTTGTCGCTCAGGCCGCAGGAAGAACCATCGTAATGAATCGCGGGGCGTTGATGGCCGACGGCCCTACCAGCGCGGTCCTCAACGATCCGCGCGTCATCGAATCATTCCTCGGCACGCGCGCGCCCACGGAAGCACCGCCAGGCTGAGCTCAAGCGCGCCTGGCTTCGGCGCCCACAAGTACGGAGAGAAATAGCCCCGCGGTCACGCCGGCCACCGGCAAACAACGCCATGGCTGTTCTGGCGCACGGCGGCGATGCGCTTGTCTGCTTCGATAAACGAAGGGCTCTTGCGGAAGGCGTGGTACGCATCGAGATCACGGAAGTCAGCCACCGACGCATAGTCCCAATTCAGGTCGGGGCGAATGTCGATCTTGAGATTGGGTCCGGAGGAGAATCCGAGGCTGCCCTTCGCAGCACGCGCCGCCTCCGCAAGCCCCGCCTGGGCGGCCTTGACGGCATCCTCTGATGCTCCTGGCTGCCACTGGCTGACGGTGAGTTGCCGCACCATGCTTGCCGTCCCCTTGTGCGTCGACCCTTCGCACAGGTACTGCACACGCCGGCTGTCCTGCCTGGCGGCGTGCACATGTCGGTGCGCGTTTAAATTTGACCATCTGTGCGCGTTGAATTTTGACCAGGGACTTTTAGCCGCCTGTCACAGGCCGAGCTGTGGATAAGTGTAGCGTAGTCGATGTTTTTCGC
>Ga0163153_10005342_pt1 | contig 15246 bp, 9 predicted proteins | sample OliLakLV19MP6IB1_FD_148629 | JGI IMG/M metagenome (GOLD analysis project Ga0163153, IMG submission 148629) | Freshwater microbial mat bacterial communities from Lake Vanda, McMurdo Dry Valleys, Antarctica - Oligotrophic Lake LV.19.MP6.IB-1 | ecosystem: Environmental > Aquatic > Freshwater > Lake... | reverse complement strand
GGGGACCGACGAATCCGACCCGACCGATCAGCCGATGACGAGCGCGGCCGGGGCGCTCACGACGGGGGCGTTTGAGCCCGTGCTGCTCGAGACGCCGGCGGCGGCGATGCACGCCGACGGCGCGAGCGTCGAGGTGGTGCGGCGGGTGGAACTGCTCGAATGGGCGGGGGATGAGCCGCGGGAGCGTCGGCGCATGCTCGTGGAGCGGAGCGGGCCGGAGGCGGGACAGACGTCCTGGCAGGTGACGCGGACGCTGCTTACGCGCGTGGGCGCCGGGGGCGACGACGCCGCCCACCTCCGCACCGACTCGTTCGTGCTGGCGTCTGACGGCTCGGTCGCGATCGCCGAGGAGATCAACCATGAGGAGAACGTCGAGGTGGTGTTCGAGCCGCCGATGGTGGTGATGCCCAAGACGCTGACGCAGGGGACGCCGTTCGAGCAGAAGTTCGAGATGAAGGTGTATCCCGGCGGAAAGTCGCGGAAGATGCTCAAGTCATCGGGGTCGGCGAGCCACACGATCGAGCTCACGGGGCTGTGGAGCGTCACGCTCGCGGGGGGCGAGAAGGTCGAGGCCCGGGGCGTGCGGAGCGTCTTCCGGGCCGATCTCAGCCCGGCGAAGGTCGTGAACACGACGGAGCAGTGGTTCATCGACGGCGTGGGCGTGGTCGCCGAGCGGCGGCACGAGCGGACGACGGTGTTCGGGCTGCCGATCCGCGAGTCGAGCGAGACGTGGGCGGCGCGGGAGGTTGTGCGGTAGACGTGCGTGGAGCGGAAGACCGGACCTTCGCAGGGCCTCAGGTTCGGCGTCCCGAGGCTTCTCTGTTTATCCGCAGCCGCTGGCGATGTCCATGAACCAGTCGTTGATGAAGCTGGAGACGTCGGTGGAGTTGACGACACCGTTGGCGTCCCAATCGGTGATCAGCGTGCCGTCGAGCTGATCCTGGAACCAGGCGTTGATGAAGTCGGAGACGTCGGTGGAGTTGGTGGTGCCGTCGCCGTTGAAGTCGGCCGGGCACTCTTCACCGCCGCCCGCGGCGCGCTCGTAGGCGCCGATGTCGAACGCCGCGCCCGCGGGGCGCGGGTTTCCGGCGCGGTCGGCGGGGGGCGCGGCGTGGCCGGCGAGCGACGGCGTGCCGGCGTCGATGGCGGGGCTGGTTTCGCCCAGCGTGTAGTCGGCGCCAGCAAGGTCGGTGAAGAGCGTCGACCACGAGCCGGCGGGAACGACGAACGAATGCGTGTCCTGACCGGACGCGGCCCGCCACTGCGCGAGCGTGAGCACCGGCCCCGGGCCATCGCCGTCGGCGTCGATGCGGTCCATCATGACGTTGTGGTCGCTGGTGAATCCCGGGCGCGAGTCGGCGGAGATGATGAGGCTGCCGCGGAACGAGTGGTAGTTGAGCAGGATGTTGTTGAAGAGGGTGTTGCCGGTGGAGGCGTCGGTGATGTTGACGCACCAGCGGGCGGCGGGGTTGGCGGTGGAGCCGTTGATGATGGTGTTGTTGACGACGAGGTTGTTCGACGCGGGGAGCAGGCCGTCGATGCGGTAGAGCGAGATGCCGCTGGCGTGGTTGGAGTAGAGCAGGTTGTTGCGGATGACCGAGTCCTGGACGCCGTCGAAGTTGACGGCCGAGCCGCCGCCGGGGCTGACGCGCGGGACGCCCGAAGGGTCGATGTACGGCCCGCCGATGGACATTTCCCAGATGGTGTTCTGCTCGACGAGGACGTTGCGCATGATGCCGTCGCCGCCCTGGGACTCGTCGGAGTTGACGTGGATTCCCTGGCTCGAGCAGTGGTGGATGATGTTGTTGCGGGCGACGTGGTCGTCTCCGGAGTTGGAGAAGTAGATGCCGTGCTCGTCGGCGATGTCGTGGATGTGGTTGTTCTCGACGGTGACGGCGTTGGAGTGGCCGGTGAAGACGCCCCAGCGGCCCTGGTTGTGGATGTGGTTGTTGCGGACGATGATGTGCCCGGTCGTCGAGCCCGGCGGGCATACGGAGCGGACGCCGGCGCGGCTGTCGCGCTGGTCGTTGGTGCCGATGACCTCGAAGCCCTCGATGATGATCCACGAGGTGGTGTCGAGGTTGATGCGGGCCTTGTGGGCCTGACCGTTGAAGGTGGCGGCCGCGGCGTCCACGATCACGCCGGGTCGGGCGTTGAAGGTGATCGGGGCGCCGGGGGCGCCGGAGTTGTCCTCGCCGATGTTGAATCCGGCGTACGTGCCCGGGAGCACGATGACGGTGTCGCCGGGCCCGACGCTGAACGCGGCGTGCTGGAGCGTGAGCCACGGGGTCTTTTCAGCGAGTCCCGTGTTGGCGTCGCTGCCGCCCGAGGCGGCGGGGGCGACGTAGTAGGTTGTTTGGGCGAGGGACGACGCGACGGCGAAGCACAGGGACAGAGCGCCGCAGACGGAACGAATCACGCTGGGGATCATCGGCAATCTCGCGCGTGGGCGCGGGGTGTCCGAGTGTATCCGATCGCGCGCCGACGTGAAAGCCCTTGCGGTCAGGTTCCGCAGCCCGCGGCGACGTCCTCGAACCAGGCGTTGATGAAGTTGCTGACGTCGGTGGAATTGACGACGCCGTTGCCATCCCAGTCGGTGACAAGGGTGCCCTTGAGCTGATCCTCGAACCAGGCGTTGATGAAGTCGGAGACGTCGGTGGAGTTGACGATGCCGTTGGCGTCGAAGTCGGCGGGGCAGCACTGAGCCCCTCCAACGTCCAAGACAGCGCCATCGCTGACAGCGCTCCCGCACATGTTGCTCACCACGACGTCGTATGTGCCCTGATCGGCGAGTGCGACGGCGGAGATCGCATAGGTCGCGCCCACGGCGCCCTTGATAGCTTTCTGATCCCTTCGCCACTGGTAGCTCAGTGGGGCGCCAACCGCGGTGACGCCGAAGGATGCAGGAGATCCGGCGCACGCACTCACCGGCACGGGTTGGGCACTGATCTGCGGCGGTCGGCGTGCGAGATCAAACAGGACGCAAGCGCGGAGGTCGCCCCGGGAGACGACGATCGCCTCCGGGCCGCCAATTCCGTTAAGGTCTCCGACGGCGGTGCACCGCGGCGCGTCGCCCGCCACGTACTCGCTTCGACGAACGAACGAGCCATCGCCGGCGTTGAGAAGCACGCTCATGCTGTCGGTGGCGTAGTTGGTCACCACGATGTCGATGTCGCCGTCCGCATCAACGTCGCTGCCGATCGCATGGAAGGGATAGTCGCCCGCGTCATAGCTCGCTCCGGGTGAGAAACCGCCCAAGCCGTCATTCATTAGCAGGCGGACAAGATCCGAGTTCTGGAGTGCCACGACGACGTCGACGTCGGAGTCGGCGTCCACGTCAGCGAGGACCACGGCGCAGGGGCCGTCGCCCACCGCGTAATCAATCCTTGGAGCGAGCGCGCCGTTGCCGAGATTGCGCAGCACGCTCACGGTGTCGCCCGCGAAGTTGGCGACAACCACGTCCGCATCAGCATCGGAATCCACATCGGCGACGCCAAGGGCGCCGGCCTGATCGCCGACCGTATACTCAACCCGCCCACCAAACGCGCCTGCCCCGTCGTTGAACATCACACTGATCTTGTCGATCTGGCCATTGGCGATCACCGCGTCGAGATCAGAGTCGGCGTCGAGGCGGGCCAGGACGACCACGTCCGCGCCCGTGCCCGCCGCATAGCCGAGAGGCACGCCGAAAGTAGCGTTCCCCGCGTTCAGCAGCACCGTGAGGCGATCGGTGTTGCCTGCTGTCACGGCGATGTCGATATCGGTGTCGCCGTCGAGATCACCCAGCGCGAGGCTGTTGGGCCCGTCGCCCGCGGGATAATCGACGCGCGCCGGAAACACCCCGTCCCCGGGGTTCACCAGGATGCCCACTCGATCGTTCCCTGCGGCAGTCAGCGCCGCATCCAGATCTCCGTCAGCGTCGAGATCGGCGAGAAGAACGTCGGTGGGAATGCTCCCGGACACGTACACGGTGCGTGACAGGAACGTCCCACCATGGTTAGTAAGAATGCACGCGCTGTCATTCCCGCTGTTCGCGACGCCGATATCCAGGTCTCCGTCGTGATCGACATCGGCGAAGTTCAGCGAGTCAGGGCTCGCGCTCACCTTTGAGCTTACCCGCGGCGCGAACGTTCCGTTCCCGTTGTTGCGTAGTACGCTGACCGTGTGATCGACGTGATTGGACACGGCGATGTCGAGATCGCCGTCGGCGTCGATATCGCCGAGCGCGATTCCCGTCGGGCGCGGCCCCGGGGCATATGGGACGCGGGGAGCAAATGTGCCGTCCCCGTTGTTGCGAAGGACCCCCATCGCGTCGTTGTAGTAGGCCGCCACGACCGCATCGAAGTCCCCATCGGCGTCGAGGTCCCCAATCGCGACGAAGCGCGTGCCGTCGAGGGTAGAAATGTTGACGGGAGCGGCGAACCCGCCGGTGCCGTTGTTGCGCAGCAGGCTCGTGTTGTCGCTGTTGAAGTTGGTCACCATCATGTCAAGGTCGGCGTCGCCGTCCATGTCTCCGAGCGCGACGGTCCCCGGGCCGTCGCCAACGGGGAAGTGGACCGCAGGCGCGAAGGTGCCCTTGCCGGAATTCAACATCACGCTCGCGTTGTCGCTGTGGACGTTCACAACCGCGAGGTCCAGGTCGCCGTCTGAATCGAGATCACCGATGGCGACGAACTCGGGTCCGTCGCCGACGGGATAGGTGACGGCGGGAGCGAATGTTCCGTCACCGGCGTTGGCGAGCATGCTGATAGTGTCCGATTCTCGGTCCGCGCTGATCAGATCCAGATCTCCGTCCGCATCCACGTCGCCGAGCGCGATGCCGAATGGACGAGAGCCCACCGGGTATGACGCGCCCGGACCGAATGACCCGAAGCCGTTACCCGCAAACACGCTGACCGAGTTGCTCCCCTCGTTCGACACCGCCATGTCCGGGTGCGTATCCGCATTGAGATCGCCGAACACGACATGGAATGGCAGTTCGCCGGTGGCGAACCGTTGAGCCGGAAACCGGGGAGCGTCCGAACAATCGTCCGCGCCGGCACGTCCGCCGAGCGTGCACACCAGCACAATCGCGATCGACGTACCACGCAACACACCACGCTTCCACGAATTCCCACTTATCACAGGCAGCTCCATGACGAATGCGCAACAGCAGCCGCACGCTGAACATCGTTGATCGCCAATGTTACCGCGCGAGACGTCGATCGTGCCCGCATAGAGCTCATCGCCGGCTCGCACGGCCGCCTCGACGCGTTCGAGAATACAAACTTGAACCGACAGGCCCGTTCCAATCCCGTGGAACTCAACCCCGCCAAAAGAAAGCGGAGCCGGGGGTTGTCCCGGCTCCGCTGGAAATTACTCAATTCAGAAACGACCGCTCAGGCCTTCGCCGCCGGCTTCCACCCCGCCTTGAACTTCCCGATCGCCGCTTCGAGCTTCTTCTCGAGTTCGCCGTCGATCGCCTTCTTGGCGTTGAGCTCGTCCCACAGGGCCTTGTTGGCCGTCTGGAAGCTGTCGAGCAGGTCCTTCTCGAACTCGCGGACGTTCGTCACCGGCACGTCGTCGAGCAGGCCCTTGCTGCCCGCGAAGATCGAGACGATCTGGTCGACGATGTGGAACGGGTTGTACTGCCCCTGCTTGAGCAGCTCGACAAACCGCCGGCCGCGGTCGAGCTGGCGCTGCGTCGCCCTGTCCAGCTCCGTGCCCAGCTGCGCGAACGCCTCGAGCTCGCGGGCCGACGCGAGGTCCAGCCGCAGCGAGCCGGCGATCTTCTTCATCGCCTTCACCTGGGCGTTGCCGCCCACGCGGCTCACCGAGATGCCGACGTTGATCGCCGGACGCACGCCCGCGAAGAACAGTTCCGGCTCAAGATAAATCTGCCCGTCGGTGATCGAGATCACGTTCGTCGGGATGTACGCCGACACGTCGCCTTCCTGCGTCTCGATGATCGGCAGCGCCGTGAGCGATCCGCCGCCGTTCTCGTTGCTCAGCTTCGTGGCACGCTCGAGGAGTCGGCTGTGGAGATAGAACACGTCACCGGGGTACGCCTCGCGCCCGGGCGGGCGACGCAGCAGCAGCGACAGCTGGCGGTACGCCACGGCCTGCTTGGAGAGGTCGTCGTAGATGCACAGCGCGTGCTTGGGGGTCTTGTTCTGCATGCCGTGCCACATGAAGTACTCGCCCATCGTGCACCCGGCGTACGGCGCGATGTACTGCAGCGGCGCGGGGTCCGAGCTCCCGGCGTTCACCACGATCGTGTAGTCCATCGCCCCGTTCTTGCGCAGGACCTCGACCGTCGCGGCGACCGTCGACTCCTTCTGCCCGACGGCGACGTAGATGCACACCACCGCGTCGGGGGTGCCCCAGTACTGCTTCTGGTTGATGATCGTGTCGATCGCGACGGCCGTCTTGCCGGTCTTGCGGTCGCCGATGATGAGCTCGCGCTGGCCCTTGCCGATCGGGATCATCGCGTCGATCGCCTTGACGCCCGTCTGCAGCGGCTCGGTCACCGGCTGACGCTCGGCGATGCCCGGGGCGATGATGTCGACCTTGCGGTACTCCGACGCCTGGATCGCGGGGCCGTTGTCCAGCGGCCGCCCGAGCGGGTCCACGACCCTGCCCAGCAGCGCCTCGCCGACGGGCACCTCCAGAAGGCGGCCCGTGGCCTTGACGAGGTCGCCTTCCTTCACGTTGAGATAGTCGCCGTAGATGACCGCGCCGACGGTGTCCTCTTCGAGGTTGAAGACCTGGCCCATGACCGGCCCCTTGGAGCTCTGGAATTCGAGCATCTCGCCCGCCATCGCCTTGGCCAGCCCGTAGACGCGGGCGATGCCGTCGCCGACCTCGACCACGCGCCCAACCTCCGAGACTTCGAGCTCGGCGGAGTACTGGGCGATTTCCTGCTTGATGACGGCGGCGATTTCGTCGGTGCGGATCTTCACGGGGGAGATTCCTGTGCGCTAAAAGGTCCGGCTCTCGGGCAGCGTTCAAAACCCGAACGCTCCACCGCCGAGCGGGAGGTAACCGTAGACCGGATGGAGCGGATTGGCGAGGCGCGACCCTTTGCGCCGGGGCGGTCGTCGGGCACTCTCTGGAGCCCGTTCATACGGCCGGTCTAACCCCATGGGCCGGCACCGGGAATGGGCAGGCGGCGGCCACCCGCCGGGGGCTGCGGGCAAGCAACCCCGACCCTCGACGCCGCGTAACGATGATCGTGACGGCCTGATCCAGGCACTCCACCGCACCTGCACCGCTCGGGGGCGTCCCACAGCGGTCTCGCCGGCGGGCGCGCGGCCATCGGCCGTCCCCACTCCCGGAGCCCACGCCATGGTGTCCTTGAACCCCTTCGGGCTGGTTGGCACCGCGCTTGTGGGGGTCGTCGCCCCGCATGTCGCCTGCGCTCAGACCCTGCCGGCGACCTGACCAACGGCTTCTCCTATTGGATGATCGTCTGCTCCGACGTCAACGGAGACGGCAACCTTGACGTGACGGCGGCAGGGTTCCTCAGCGGCGCGATCATCCACCTCGGCGACGGCCAGGGCGGCCTCGCCCCGGGATCGGTCTTCAACTACGTCAGTTCGGTCGCGACCGACACCGGTGACCTCGACGGCGACGGCGACCTCGACTGGGTCCTCTCCGACTACGGCGCCGGCGAGTGGTACATCCTCGAGAACATCGACGGCGCGATGACGCCCGCCCAGACCATCTTCGCCACCAAGAATCCCACGTGCGCGATCCTGCTCGACTTCGACATGGACGGCGCCCTGGACATCGCGCTCGTCGACGAGATCGCCGACGAGGTGAAGCTGCTCCGCAACACACCCCTGTGCCCCGCCGACTTCAACGCCGATGGCACCGTCAACTCCACCGACGTCTCGGCCTTCATTAATTCGTGGTTCGAGGACGCAGCCGCGGGCTGCTGACGCGCTGCGAGAAACCCCTTGCGGTTCGGCCGGGATCCGGTATAGTGGCGCCGGGCCCATACGCGAAATCCGGAGGTTGAACCATGTCGTCCATGAACCCGTTCGGGCTGGTCGGCGTTGTGGCGGTCGCGTTCCTCGCGCCCCACGCCGTCGCCCAGACCCTGCAGATCACCTCGTTCACCCCCACCCGCAACTCGCTGGCCAACGCGCCGGGCTCGCCGATCGAGGTCGTCTTCGACCGCGCGGTCAACCCCGCGACGTTCACCGCCACGCCGTTCCGCTTCCACGCCTTCGGCGAGCGCTCCGGGCCGATCCTCGGCACGTTTACGTTCCTCGACGGCGATACCCGCGTGCGCTTCACGCCCGCCGACCCCTTCACCCGGGGCGAGCGCGTCTTCGTCACCGTCTCCGAGGACCTCGCCGGGGCCGACGGCTCGCCGTTCCGCTCGTCGGGGTATTCGTGGCAGTTCTGGGTGGCCGCGTCCCGCGCATCCATGGCCTTCTCCCAGGTCGACATCCTCGACACCACCCAGCCTGAGATCTCCCCTCGCCCCTACGGCGGGCAGGCGTGCGACTTCAACAACGACAACGCCGTCGACATCTGCATCGTCAACGAGGACACCTCGGACCTGCGGATCTTCCTCAACAACGACGGCGCGCTGGGCAATTTCTTCCCGTTCATCCAGCCCACGTTCCCGACCGGCCCGGTCCCGAGCCCGAACGAGGCCGCGGACTTCAACGGCGACGGCTTCGCGGACATGGTCACCGCGAACACGTCCGGCTCGACGGTCTCCGTGCTCCTGGGCAACGGCGACGGCACGTTCCAACCCCGCACCGACTACACCGTCGGCGGCGGCCCGCACGGCGTCGCGGTGCTCGACGTCGACGGCGACGGCGACATCGACATCGCCACGGCCAACACCAGCGGGAACAACGTCGGCGTCATCCGCAACAACGGCGCCGGCGCCTTCGGCGGGCTCACGCAGTTCGACGGCAACGGCAACGGCGAGTGGGCCATCAACGCCGCGGACATGAACAACGACGGCATCATGGACCTGGTGGTGGGCGCCCGCAACACGGGGCGGATCACCGTCTTCCGCGGGCTGGGCAACGGCTCGTTCCAGCAGGGCGCCAGCCGCACCACCGGCTTCGGCTACTGGATGATCGTGTGCTCGGACCTCAACGGCGACGGCCACCTCGACGTGACCTCGGCGGCGAGCTATTCGGGCGCCTGCATCCACATGGGCGACGGGCTGGGCAACCTGAGCCTTCCGCAGACGTTCGCCCTCGACGGCTCGATCGCGACCGACACCGGCGACCTCGACGGCGACGGCGACCTGGACTGGGTCCTCTCCAGCTTCGGGGCGGGCGAGTGGTACCTGCTGGAGAACATCGGCGGCGTGCTCACGCTCACCGACACGTTCTTCGCCACCAAGAACCCCGCGTGCGCGATCATCCTCGACTTCGACGTCGACGGCGCCCTCGACATCGCGCTGATCGACGAGATCTCCGACGAGGTCCTGCTCCTGCGGAACACCCCCGTCTGCATCGCCGACTTCAACGACGACGGCACCGTCAACTCCACCGACGTCAGCGACTTCGTCAACGCCTGGTTCACCGACCAGGCCAACGGCACGCTCGTCACCGACTGGGACGATAACGGCGTCGTCAACTCCACCGACGTTTCGGCGTTCATCAACGATTGGTTCGCCGACATCGCCGGCGCATGCGGGACGTAAGAGCCGCGAGCCCAAGCGAGTGAATGAGAGCCAGGAGCGCGGGCGACTGGCCACGGATGCACCCGTTTCGGCCCAGTCGCCGGTTGAACGGTTGTCGCCGCGGCCAGTCGCTGGCGCTCCTGGTTCTTATCATGCCCGATGACCACGCTCGCCGCGGCCCGACTCGCCGCCGCCGACATCAAGCTCGCGCACTCGGTCTTCGCGCTGCCGTTCGCCGTGCTCGGGGCCCTGCTGGCCAGGCCCGAGGCGATGACGTGGCCGGTCTTCGCGGGAGTGCTCGCGCTCGTGGTCGTCTGCATGGTGTGCGCGCGGACGTGGGCGATGATGGTGAACCGCCTCGCCGACCGGCGCATCGACGCCGCGAACGCCCGCACCGCGCGCCGGGCGCTCGCCAGCGGGCGGTTGACCATCGGCTCCGCGGCCCTGTTCACCGCCGGCGCCGCCGCGTGCTTCATCGCGGCGTGCGCGGCGTTCGGGGTCCTCAACGCCAACTGGTGGCCGCTGATCCTCAGCGTCCCGGTGCTGGGGTGGATCGCGCTCTACTCGTTCACCAAGCGGTTCACCGCGCTGTGCCACGTGTTCCTCGGCTCGGCGCTGGCGATCTCCCCCATCGCCGCCGCGATCGCCGTTGACCCGGGCGCGCTCGGCCGGACGCCCGCGCTGGGGTTCCTCGCCGGGATGGTCCTCTTCTGGGTCTCCGGGTTCGACGTGATCTACGCGCTGCAGGACGTCGCGTTCGACCGCGCGACCGGGCTCTTCAGCGTCCCGTCGCGCCTGGGCGTCGCCCGCGCGATCTGGCTCAGTCGCGCCATGCACGCCGTCGCCTTCGGGCTGCTCGTCGGGGCCTGGGCCGTCGAGCCCCGCTTCGGCGCCATGTTCGGCGCGGCCGTCGTCGCCGTCGCCGGGTTGCTCATTGCCGAGCACGCCGTCCTCGCCAAACGCGGCGAGGACGGCCTCGACATGGCCTTCTTCACGCTCAACGGGATCGTCAGCTGCGTGCTGGGGGCCGCGGGGGTGTTGGATCTGCTGAACTGATGCGCATTGCCGCTGAAAGTCGGGCACGCGGCACAAAGGCCGTACGCGAAAGAACGCGCAGGCAGGCCTGAGGAACGCGCGAGCCACGCGCCAAGCAGCCATTGGCGAGGGCCATGGACGCCAGTGGTGCTCACCGGCGCAGCCGCGTTGTCCGGACCCGATCTTCTACTCCGCGTCACTCCGCACCGCCCTGCGCACTGGTGCGTACCCGCCCGTTGGCCTTTCAAGGAACGGCCTTTCCCCGATCACTTCGGCAAGCCGCACTTCTCGCGGATCCACGCCGTCATCACGTCCAGCGCCTTGGGCGACACGGTCTCCTCGATCACCGCGTACTCGTCGAACTTCCCCGTCGTCGCGGTCTGGAACAGGTGGTTGAGGCCCTTGAGCTCGACGACCTTGAAGTCCGGGTTCCCCCCATCCTTGAGCGCCTTGTCGATCGCCGCGAGGTTCTGGTCCGCCCGCACCTGCATGTCGAGCGATCCGTTGAGCGCCAGCACCGGCACCTTGATCCGCGCCAGGTCCGCGCGCGGGTCATACTTGAGAAAGTACCGGAACCACGGCGACGCCAGGGTCGCGACCGCCTGATCGGTCATTCCCTCGATCCCCCCGCCGTCGGCGACGGCCTTCTTCACGTCTTCGCCTCCCATGGCGACCTGCGCGTCGACGAGCGCACGCACCGCCGCCCGCACCTGCTCCGGCGGCGCATCCTTGATGATCAGCTCCGCCGCCCGGCGCGCCGCCTCGGCCGCGGCCTTCACCTTCGCCGGGTCCGTTCCGTCGACCGCCGCCATCCGCGACGCCTGGTCAACGATGATCTCCTGGCCGCTCAAGCCGGGCCCCGCGAGCATGACGATCCACGCGACGCCCGCCTTCTTGCCCCCGTCCGCCGCGGGGTCCCCCGCCACCTTGCTCGTGATCAGCCCGCCCTCGCTGTGCCCGATGAGCCCGATCTTGTCGGCGTTGATGTCCTGACGGGTCCGGACATACGCCAGCGCCGCGCGGACGTCTTCGGTGAAGTCATCGCTCGTCGCGACCGCGAAGTTTCCCTCGCTCGCACCCACGCCCCGGTCGTCGACGCGCAGCACCGCCACGCCGTTGCGCGTCAGGTGGTCGGCGATCACGAGGAACGGCTTGTGCCCCACCAGCGTCTCGTCGCGATCCTGCGGGCCCGAGCCCGTGATCATGATCGCCGCGGCGTGCGGGCCCGGGCCCGCGGGCACCGTCAGCGTCCCCCCGAGCGTGATCCCCGCCTTCTCGTTGCGGAACATGACATCCTGCGACGTGTACGGGAACGGCGGCTTGGGCTCCTGCGGCCGGTTCATGGACTTGAGCGCCTCGCCCGCGCCCAGCTTGCGGAACTTCGCCGGGTACTTCGCCCCCATCTGCTCCATCGTCCCCTCGGCGGTCGTGCCGTCGGGCGACACCTTCACGTCGAACTTGGCCCACGCCGCCTCCGCCGCGCTCGGGCGGAGCACGAAACGCAGACGCTCCTTCTCGATCGCTACGTCGTGCAGCACGCCGTCGGCGAGCCCCTGCGCCGGGATCGACATCGTGCCCGACGCCGGCGCGTCGCCCTTGGCCGGCACGAGGCGGATGTTCATCCCCAGCGTCACGCCGCCGGGGAGGTCGACCCCGCCCTCCCATCGGTCGCCCGGGAGATTCGCCGCGGCCACGGCGGCCTCCTTGAGCCCGGCGCGATCCGCCTCACCCTCGCCGATCCGCTCCATCTTCACCTGGAAGGTCTGCCCCGCCTGGGTCATCGTGCCCGCCGCGGTGCCGTCCGCGCCGGCATTGAGCGCGAACATCGCCCACGCGGGCTGCGGGTTGGGCTCGGCAAGCGTGAAGGCGATCGCGTCGCCCTCTCGCTTCACGTCGCGCAGGGTCGCCCGGTTGAGCCCCTGCATCGGAATGCTGAGCTTGCCCGTCTGGCGGTCCTGGACGCGCTGCACGTGGAGCGTGAAGTCAAGCTTCATGTTCCCGGGAAGGAAGATCGAGCCCGCCCAGCGCTCGACCGGACCCTTGACCTCCCCCTGTCCGGCCGGAGCCGGCTGTTTGTCCTGCGTGGCCGCGCCCAGCGGCGCTACGAACCACATCGCAATCGCCAGCGCCGCCGAGAGTGCGAACCGTGTCATTGCCAGGACTCCTGCCCGCCCGAACCCGCATCCGCAAGGACATACCGGCCGACGGAACCGTAGTTCCGCCGGCCGGCGTTGTAGTCAATTATGAGGATCGCATCGACGGCGCGGCGGTGTCGTCTCAGGCCGCCGACAGCTGCGCCGCCGGCCCGCGCCGGACGTACGGCGCGTCGTCGGCGCCCGCCGATGCCACCGAGCTGAATTCTTCCCCGAACCGGAAGAGCCGGAAGCTGTTCCCGATGACGAAGACGTCCCCCACGAAGTGGTAGAGGGCCGCGAGCGGCACCGCCAGGTTCCCCGTCGCCGCCAGCGTGAGCCCGATGAGGGCGATCACGATCGACGCCGCGACGTTCTGCGCGACAATCATCCGCGTGCGCCGGCTCAGCTCGATCAGGAACGGGATGCGCGACAGGTCGTCGTTCATGAGCGCCACGCCCGCGCTGTTGGCCGCGATGTCGCTCCCACCCAGGCCCATCGCCACGCCCACGTCGGCCTCGGCGAGGCTCGGCCCGTCGTTGATGCCGTCGCCGACCATCATCACCCGGCGCCCCTGGCGCCCGAGCTCCTTGATCTGCGCGTGCTTCTCTTCAGGCAGGCACTCGGCCTCGACGTTGTCGACGCCCACCGCCCGCCCCACCCGCTCCGCCACGCTCAGCCGGTCGCCCGTGAACAGCGACACCCGGCGCACGCCCAGCTCGCGCAGGCGATCAACCACGCTCTTGGCGTTCGAGCGGATCTTGTCGTCGAGCCCCACGGCGCCCAGGTACCGCCCGTCGCGCACGACATGCACGCCCGTCATCCCCTCGATCCGCCCCTCGACCTCGCTGACCTTCGCCCCCTCGCCGGGGAACAGCTCGCGCACCCAGCTCGCACGCCCCACGTGCAATTCGCCCATGCTCGTGCGGGCCCGCACGCCCCGGCCGTGGATCTCCTCGTGATCGTTCGACCCGTCCGCCGTAATGCGGGCGTCCGTCGCCGTCTGAAGGATCGACCTCGCCAACGGGTGGTTGGAATGCTGCTCGGCGTTCGCGGCCGCCGCGAGCAGCTCCGCCCCGTCCACGCCCTCGGCCCGCGCCAACCGCGCGACCGCGAACCGCCCCGTCGTGATCGTCCCCGTCTTGTCCATGACGACCGTGTCGACGCCCGCGGCCCCCTCAAGATAACTCACCTGCTTGACCAGGATGCCCAGCCGCGCCGCCGCCGCGAACGACGCCACCATCGCGCTGGGGCTCGCCAGCAGCAGCGCCGAGGGGCACGTCACCACCAGCACCGTGATCGCCGTCTCCACATTCTGCGTCAGGAACCACACCAGCCCCGCCACGCTCAACGCCACCGGCACGAAGAACCGCGCCACCTGCTCGATCAGCAGCTGCCGCGGGCTCCTGCTCTGCTCCGCCTCGCGGATCAGCTGGCTCACCTTCCCGATCGTCGTGTCCTCGCCCACCTGCGTCACCCGCAGGTCGATCATCCCCGACAGGTTCGTCGTTCCCGCGTACACCGGCTCGCCCGGCTGCACCTCGTGCGGCACGGCCTCGCCGGTCAGCGACGCCTGGTTCACCGTCGAGCGGCCCGAGACCACCACGCCGTCCACCGGCAGGTTCTCGCCCGGACGCACACGCACCGTCATCCCGACCTTCACGTCCGCCAGGGCCGTCTCCCGCTCGACGCCGTTCTCGAACAGCCGCGCCGTATCGGGTGTCAGCCCGACGAGCTGCTCGATGGCACGCTGCGCGCCGAACGCCGTGCGACGCACGAACTGGTCCGCCACCAGCAGGATGAACGCCAGCAGCCCCGCCGTCTCGAACTTGCCCACCGCCAGCGCCGCGATGATCGCCACCGCCGCGAGCGTCGAGTTCGACGCCCGGCGCTGCCGGATCTCCGTCAACGCGGCCCGGAAAAGCGGGAACGACAGCACCAGCGCCCCGATCAGCGCCGGCAGCTCGGCCACCTGGGCCGGGATCGTGTCGCCAAAGAACATCTTCGCGACCCGCGTCGCCAGCAGCATCACCCCGCCCAGGAGGTAGACGAGCATGTACCGCTCGATTTCAACCTCGTGATGCGAGCAGCACGCCATCCCTTGCTGGGCGTGCTTCTTGTCGAACTTGTGGTCGTGGCTGCTCGCCTCGTGCGGGTGCTTGTGAGCGTGCGCTGCGTCCTGGAATACCGACATGCTGGGAATCTCCGCTGCTTGACCCGTGTTCAACCGGACCGGCCATCGCGACACGGGACCTGAGCCGTCCCGCATCGTCTTCCTTCGCTCCGGTCTCTCGTCTCCCGCCGCTCACGTGCAGAACGCACGCGAGGAGTGATCGGCCGTATGGTAGCGTGCCCCCTCGGCGTGCTCCCGGACCGACCCCGCTCCCATACGTGTACGGTTCGCGCAGGGTTCGCCGGTTCAAGGCCTCACCACATGCC